>Ga0307416_100000342_pt1 | contig 24167 bp, 23 predicted proteins | sample DK1Cmetagenome_2_FD_203821 | JGI IMG/M metagenome (GOLD analysis project Ga0307416, IMG submission 203821) | Maize rhizosphere microbial communities from greenhouse at UC Davis, California, United States - DK15-C-3 | ecosystem: Host-associated > Plants > Roots > Rhizosphere > Soil | place...
GGCGGCGATGGCGACGCGGCGGCCGCGGCCGTCGACGGACCCTTCGTACGTCCGGCCATGCGTCCGGCTCATCGCTCTGCCTCCTGACCGGTTGTCCTTGACCCATCGGGGGGGTCCGCTTCGCTCTGCCCCCCGAACCCCAGCTCCAGCAGGTGGCCCATGCGCTCGCGCTTGGTGCGCAGGTAGCGGAGGTTCTCGGGGTTGGGGCGGGTCTGGAGGGGCACCCGCTCGACAATCTGGAGGCCGAAGCCGTCCAGGCCGCCGTACTTGGCCGGGTTGTTGGTGAGCAGCCGCATGGTGGTCACCCCGAGGTCGACCAGGATCTGGGAGCCGATCCCGTACTCGCGCCCGTCCACCGGCAGGCCCAGGTCCAGGTTGGCGTCGACGGTGTCGCGGCCCTGCTCCTGGAGGCTGTAGGCCCGCAGCTTGTGGCCCAGCCCGATGCCGCGGCCCTCGTGGCCGCGCAGGTACACGACCACCCCGAGGCCCGCCTCCGCGATGCGGCGAAGGGCGTCCTCCAGCTGGGGGCCGCAGTCGCAGCGCAGGCTGCCCAGGGCGTCGCCGGTCAGGCACTCGGAGTGGACCCGCACGAGCACGTTCTCCTCACCCTGGACGGCCCCCTTGACCAGGGCCAGGTGCTGCTCGCCGTCCAGCAGTGACGCATAGGCGTAGGCGGTGAAGTCCCCCCAGCGGGTCGGGATGCGGGCCTCGGCGACCCGCCTGACCAGCTTCTCGTGCTGGCGGCGGGAGCGGATGAGGTCGGCGATGGAGATCAGCGGCAGCCCGTGGGTGGCGGCGAAGCGCTCCAGCTGGGGCAGGCGGGCCATCTGGCCGTTGTCGTCGACGATCTCGCACAGCACCGCCGCCGGGGCCCGGCCGGCCAGGCGGGCCAGGTCGACCGCGGCCTCGGTGTGGCCGGCCCGCTTGAGGACGCCGCCCTCGCGGTAGCGCAGGGGGAAGATGTGGCCGGGCCGGACCAGGTCGGCGGGGCGGGTCGCCGGGTCGATCAGGGCCTGGATGGTGGTGGCCCGGTCGGCGGCCGAGATGCCGGTGGTGGTGCCGGCGCGGGCGTCGACCGAGACGGTGAAGGCGGTCCGGTAGGGGGCGGTGTTGGCCGCCACCATCAGCGGCAGCTCCAGCTCGTCGAGCCGCTCGCCCAGCATGGGCGTGCAGATCACCCCGGAGGTGTGGCGGACGAAGAAGCCGATCGTCTTGGGGGTGGCTTCCTCGGCGGCCATGATCAGGTCGCCCTCGTTCTCGCGGTCGGCGTCGTCGACGACCACCACCATCCCGCCGGCGGCCACCGCGGCCACGGCGTCCTCGACGCTGGCGAAGGCGGTCATTGGCTCACCCTCCCCTCCACCAGCCGCTCCACGTACTTGGCGATCACGTCCACCTCCAGCTGCACCAGGTCCCCGGGGCGGCGCTCCCCCAGGGTGGTGACCTCCAGGGTGTGGGGGACCAGGGCGACCGCGAACCAGCCGGGCCCGACCCCGGCCACGGTCAGGCTGACCCCGTCGACCGCCACCGACCCCTTCTCCACCACATAGCGCTGGAGTTCCGGGGGCAGCTCGAACCGGACCTCCTCGCCGTCTCCGACCTTCCGGCGGTCCAGCACCCGGGCCACGCCGTCGACATGGCCCTGGACCAGGTGGCCGCCGAGGCGGCCGCCCAGGGCCATGGGGCGTTCCAGGTTGACCCTGGCCCCGGCGGCCAGGCCGCCGAGGGCGGTGCGGCGCAGGGTCTCGGCGACCAGGCCGGCCGCGAACCCGGCCAGGGTGGCCTCGGCCACGGTGACACAGCAGCCGTTGACGGCCACCGACTCGCCGACCTCGAGCCGCCCGGCCAGCCAGGGGGCGTCGACCGTCAGTCGCGCCCCGCTGCCGTCGGCCGCCGCGTCCAGGGCGGCCACGGTGCCGGTCCCCTCCACGATCCCGGTGAACATCTACCTTCCCTCCTCCTGACCCGGATAGGCGACCAGCCGCAGGTCATCGCCGAGGCGGTCGACGGAGGCCAGCCGCAGCCGGCGGGCGTCGGCCAGGGTGGCCGCCCCGGCGCCCAGCAGCCCCGGCGCGGCCTCGCCGCCGATGGCCAGCGGGGCCAGGTACCAGACCAGCCGGTCGGCCAGCCCGGCCGCCCACAGGCTGGCCTGCAGCCGCGGCCCGCCCTCGACCAGCAGCTCCAGCACCCCCCGCTCCCCCAGCGCCCTCGTGAGGTCATGCAGGTCGACCTGACCGACCGGGGGGGCCGAAAGCAGCCACCCGGAGCCCCCCCCGACCGTGACCGTCGGCTCGCAGATAAGGACCTCGGCGCCCGCCGCCTTCCAGGCGTCGACGGCGGCGGCCGGGGCGGCGGGGGTGGTGGCGACCAGGGTCTCGGCCTCGCCGTCGAACAGGTGGCCGGTGGCCTCCACCCGGCCGGCGGCGTCGACCACCACCCGCAGAGGCTGGCGGCCGCTCCAGCCGGGCAGCCGGACGGTCAGCCGGGGGTCGTCGGCCAGGGCGGTGCCGGCGCCGACACACACCGCGTCGGCCTCGGCCCGCAGCCGGTGGGCGTCGGCCCTGGCCGACGGCCCGGTGATCCACTGGGAGGTCCCGTCGGGGGCCGCCACCTTGCCGTCCAGGCTGGCCGCGGCCTTGAGGGTGATGCGGGGCCGGCCCAGGCGGCGGTGGGTCAGGTAGGCGGCGTTCTGCTCGGCCGCCGCCTCGGCCCCGGTCCCGACCTCCACCCTCACCCCGGCGGCCCGCAGCCGGGCCAGCCCGGCCCCCCCGACCCGGGGGTCGGGGTCGGGCACGGCCGCCACCACCCTGGCCACCCCGGCCGCCACCAGCGCGTCGGCGCACGGCGGGGTGCGCCCGTGATGGGCGCACGGCTCAAGGGTCACATAGCAGGTCGCCCCGGCGGCCAGCTCCGCGGCCGCGGCCAGGGCCACCGCCTCGGCATGGGCCAGCCCCGCCGCCCGGTGGAAGCCCTCCCCCACGACCCGGCCGTCGCGCACCAGGACCGCCCCCACCATCGGGTTGGGGCTGGCCGTGCCCCGCCCCCCCTCGGCGAGCGCCACCGCCCGGGCCATCCAGGCCTCGTCGGGTCCCTGCTCCGCTGCCACCACTGCCCTCCTGCCCAGGGCGTGGTGGAGATCGCGCCCGGGCAGGACAGCCCGGCGCGCGGCCGCCGCCTCCTCTCATCCGGACTGTCACCGTCGGCCCCTGAATTCCACAGGGTCCACCCCGGCCGCGGGCGGCCGGGGGTCGCGGGCTGTCACCGCCGGTGGGGAGTTCCGCCCCGCCCCGGAGACGTGCTTGCTACGTCACCAGCAGCGTACACCCGGGGCCCCGGATCCCCGGGCCCTCCTAGAAGAACCCGTCGGTGCGCCGGTCCAGGGCGTAGCTGGAGCCCTGCTGGCGCTTGGCCACGTGCTTGAGCTCGGTGGCGGTGGCGACCAGCTCCCGGTGGTTGGTGAAGGCGCGCTGGGCGCTGGAGGCGATGCCGAGGGAGACCGAGACGATCGGGAAGCGGCGCAGCTGGCCCTGGCGGTCCTCCAGCTCGATCGAGCCGGCGCCGGCGTCCTCGGGGTCGTACAGGGTGGGGACGCGGTCGTCGAAGCCGGTGATGACCCGGCTGGCGAAGGCCTCGGCGGCCTCGGGGGGGACAAGGGCCACGAAGTCGTCGCCGCCGATGTGGCCGACGAACCCCTCGGGGCCGGCCGCGTCCTGGGCGGCCCGCCGCAGCACCCGGGCGAACAGCGAGATGACCTCGTCACCGCGGAGGAACCCGTAGCGGTCGTTGTAGGACTTGAAGTTGTCCAGGTCGGCGTAGGCGACCGCCACCGCCTTGCCCCGCTCCATGCGCTGGGCGATCTCCTGCTCGATCCGGAGGTTGCCGGGCAGCCCGGTCAGCGGGGACAGCGACCGCATCTCGCTGGCCCGCCGCAGGGTGGTCTTGACCCGCGCGACCAGCTCCATCGGGTCGAACGGCTTGATGATGTAGTCGTCGGCGCCGGCGGTCAGGCCCAGCACCTTGTCGGCCGACAGCGACTTGGCGGTCAGCATGATCACCGGGATGTGGGCGCTGCGGCCGTCGGCCCGCAGGCTGGTGCAGACCTCGTAGCCGTCCATCCGCGGCATCATCACGTCCAGCAGGATCAGGTTGGGCTGCAGGTCGAGGGCCTTGCTGAGCGCGTCCTGGCCGTCGTGGGCCGTGATCACCTCGAAGCCCTCGAGCCGGAGGTTGACCTCCACGAACCGGACGATGTCGCGGTCGTCGTCGGCGATCAGGACCATCTCGTCCACCCTCAGCCAGCCCCCCCATCTCCCGCCGGGGGGCTGGTACCGCTTCGCTCCTTGAGCCCCCCAGCCCCTCCGTGGATCACTTCCCGGAACGCCTTGGCGGCGGCGGCCGGGTCGTCGGCGTGGAAGATGGCGGTGCCGACGACGAAGGCGTCGGCCCCGGCGGCGAGGCACCGGGGCAGGGTGTCGGCGTTGATGCCGCCGTCGACCTGGAGGGCCACCGGCCGCCCGCGCTCGGCGATGGCCCGGTGGGCGGCGGCGATCTTGGGCAGCACCCGGTCGTCGAACGCCTGGCCGCCGAAGCCCGGCTCGACCGTCATGGGCAGGACCAGGTCCAGGGTGTCCAGGTAGGGCAGGACCGGCTCCAGCGGCGTGCCCGGCTTGAGGGCGAGCCCGGCGTCAAGGCCGTGCCGGGCGGCGGCGCGCACCGCCCGCGCCGGGTCGTCCAGCGCCTCGATGTGCATGGAGACCCCGTTGGCCCCGGCCTCGGCCAGCGCCGGCAGCAGCGCCTCGGGGTTGGCCACCATGAGGTGGCAGTCGAGGTAGCGGCCGGTGTGGGGCCGCAGGGCGGCGACCACCGGCGGGCCGAAGGTGAGATTGGGGACGAAGTGCCCGTCCATGAGGTCCAGGTGGATCCAGTCGGCGGCCTCCTCGACCAGCCGGACCTGATCGGCGAGCTGGGCGAGGTCGGCGTTCAGCACCGACGGGGCCAGGCGTCGGATCACGGCACTCCTCGGGCGGGGACCATGGTCGCTGATGGCATCGGCGGATTGCAGATGGAAAGTGAGCCTGCAATTGCAGAACTCACCTTACCTTGAACAGCCGCGCAAGAAACATGCCGTCTGCGCCGTCGCGGTGCGGCCACAGCTGACGGGTCTCGTCCAGGCGCAGCTCGTCCCGGCGCTCCAGCAGCTCCGCGACCACGCCGTCGGTCTCGGCTCCGGTCCAGGTGCAGACCGAGTAGAGCACGGTTCCGCCTGGTCGGACCACCTCGGCGGCCGCCTCCAGCAGCTCCAGCTGGAGCTCGACCAGCTCGGGCAGATCCTCGGGGCCGTGGCGCCAGCGGGCCTCGGGCCGGCGGCGCAGGCTGCCCAGGTTGGTGCAGGGCGCGTCGACCAGGGCGGCGTCGGCGCCGGCGGGGCGCAGCGGCGGCCGGCGGCCGTCGCCGACCACGGTGTGGAGCCGGTCGGCCACGCCCAGTCGCCGGGCCGTCTCGGCGACCAGGCGGGCCCGGCCCGGCTGGAACTCCACGGCCAGGACGCGGGCGCCGAGGGCGGCCAGGTGGCCGGCCTTGCCTCCCGGCCCGGCGGCCAGGTCGGCCACCAGGTCGCCCGGGCCGGCGCCGACGGCCGGGGCGACCAGGGCCGAGGCGGCGTCCTGGACCACCGCCCGGCCCTCGCGGACGGCGGGCAGGCGGCCCGGGTCGCCCCGCTCCAGGAGCACGCTGTCGGGGCTGAGCGGGCTTGGGCGGGCCGAGACCCCGGCGGCGGCCAGCTCGGCCAGCAGCTCGTCCCGGCCGACCCGGCCGGGGGTGGCCCGCAGGCTGACCTCGGGGCGGGTGTTGTCGGCCTCGACCAGGGCCCGCATCTCCTCCGGGCCCAGGCGGGCCAGGACCCCCTCCACGATCCAGGCCGGGTGGGACCCGCGGGTGGTGGCCCAGCCGACCGGGTCGCGGTCCGGGTCGGGCCAGGCGGGCGGGGCGACGGCCAGCCGGCGGAGCACGGCGTTGACATACCCGGCCTGGCCGCGGTGGCCGGCCCTGGCCACCGCGCCCACGGTCTCGGCCACGGCGGCGTGGGGAGCGGTGCCGCCGAACAGCAGCGCGTAGGCGCCCAGCCGCAAGCCCCGCAGGACCAGCGGCTCCAGCCGGTCCAGGGGCTGGCGCGACAGCGGGGCCAGGGCGAAGTCCAGGGCCGCCCGCATCCGCAGGGACCCGTAGACCAGGTCGGTGGCGGCCGCCCGGTCCGAGGGCGACAGGGTGGTCCGCCCCAGCAGCGCCGGCAGGGCCAGGTTGGCGTAGGCGCCCGCGTCGACCCGCTCCAGCGCGGCCAGGGCGACGTCGCGGACGTCGACCGGCTGCCCGCGGCCGCGGCCGCGGCCGCGGGGCTCCCGGGTCGTCTCGGGGCGGCCGGGGCCGCGCGGCCGGCCGGTCCCGCGGGGGCGGCCGGCGGTCACCGGCCCAGCCACTCGTCGGGGCCGAGGCGGGCGCCGCGGGCGAACTCGGCCCCGGACATGGCCCGGCGGCCCTCGGGCTGGACCTCGAGCAGCTCCAGGGGCTGGTCGGCGGCCCCGACCAGCAGCCGGCCCCCGGGGCCGAGAGCGAGCCGGCCCGGCTCCAGGGTGGGCCGCCCATCCTCCGGGAGGCTCGCCCCGGATCCCTCGGCCGGGGTGGCCCTGGTGACCTTGAGGCGGCGGCCGCGGTGGGTGGTCCAGGCGCCGGGGGCCGGGGTGAAGGCCCGCACGGCGTCGGCCAGCCGGGCGGCCGGCCAGGAGAAGTCGAGGCGGGCCTCCTCGCCGGTGACCTTGGGGGCGAGGCTGGCCCCGGCCTCGGGCTGGGGCCTCGGCTGGAGCTGGCCGGCCGCCAGGGCGTCCAGGGTCTCGACGGTCAGCCGGGCCCCGACCTCGGCCAGCCGGGCGGTGAGGGCGCCGGCGTCCTCCCGCGGGTCGACGGCCACCTGGGCGGCCAGCAGCATCGGCCCGGTGTCCATGCCGGCGTCGATCTGGAAGGTGGTGACCCCGGTGACCTCGACCCCGTCCAGCAGGGCCCGCTGCACCGGCGCGGCCCCGCGGTAGGCGGGCAGGAGCGAGAAGTGGAGGTTGATGATCCCCCGGGGGAGGGCGGCCAGGACCGCGTCGGGCAGCAGGTAGCCGAAGGCGCAGGCGACGCCGATGTCGGCCCCGGTGGCGGCCAGCCGGGCCGGCAGCTCCGGGTCGCGGCCGCTCGGCGGCTCCAGGACCGGCACCCCGGCGGCCAGGGCGGCCTGCTTGACCGGCGACGGCCGGGGCGGCCCGCCCCGCCGGTCGCGGGGCCGGTCCGGCCGCGTGACCACCGCCACCACCTCGTGGGTGGAGTCGAGCAGGGCCTCCAGTGGCGGCACGGCGGCCGCCGGCGTGCCCAGGTACACGACGCGCATCGACCCGACCCCGCTACAGGGTCTTGTCGGGCTTGGTGATCTCGGACCGGTGCAGGTGGGGCTCGATGCCCTGGAACTCGAGGTCGAACTCGCGCTCGCGCCACTGCCTGAGGGCCCGCTTGCGGTCGCCCCGCGACAGCCGGTCGATGAACAGCACCCCGTCCAGGTGGTCGATCTCGTGCTGGATGCAGCGGGCCAGCAGGCCCTCGCCCTCGACCTCAACCGGGCGGCCGCGCACGTCCACCGCGGTCGCGGTGACGGCCATGGCCCGCTTGCAGGCGTAGTAGAGGCCGGGGAACGACAGGCAGCCCTCCTCGCCGTCCTGCTCGCCCTCCCAGCGGGTGATGACCGGGTTGACCAGCACCCCGAAGGGGTGCTCGCCGGTCTCCTCGTCGGGGGGGATGTCGTAGGCGAACATGCGCTTGAGGACCCCCACCTGGGGCGCGGCCAGGCCGGCGCCGTGGGCGTCCCGGAGGGTCTCCAGCAGGTCGTCGCCGAAGCGGACCAGCTCGGCGTCGAACCGGGTCACCGGGTCCGACCGCTGGGTCAGGACCGGGTCGCCGAACAGCCGGATCTCGAGCACTGCCACGTGGCGGGTTCTCCTCTTCGATGCGTGCGCCTAGCGGGGGCTGGCCAGGACCTCGAGGGGCTCGACGTCCACCGACATGCGGGGGCTGCCGACCCGGGACGCCTCGGCGAGCAGGGGGCGCAGGGCCCTGGCCGCCGACTCGGCGTCCTCGACCTTGGCGATGATACGCCAGCCCCTGCCCATGGTCGCCGGGCCCAGCAGCTCGACCTTGGGCCCGAGGGCGGTGGCCAGGGCGGCCATGGCCGCGTCGGCCTCGGCCGGCTCCGGCCCCTCGACCAGGACCAGCCGCCGGGCCGGAGGAAAGCCGAGCTCGACCCGGCGTGGCAGCTCGTGGCGCCAGAAGAACTCGGGGTCCCAGCGGACCAGGGCCTGGACGGCGTGGTGGCCGCCGTGGCGGGTCTGGAGGACCAGGCGGCCGGCGCCGCCCCGGGGGCCGCACCAGGCGGCGGCCCGGCTCCAGGTCCGGTAGGCCTCCTCGGCCGCCCGGACCTCGGCCTGGCCCAGGGCGGTGTCGGCGCCGACCACGACCACGGTGCGGCAGCCGGTCAGCGGCGGGTGGTCCTTGACCCCGGCCACGGTGCCGACGACCACGCCGGGTCGCTGCCCGGCCCAGGGGGGCACCGTGCCCGGGTCGATGACCTCCCGGTCCAGCCGCCACACCGGCACCCCGGGCAGGATGCGGGCCAGCTCGGCCGCGACCTGGCCGGCGGTCCGGGCCCCAGGGGCGGCCGGGTCGGCCCCCCCACGCCGCGGCACCAGCACGTACGCGGGCTCCTGGCGGCCCAGGGCGGCCCGAATGGCGGCCAGTCCCCGCGGGTGCAGCCGGGCCGCGGTCGGGCCCTCGTCATCGGGGTCGACCACCTCGACCAGGGGGCGGGCGGCCCGCTCGGCCGCCCGGTCCGGGGTGAGGACCCGGCACTGGCCGGCCTGCATGGCCGCCAGGGCCTCGGCCGAGGGGACGGTCCCGGTGAGCACGCACAGGGCCCGGGCGGCGGCGGCCCGGCGCAGGGCGACGTCGCGGGCGTGGAAGCGGGGGGTGCGCTGCTCCTTGTGGGCGAAGTTGGCCTCGTCGTCGACGACCACGCAGCCGAGGGCGGCCAGCGGGGCGAGCACGCTGGAGCGGCCGCCGACCACCACCAGCCGCTGGCCCCGGCGCAGCTCGGCCCAGGCCCGGTAGCGGCGCCGGTCCGACAGGTCGCTGGCCAGGTCGGCCGCGTCCGGGAAGGCCTTGCGGACCGCGTCCCCCACCGCCGACCCGGCCGCCACCTCCGGGGTGACCACGATCGCCCCCCGCCCCCGTTCCAGCGCCGCCTCCACCAGCGCGATCACCCTGGCCCCCCGGTCCTCCCCCGGCAGGGGCCGCCAGTACACCGCCCCGGCCCACCCACTGACGACGAGGTCGACCAGCGGGTCCGGGCGTCGCGAGGGGCTGTGGACAGCCCCGCGCCCCCGCCGCCCCGGCGGGCTGCCCTGCCGTTCGGGCGCCCCACCGGCCGGGAGCTGCGTGGGCTTCTCGATCGCGGCGACCCGCGGGGGGACCGCCAGGCGCAGGGTGTCGATCACGGTGGCGGCGTAGCGGTCGGCGACCCAGCGGAAGAGGTTGAGCTCGGCGGGGCCGAAGGAGGGGATCGGGGAGACGACGCGCAGGAGGTCGCGGGCGTCGGGGGGGAGGTCGGGGGCGTGGCCGATGACCCAGGCGTCGACGCGGCGGCGGCCGCCGAAGGGGACCTTGACCCGGGTGCCGAGGTGGATCTGGGCGGCCAGGGCCTCGGGCACGCGGTAGGTGAAGGGCCGGTCCAGGTGGAACAGCGGGATGTCGACCAGCACCTGGACGCCTGCGGTGCTCACGTCCAGGTCCAGCCCGGGTGCCCTCCCCCGGTCGCGGTGGTTACAGGGAGCGGGCGGCCTTGGCCAGCTCCGGGGCCTGCTCGGTCGACTCCCAGGTGAACTCGGGCTCGGAGCGGCCGAAGTGGCCGTAGGCGGCGGTCATCTTGTAGATGGGCCGGCGCAGGTCGAGGTCGCGCACGATCGCCGCCGGGCGCAGGTCGAAGAACTCGGGCAGGAGCTTGCCCAGCTTCTCGGGATCGACCTGCTCGGTGCCGAAGGTGTCCACGAACACGCTGACCGGGTGGGCGACGCCGATGGCGTAGGCGACCTGGAGCTCGCAGCGCTCGGCCAGGCCGGCCGCGACCACGTTCTTGGCCACCCAGCGGACGGCGTAGGCGGCCGAGCGGTCGACCTTGGTCGGGTCCTTGCCCGAGAAGGCGCCGCCGCCGTGGCGGGCCATGCCGCCGTAGGTGTCGACGATGATCTTGCGCCCGGTCAGGCCGGTGTCGGCGTTGGGGCCGCCCAGCTCGAACCGGCCGGTGGGGTTGACGAACACCCGCATGCCCTCCGACGCCAGGTCGTCGGGGAGCACCGCGTCGATCACGTGCTCGCGGATGTCGGGAGCGAGCAGGGTGTCGATGTCGACGTCGGGCCCGTGCTGGGTGGACACCACGATGGTGTCCAGCCGCACCGGCCGGTGCCCCTCGTACTCGATGGTGACCTGGGTCTTGCCGTCGGGACGCAGGTAGGGCACGACCCCGGAGCGGCGGACCTCGGCCAGCCGGCGTGACAGCCGGTGGGCCAGGGCGATCGGGGCCGGCATCAGCTCGGGGGTCTCGTTGCAGGCGTAGCCGACCATCATCCCCTGGTCACCGGCGCCCTGGGTGTCCAGCGGGTCGGTGTCGCCGGCCCGCTCCTCGAAGGCGTGGTCGACCCCCTGGGCGATGTCGGGCGACTGCTCGTCGATGGCCACCGTCACCCCGCAGGTCGCCCCGTCGAAGCCGTACTTGGCCCGGTCGTAGCCGATGCCGAGGATGGTCCGGCGGACCACGTTGGGGATGTCGACGTAGATCTGGGTGGAGATCTCCCCCGCCACCACCACCAGGCCGGTGGTGATCAGGGTCTCGCAGGCCACACGGCCGGCCGGGTCGTCACGCAGGATCTCGTCCAGGATGGCGTCCGAGATCTGGTCCGCGATCTTGTCCGGGTGCCCCTCGGTCACCGACTCGGACGTGAACAGGTACCGGTTCGCCACGTGTGTGCCTCCAGGGAAGTTCGCGCCACGCATCGGCGGCAAGCTATCGCCGAAGGGTAGCCGGGCGCCGACACCGAGGCAAACCCCCCTCCCCGCCCGGCCCCCCGCGGGCCGAGCTGTTCCGGGCCGTGCGGGCGGCCGCCCGGGGCGAGACGGTGCTCGCCCCCGAGGTCGCCACCCGGCTGGTCGGCCAGCTCCGCGAGCCGGCCGCCCAGCCCCTCACCCAGCGTGAGCTGCAGGTGCTGGAGCTGGTGGCCAGGGGGGCCACCAACCGCGAGGTCGCGGCCCGCCTCCAGGTCAGCGAGGCCACGGTCAAGACCCACCTGGTCCACGCCTTCGGCAAGCTGGGCGTGAGCGACCGCACGGCCGCGGTCACCGCCGCCCTGGAGCGCCGGCTGATCCGCCTCGACGGCTGAGGAAGCTCAGCGCCGGGCGGCGTGGAGGGTCTCGACCCGGTCCAGGAGGTGGGTGGCGATGGCGGCCTTGGAGGTGCGGGGGAGCTCCTCGATGGTGTCGGCGTCGACCAGGTAGGCGTCGGCGTCGTCGGCCCCGAAGGCCGAGTGGGCGCCCTCCACGTGGTTGAGGACGACCAGGTCGAGGTGCTTGCTCTCCAGCTTCTTGCGGGCGCCGGCCAGGTGGTCGCCGGTCTCGGCGGCGAAGCCGACCAGGACCTGGTCGGGCCGGCGGCGGCGGCCGAGCTCGGCCAGGGTGTCGGGGGTCGGCTCGAGCACGACCTCAGGGACGCCCTGGTCCTTCTTGAGCTTGCCCTCGGCGACACGCTTGGGCCGGAAGTCGGCCACCGCGGCCGCCATGATGACCACGTCCTGGGCGTCGGCGGTGGCCAGGACGGCGTCGTACAGCTGCTGGGCGGTCTCGACCCGGACCAGGTGGGCCCCGGCCGGCGGGTCGACGGTGGTGGCGGCGGCCACGGCCGTGACCTCGGCCCCGCGACGAAGGGCCTCGGCGACGATCGCCGCCCCCATCCGCCCCGAGGAGCGGTTGCCGAGGTAGCGGACCGGGTCCAGCGGCTCCCGGGTGCCGCCCAGGCTGACCAGCACCCGGGCCCCGGCCAGGCCGGGACCGGGCCGGTCACCCGGTGCGCCGCGGACCGGCTCGAGGGCGGCGACCACGCCGGCGACCAGGTCGTCCAGCTCGGCCAGGCGGCCCGGCCCGACGTCGCCGGAGGTCAGCGGGCCCGAGGCCGGGGGGACGACCCGCACCCCGCGCCGCTCCAGCAGCCCGAGGTTGGCCCGGGTCGCCGGGTGCTCCCACATCTCGGTGTGCATGGCCGGGGCGACCACCACCGGCCCGGGGAAGGCCAGGGCGACGTTGGTCAGCAGGTCGTCGGCCAGGCCGGCGGCCAGCCGGGCCAGGGTGTGGGCGGTCGCCGGGGCGACCACCAGGACCTGGCCCCAGCGGGCCAGGGCGACGTGCTCGACGGCGGCCGGGTCGTCCCAGACCGAGGCCGGCACCTGCCGGCCGGTGAGGGCGGCGAAGGTGGCCCTGCTCACCATCTGCTCCCCGGCGGCGGTGAGCAGCGGCTGGACCTCGGCCCCGGCCCGCTGGAGCTCCCGGGCCAGCTCGGCCGCCTTGTAGGCGGCGATCCCGCCGCTCACTCCCAGCAGCACCCGGGCCCCGGCCAGGACCGCCCCCGGGGAACCCCCGGGACTGCCTGCCGGCCGGGCCATTGTTGCTACTTGATGGACTCGGCGACCTCGGCCGGGCGCTCCCAGTTCAGCTTGTCCTCGACCAGCTCCTGGAGGGCGACCGAGAGGGCCTTGCGGTTGGGGCCGGCGTCGACCATCGGCGGCACGAACTCGCCGATGCCCTCGCCGAGCTGGCTGTAGTAGCCGTTGATCTGCCTGGCCCGCCTGGCGGCCAGGATGACCAGGGTGTACTTGGAATCGACCCGGGCGAGCAGGTCGTCGATCTTGGGTTCGATCATCAGTGCTTTCGCTCCTTGACGCGCGTGTGACCACCGTTGATGGTACGCCGCCGCAGCCGGTCGACGATCTCGACCACCTCGCGGGCGGCCGTCTCGAGGTCGTCGTTGACCACGGTGACGTCGAACTCGGGCTCGGCGGCCAGCTCCTCGGAGGCCTTGGCCAGGCGCCCACGGAGCTGCTGGTCGGTCTCGCTGCCCCGGGTGCGCAGCCGCCGCTCCAGCTCCTGGAGGCTGGGCGGGGTGATGAACACCATGAACGCCTCCGGCTCGGCCGCCTTGACCTGCCGGGCGCCCTGGACGTCGATCTCGACCAGCACGTCGCGGCCCTCGGCGAGGGCCCGGTCGATCGGCTCCTTGGGCGTGCCGTAGCGCTCGCCGAAGATGTCGGCCCATTCGAGGAACCCGCCGGCCTCGATCATCTCGTCGAACTTGCCGCGGTCGACGAAATGGTAGTGGCGACCCTCGTCCTCGCGCGGCCGCGGCTGGCGGGTGGTGGCCGAGATCGACAGCTCGAGGTCGGGCAGGGCGGCCAGCAGCCTGGCCACGATGGCCCCTTTGCCGACCCCCGAGGGGCCGGCGAGCACGATCAGCTTGCCTCGCCGGCCCGTCTGCCGGTCCCCCCCACCATCGGTCAACGCGCGGTGCTTGCTACTTCTTGCCGCCGAACTCGGCGAGCAGGGCGTCCTTCTGCTTGGAGCCGAGGCCGCGGACCCGACGCGAGGCGGAGATGTCAAGCTTCTCCATGATCTTGCGGGCGCGGACCTTGCCGACCCCGGGCATGCTCTCGAGCACGCTCGAGACCTTCATCTTGCCCACCGTCTCGTCGGAATCCTTGGCAAGGACGGTGGCCAGGCTCATGTTGCCGCTCTTGAGCTGCGACTTGAGCTCGGCCCGCTTGCGGCGCGCCTCGGCCGCCTTCTCCAACGCCTGCTGGCGCTGCTCGGGCGTCAGGGTTGGCAGGGGCATTCGTTCCTCCTCGTGACCTCGGTCGGGATCGAAGACTGGCGGATTCTATGCATACCTTGGCGGCGGCCACAATCTATCGGCGCTGGTCAGAACCCCCCTCTGTTTACAAACCGTCAAATCGACCATGCGCGTCCCGGCTGTTGGGCCGGTTCGCGTGCTCGTCCCCGCCCGCCCCGGCGGTGGCCGAAACCGCCTCGTCGCGGACCTCCCTGGCGGCCGCGCCGACGTCGTCTGCCCTGGTGATCGGCCGCCCGACGACGATCCGGGTGGCTCCGGCGGCCATGGCCTGGGCCGGGGAGGCAACCCGAGCTTGATCGTGCAAGTGGATGGAAGCCGGGGGGCTGGCCTTGGACCCCCCGGCCCCAGCGGGTCGGACCCCGGGGCAGACGAGCTCGACCGACGGGCCGAGGCGGGTCCGCAGGGCGGCCGCCTCCAGGGGCGAGCAGACGATGGCCTGGCAGCCGGACCGGACGGCCAGGTCGGCCAGCCGGGGGACGGCCTCGGCGGCCGGGGGCAGACCGGCGGCGGCCAGGTCGGCCGGTCCGGCGCTGGTCAGGATCGTCACCGCGGCCACCCGGCAGCGGTCGCCGGCGGCCCGGACGGCGGCCTCGAGCATGGCCGGCCCGCCGAGGGCGTGGACGGTGACCAGCTCGGCCCCGGCCCGGGCGGCGGCCCGCATCCCGCCGGCCACGGTGGCCGGGATGTCGTGCAGCTTGAGGTCGAGCATCACCCGGCGGCGGTGGCCGGCCAGGGCGGCCACCGCCGCCGGGCCGGCGGCTCCGAACAGCTCCAGGCCGACCTTGACCATGCCGGCCGCCTCGCCGGCGGCCAGCGACCAGGCGACCGCCTGCTCCAGGTCGTCGGTGTCCAGGGCGAGGACCAGCGGGGACTCCATCCGCGGAGCCTACCCGGGACCTGTGACCGGCGGCGGGGGTCCCGCCGGAGGGGTGGGGCTGGTCATCGTTCGGCCTTGAACAGCGCCGGGAGCTCGGCCGGCGACGTCACGCCGGCGGCGGCCAGGTAGCGCTCGAGGCCGTCGGCGACCTCGACCACCGCTCGAGGGTTGATGAAGTTGCCGGTGCCGACGGCGACCGCGGTCGCCCCGACGAGCAGGAACTCGGCCGCGTCGTCGGCGCTGACGATGCCGCCGGTGCCGACGATCGGCACCCCGGGCAGGGCCTGGGCGACCTGCCAGACGCAGCGGACGGCCACCGGGCGGATGGCCGGGCCGGACAGGCCGCCGGTGACCGCGGCCAGCCGGGGCCGGCGCGCCGTCGTGTCGACGGCCATGCCGAGCAGGGTGTTGATGAGGGTCAGCCCGTCGGCCCCGGCGTCGGTGACCGCCCTGGCCACGGCGACCAGGTCGGTGACGTCGGCGGTGAGCTTGGCCAGGACGGGGGTGGCGGTGGCCCGCTTGACCGCGCGCACGGCCGCGGCCGCGGCCGCCGGGTCGGTGGCGAAGACCTCGCCCCGGTGCTCGACGTTGGGGCAGGACAGGTTGACCTCGACCAGGGCCACCGCGGGCTCGCCGGCCAGGCGGGCGGCCAGGCGGCCGAACTCCTCCGGGCTGCGGCCGACCAGGCTGGCCACCACGGTGGCGCCCGCGTCGGCCAGGAAGCGCAGGTCGCCGGCGCAGAACGCCTCCACGCCGGGGTTCTGGAGGCCGATGGCGTTGAGCATCCCCGAGGGGGTCTCGGCCGTCCGCGGGGTCGGGCGGCCGCGGCGGGGCTCCAGGCTGACCGACTTGGTGACGACCCCGCCGAGGGTGGCCAGGTCGACCCAGCCGGCCATCTCCCGCCCGAACCCGAAGCAGCCGGAGGCGGCCAGCACCGGGGTCCTGAGCCGGACCCCGCACAGGTCGACCGACAGGTCCACCCTCATGCCGTCGGCTCCAGCTCCGGGAAGCCGAGCTCGGCCCAGGCGATGGCCGCGCCGTCGAACACCGGCCCCTCCAGGCACGAGCGGGCCATCCGGGTCGGCGCTCCCGGCCCGACGGGCAGGACGCAGGAGAAGCAGATGCCGGTGCCGCAGGCCATCTGCTCCTCGACCGCGACCTGGCAGGGCACGCCGGCGGCGGCCGCGGCCCGGCTGACCGCGGCCAGCATGGGCATGGGCCCGCAGGCGTAGACCTGCCCGGCCCCGGTGCGGGGCAGCAGGTCGCCCAGCGGGTCGGTGACCAGCCCGCGCCGTCCGGCCGAGCCGTCGTCGGTGGTCAGGGTGAGGCTGTGGCCGAGGCGCTTGGCCTCCATGGCGTCGAGCAGGCGGCCGGCGCTGGCCGCCCCGATCACGAAGTCGACCCGGCAGCGCCGCAGCCGCAGCTCGGTGGCCAGGAAGTAGAGCGGGGCGGTGCCGTAGCCGCCACCGACGAGCACGCAGCCGGTCGGCGTCTCGGGCGGCGTGAACGGCCGGCCCAACGGCCCGAGGGCGTCGACCACGTCGTGGGGACGCAGCCGGGACAGGGCCCCGGTGCCGGCCCCGACGACGTCGAACACGACCTCGACGGTGCCGAGGGCCGGCCCCGGTCCCCCGGACCCCCCCATGCCACCGGGGGACCACCCCGGCGGTCCCCCGGACCCCCCCGGCCGCTCGGCCCGGTGGATCGAGAACGGCCGCCGCAGCGGGAACGAGCGGTCCTCTCCGGCCAGCAGGTGCACGAACTGCCCCGGCCGGGCCTGCCCGGCGATCCGGGGCGCGAGCAGGGTCAGGGCGTGGTAGGCCCCGACCCGGCGGCGCTCCAGGACCTCGCACAACTCCCGGACCGGGGTCATTCAACCGCCCTTGTGCCAGGCCTGGAGGGGACGGACGGCCAGGTCGCCGGCCAGGCGGGCCTCGATGCCCTGGACCACGGCGGTGAGGCCGGAGAGGGTGGTGATGCAGGGGATGTCGGCGGCCACGGCGGCGATGCGGATGTCGTAGCCGTCCTCACGGGCCCCGGGGCCGGCCGGGGTGTTGACGACCAGGTCGATCTCGCCGGCCCGGATCCTGTCGACCACGTTGTCGGGCCCCTCGTGGCCCTTGCGGACGATCGCCGCCGGGACCCCGTTGCGGTGCAGGACCCCGGCCGTTCCGGTGGTCGCGACCAGGGTGAAGCCGAGGTCGGCGAGGCGCTTGGCCGGCAGCACGATGGCCCGCTTGTCGGCGTTGCGGACCGACAGGAAGGCCACCCCCTTGGTCGGCAGGGCCCCGTAGGCGGCCTCCTGGCTCTTGGCGAATGCGGCCCCGAAGCGGGCGTCGAGGCCCAGGACCTCGCCGGTGGAGCGCATCTCCGGCCCCAGCAGCGAGTCGGCCCCGGGGAAGCGGGCGAAGGGCAGCACCGCCTCCTTGACCCCGACGTGCGCCGGCTCGGCCGCCTGGAGGGCCAGGCCGGCCAGGGTCGACCCGGTCATGAGCAGGGCCGCCGCCTTGGCCACGGGCAGGCCGGTCACCTTCTCGACGAACGGCACCGAGCGGCTGGCCCGCGGGTTGGCCTCCAGCACGTACAGCCGCTCACCCTTGAAGGCGAACTGGACGTTGAGGACCCCGACCACGCCCAGGGCCCGGCCGAGACGGGCGGTGGCCTCCTCGACGGCGGCCACCTGGTCGGCCCCCAGGGTGATGGGCGGGAGCACGCAGGCCGAGTCGCCGGAGTGGATGCCGGCCTCCTCGATGTGCTCCATCACCCCGCAGACCAGCACCTGCCCGGCGGCGTCGCAGAGGGCGTCGACGTCGACCTCGACCGCGTCCTCCAGGAACCGGTCGACCAGGACGGGCCGGCTCCCGTTCCGGCTGATGGCCGAGAGGGCGCTGGAGCGGGCGAGGGCGTCGGCGTCGTAGCAGACCTCCATGGAGCGGCCGCCGAGGACGTAGGAGGGCCGGACCAGCACCGGGTAGCCGACCCGGTCGGCCACGGCCAGGGCCTCGGTGACGCTGGCCGCCTGCCCCCAGGGCGGGGCGTCCAGGCGGCAGCGCTCCAGGACCGTGCCGAACCGGCCCCGGTCCTCGGCCAGGTCGATGGCCTCGGGCGGGGTGCCGAGCAGGGGCACCCCGGCCGCGGCCAGCCCGGAGGCCAGCTGCAGCGGGGTCTGGCCGCCCATGGTCACGATCACCCCGGCAAGCTCGCCCCCGGCGGCCTCGGCCCGGCACACCTCGAGCACGTCCTCGCAGGTCAGCGGCTCGACATAGAGGCGGTCGGCGATGTCGTAGTCGGTGGAGACGGTCTCGGGGTTGCAGTTGACCATCACCGTCTCGTAGCCGGCCTCGCGCAGGGCCTGCACGGCGTGCACGCAGGCCGTGTCGAATTCCACTCCCTGGCCGATCCGGTTGGGGCCCGACCCGAGCACCACCACCCGGCGCCGGCCGGTGGCCGGGACCTCGGTCTCCTCCTCGTAGGTGGAGTAGTGGTAGGGGGTGGAGGCCTCGAACTCGCCGGCGCAGGTGTCGACCGAGCGGTAGACGGGCTCGACCCCGAGGGCGCGGCGGCGGGTCCGGACCTCGCCCTCGGTGGCGCCGACGGCGGCGGCCAGCTGGGGGTCGGAGAAGCCGTGGCGCTTGGCCCGCCACAGCAGCCCCCGGCCGAGGTCGTCGATGGCGGCGGCGGCGGCGACCTCGGCCCCAACCTCGACGGTGCGGGCGATCCCGTCCACGAACCAGGGGTCGATGTCCGAGGCGGCGGCGACCTGCTCGACCGTGGCCCCCAGTCGCAGGGCCCGCTCGACCGTCTCCAGCCGGTCGGCGGTCGGCCGGCCGCAGGCGGCCAGCAGGGCCTCGGGGACGGCCTCGGGGCTGCCCGGGTCCGGGTCGGCGGCCGGGTTGGCGAGGCCGTCGCGGCCGGTCTCGAGCGACCGGCAGGCCTTCTGGAGGGCCTCGGGGAAGGTGCGGCCGATGGCCATGACCTCCCCCACCGACTTCATCCGGGTGGTCAGGTGGGAGTCGGCGCCGGGGAACTTCTCGAAGTTGAACCGGGGGACCTTGACGACCACGTAGTCGAGGGTGGGCTCGAAGGCGGCGGCGGTCTTGCCGGTGACCTCGTTGCGGATCTCGTCCAGGGTGAACCCGACGGCCAGCTGGGCGGCCACCTTGGCGATCGGGAACCCGGTGGCCTTGGAGGCCAGGGCCGAGGAGCGCGACACCCGCGGGTTCATCTCGATCACGACCCGACGGCCGGTGCCGGGGTCGACGGCGAACTGGACGTTGGCCCCGCCGGTCTCGACCCCCACGGCCCGCAGCACGGTCAGGGCGTCGTCGCGCATCGCCTGGTACTCGCGGTCCGACAGGGTCATCTGGGGGGCCACCGTGACCGAGTCGCCGGTGTGGACGCCCATCGGGTCGACGTTCTCGATCGAGCAGACGACCACGGCGTTGTCGGCCCGGTCGCGCATCACCTCGAGCTCGAACTCCTTCCAGCCGAGCACCGACTCCTCGATCAGGACCCGGCCCACCGGGCTGGCGACCAGGCCCTCGGCCAGGAGCCGGGCCAGCTCCTCGGGGCTGCGGGCGATGCCGCCGCCCCAGCCGCCGAGGGTGAACGAGGGCCGCAGCACCACCGGCAGGCCGAGGTGCCCGACCGCGGCCAGGCCCTCGGCGACCGAGCCGACCTCGACCCCGCGGGGCAGGTCGAGCCCGGCGGCCCGGCAGGTGCGGGTGAACTCGACCCGGGACTCGGCCCGGCGGACGGCGTCGACGGTGGCCCCGATCAGCTCGACCCCGAGCCGCTCCAGGGTGCCGTTCTCATGCAGGGCCACGGCCAGGTTGAGGGCCGTCTGGCCGCCCAGGGTGGGCAGCAGGGCGTCGGGACGCTCGGCCTCGAGGACGGCCGCGACCGGGCCGGGGGTGAGCGGCTCCAGGTAGGTGGCGTCGGCGACCTCGGGGTCGGTCATGATGGTGGCCGGGTTGGAGTTGACCAGCACCACCCGCAGCCCCAGTCGGCGCAGGGCCCGGCAGGCCTGGGTGCCGGAGTAGTCGAACTCGGCCGCCTGCCCGATGACGATCGGCCCCGACCCGACGACCAGGACCGAGCGCAGGTCCTCCCGCAGCGGCACTAGGCGTCACCCCGCAGGACCTCGGGCGGGGTGCCGCTGGTGCTCGGGGGCGCGTCCCCCGCCTCGGCCTCGGTGGCCTGGTCGTAGGCGCTCTGGCCGCCGTCCCAGCCGTCGTACAGGCCCCTGCCCATGGCCTCGGCCCACAGGGCGCGGACCTGGGCCGGGCTGAGCAGGCGCAGCCGGATGGCGAAGCGGCTGGCCCCCTCGACGCTGGCCACCAGGGTGCGGAGCTTGGCCTCGTCCTGGGCGGTGGTGCGGCGGCCGGTGGGCGAGACGCCGGCCTCGGCCTCGCCGCGCAGGCTGGCCTTGAGGGCGAAGACCCGGTCGAACTCGGCCCGCAGGGCGTCGGCCACCTCGCCGGCGGGTGGGAGGGAGCCCTGGTCGACCCCGCCCAGGGCCCGGAAGGTCCGCTGCTCAGCCATGTCGCGCTCCTTGCATCAGTCCGGCGAACCGCTCGAACAGGGGGTGGGCGTCGTGCGGGCCGGGGGCGGCCTCGGGGTGGTACTGGACCGAGAAGGCGGGCACGTCCAGGCAGGCAAGGCCCTCGACGACACCGTCGTTGGCGTTGGCGTGGGTGACGCGGACGCCCCCCGGGAGGCTGTCGGCGTCGACCGCGAAGCCGTGGTTGTGGCTGGTGACCGCGACCCGGCCGGTGGCCAGGTCGATCACCGGCTGGTTGACCCCCCGGTGGCCGAACTTGAGCCGGACCGTGCGGCCGCCCACGGCCTGGCCGAGGAGCTGGTGGCCGAGGCAGATGCCGAACAGCGGCACCCGGCCGAGCAGGTCGCGGGTGGCCTGGACGCCGTGGCCGACGGTGGCCGGGTCGCCGGGGCCGTTGGACAGCATCACCCCGTCGGGCCGCCAGGCCAGGGCGTCGTCGGCCGGGGTGGCGGCCGGGACCAGCAGGACCCTGGCGCCGAGCCGGCGCAGCCGACGGGCGATGTTGGCCTTGGCCCCGAAGTCGTACAGCACGACCCGCAGGCGCTCGTCCCCGTCGGCGGGCAGCTCGACCGGCTCGGCCCTGGTCACCTTGTCGACCATGGCCAGGCCTTCCGGGTCGGGGGCGGCCAGGGCCAGCTCGCGCAGGGCTCCCGGGTCGAGGACCTCGGTCGACAGGGCGCCGCGCATGGCCCCGCGCTGACGCAGGTGGCGGACCAGGCGGCGGGTGTCCAGGCCCTCGACCCCCGGGACCCCGGCCGCCTCCAGCTCCTCGGCCAGGCTGCGCTCGGCCCGCCAGCTCGAGGGCCGCCGGGCCGCCTGCCTGACCAGGAACGCGGCCACCTGGACCCGGTCGGACTCGGCGTCGTCGCCGGCGGTGCCGTAGTTGCCGACCTCGGGGGCGGCCATGGCGACGAGCTGGCCGGCGTAGGAGGGGTCGGTGAGAACCTCCTGGTAGCCGCCCATGGCGGTGTTGAACACCACCTCCCCGGCCACCGTGGCCGCAGCCGCGGTGAACGCCTCCCCGGCGAAGGTGGTGCCGTCCTCCAGCACCAGCAGCGCCTCCCGGTCGGTCATCGGGGCACCAGCGGCCGCAGCCGCGCCGCCCACCCGGGGGCGGTGGCCTCGTCGAGTGCGAACCCGGAGCGCAGGGTGGCCGGCCCGAGCTGCCAGTCGACGACCAGCACCTTGTCGGCGTAGACCTCCTTGCCGGCGTGGTGGGAGGTGACCTGGACCCCGCGCAGGTCACCGGCCGGGATGCACCAGGGGTCGCCGTCGCGGTCGACCCGCAGGCCGCCGTCGTCCAGGGCGAGGCCGACCAGGCGCCGGCCGAGGAGGCCGTAGCCGTTAAAGCGGCGGACGGTCGAGGGGGCGAAGGTGGTGCCCAGGTAGCGGGCCTGCTCGGTGAGCAGCGCCGGCCCGGCAGGCGGGCAGGCGGGCAGGGGCGGCAGCCCGGCCTCCTGGCGGGCCACGGTGCGCCGGACCGCCGACAGGACCAGCACGGCGGCCAGCCCCGCCACCGCCAGCACCGTCACCACCCCCAGCAGCCAGCTCACCTGGTGGCCTGCCCGTCACAGACCGTGAAGACCCCACGCAGCAGCGTGTGGACCACCCGTCCCCGCAGCTGGCGGCCGTGGAAGGGCGTGTTCCGGGCCCGGCTGGCCAGCCGGGCCCGGTCAACCGTCCAGACCGCCGCCGGGTCGAACACCGCCAGGTTGGCCGGCGCCCCCGGCGCCACCGGCCCCCCATGCCCTGACACCCGCCGACACCGCGCCGGCCCGACGGTGAGCCGCTCGACCGCGACGGCCAGGTCGAGGTAGCCAGGTTCGACCAGCTCGGTCAGGGTGACGGCCAGGGCCGTCTCCAGGCCGAGCATCCCTGGGGGGGCGGTGGCCCACTCGACCTCCTTGTCCTCGCGGGCGTGGGGGGCGTGGTCGGTGGCGATGGCGTCCAGGGTGCCGTCGGCCAGGCCCAGGCGGACGGCCTCGACGTCGGCCTTCTCGCGAAGCGGCGGGTTGACCTTGAACACCGGGTCATAGGAGCGGGCGGCCTCGTCGGTCAGGGTGAAGTGGTGGGGAGCGGCTTCGGCGGTGACCCGCACCCCGCGGGCCCTGGCCGCCCTGACCACCTCGACCGCGCCGGCGGTGGAGACGTGGCACAGGTGCAGCCGCCCCCCGGTCAGCTCGGCCAGGAGCAGGTCGCGGGCGACCACCATCTCCTCGGCCGCGGCCGGCCAGCCGGCCAGCCCGAGCATGGCCGACACCTCGCCCTCGTGCATCTGGGCGCCGTCGGTCAGCGAGGCGTCCTCGGCGTGGTCGGCGATGACGGCGTCGAAGGCCCGCGCGTACTCGAGGGCGAGCCGAAGCAGCCGGGCCTCGCGGATGGGCCGGCCGTCGTCGGAGAAGCAGTCGACCCTGGCCGCCGAGCGGGCCATGGCCCCCAGCTCGGCCAGCTCGCTCCCCCGCTGGCCCAGGGTCACCGCCCCGACCGGGAACACCTCGACCAGGCCGACCTCCCGGCCCCGGGCCGCGACCATCTCGACCACCCCGGCGTTGTCGGCCACCGGGTCGGTGTTGGCCATCGGGCACACCGCCGTGTAGCCGCCGAGGGCGGCCGCCCGCGACCCGGTCTCGATCGTCTCGGCGTCCTCGCGGCCCGGCTCGCGCAGGTGCACGTGCAGGTCGACCAGGCCGGGGCAGACGACCAGCCCGTCGCAGTCGACGACCTCGGCCCCGGTCCCGTCCAGGCCGGAGCCGACCTCGACCACCCGGCCGTCCTCCACCAGCACGTCGGCGGTGCCGTCGTGGCGGGAGGCCGGGTCGACCAGCCGCCCGCCCCTGAGCAGCAGCCTGCTCATGTCGTCACCTCCGGGCCGCCGAGGAGGAGGTAGAGCAGGGCCATGCGGACGCTGATGCCGTTGGCCACCTGGTCGGCGATGACCGACCGCTCGATGGAGTCGGCCACCTCGGCGGCGATCTCGACCCCCCGGTTCATGGGGCCCGGGTGCATGACGATGGCGTGGTCGGCCATGGCGTCCAGGCGGCGCCCGTCCAGCCCGTACAGCCGGGCGTACTCGCGCAGCGAGGGGAAGAACCCGGCCCGCTGCCGTTCCAGCTGGACCCGGAGCATCATCGCCACGTCCTGCTTGGGCAGGACCGCGTCCAGGTCGTAGGAGACGGCCACCCCCCAGGTCTCGACCCGGGCCGGGAGCAGGGTCGGCGGGGCGACCAGGGTGACCTCGGCCCCCATGGTGGTCAGGGCGAGCACGTTGGAGCGGGCGACCCGGGAGTGGAGCACGTCGCCGACGATGGCCACCTTGAGCCCGTCGAAGCTGGGGAACCGCTGGCGCATGGTGTACAGGTCGAGCAGGGCCTGGGTGGGGTGCTCATGGGTGCCGTCGCCGGCGTTGACGACCACCGCCTGGACCCACTCGGCCAGTCGCCAGGGCGCCCCCGAGGCCCCGTGGCGGATCACGATCGCGTCCACCCCCATCGCCTCCAGGGTGATGGCCGTGTCCTTGAGGCTCTCGCCCTTGGAGACGCTGGAGCCCTTGGCCGAGAAGTTGATGACGTCGGCCGAGAGGCGCTTGGCGGCCAGCTCGAAGGAGATCCGGGTCCGGGTCGAGTCCTCGAAGAACAGGTTGCAGACGGTGCGGCCGCGCAGGGTGGGGACCTTCTTGATGGCCCGGTCGGTGACCTTGGCCAGGTGGG
>Ga0307416_100000343_pt1 | contig 24154 bp, 22 predicted proteins | sample DK1Cmetagenome_2_FD_203821 | JGI IMG/M metagenome (GOLD analysis project Ga0307416, IMG submission 203821) | Maize rhizosphere microbial communities from greenhouse at UC Davis, California, United States - DK15-C-3 | ecosystem: Host-associated > Plants > Roots > Rhizosphere > Soil | place...
TATCACCATCCGCCGCACCAGCGTCATGCGGCGCCGCGTCACCGCGGCCAGCGACCCAGTTCCGACAGCGGCTCGGAATCATGATGCCCGGCGGTGACCTGTTCGGCCTGCCGATCCCCCACGCGGGGCCGATCTTCGCCGCTGCCCTCGGCGTCCACATCGCCTCCGGGCTGACCGGCGTCGTCGCCGGGGCGCTCGCTGCCACCGCCAAGAAACGGCCCGGCCGGCACCCGCGCGCCGGCCGCGTCTACCTCTGGGCGCTCGGCGGCGTCTTCGCCACCGCCACCATCATGGCCCTCATCCGCTGGCGCGAAGAGGCCCACCTCTTCGCCATCGCCATCATCGCCTTCAGCCTCGCCCTGTACGGATACCGGGCCCGCCGGCGCCACCAACCGGGCTGGCCACCCCATCATGCGATCGGTATGGGCGGCTCCTACATCGCCCTGCTCACCGGCTTCTACGTCGACAACGGCCCCTTCCTGCCACTGTGGAACCGACTACCTCACATCACCTATTGGTTGCTACCCAGCATCATCGGCGTACCGCTCATCTGGCGCGCCCTCCGCCATTTCGCCAAAACCACCGCCGGAGTGCCGAGCTGACCATCCGGCCCCCTAGGACTCTCTGCGACGCCGCGCCGTCAGCTTGAGCCGATTCGACTGGGATTCCCTGCCCGGCTATGGACGATGTGTAGCTGGACCTGATCAAGTCCTTTCACTGAGTTCGGCTATGGATCTGACCACCATTTTTGACCCCTATTTGGAATCGTTATTCCTTTGGGAAAATTGGGCGTTTGAGGACATCCCGCACGCACTGGCCGAGTCTGAAGATCAACGGGCCGTGTGTTTAAATGTCGCCAGCCCGAATCACCAAACGGCTAGAAGTTAGTCGGATCTCTGCCTGATTGATCGCCTTCTGCTAGATGCGGTAGGGACGCGTCGCACTCCCCGTCAGATGCTTCTGTGGTGGAATCGGGATTTACTTGCGGGATTGGCGATCTGCTCTCATATCTCGCTCATGGGAGTCGCGTCCAAAAGCTCAAGAAATCTCCGGCTTGTGACGGTGGTCACCAAGATCGACATCGCGGTGCGAGTGCGCCGTTGGGGATGCCGTTCTTCAGTCAGGAGGCTGGCGAAGTGATCAATGCCGCTAAGGTGTTCAGGGTGTCCGGGACTAGCCGGTAGTAGGCCCATTTGCCTCGCTGCTCGCGACTCAGGATGCCGGCTTCTACCAGGATCTTGAGATGGTGGGAGACGGTCGGCTGCGAGAGGCCAACGGGTTCGGTCAGCTCGCAGACGCATGCCTCTGCGTCCTCATGGGCTGCGACGAGTGAGATGAGGCGGAGTCGGGTCGGATCCCCGAGTGCCTTGAACCCTTCCGCCAGAGTTTCAGCTTCCGCAGGCTGAATGACCTCACGAACCACCGGTGAGCAGCATTCACTCAGAAGTGGGAGTCCGGTCCGAGTAGGGATAACCGTGATTGGCACGAAACCATCTTGCCATACATTGACAAATATCGATGGGATGCGACTACACTCAGTCGCATCGACAGAAGTCAATACGAAGGACGGCGTTCATGACGGAAGCGAAAGCAGTCGATGCGTTACGTGAGCAGGTGCGAGACCGTTACGCGGCTGCTGCAATCACAGTGACTTCCGGCCAGGGCCAGGCGTCCTGCGGCGATGACGGGTCGTGCTGCGGTGACACGGGCGGCTGCTGTGGTCCAACAACTCTGGAAGTCGATGACAGCTTCGGCTCAGCTTTGTATAACCCCGGCGAGTTGGACAGTCTGCCTGTCACTGCGGTGGCGGCAAGCCTGGGCTGCGGCAACCCAATTGCCGTGGCCGAGCTTCGCGAGGGCGAGACTGTTCTCGATCTTGGGTCAGGTGGTGGCATCGACGTGCTGTTGTCGGCGAGGCGCGTTGGTCCGTCCGGGTTCGCCTACGGAGTCGACATGACCGACGAGATGCTCGAGTTGGCCCGCTCGAATGCGGCGAAGGCTGAGGCGACGAATGTCGAGTTCCTAAAGGGAACCATCGAGGACATTCCCCTCCCCGATGGGTCAGTCGACGTGGTGATCAGCAACTGCGTGATCAACCTTTCAGTGGACAAGCCCACAGTTCTGGCGGAAATGTTCCGGGTCCTCACACCAGGCGGCCGGATCGGAATTAGCGACGTTGTCGCCGAAGATGACCTCACCCCGACCGAGCGAGCCGCACGGGGCTCCTACGTCGGCTGCATCGCAGGTGCCCTATCGAGGGCCGAATACCTACAACGCTTGGCGGCGGCTGGGTTTGTCGATGCTAGCGTTCGGTTCACTCATCAGGCTGCCGACGGCATGCACAGCGCGATTGTCCAAGCAACAAAACCGATCACAGCATGGGCCGCTGCAGCGACGAGCTCGGCGCCGGCCGCCGCTGTTGATGACTGAGCCATCTGGTGGCGGACCAGCTCTGCGACATCGCGCCGTCGCCGAGCTGGTCGGCACCGCCTTTCTCGTCGCTGCTGTGGTCGGTTCGGGGATCGCTGCGCAACGGCTGTCACCGGATGATGTTGGGCTGCAGCTACTGGAAAACGCGCTGGCGACGGGCGCTGCCCTCGCCGCGCTGATCATCGCCTTGCAACCGGTGTCGGCGGCGTTCAACCCGGTCGTCACAGTCCTGGAACGTCTGACCGGAGTCCTCAGAGGTCGCCACGCCGTGATGCTGGTCGGCGCGCAGATCCTCGGCGGGCTGGTCGGGGTTGTGGTGGCAAACCTGATGTTCAGCGAGCCTGCGGTCAGCCTGTCCAGCACCGAGCGCGGAGGTCCCGGCCGTTGGCTGGGCGAGGTGGTTGCCACCGCCGGCTTGGTGTTGTTGATCACCGCATTGAGCCGCACGGGTCGGCCCCAGCTGATCGGCTGGGCAGTCGGTGCCTACATCACTGCCGGCTACTGGTTCACGAGCTCCACCAGCTTCGCCAATCCGGCGGTCACCATCGCCCGAATGTTCTCTGACACCTTCGCCGGCATCGAACCTGCCTCAGTGCCGATGTTCCTGCTCGCTCAGATCGTCGGCGGCGCCGTCGGCTACGGCCTCGCCCGGGCCATTTACCAACGGCCGACCCTTACTGCTCTCACCAATGAGGAGAATCGACATGAACTCGACACCGCCGGCCGACACCGCAGCTCCAGCCGCTGAACAGTCCGGCCCAACCAGCACGCAGCCGTGCAACCGACTACGACAGGTTGGTTGACGACATCGCCTACACCTATGAGGGCATCTTCTCCCGAAACTCAATCGCCCAAGCCGTTGCAGACGCCCGCGAGGCCTTAGAGCCGACGGCAACCATCCCCGACTTTCTGCCGATACTGGTCTCCCGATTCGCCCAGGAGCGGCTCACCGCTGCCGCCCAAGCTGATGGGCGGCTGATCAAACCCGTTCCCGAACTTCTCTTCGTCTGCGTCCAAAACGCTGGCCGCTCCCAGATGGCCGCTGCCCTCGCGCAGCACCTCTCCGCCGGCAAGGTGCATGTTCGCTCCGCCGGCTGCAACCCGCCGACAAGATCAACCCAATGGCTGTGCAAGTCCTCGCCGAGCGCGGCATCACCCTCACCGAGGCGTACCCGAAACCCTTGACCAACGATGTTGTGCACGCCGCCGACGTCATTATCACCATGGGGTGTGGTGACGCCTGTCCCATCTATCCCGGCAAGCGCTACCTCGATTGGGATGTCGCCGACCCATACGACCAGCCCATCGACAAGATCCGAGACATCCGCGACGATCTTCAAGCCCGCATCACCGCACTACTCCGTGACCTCAACATCTGATCCAAAGGAGTTGCTCGTGGCCGACAAGCCGTCCGTTCTATTCGTCTGCGTCCACAACGCCGGCCGCTCCCAAATGGCTGCCGGATACCTCAACCACTTCGCGGATGATCGCATCGAGGTCCGGTCCGCCGGGTCCGAACCTGCCGACAAGATCAACCCGGTCGCCGTCCAAGCCATGGCCGAAGAAGGCATCGACATCCAAGCAGAACAACCCAAGATCCTGACCACAGAGGCTGTCAAAGCCTCCGATGTTGTGATCACCATGGGCTGCGGGGACACCTGTCCCTACTATCCCGGGAAACGCTACGAGGACTGGATCCTGGATGATCCGGCCGGCCAAGACATTGACCATGTTCGACCCATCCGCGACGAGATTAGGCGGCGGGTTGAGCAGCTAATCACTGAGCTGCAACCGGTAGCGTCCCGCTCTGATACGTCCTGAGTCCACCCCGGCAAAGGCATCGATGCCGTTCGACCGATTTGTGACGAAATTAGCCGGCGAGTTGAGCAGCTAATTGGTGAGCCGCAGCCGACCTGGTCACCGCCCCTATGCATTCTGATTGCACCCACAGCTAGGCCCTGCATCCGGGTGAGGCGATGGGTCTGACCACCAGTTTGACGAGCGCCGGCGAATTCGTTGCCACGCATATCACACAGGTTTCGCCTCCTGAGTGGGGTTGTCATCGAGTCGGTGTACGCCAAACCGGGCGGCACGGTGTCCGTCCATCTCGACCACACGGAATTCGAGGCAAACAGTTCGCGGCTCGTCATCAACAACTTCTTCGATGTCGACGACGATTCGATCACCCAGATTCGGCACCGTTTTGAGCTCTGCCATAAAGAAGCCGGCCACGGAGGTGTAAGGACCGCTGGGAAGGTTCTAGCCGGTTTGATCGGTGAATTCGTCGAGGGTTTCTAGGCCGTCGACGAGACGGTCGCTGCGTACCTCTGCCTGGTTCTCCTCAACCACGTCGTATTCGTCGCTGATATCGCCCACGAGCCGCTCCACCAGGTCCTCGATAGTGACGATGCCAGCGGTCCCGCTGTATTCGTCGGTGACCACCGCGAGATGGCTGGCGGTGCCTCGTCGCTGACCCCCTCGCGGCCAACATTGGGATCGCCCCCGAGCAGCCGGACCGCAATATTGGTGGACACGCCCAGTAGCCAAATCACCGGACGAGCCAACTTTGCGACGAAGTCGACTAGCGGCGCCAGCGTGACGGCAAATGCCTCCGCCCGCTGCAGAGCGAGGCGTTTGGCGGTCAGCTCACCCAACACGATGGACACATAGGAGATGACGGCGGTGACCAGAACAACTGCGATTGTATCGGCGACCGTGTGGCCGATTGGCAGCCAACGCTGCAGCACCGGGACCAGCGCATCGGCGAGGGTCGTGCCACCGAAGGCCGCCGACAAGAACCCGGCCAGCGTCACACCGATCTGTACCGCCGACAGGAACCGGTTCGGATTCTCATGCAAACGGGCAACCAGCCGTCCCCGCCTTCCTCGGCGGACGAGCTGCTTCACCTGACTGCCACGCAGCGACACCAACGCGGTTCCGGTGCCTGACCACCAGGTCGGCAGCCGTTATGCAGGCACTCGCGAAACTTCGCCTGGCTGCTCCATAGGTTCATGTGGCTCCGGGCGGTGACTGGCTGCTCATCACTTCACCGGAGACGCGCCCCCTCGAGGCAGCTGATGACTGCTGCGACTGTGATGATCTTGGCCCCATGACTGACGATCTTGTGCCCAAGCGTCAAGGCCCGTGAATCTCACCACATGACCCCGACAGACACCTGATCGTCAGCGCTACAGATTTGGCTTAGGGGTCTCGTACGGGCTTCGCACCAGGTCCGGTCAGTTGTCCCCAGGTCGAGACCTTGGCTGGACATTTCCTCAAGTGGGCTGGATGGTGCGCAGCATAGTGATCAATCGTCGGCGGAGGACGCGGTGGCAGAGACGCAGATGGGCGCAGCATCCATCCCCGCTGCGGCGGGAGCAGTGGCAGAGGTCGCGGCACGCGAGCGCTACCTCAACCCGGAAGAGGCCGAAGCCTACCTCAATGTATCGGTGGGCTTCATCCGCCGGATGGCGTCGGAGCGTCGGGTCCGGCATTACCGGCTGGGGAAGTTCATCCGCTTCGACCCGGCGGACCTCGACGCGTTCGCCGAGGTCAAGGAGCCGCTGACCGGGCCTGACCCGGCGCTGGTCACACAGGTGTGGCGACGGAGCCGGAGGCTTAGCTGATGGCCAACCGCCGGTATTTCGGTTCGATCCGCAGACGCGAGTCCGGACGTTGGCAGATCCGCTACCGCACTCGCGACGGCGTTCGGGTGGCCTGGCCCGAGACGTACGCCCGCCGAGCCGACGCCGTAAGAGTGTTAGCGGAACTGGAGCGGCAGTCGCAGGTCGCTGGCAACTGGCTGGATGTCGCCGGCAGCAAGGTTTTGTTCGCCGCTTATGCCGATGAGTGGATCAACCAGCACCCGCGCCTCGGACCGCGTACCGCCGACGTCTACCGCTCGCTCATTCGCCGGCACCTCGCCCCAACACTGGGCCAGATACCACTCGGTCAGCTCGACACAGCCACCGTGCGTGAGTGGCGCGCTGGGCTACTCGAAGCCGGGGTGTCTGCGACCATGGTCGCCAAGTCGTACCGCCTGCTGCGCGCGATCTTGAACACGGCGGTTACCGAGGACGAGTTGATCATCGTCAACCCGTGCCGGATCAAAGGCGCCGGCGAGGAACGCGCCAATGAACGGCCGGTGCTGACCCTTGACCAGCTCTATGCCCTTGTCGATCTGATGCCCGATCGGTGGAAGGCGTTCCTGCTTCTTAAGACCTTTGCGTCGCTCCGCTGGGGAGAAATCACGGCGCTCACGCGGAATGATCTTGATCTTGAACGACGCACTGTCCGCATTCGCCGACAGTTCCTCACCATGCCAGGCGGCCTTCAACTGGGACCGCCGAAATCGAAGGCCGGAATCCGCATGGTCTCCGTCCCGGCCGCCATCCTGCCCGAACTCCAGCACCACCTGGACACCTACTCTCTCGCCGGCCCAGACGGATTGGTGTTTGTCAACGAGCACGGGCAGCCGTGGCATCGCGGAAACTTCAATCCGGCAGTTCGCTGGCGGGAGGCCCGCGAGCAGATCGGGGTCCCTAACCTCCATCTCCACGACCTGCGACACACCGGCAACACACTGGCTGCTCAGTCGGGTGCCAGCCTGCGCGACTTGATGACCCGCATGGGACACGACTCCCCCGCCGCTGCCCTGATCTATCAGCACAGCAGCCGGGTGGCCGACGAGGCGATCGCGTCAGCCCTCGACGCACGGCTGGCCGAGCGCAAATCACGGCGCGTTCCGAACACGGTGGGGCCCGTGGAGGGCCCGACCGAGCCGAAGTTGATCTCGTCGAGCCGAGACATCCGCGAAAAAAGACCTCTGATCAGGGGTAATCCATGAGAGCGGATGACGGGAATCGAACCCGCACTGTCAGCTTGGGAAGCTGATGTTCTGCCATTGAACTACATCCGCCTGACAAGGCATTGGCGCCTAGTGCCTCTTGTCGCTCCGCAGCTGCCGCAGAACCTTCGAAGGCGTGTGTCAGGTTAGCGCATTGCCCCCTAGCGCCGGACCGGCCAGCAACGCAGAAGAATTGACGCGCCCTGATTTTGCGGCATCGGCTCGACGAGACTCGTGGGACACTCAGGCTCACGAGGGAAGGAAATTCACATTATGCCCGTCGGATTCGGACAGGTGGTCATCGACTCGCAACGCGCCGACGACATCGCCGCTTTCTGGTCAGCCCTGTTGGAGCGCCCGGTCATGGACGGAGCCAATCAGTTCTTCGCAATGATTCCAGCGTCGGAAGACCGCAGCTTTCCAGCGTTGATGTTCCTCGCCGTACCCGAACCCCGTCAGGTGAAGAACCGAATGCACCTAGACCTGGTCGCAACCGACCTTCCCGCAGAGGTGGAGCGCGCGGTCGCCCTCGGTGCAACGAAGGTTGCTGACTTCGACGAGTACGGCACAAAGTGGACTACGCTGACCGACCCTGAAGGCAATGTCTTTGACATCGGCCTGGCATCCGCCGAGCAGTGAGTCGGCGAGCCAGAGGCCTGGACAGGCCGTTTCGACGCTTATGACGCGAAACGACCCCTTCGCAAGTTGTCGCCAGGGTCGTTGTGACGACTGTGCTGGCAAACGACCCATCCCGCGGTGGCTGTCCCAAAATCGTCGGCTCGGCAGCCCAATCGCTGCCGACGATCAGATAGCCCGCTCAGCATCCGGCGGAATGGATCTTGATCTTCGCGACGCGATCTTCCAAGCGCCGGTAGTGGAGATTTCAGGTTTCTGATGCCTGGCAGGACTAGACATCAAGGTGCCCAAGGGAGTAACCATATTTGGCGGCGTTTCGGTACATGGTCCCAAGCTCAGCAAGGAGCGGGCCAGCAAGAATCGAAAGTGAACGGCCGCGCACCTTCCCCGCGCGCGGCCGTTAGGCCGCCAAGATGAGATGCGGCACGTAGCCTGAACTTTGCTATGGAAGAACTGTTTGCGCCGCCGGCGTACGAATGGAAGCGACTATCGGAGAAGTATCGTTCGATGCGCATCCTCACCAGCCTCATTGTTCCGCCGATCATCTTCACGATTCCAGCGGTGATCGTCGGTGTCTCCTCGGGCAAGTGGTGGATCTCCGGTCTGATCTGGGGCGTCGCGATAGTGATCGTGATCATCAGGTTGGCATTTGTCACCCGTAGCTGGCGCTCCTGGGGATATGTGGAACAAGAAGATGATCTCTACATCACGCATGGTGTGATGTTCCGAAGTCTGATAGCGGTGCCGTACGGTCGGATGCAGCTCGTTGAGGTTGAGTCCGGCCCGTTAGAGCGTGCGTTCGGCTTAGCTTCGGTCACACTCAAGACGGCTAGTCCCGAAACCGGCGCACGAATCCCAGGCCTTGCCCCGGAAGAGGCAACCAGGCTGCGGGATCGGCTGACCGAACTCGGTGAAGCACACGCTTCAGGCTTATGAGCGCCTCACAGCCCCAGGGCACCTCCGCCCGACACCTCGCGGGCGGCTCACAAGCTGGTTTCGGCACGGCACCGGGTTCGCCGCCCTCAGGCGCCGCACAGCCCAAGCCAACTGAGCGACCACATCCGCTGACACCCTTCGTGCGTGGCTGGTTAGTGTTCGTCGCGATCGCGATCGGCTGGATCCGGGAGCTTGTCACCAGCGCCGGCGAAAATCAATTCCAGGCTGATGGGCTGATTTGGATCCTTCCCGTCCTCGCCATCGTCGTGCTGTTTGCAGGTATCGCCGGCTTCATTTCCTGGTACTTCACCCGATTCGTCATCGATGACGAGGAACTACGGATCGACACCGGCGCCATCTTCAAGAAATCAACCAAGATTCCATTTGAGCGGTTGCAGTCGGTCGACCTTGTGCAGCCGCTCGCAGCTCGGATCTTTGGGCTCGCCGAGCTCCGCCTCGACGCGGGAAACAGCACCACCAAGCTGCGCTACCTCACTCGCAGCAAGGCCTCTCGGTTCCGCGACTACCTGCTCGCCCGAGCCCACGGCCACCAGGCGAGCATTCGTGATCTTGATCAACAACCGGTGGCAAGCGTCTTCACTGATCTTGGGGTAGCCGATCAAGCGCTGGTTCAAATCACTCCACAACGGCTGATCGTGAGCTTCTTGCTCTCAACGGAATGGCTGATTCCGACAGCCATTTCGATCACCATCCTGGTCAGCACGGTGGCCTTCGGCGTGCTGCCACTCGCACTCGGCGCCTTGATTCCGCTGGTGATCGGCATGCTGTCGCTGATTTGGCGACGCGTCATCGGAATGTTCAACTTCACCCTGGCCGAATCGCCACGCGGGCTTCGCATCACCCGCGGATTGACGAACCTGACCAGCCAGTCCCTGCCGATTAACCGGGTACAAGGTGTCAAGACCAGCCAGCCGCTGCTCTGGAAGCCACTGGGCTGGTATCGGGTGGACATCGACATCCTGGGCTACGCCCAGGGCGACGGTGAGGACAACGAGTCGACCTCGTCCAGCGTGCTGCTCCCGGTCGCGAGCTCCGAAGAGGTCGAGCTGGCCTTCGCCCGTGTCCTGCCAGGCTTCGATCTTGACGGCATTGAACTGCATTCATCGCCCAAGCGCGCCCGTTGGTTACGGTGGTTCGACTTCTGGACGCTGCGATATGGCTGGGATGATCGGACTTTGATCACCGAGCAGGGCTGGTTCACCCACGTACGCGACGTCGTGCCGCACGCGAAGACCCAATCGGTACGCATCGAGCAGGGTCCGCTGCAGCGGCTGTTCCGGCTGGCCGACGTACATGTGCATACCCCGCGAGGGCCTGTGAACGCCGTCGCCCACCAGCTCGATGATCACATCGCCCGGGAACTGGCCTTGAGCCAGCTGGATCGAGCCCAGGCCGCTCGAGCTGCCGAACGTGAGCATCTCGCGATCGCTGCGCTGGCTGTTGATGATCATGAGGGCGAGGCGCAGCTGCTGGCCAGCTTCGGCACCGGCCGTGATCAAATCCTTGGCTCGGGCGGCGAGAGCGAGGTATTTGCTATTGATCATCAGCGAGTGCTGCGGCTCTATCGCGGCCGACATGAGGCGCCTCGGCGTACGGCTGCGCAGCTGCGTTCGCTCTACGACAGCTGGCGCGACGCCGACATCGGCATCGAGCTGCCGGTGATCACCGAGATGGGTGAGTACAACGGACGCTTCTACACTGTGGATCGCCGGTTTTCGGGCCAGAATTTGTCAGGCTGGCTGCGGCACGCGCACGCCAGCCAACGCCGGCCCGCGTTGATCAGCTTCTTGGACGCGACCGAGGGCCTGCAGCACCTGCCAAGTCCGGTAGCCGGATTTGCGCGACTGATCGGCGATGGAGCGCCGGACCAATTTGGCACACTCGGTGAGCTGCTCACGATGATGCTCTGGGGTCCACTGCAGATGAGCCGGACACAGCTGGAGCGGGACGTTCCGGGGGTTAGCGAGGTGTGGAATCGGCTTCATGCGGACCTGGCCTTGCGCTCGGTTGCACCGACGCTTGTGCATGGCGATGTCTGCCCGCCCAACGCGTACCTCAGCGAAGGCGTCGAGGGTCCGGTCATCACCGGAATTGGGGACTTCAGTCCTCATACGCTGAACGCGGACCCGCTCATGGATCTCGCTGGCGCGGTGATCTTTCTTGAGCTGGAGCCATACGCCGATGCACCGGACGATGCCGCTTGGCTGGAGGCGGTGGTTGCGGAACGCCACGGCCGCGACGTTGTCCACTGGATTGATGTCTATCGACGCTATTACGGCTTCTATTTCTCCAACACGTACGAGTTCGAGCCCAATGTATATGCCTGGTGCTTGCGGCAGATGAGCCGCTGAGCCTCCCCTCGCGAGGCCGCCAGTCTTTTGAACTTGTCTATGCACTAGTGGTGACGGATAGTTGGCGCAGAGGAGGCGGTGGACCTTGGATGTGCATCCTGCTGAGATGCGTACGCTCCAGTTCGGACCCTTCTGGATTCTGAGCGCCATCGCCGGCACCTATAACAGATTCAAGAGCTACGAGCTCGAAGCGTTTTGGGACACGATCGTCGCGGTCGCAGTGCGTACTTCCGGGCCTGCGCGCGAGATTCTGACCTCAATGGCCGAAGATCGTTCCGAACTGCTGCTTGATTTCGAACTCGATGATCGGCCGGTGGTTTCAGGACTGCGGCACATTATGGGAATCCTCGACCGCATCGAGCCGACGGCCTCGAGCGACTTTAGGCTGGCGCTGCTAAGAATCGGGGCTGGCATCGCCCGCCAGAGGGGCCCGTACGGGAGGACGATCAGCACGGAGCACGAGCAACTTCTGGAACTGATCGCGGTATTGCTAGATACGGACTTCGCGCCAGATATTGGTGACGTTCTGGTCTAAGCTAGGCACTCCCCGTAGCGGCCCGAAATCGCTAGGCTCCCAGCATGAGCGAAGAAACGGTACGCAGCACGCCCGTCCTCGGCATCGACATCGGCGGCAGCGGCATCAAAGGAGCGCCCGTCGATCTTGCAACGGGCGAGTTCACCACGAAGCGACTTCGCATCACCACGCCGCAGAAATCAACACCGAGGAACGTGGCGGCGGTTGTCGGTGAGATTGTGGACAACTTCTCGAAGATCATCGGCGACGGCCCAATCGGCGTAACCATTCCGGCCGTAGTGACTCACGGCAAGACCCGGTCCGCCGCCAACATCGATAAATCGTGGATAGATGCCGAGGCCGAGAAGACCTTCGAGAAGCATCTCGGTCGCGACATCTTGCTGGTCAATGATGCGGACGCGGCTGGAATCGCCGAGGTGCACTACGGCGCGGCCGCAGGCCATCCGGGCTTAGTGATCATGGTCACGTTGGGCACCGGTATTGGCACCGCGATCGTCTATCGCGGGGTCCTCATCCCTAATTCCGAGCTAGGCCATCTCGAAGTCGACGGCCAGGACGCCGAGACTCGGGCCGCCGCGAGCATCAAGGAAAAACAAGGTCTTTCATACAAGGAATGGATTCCACGACTGCAGAGGTACCTCGAGAGACTCGAGGCCTTGTTGTGGCCCGACCTGATTGTGATCGGTGGCGGCATCAGTAAGAACTCAGACAAGTTCATCCCGAAACTCAAGCTCAATGCCGAGGTGGTGCCTGCCAAGCTGTTGAACACGGCCGGCATCGTCGGCGCCGCATGGCTCGCCGCAGACCGCCAGATCCACCCCGACGAGCTCAGGTAGAGCCTAGTCAGGCTACATACGTTCCAAAGGTTCGATGCCGAGCATGGTGAGGCCAGAGGCGAGTACGCGCTTCGTCGCCGAGACGACAGCGAGCCGAGAGTCCCGGACGGCACCAGAAGACTGCAGCACTGGGCACTGCTCGTAGAAGATCGCCAAGGCGCCGGACAGCTCATACAGGTAGTTGCATAGCCGGTGCGGCTGAAGCGTCCGTCCGACGTCCTCGACGACGTCTCCGAAGCGGGTCAGCAGCAATGCCAGCGTTTGCTCCGCGGGCTCTTCCAGCACCAGCACCTTCGACTGCTCGCCATAGCCACGGGCCGTGGCCTTGCGCAGCACCTGAGTTACCCGCGCGTGGGCGTATTGCAAATAGGGTCCGGTATTACCGGTGGTCTGCACCATCCGGCCAACATCAAAGACGTAATCCTTGTTCAGTCCGTTGGACAGGTCGGCGTACTTGATCGCGGCGACCGCGACCGGCCGCGCAGCCTGGTCCTCGGCCGCATCCAGCAAGGTATTGAGCGTCACCGCGGTGCCGTCGCGAGTCTTGAACGGTTTCCCATCGATTCCCAGCACAGTGCCGAACGCCACATGCTCGGTGATCACGTCATCTGGTAGAAAACCGGCCTTGCGGGCAACGGCAAACACAAGATCGAAATGATCCGACTGCCGCGCATCCACGACGTAGATGATCTGGTTGGCATGCAGGTCACGTACCCGATGCCGGATCGCCGCCAGATCCGTTGCGGAGTACCCGAAACCGCCATCGCTCTTGCGCACGATCATGGGGGCGGCGAAGCCGTCGACGAACACGCACAAGGCACCATCATCGACAACGGTGAGTCCCTTGCGCTCCAACTCGGCTACAACCTCTGAAAGATCATCGTTGTAGGCCGACTCGCCGGCAAGATCATCATCGGTGAGAAGAACGCTGAGCCGGGCGTACGCCTCGTTGAAGCCGATCAGCGAGACGTCGATCAACTGGCGCCAGATCTCACGGGTCAGCTGGTCGCCGGACTGCAGAGCGACGACACGGCGGCGGGCCCGGTCGGCAAAGTCCTGATCTTCCCGGAAGTGCGCGCTGGCACGGGTGTAGAGCGCCTCGGCATCTGGCAGGGTCAATGTCGTGGTATCGATGCCTTCGTCGAGGATCTGTTCCACGAGCATCCCGAATTGAGTGCCCCAATCGCCGATGTGATTCTGTGCGATGACGTGGTGGCCGAGGCCGCCAAGTACCCGACGCAGACAGTCGCCAATCACTGTCGAGCGCAGATTGCCAACATGCATTTGCTTGGCGACGTTGGGAGCGGAGTAGTCGATCACCACGATCTGAGACTGGGAAGTCTGAGGAACCCCAACCAGAGGGTCGGCAAGTTGATCAGTTACCGCTTGGGCCAGTACGTCAGTTCGGAGCCGCAAGTTGATGAAGCCAGGTCCAGCAATCTCGGGCGGTTCGGTGAGGTCGGCGACCTCCAGCTTGGCTACGAGCTGTGTGGCAATCTCACGCGGTGGCTTGCCCTCGGTATTGGCCAGGCGCAGTGCCACATTCGACTGGTAATGGCCGAATTGCGGCCTGGTGGCTGGCCGCAGCTCCGGATCCATACCTGCGACGGCTTCGATCCGGGCGCTCAGCAGCGAAGCAAGGGAAGACACAAGCGGAGATTATTTCACTGCGGCGGAATTACGCGTCTTCGGAGGCTCCTGCCAGCGATAGGTCTGGCTCAGAATTCTCGCGTCATGAAGCCGGCTGACAGTTGGGGCACCAATAGCTGTGCCGTTCTTCGCCCGCCGGTCCGAGCTCCTCAAAGAGAATCGTTGTGCCGCAGCGCCGACAGGGCTGCCCCGCGCGCTGGTACACATACGCCCGACGACCTCGTCGTAAATCACCGGTGGTTGACTGTTCCGGTCGCCAGCGATTCGCCTGAAGCAGCAACTGACCGCGTTCGACCATCCGCCGCACATTCTTGACGTGGCCCGCCGGCGTACGCGGATGAACCCCATGCAGGAAAAGCAACTCGGCTCGATAAAACGTGCCCAGTCCGGCCAGGTTCCGCTGGTCGAGTAGAGCCTGACCAATCGCGCGATCGGGCTGGGCCGCAATTCGCCGTACAGCTTCGTCAAGATCCCAGTCCGGTCCGAGTAAGTCGGGCCCGAGATGCCCCACGACGGTGTCCTCTGCCGCTGTCGCGACAAGCTCGATAACCGGGAGCCGATAGCCGACGACATCATGATCACCAGTAGCAAGCACCGCGCGGATCTCGTATCCCGGTCCGCCGCTCCAGCGCCGGCCGTGAGCGTAGATGTTCCATGTCCCATCCATCTTGAAGTGGGTATGCAGCGTGAGGTCGTTGCTGAACCGAAACAGCTGGTGCTTGCCACGGGACACAACTTCGCGTACAACAACTTCGGTCAGGTCCGTTGTCGCCAGCGATGGGACGCGGAATTCCGACCTGGTCAGCACTCGGCCCGCGAGCACCTCATTCAATCGCTGGCATGCCCGCCAGACGGTATCTCCCTCCGGCACGGCCTCATTGTGCCCTCTCGTCCCCAAGGGCTCGCATCATGACAGAAACCCAGGTTCGGAAGGGTCGCCAGGTCTCTGTCAACGCGAGTAGTTCAGCATCACTGAGTTCATGATCAACGCCGTACGCCCGCTGGATGGCTGCCCTGGAGCGAGGCTCCCCGAGCGTTGGCGCATCGGCATGGCCGCACGCCCGGATGACGATCAAGGAGCTGTAGAACGGACCGATGCCGGGCAGCTGCTGCAGCTCGGCCTGAGCCTCGTCGGGAGCCATTGCCCGCAGCCGATCCGCGTTTAATAGGCCTCGTTGCGCGGCTTGAGCGATCGCATGCAATCGCGGAATCCGGTCCGCCGGCAGTCCGGGCACGGACTCAATTTCCAGCACTGCGCCGGGAGTCGGTACGCACAACGCCGGCTGTCCCGAAAGCTCGAAACTGGCTCCGTATCGCTCCGACATCTTGGCGCGCAGCGTGATTCCCTGACTGCGTGCCCGGCGCGCGCTGATGATCGACCAAAGCGCGGCTTCATACGGCGAGTAGAACAGGGCGGGTCGGAATCCCGGTGCCCTCATATGGACCCGCGCCAGCACCGGATCAGCGAGACACAATTGGTGGAAAGCTTCGCCGTCGTGGTCAAGTGAAACGACGCGGGCGACTTGCCCCCGTAGGGTCTCGAGCTCCGCATCGCTTAACGAATCGCCACGCGCCTGCACTCGCAACTCAAGCCCCGCTCCGCTCTGTCTGGCCTCAACCGCGACCTGACGCTCGTAGTCGCCGTCCAGGCAGAATGCCATCCGCATTGCGCCGTCGAAGCTGCGCTCGTCGCGGTGCCCGAAGCCCATAAGTGCGACCTCACGCAGGTCGAATGGGCCCAGGATGGGGAGCTCGGTCGTCATCGTTGTTGTTGGGATGTTGTTGTTGTTGTTGTCATCGTTCTCATCACAGATTCAGCCTGTGCCTTACCACTGACAGTTTCTCGCCGGAGAACTCTGTTGCACCACTTGGGTGAACGCCAGATCATCTCCGGTTTGCACCGCCCGACACCTACTGGCAACGTCGCAGAATTAGCCTCTTGATCATGTGCGATTGCGGACCGCGCATCAAGCCGGGGCTACGCTGAGGCGAAAATGGGATATCCGCTGGACATGCACTTTAACCCACGATGCCAGCCCAGCGTTGCCCGAATGTGGGCGGAGGTTGCCAGAGACTGCGCAATACTCCAATGAGGCTGGGACGTGGAGCCGCATCATCCGCCGATGGTTGGAAACGAATCCCAAACAATCTGTCCTCGTGGTGGACATTTCGAACCCGGTATATCCCTGGTAACGCCTCGCCAACAACCCCAAAATCCAAAGTTCGACAAACTAATTATCCCTGAACCTATACGACCTAACCTCAATCGACACCCGCGGGTTACAACCCTCAGCGCGCACTTGGCTGGCCCAGGAACAACACCAAGACGTCAGTACAGCGCCTTGCAAAACGCCGATGCGCTGCTGACGAGGCTAAACAGCGTGACTGTCAGCGCTTGATGCGAAAGCGCCACAGTTCAGACTTGACGCGTCTCGATCAGCGGCTTTTAACCAATAGAAATGACCGCACTCGCCTCTTGGCAGCGCTTTTGCAGGCCAAAGCCGACTGGCCCGTAAATGGCCGCGCCAGTCAGAATTGAGGGCGTGGCTAAATCGTAATCAAGTTGCTCGGTTAATACCCGCAAAAATGTGAAACGCTTATCAGACTCTCAAAATTAAACGCCAACACGCGGTCACGTCGTCTGCCCCGACGCAAAATGTCCCGACACACGGTTAAGAGGAGAACGATGGCGCGGTTCTTGGCTGGGGTAATGAAGTTTCGTCTCCTGATCTTGGCTGCCGCCGTAGGGGTGCTGGCCGTGGGCATCGTGCAACTACGAGGTACGTCGCTGGATGTCCTGCCCGAGTTCAGTCCCCCGTACGCGGAGGTCCAGACGGAGGCACTCGGCCTCTCAGCTGAAGAGGTTGAGCAGTTGATCACCGTCCCACTGGAGCAAGATCTGCTCAACGGGGTCGAGGGCGTGGACGTGATCAGATCAGAATCACTGCCCGGGCTGTCTTCGATTGTGATGGTCTTCGAACCGGGCACCGATATCTACCGGGCCCGGCAGCTGATCGAAGAGCGCCTGAGCCAGGCTCACGGCGGCGCCCTGCCGCAGGTGTCGAAGCCATCGACGCTGCTGCAGCCGCTGTCCTCGGCCAACCGGGTACTCATGATCGGCATGTCGACCACGGAGCTGACCCCGATCGAGCAGTCGGTCATCGCGCGCTGGACCGTACGTCCGCGCCTCATGGGAGTACCGGGCGTTGCCAACGTGTCTATCTGGGGCCTACGTGATCAACAACTTCAGGTGCAGGTCGACCCACAGGCCTTGCGTGATCGTAACGTCACCCTGAACCAGGTGATCAACACAGCCGGAAATGCCCAGGTCGTATCACCCCTCAGCTTCCTGGAAGCTTCCACCCCCGGCACCGGCGGATTCATCGAAACCCCGCAGCAGCGTCTGCAGGTCAGGCACTTGCTGGAGAAGCTCACTGACCCTGCCGAGGTTGCCAAGGTTCCGGTGGAGGGTGCCAGCAATCTCACGCTCGGCGACGTCGCCCAGATCAAGGTCGATCACCAGCCACTCATCGGGGACGCCGTGGTCGACGGTGGACCGGGATTGATCATGGTCGTTGAGAAGTTCCCCGGGGCCAACACCGCCGAGGTGGCCAAGGGCGTCGAAGAGGCCCTCAACGCGCTCCGTCCTGGACTCACCGGCATCAAGACCGACACATCGTGGTTCGCACCATCTGATTACGCCGCGGCGGCCGGAGACAATCTCGGCCTCGCGATCGCCCTCAGTGCCGGCCTGTTGCTTCTCACACTGTTTGCACTGCGGTTCCACTGGCGCGCGGTGATCGTCGGCGTGATCACGGTGCCGTTGTCGGTGATCGGTGCCGCGCTGGTACTCAACCTGCTTGGCTATGGCCTGAACGCACTGGTTGTCGCCGGTCTGGCGGCCGCCGTCGCCATCGTGGTGGACGAGGCTGTCTCACCACAGGCTGCAGTGCTAGGTCGATTGCGGAGTCGCAGCGCTAGCCCGGATGCTGAGCCGCCATGGGTTGCCATTCAGCAGGCGTTGGCCACAGTGCGCCGCCCGTTGATCTATGCCGGCATCATCGCGCTGCTGGCGATTCTTCCGGTGGCGGTGCTCGAGGGCCGACCCGGAGCCTTCTTCAGCCCGATGGTTGCGGCGTACACGACGGCAGTCCTGGCCGCCTTGATTCTCGGCCTGACGGTAGGTACGGCGTTGAACAGCCTGGTGTTCACTCGTTGGCAACCTAAAGCCGGGTCCCCTTCCGGACCTGTGCAATGGCTTGGCGCGCATTACCGCAGTGGCCTCCAACGATTCTCCGGCAGCCTTCGCCCAGCTCTGCTGGTGACCGCCGCTTGCGGTGTGGTGGCAGCCGCGACTCTGCCGTTCATCAATGCGGCGCCGACGCCCACGTTCCAAGACCGGAACGTGGTGGTCAGGTTGCAAGGCGCGCCTGACGCCTCTGCAGAAGCGATGAGCCAGCGGGCTACCGACATTGGCAACTCGCTGCGATCACTGCCAGGGGTCACCGGGGTCGGCGCGACCGTCGGCAGGGCGATAACCGGCGATCGCGTAGTCAATGTGAACTCCGGCGACGTCTGGGTCGCCATCGCCGGCGATGCCGACTACGACGCCACGCTGTCCTCGATCAAGGACGCGGTCCGCGACGTGCCAGGCGTTACCGCCGAGGTCGTCCCCTTCTCGACCCAAGAAATGCGGGACGTCGGGAGTCTGCAGACCGGCACCAATACCGTGACAGGCAGCGGGCTGGACGTCCTGACCGGCCTGAACACCCCGGTTGCCGTCCGGATATTTGGTGAAGATCCTCAGGTCCTTGCTGCCGAAGCCGCAAAGGTGCAGCAGTTCATGGCCGGCATCGACGGCGTCGTGAACCCGCGTGTCGAAGGCGGGACCACCCAGCCGACCATCGAGATCGAGGTCGATCTGGACAAGGCCCAGAAAGTCGGCGTCTCGCCTGGTGATGTACGCCGTGCCGAAGCGACATTGCTGCAGGGCATTCAGGTGGGCAGCGTCTTCGAGGACCAGAAGGTCTTTGATGTCATCGTGTTGGGTACGCCTGCCACGCGAAGCAGCGTCTCTGCAGTGCAATCGCTCCTCATCGATCGGCCAGGCGGCGGCCATATCCGGCTCGGCGACGTTGCCGACGTACGGATTGCGCAGACCCAGCCGGTCATCCGTCGCGACGCCGTTTCGCGTCGCCTGGACGTCGTCGCTGATCTTGATGGTCGCAGCGCCGGAGCAGTCGCGGCAGATCTCGAGCGGCAGCTCGCCACCATGAGCTTCCCGCTTGAATATCACGCTGAGGTGATCGCGAACTCGACCGAGGACGAAATTCAGCTCGGGCGGGTGATCGGCTTCGGCGTCGCTGCGATCATTGCCGCTTTCCTGCTCTTCCAGGCTGCGTTCAACAGCTGGCGGCTGGCGCTAGTGGCAACGGCGGCGCTGCCGCTGTCGTTGACCGGTGGCCTGCTCACCGGTCTCATCGGCGGACGCACGTTCGGTCTGGGGGCGCTGCTCGGCATGCTTGCACTTCTCGGTCTGGCAGCTCGCTACATCGCAATGATGATCACCACAATCCAAGGGCCCGACGGCAGGCGCCGTGCGGACGACGACGCGGCCACCGTGTACGGCAGAGCCGGTGACACGTCCGGCTCCTTGATCATCAGCGCCGCCGCGCTCGCGGCCGTGGCATTGCCGTTCGTGGTGCTCGGCCCGCGTCCTGGGCTGGAGATCTTGCATCCGCTTGCGCTGGTGCTACTCGGTGGCTTGGTGAGCTCGCTGGTGGTCGCATTGTTCCTGCTGCCATCGGCGTACGTGCACCTGGTTCCGCAGCAGGCCGACGACCAGCCGCCACCGCGTGAGGAAGAACCCGAGGCAGTAGCGGTGGGAGCGGGGTTCTGATGAGCAGGAAGACCACTCTCCGGAGAGCCTTGACAGGCTATGCGATCACCGTCGCACTCGCAGCATCTCTGGCTGGCTGCGCGGAGATCGAGTCCGTGACGGTCGAGCCGTACGAGCCTGCCGCGCTGGAGTCGACCGGCCCCGACAAGCCGGCACGAGTCATTCTCACCGAGGAGGCCGAACAGCGAGTCGAACTCCAAACCACCGAGGTTCAGCCCAGCGGCACTGATCTCGCCGTGGACCACGCCGCCCTGGTCTTTGACAAGAAGGGCAAGCCGTGGGTCTTCACCGTCGCCGGCCCGCGGACCTACGTGCGTGCGCCGATAGGTATTAAGAATGTCGAAGACAACGTGGCGATCCTGAGCTCGGGCCCACCAGCGGGCACTCGGGTGGTAACTGTCGGCGCGATCGAGCTCTGGGGTGCAGAACTCGGCATAGCAGGCAAGCACTGAGGGCGGCCGCTGATGCGTACCATCGTCAAAGCAAGTCTCCGGTTTCGCTGGATTGTCCTCTTCCTCGCTGCTGCCACGTTGGCTCTTGGCTTCGTTCAGCTCCCTGATACGAAGGTCGACGTCTTCCCGGAGTTCGCTCCGCCGCAGGTCGAGATTCAGACGATCGCACTCGGCAACTCCACCAATGAGGTCGAGGAGTTGATCACTGTCCCGATCGAAGATCAGCTGAACGGCATTGAAGGCCTCTCCGAACTGCGGTCTAAGTCGGTGGCCCAGCTGTCGTCGATCCGGTTGATCTTCGAGCAGGGAACCGACGAGCTGAAGGCTCGCCAACTGGTGCAGGAACGTCTGTCCCAGATCACTCCTACGCTGCCGACCTGGGCGAGCCCGCCGTTCATGATGCCGGCCTTGTCGGCCACCAGTCGCATCATGAAGATCGGCCTGACCTCGGATGCGGTCAGCCCCACCGATCTGTCAGAGATTGCGTACTGGAAGATCCGGGCACGCCTGCTCCGGGTGCCCGGGGTGGCCCAAGTCGCAATCTGGGGCGAACGCATCCCGCAACGCCACATCCAGGTGGATCCGCAGAAGCTTGCCGAACACAACGTCACACTGCGAGACGTCATGGATACCGCATCGGATGCCGTCGAAGCCGGCCTGATGCGCTACACCGAAGGCTCGATCGTGGGCACCGGCGGCTTTATCGAGGCCGAGGGTCAACGGTTCAACATCCGCCACGTCCAACCCATTGTCGGGCCAGAGGAGCTGGGCAAGGTGCCCGTCGTCGAGCGCGACGGCAAGGTCGTCCGACTAGCCGACTTGGGTCAAGTCGTGGTGGATCCAGGGCCACTGATCGGTGATGGGGTTGTTGACGACGGGCGCGGATTGTTGCTGGTGGTGCAGAAGTACCGCGGAGCCAACACCGTTGAGGTAACCCGCGGCGTAGAAGAAGCCATGCTGGAGATGCAGCCCGGGTTGCCGGGAATCACGGTCGACACCACGATCTTCCGGCCAGCGACGTTCATCGAGATGTCGCTGGAGAACCTGCGTACCGCGATGCTGCTGGGCATTGCCTTGGTGGCATTGATCATCATCGCCTTCCTGTTCGAGTGGCGTACGGCCTTCATTAGCTTGATCGCCATTCCGCTGTCGCTGGTGGCTGCCGTCTTGGTGCTGGATGCTGCGGGGACCACGATCAACGTCATGGTGCTCGCCGGATTGGTCGTCGCCATCGGGGTGGTGGTGGACGACGCCATCATTGACGTGGAGAACGTGGTACGACGACTGCGGCAAGCTCGGGCAGCCGGTAGTACGGAATCGACCTTCAATATCGTGCTGAACGCTTCGGTGGAGGTCCGCTCGGCGATCACATACGCCACGGTGATCAATGTCATAGCCGTGGTGCCCGTACTGTTCCTGGAGGGCCTGTCCGGGTCCTTCTTCCGCCCGCTGGTGCTGTCGTACGGGCTGGCGGTGTTGGTCTCTATGCTCGTCGCTCTGACCGTGACGCCGGCCTTGTGCCTGCTGCTGCTGTCCCGCGGCAAGCTGGCCAATAAGGAATCGCCGCTGATGCGGGTGCTGAAGCGCGCTTATGCTGCGCTTCTGGTTCCGCTGATTCGGAAGCCCCTGCCGGCGCTTGCCATCACGGCAGCGTTGCTGATCGGCGGAGTGCTGGCAGTGCCCACGCTAGGCAGCCAGTTGCTTCCTAACTTCAAGGAACGGGACTTCCTGATGCACTGGCTGACCGAGCCCAGCACATCGGTTGGCGAGGAGACGCGCGTCTCGATTTCGGCTTGCAAGGATCTCCGGGAAATTGAGGGCGTACGCAACTGCGGCTCTCATATCGGGCAGGCGATGCTGGCTGATGAGGTCTACGGCGTGTACTTCGGTGAGAACTGGATCAGCGTCAGTCCAGAGGTCGATTACGACCAGACTCTGGAAGAGGTCCACCGCGTCGTCGAGGCGTATCCCGGGCTCTATCGCGACGTGCAGACCTACCTGCGGGAGCGCATTAAAGAGGTGCTGACCGGTAGCAGCGAGTCCATTGTGGTGCGCATTTACGGGCCGGACCTGGCGGAGCTGCAGAAGCAGGCCAAGGACATCACGGGCCTGATCGGCGACATTCCCGGGATCGAGGACGCCCATGCCTCGCTGCAGACCGATCTGCCGCATATCCAGGTGGAAACCGATCTCGCTAAGGCTCGAGAGGTCGGCCTGACTCCCGGAGAGATCCGGCGCCAGACATCGGCCATGATCGCCAGCGAGGAGGTCAGCGATATCTTCTCCGGCGGCCGCGCGTACGACGTCCATGTCACGCTGATCCCGTCTGCACGCGACAGCGTCACCGACGTCGAAAAGCTGCAGCTCGACACGCCGTCCGGTGGCCATGTCAGGTTGAAAGACGTCGCTACTGTCACGATGGGCCCGACGCCAAACGCCATCGAGCGCACGAACCAGTCGCGCCGCATTGATGTCGGCGCAAACGTGGCCAATCGCCCGCTGAACGAGGTGGTTGACGACGTCGAGCAACGGCTGGAAGGGGCCAGCATCCCCTTGGGCTACCACTTCGAGGTGATTGGCGAGTCCACCGAGCTCGACGCAGCTGAAGACACACTGCTCGCCTTCGGCATTGCGGCGGGCGTCGCGATCTTGCTGCTGCTGCAGATCGCGTTCGGCAGCTTCCGGCCGGCGCTGTTGACCTCCTTCCTGCTGCCCATGGCACTGGTCGGAGGGGCGATCGCAGTCTGGATGAGTGGACGGGTGCTCTCGCTCGGGTCACTGGTCGGATTCCTCGCGGTCTTCGGCATCGCTGCCCGTAACGGAATCTTGATGATCAGCCACTTCGAGCGGCTGGAGCGTGAAGAGGGCGTGCCGTTCGGTCCGGGGCTGGTTATTCAGGGCGCCAAAGAACGCCTAGCGCCGATCATGATGACCGCCTTGGCGACTGGTTTGGCGCTGGTGCCGCTCGTATGGGCTGGCAGTATTCCTGGTCATGAGATCGAGCATCCGATGGCGATAGTGATCCTCGGCGGCTTGGTGACTGCGACCTTGGTCAACTTGTTCGTGCTGCCATCGCTGTATCTGGCGTTCGGCAAGAGCAAGCGCGAACGGCAGGCTGCGGCTGCCGAGGCTCCGGCTGCCGCTAGTTGATCACGTCGTGGAGCGGCGTACGGGCGGGCTAGGCAAACCTGCGGTTGCTTGAAGTGTTTGGCTGCGGCTTTGGCGGTGGTTCTGTTTCAAGCATCTTAAGTTTGCTACGCCCGCCCGTACGCCGCTCCACAACTTTCACCTAGTGCTGTCTACGACCTTCAACAGCCCAGACCGCCGAGGGATGACGGCTGGGGACGTTTCGCAGCACACAGCCGTCAATATGACCCGCCGGTCGCGGAGTGCGTGCGCTCCTTCCCGCGAAAGTGGTCACAAATGACAGGCATCTGGCGGGCGGATTCATGCGGTCATGGCAACACTTGGTGGATTTGTTGGGTTTGACAGTAGTTGATCAAGGGCTTCGGCGGGGGTTTTCCAGCGGAGGCGTTTGCGGGGTCGGTTGTTCAGCTCGGCC
>Ga0307416_100000344_pt1 | contig 24038 bp, 21 predicted proteins | sample DK1Cmetagenome_2_FD_203821 | JGI IMG/M metagenome (GOLD analysis project Ga0307416, IMG submission 203821) | Maize rhizosphere microbial communities from greenhouse at UC Davis, California, United States - DK15-C-3 | ecosystem: Host-associated > Plants > Roots > Rhizosphere > Soil | place...
ATCATGAGCCTGAAGGCACCGGAGATATCAACGTAAGTGATCTCATTATCCATCACGTTCTTGACGACCACGTGTGGCATCTTGCTGATGGTCTTACCATCCACCTACCCATTATAGTGTATTCCAAAGAGAAGGGGCTGGACATTTTCTCATCGTCGAAATTTTACGACGACCATCACAACGTCGTTCCATACAACGGGTACAAGCTGGATCACAACCATATTTATCTTACCGACTCGGGGAAGCAGGTTTTTGATCTTTCGATCACAAAGAATGTGGCAATGTTATTCATCAATGCAACGCTGCTCCTACTGGTTTTTGTGAGCGTGGCGAAGTCATACAAGGCAAACAGGAACAAAGCGCCAAGGGGACTGCAGTCGTTTTTCGAGCCTGTGATTCTTTTCGTGCGCGATGAGATCGCCAAACCGAACATTGGTCACCGGTATGAGAGGTATTTTCCTTTTCTGCTGACGCTTTTCTTTTTTATCCTCTTTGGTAACCTGTTGGGCCTACTGCCTGGAGCCGGGAACCTTACAGGAAACATCGCCGTCACCATGGTACTTGCGTTGATGACCTTCATCGTGACGAATCTGAGTGGCAACAGGAATTATTGGGGACATATTTTCTGGACGCCGGGACTTCCCTTGATTTTGCGTCCAATCATTCTGATGGTGGAGCTTATTGGTGTGTTTACAAAGCCGATCTCCTTGCTGATACGTCTTTTCGTCGCCATCACTGCGGGTCACATTGTGTTGCTGAGTCTTATCGCGCTGACGTTTGTGTTCGCCAGCTACTGGGTGGGACTGGGCTCTACGTTGATTGTGCTCTTTATTAGTTTAATAGAAATTCTGGTCGCCGCCATTCAGGCTTATGTATTTACTCTTTTTTCGGCATTGTATATAGGTCAGGCGACCGCCGAACACGAGCATCACTGATTTGAATCTTGTTTAACTTAAAATAAATAAATCTATGTTGTTTGCACTTTTATTAGATATCAGCTACGCGATCATGGGTGCTGGTATTGGTGCCGGTCTTGCTGCAATTGGCGCGGGAATCGGTATCGGCCGCATTGGTGGTTCCGCGATGGAAGGTATGGCACGTCAACCTGAAGCTGCCGGTAAGATTCAGGGAGCGATGCTGATCATCGCGGCGCTGATCGAGGTTATTGCCCTCTTCGCGTGCGTTATCTGTCTGCTTATTTCGTTCCTGGAACCAACGGCCTAAGATGACTTTGAAACTTGCGGCGGCGATGGGCCAAAGCAAGTTTCTTTTTAAAACCTGGAATTAAACAAGAGAGAATTTTAATAATCGACTATGCAACTCCTAACCCCTGGTATAGGGCTCATCATCTGGCAGACGATCGTGTTTGTCCTGTTGTTCTTACTGCTTGCCAAGCTGGCGTGGAAGCCGATCATGAACTCCCTGAAGGATCGTGAAAGGTCTATCCAGGACGCGCTTGATACAGCCGAAAAAGCCCGGCATGAAATGTCGCAGTTAAGAGCGGACAACGAAAGGCTTCTGAACGAAGCGCGGGAGGAGCGCGACCGTATTTTGCGCGAAGCACGCGAGATCGCCGTGAAGATGCGTGAAGACGCCCAGGCGGACGCGCGGAAGGCATCAGACAAGATCGTTGAGGATGCCCGTACTGCAATCAATCTTGAAAAGCAGGCGGCGTTGAAAGACGTGAAGGTTCAGGTGGCGATGTTTTCACTGGAGATTGCCGAAAAGCTAATGAAGAAGAATTTATCGAACGACAAGGCGCAAAAGGACCTTGTAGAGGCTTACGTGAAAGACTTAAAAGTTAACTAGCTATGGCAGATTCAAGAGCAACCGCTCGTTATGTGAAATCGCTGCTCGATCTCGCCATTGAAAAAAACCTTGTGGAGGAAGTTCATCGTGATATGCTTTTTTTCACGGACGTTGTTTCCAAAAGCAGATCGCTTGACTTACTACTTCAAAATCCGATCATCAAGCACGACAAGAAACTGGCGATACTAAAAAGCCTCTTCGGTGGCAAAGTGCATAACCTCACGATGTCATTTTTCGACATCATTACCAGGAAAAATCGCGAACCGATTCTTAAAAGTATTGCGCGGGAATTTCACAACGCCTATAATCTGTATAAAGGCATCGGCATTGCAAGCGTCACAACGGCCACGCCGTTGGATGACAAGCTCCGGAGTGAAATTGAAAAACTTGTCCGCGAATACAGTGACAAGAAACAGATTGAACTGGTGGAAAAAGTCGATCCTGACTTGATCGGCGGCTTTGTTTTGAATGTAGGCGATCGTCAGGTCGACGCCTCAATCAGGAGCAAGCTCAAGACATTAAAAGTGAACTTTAGTCAGAACCCTTATATAAAAGAACTATAATACTCTATTCCGATGGCAGAAATCAGACCAGAAGAAATATCAGCGATTTTACGCGAACAACTTTCTCAAGCCCGCACAGACTCAGAACTCGAAGAAGTCGGTACGGTGTTGACAGTGGGTGACGGTGTCGCCCGTATATATGGGTTGACACAGGCTCAGGCCGGTGAGTTGATTGAATTTGAAACCGGTTTGAGAGGTCTGGTTCTCAACCTGGAAGAAGATAACGTTGGTGCGGTGTTATTGGGAGACTACCGCGATATCCGCGAGGGTGCTACCGTGAAGAGAACCGGTAAGATCGCCGCCGTTGAGGTGGGTGATGGCATGCTTGGGCGCGTCGTTGACACACTTGGAAAACCAGTGGATGGCAAAGGTCCGCTGAGTGGGAAGCTGTACGAAATGCCTCTTGAAAGAAAAGCGCCCGGCGTAATCTTTCGTCAGCCAGTAAACGAGCCGTTGCAAACCGGTATCAAAGCGATCGACTCAATGATCCCTATCGGTCGCGGTCAGCGAGAGCTTATCATCGGTGACCGCCAGACGGGAAAAACCGCTGTCGCGATTGATACGATCATTAATCAGAAAGAATTTTACGAGAAGGGTAAGCCGGTATTATGTATTTATGTAGCGATTGGTCAGAAGAACTCGACGATCGCCGGAGTTGCTGCGGCGCTGGAGAAGGCAGGTGCTATGCCTTACACAGTAATTGTGGCGGCATCAGCATCAGACCCGGCTCCAATGCAGTTCTTCGCTCCTTTCACAGGCGCTGCTATCGGTGAATACTTCCGCGATACGGGTCGTCCTGCTCTTGTTATCTATGATGACCTTTCAAAGCAGGCAGTTGCGTACCGCGAGGTATCGCTCCTGCTAAGAAGACCTCCTGGACGCGAGGCATATCCTGGCGACGTATTCTATCTTCACTCACGTCTTTTGGAGAGAGCCGCGAAGATTATCAACAATGATGAGATCGCCCGCAACATGAATGACCTTCCTTCATCCATCAAGCACCTTGTGAAAGGCGGTGGTTCACTGACCGCATTGCCTATTATTGAGACTCAGGCTGGTGACGTGTCAGCTTACATTCCTACGAATGTGATCTCGATCACAGACGGGCAGATATTCCTTGAGACGAACTTATTCAATTCGGGTATCCGACCTGCCATCAACGTTGGTATTTCAGTATCACGTGTAGGTGGTTCCGCTCAAATAAAGTCTATGAAAAAGGTTGCCGGTACTCTCAAGCTTGATCAGGCTCAGTTCCGGGAACTTGAGGCTTTCGCAAAGTTCGGATCGGACCTTGATGCGGCCACAAAACTTACGATCGAAAGGGGCAGGAGAAATACTGAGATCCTGAAGCAGGATCAGTACGCACCGGTACCGGTTGAAGAGCAGGTTGCAATCATTACTGCGTCTACCAGGGGATTTATGGACAAGGTACCTGTTAATAAGGTGAAAGAGTTCGAAAAAGAGTTTCTCGAGCTCTTGCGTGGAAGTCATCGCAATGTGTTGGATAACCTGCGCGCCGGCAAGTTCGAGGATGCAGATGTGGCTGCGATCAAAAAAGTGGCCGCCGATCTGTCTGCGAGATATTGAGTTTCAGTGAAAGCGTGGACAGCGCTTTTCATTTACCTGCTATGGGAACATGGCAATTAAAACGAAATGTTGATGACCTTTGTGAGCAACAAAGGTGTGGCAAATGATCCAATAAAATGCCCAGCTTAAAGGAAGTAAAAAACAGAATTACGTCGGTAGTATCGACGCAGCAGATCACCAAAGCCATGAAAATGGTGGCGGCGGCCAAGTTGCGTAAATCCCAGGAGAAGATCCAGCAAATGCGGCCGTTTGCTCAAAAGCTCACGGCACTTCTTCAAAATTTGTCTGCAGCTCAGCTGGATTCGGACGGCGACAACTGGTACAGCGCCATCCGGGAAGAAAGAAAGATCCTCATCATTGCCGTCAGCTCTGACAGAGGTCTTTGTGGCTCATTCAACAGCAACATCTTCAAGGGTGTGAACCGCCTTATTGAAGAACGATACCCCTCGCAGTTCGCGAAAGGAAATGTTACCGTCCTAACAATCGGAAAGAAATCAGGAGACTACTTTGGTAAGCGTCGATGCAACCTGGTCGGCGATTTCACATTGATGTTCAGCTTGCTGTCTTTTGAAAACGTATCACGGGCAGCCGAGTTCGTCATGGATGCTTTCAAACATGGCAAGTACGACAAAGTGGACCTTGTGTATAACGAATTCAAAAATGTCGCAACACAAATTCTGAGGAGTGAGCAGTTTTTGCCGATTCTCCCGCCGGCAACATCAGGCGCAAAGTCGCAGACCGTTGACTACATCTTCCAGCCGAGCCAGGACGAGATCATAACAAGTCTGATTCCACAATCCCTCAAAGTGCAGCTGTATAAGGCAGTGCTCGATTCAAACGCCGCAGAAAACGGAGCGCGTATGACCGCAATGGACAAGGCAACGGAGAACGCGGGTGAATTATTAAAGCAACTGAGGCTTACTTACAACAGAACGCGTCAGGCGGCGATCACTAAAGAGATCCTGGAAATTGTAGGGGGGGCCGAAGCCCTGAAGTCTTCATAGATGATTTATTCTCATAACTTTAAAGTCTCCATCGGAGACTTTTTTTTTGAATGAAGTTTTTAAATCAGATCTACCAGTATATCAACATTCTCAGCCTTGATGTGGTGGCCGGATCTCTGATTAGTGCGTTGTTTTTTTCGCGGTTGCTGGATGTTCATCCTGACGCAACCGTCTTCGTCTCTCTTGCCTTGACCGTATGGGTTATCTATACGGTTGATCATCTTCGCGACGCCCACAACATCGTCTGGCCTGCATCTACCGACAGGCACCGATTTCATCAGGTTCATTTTAGACCAGTTGTCATTCTGGTAATGGTGGCTATTGTCGTTGATGTTGTTGTCATCTTCCTCCTTCCGTCAAACGTCATCAAATTCGGGTTCGTACTGGGCTGTATGGTGCTGATCTATCTGGTATGTCAGCGTTACCTTAAGTTCCTGAAGGAAGTGTTTGTAGCATGCCTTTACACAGCAGGGATTGTACTGCCTTCCCTTTCGGTTGCCGATTCGCATCTTCTTCCTGAGCATTACCTGATCATCGTCAAGTTTGTTATTACGGCGCTGATGAATTTGCTCTTGTTCTCGCTGTTTGACCTTGAGGTAGACAGAGATCAACAACAGCATTCATTCGTTACATGGTTCGGGGCAAACGCCACATACTACTCGATCATCATGTTAGGTGTTGTGAATATTTTCACCGGCCTGCGGCTATGGAGCTTTGATAGAAACGTGGCAGGAATTTTTATCGCTATGAACGCGGTGCTGCTGATGGTCCTTTTCCTGAAGAGAAAGCTGGTCAAAAATAATTACTACCGGATGGCAGGTGACGCCGTGTTCCTTATTCCCGGTTTTTACCTTATATGAATGAGCTTAACCGCTTCGATGGGATTGCGCCTTATTATGAAAGCTTAAAACGCCTTGTCTTTGGCAAAGCGATTCATGAAGCGGAGATCTATTGTGTTCCTTTTATTAAGGCAGGCGCAAAGGTGCTGATCGTCGGCGGCGGTTCAGGCGAAATGTTGCGCGTGCTTTTGAACGCGGTGCCTGATTGTAGGGTCTGGTACGTTGAGGCTTCGGCAAGGATGATCAAGCTCGCGACAAAAACCGTGGGTGTTCATGGGTCGAGAGTCATCTTTGTTCACGGGACTCAGCCCTCGATGCCAGTCGGTTTTGAATTTGATGTCGTTGTTACGAATTTTTTCCTGGATTTATTCCCCGAAGAGAAAATTGCACGCATTTGCAACGCGAACAACAAACTGCTTTGCCCTGAGGGAATGTGGATTATAACCGACTTCGTTGAAGGGAGGAAATGGTGGCAAGGGTTTCTTCTTTGGGTGATGTACCGCTTCTTCAGAGTCGCGTGCGCCATTGACGCGCGCCGGCTTCCAGACTGGGAACAGACTGTCAAGGACAACGGGTTCTATAAGAAGCTTGAAGGAATGTTTTACTCGGCATTTATAAAGGCGTCTCTGTGGATAAAAGGGCCGACCTGATCGATCAAGGCAACCGTAAGATTACGGCGCAGCACCCCTAAGATTGTTATATTGAAGCAACAAATTATCTTGCATCGTCATCGTTTCCAATCAGACACCCGTAGATCAAAGAATTCCTTAGCACAATGGATGCTCTCATCAGACAGTTACCGGCAGTGGTCTATGAGTATGTTATCCGCCATGACGGGAGCGGAAAGTTTAATTTCGTTAGTGACAAAGCACTGCACCTGTTGGGTATTCAAGCACGGGCCCTTCTAAACGACCCCACCTTATTATGGTCAGCGGTTCGTCAGGACTGCCATGGGGCTCTGGAAACTGCGTTCTCCAAAGAGAAAATCTTCCGACATCCAGCCGTCGGGTTAATACGGCTTATCACCTATCCTGCATTACAGGAAGTGGAACTGCGATTCAACGACGAGCTTTTGGAAGATGGTACTGTTGTCCGACGCGGACTGATTGAGGAAATTAACCCGCTAAGGCCAGACTCGTCAAAAGACATCTATCCTTACGAAGATCTCTTTGAGAAGCTGCCGATCGCCATAGTTATCCATCGTGAGGGTACTATTCTGTTTGCAAACAGGTACGCACATGAGCTTGCAGGTTCCTCCCGGCCGGGGCAACTCACAGGCATGAAAGTCACTGACTTTGTGCACCCGGACTATCTGTCGGCGATCTCTGATCGGATCAAACAGGTCTCTGCAGGTCAACCGGCCCCTATGTTAGAGCAAAAGTTCATTGCGTTGGATGGTCGGGTCATTGACGTGGAGACAATGGCCTTTCCTTTCGTGTACAAGGGCGTATCGGCCGTTCAGGTTATTTTCAGGGATATCACTGAAAAGAAAAGAATAGAGGCGCAGGTCAGGAAGAATGAAACGCTTTTTACCCAGTTGTATCAAAACGTTCCGATGGCCGTTGTTATGCTCGACCAAACAGGAAAGGTTTCCGGTATCAACAAGGGATTTGAGCAGATGTTCGGCTATCAGGAAGATGAATTACGAGGAAAGAACCTCAATGATTACATAGTTCCCGATGACTTGCGTAATGAGGGGATCGACCTGAATAACCTTATCGCTTCAAACCAGACGGTAAGCATTGAATCCATCCGCCGCCACCGTTCTGGAAAAGCGATCAATGTGATCCTGTATGGTGTGCCTGTGATGCTGGACAATCAGGCAATCGGTATATACGGAGTGTATGTTGATATAACTGAACGCAAGAAGGTGGAGCAGGAGCTTAAGATCCGAAATGCGGAGCTAGACAATTTCGTTTACAAGGTGTCTCATGACCTCAGGGCTCCATTGTCTTCTGTCCTGGGTTTGGTGAATCTATCAAAGCTTGATGGAAACACTGACAATCCGCAGGAATACATAAGCCTTATTGGGGAAAAGATCCAGGCGCTCGACAATTTCATCAGCGATGTCCTGAGCCACTCCAAAAATCTCAAGATGGAGGTGAATATCGGAAAGGTAGATCTCGGCAAAATCATTGAACAAACTTTCACTGAACTGGGTTATCTCGATGGAGCGCAACAGACCCGGCGCATTGTAAAGATCGACGGGATAGACTTTTTCAGTGACCATTGGAGAGTCTCGGAGATTTTCAGAAATCTTATTTCGAATGCCATCAAGTACAGGAGACCGGATTCCGATGACTCATACATCATGATCAAAATCATGGTCGACCATCTTTGCGCAGATATCACCTTCGTTGATAACGGTATCGGTATACGCGAGTCCAGTCTCAGGCGCATATTTGAAATGTTTTACCGCGCAACGGACTATGGTGAGGGCTCGGGCATCGGACTCTATATCGTCAAGAACGCGGTTGAGAAGCTCGGCGGCGAAATCAAGGTTGCAAGCCAGCCCGGGGAGGGAACACGTTTTCACATTCTTTTGCCAAACCGTATCAATAGTACATTAAACACATCGTCGACAGCCGAACTGGGATGAAGATCATTGAAGTCACTACACCAAATCATAAGAAGGAATTTCTGTTACTGCCTGTCAGGCTCTACAAAAATACGCCGCAATGGATCCGCCCGCTGGATAAAGACATTGAAAGTGTCTTTGATAAAGAGAAGAACAAAACATTCCGCCACGGCGAATGTACGCGTTGGATACTTGCAAATGATAAAGGCGAAACAATTGGCCGGGTTGCTGCCTTTGTCAATGAAAAAACCGTTGACAAGAATAACGATCAGCCTACTGGCGGCATGGGGTTCTTCGAGTGCGTGAATGACAGGGAGGCTGCCTTCAGGCTTTTCAACCAGTGTAGATCATGGCTTCAGGAGCGAGGAATTGAAGCTATGGATGGACCCATCAATTTTGGTAGCCGCGATCGGTGGTGGGGCTTGCTCGTCGAGGGATTTAACCATGAGCCAAATTATCAATGCAATTATAACTTCCCCTATTATAAGGACCTGTTTGAGGATTATGGTTTCCAGGTGTACTTCTACCAACTGACTTTTGCGCGGACAGTTCAGGGACCCATCGCTCAGAAGCTACATGAAAAAGCATCCATCACCTCTAAAAATCCGGACTACGAGTTCCGGCATATCCGGAAAGATGAAATAGCAAAGCTTCCGGAATACATCCTGAAGGTTTATAACAAGGCATGGGCAAACCGGAGGGATGTGCCCGAACTCACCATGGCGCAGGCAAAGCTGATTGTAAAGCAAATGGCTCCGATCATGGATATTCATTTAGTGTACTTCGGATTCTACAAAGGTGAACCGGTGTCATTCTTCATTTCCCTCCCGGAAATCAACCAGGTCTTTAAACATGTCAATGGCAAACTGGATTGGATTGGGAAATTGAAATTCCTGTGGCACACTTTCAGGAAGACCAATCACAAAGCATTTGGTATTTTATTCGGCGTGGTACCCGAACATCAGGGCAAGGGGCTTGATGGCGCGATGATTCTCAACTCCAAGAAGATATTGCAAGAGGTCTACACCCGCTATACCGAGTATGAGATGAACTGGATCGGCGACTTTAATCCTAAGATGATCAACGTGGTGGAACAGGTAGGTGCAGAATTAAGCAAGCGGCATGTGACGTATCGAAAGTTGTTCGATGAGAGTAAACCATTTAAGCGGCATCCTGTTATTCATTAGCGAAAGCACCCCTTGCACTTTGCGGGTGTTGAATACGCGATGATCAATGGGTCGATGGTTCGATCCTTAACTTAAACTGAATTTCCAATATTGAAGCCGGCAATGGTAAACAAAAAGACAGGTGTTCTTCTGATAAACCTGGGCACCCCTGATAGTCCGTCGGTTGGAGATGTCCGGTCGTATCTTTCCCAATTCCTTAATGACCCGCGAGTGATTGACATACCGTGGCTGTCGAGAAAGATGCTTGTCAATCTGATCATTGTTCCGTTCAGGGCACCCAAGTCGGCGAAGGTCTACAAGAAGCTGTGGACGGATAACGGATCTCCGCTGCTTTATTATAGCCTTGAAGTGCAAAGATTGCTGACCCAGGCGCTGGGTGATGGGTATGATGTGCATCTTGCCATGCGGTACAAGAATCCATCAATCCCTGACACGCTCGAGGAGATGCGAAAAAGAAAATACGACGAGATCGTTGTTTTGCCAATGTTTCCGCAATACGCTTCCGCTTCAACCGGCTCAGCATTTGATGAAGTGATGCGCATAGTGAGGCAGTGGTGGGTAATTCCTGAAATGAGGTTTATCAGCCAATATTATGACCACCCAGGCTTTATTGAAGCATTCGTTGCCCGCGGTAAGAGGTATGATCTTTCGACATATGATCACATACTTTTCTCCTATCACGGACTACCCGAGCGCCAGGTGGACAAGGTACATCAGAATGGCACATGCGCGGATTATAGCTGCGACAGCGTCATTACCCCGGAGAACCAGTATTGTTATCGCGCAGCCTGTTACGCAACAACCCGGCTGATAGCTGGCAGGCTGGGAATATCTCCCGACAACTACACTGTCTGCTTTCAGTCAAGGCTTGACAAGAAATGGCTCAAGCCGTTCTCGGATCGGGTCGTTGAAGATTGTGCCAAAAAAGGAATGAAGAAGATACTCGTCTTTTCTCCTGCATTCACTGCGGATTGTCTGGAGACCATTATCGAGATCGGTGATGAATATCAGGAGATATTTCATACTCACGGTGGCGAAAAGGTTCAACTTGTTGAGAGCCTCAATGACCATCCATTGTGGATCCAGTGCCTGAAGGACCTGGTGCTCAGTACACGCCCGTGATAATCAACGAAGGCTTTGCAGGCGCCGCAGAGATTTTGCTAATCGCCCGGTCAGTGCTACAACGAGTAACGTCATGCAACCGCCAAAGACCACGGAGGGCACTGTTCCCATTATACGCGCGGCGAGTCCGGATTCAAACATTCCGATCTCATTCGACGATCCCACAAAAATGTGATTCACCGCGGAGACTCTGCCTTTTATATTTTCAGGAGTAAGTGTTTGTAACAGGGTAGTCCGGATTATCACACTGACACAGTCAAATCCGCCGCTGATTACAAGGAGCGAAAGTGATAGCCAGAAGTTTTCCGAGAATGCAAACAGGATCATGCAGAGCCCAAACCCTGCCACGCATGACAAAAGTATTCTGCCCGCATTCCTGCGTATCGGATTATGAGTAATGTAAAAGGCCATGATGAGAGCTCCGCATGACGGCGCGGCGCGCAATACGCCAAGCCCCACGGGACCGATGTGCAAGATCTCTTTCGCAAAGATGGGCAACAGCGCTACAGCTCCGCCGAAAAGAACAGCAAATAAGTCGAGAGACATGGCACCCAGGATTATCTTGTTTTTGAAGACGAATCGCAGTCCCGTTTTGATCTTTTCGGCTACCCCCTCCTCGCTGCTGATCGGTGGCAATGGCTTCGACCTCACCATGGCAATCAACATGACGCCGCTGAAAGTGAGTAACACATCTACAACATAGGCCGTTGTGACGCCGAATATTCCGTAAAGAAGGCCTCCGACGGCTAACCCAGAAATTGCAGCAGTTTCCCACAACGTGCTGTTCCATGTCACTGCATTTTCATACAACGCCCGGGGTACGAGTTGTGGCATGAATGCGAAAAATGCAGGCGAGAGAAATCCGCGGGCCAGGCCTGAAACGAAGATCACAGTATAGATCGGGATCACCCCGTATTTCAAAATGTCATTTCCCGGCGGTATCGTGAGAAAGAGTAGTGATAAGGAACATATCAGCAACGTAACGACGCAGACGAGGATGATTAGCTTACGCGGGACGACGTCCGCAATATGGCCGGCGTAAAGAGAGACTCCGATGGAAGGAATCGCCTCGGCCAATCCGATCAGTCCCAATGAGAGCGGATCGTTCGTGATCTCATACACCTGCCACGCGACAACAATCGACTGGATCTGAATGGCAAGCGTAATGGCGAAACGCGCGGAGATGAATAATCTGAAGTCTGGAATCTTTAAGGCGGCGTAAGGACCCACCTGTGGTACAGCATTCATTTAGCACGGGGCATCTCGTCGTTCAACAATTCTTTTACCACAGCTGTGGCAAGCTCCCGGCGGTCTTGACGGCTTCCCCTGATTTCGACAAAGGGAACACTTTGATTCTGCATTTCTTTCAGGTATAGCGAGTACAGTTTCTCGCGTTGATCCGGGTGTTCTCTTAGTGGATCGTTGACCCAGGGAATGTCGATATACGTCAGCAGATACAGATCACACCTGCGTTGAGAAATTGCATCCAGTATTCTCTGGTCACAGTAGCCGTATTTGAAATAGCTCCAGATCTTGATGACGTAAAGATCAGTGTCGCAAAACAACACGTTGTTTGCCATTGACGTCATTTTATTTTCGAGGCCGATCTGGCCTTGCGCTATAATCAAAAGATCTTCCGCACCATAAGGACGACTCAAATTATCGAGATACTCACGCGCATACTCTCTCACCCAGACAGTGTTAAAGTGGTCCGCAAGATATTCTGAAAGCTCAGACTTGCCAGTGCACTCAGGACCGATGATCACAACTTTCTTAACCTTTCCCGAAACGTCCTTTTGCATCAACCTCAATTAAAGATGTGGTCACCCTGAATGCTCGAAACAAACTCCGTGACGAAAATGGCGAGACCCATCGCAAGTATAAACCATCCGAAAGATTTCCGCAGGGCAAGCGAGGAGATGTTCTTTTGCAGGCTGTTGCCTATGAGGATACCCAGAGCAGCCAACGTTGTCATCGTAAGCAGGAACCGCCACTCCATTTGATAATTCAGCAGGTCGCCGACGAATCCAAGCAGGGAGTTTATAGCAATGATCAACAACGAAGTACCTACGGCGGTCTTGAATGGCAGCCCAGTCAGCCACACAAGTGCTGGTATAATGAGAAAGCCGCCGCCTGCGCCTACCAGACCCGTTATGAAACCGATTACTATACCCTCCAAGACCAGGATAGGAATACGCCACTGACTTTCATCTGCGTGCACCTCCTTTCGTCCCCTGATCATAGAAAGTGAGGCCATGATCATCAATAGGGCGAATAAGCCCAATACAACGAGGCGCCGGGAAAGGACGAAGCCGTCGGTCTGAAAAATAATTTCGGGAATCGCCGGCACCAGCCACTTTCGTGTGATAAAAATCGCAGCGATAGACGGAACACCAAAAAGGAAACCTGTCTGAACACTTACAAGGTGGTCCCTGTACTTAGGAATCGCGCCGATGAAGCTTGTAACACCGACGATAAACAGCGAATAAGCCGATGCACGTACAGCGTCGATATGAAACAGATAGACAAGTATGGGAATGGACAGGATGGAACCGCCGCCTCCGAGCAAGCCAAGAATGATGCCGATGCCAATAGAAGCGACGTAGCCAATTATCTCCATTCGTATGCCCGCTACAGGCGCTTATATTCTACAATAAAGGCATCGGGAAACTTTTTCTTTATTTCAGAGCGGAACTGCTCAGCCTTTGGCCGATTTGGGAATTGCCCCAGGATCAAGCCATAATACTTGACGCCTTTCAGGACTTTCACCTGAACCGTCACCTGTTTCTTATAGGAATTTTTAAGATTGTCGGAGAGACGCATGAGATTGACAAGCTCCTGATACGTTCCCACTTGAACACCGAATCCCTTTGGTTCAAGCCTGGCAATTTCAAAATCGTAGAACTCGTTTTCTTCAACGGTTACATGGTCGAAAGTTTTGATAGGGTCGCTTGTTTTTCCATCGCCCGCATCAATTACTTCGAGCTTGACATCCGCCAATCCCTGGTTTACAAACCCGAGCCTTTCTGCAGCAGACTTGGACAGATCTAGTATGCGGTTCTCGACGTATGGCCCACGATCGTTAATGGTCACTTCGACTGATTCATTGTTGCTGACATTGGTGACTTTGACACGTGTACCAAAGGGCAGCGTTTTGTGCGCGGCTGTGAATTTGTTGTGGCGGTATTTCTCGCCGCTCGCAGTAGGTGTGCCTTCGAACTTGTCGGCATAGAAAGAGGCCTTACCCGTTTGAACCTGACCGTATGACACGGAAAAAATGAGGCTCATGAAAACTAAAAAAAATAACTTTCGCATAGTGGAGGTTTTAAGGAACAAAAATAAAGCTCTTCCTTGAAAGTGCCGAATAATTTGGCGGTTGGTATTCCGCATACACTGCGCGAAAGAGTCCGTGGCCCAGGTTGCCGTACGGGAATAGATCCACGATGACCTGTTCAATTGAACAAAGATTAAAAGCGAAGACGGGTTAGTTAAATCGCGAACAAAGCTTTACCTTTGCCCGGCAAATAATAGATCGTAAATTATTTGCTATGCCCATCGACCGCAATAAATTCCTTTACGAAGCACTGACCTATGACGACGTGCTTCTGGTCCCAGCTTACTCCGAAATCCTGCCCCGTGAAACTGACACCAGCAGCCAGTTGACACGCAATATCCGTTTGAATATACCGATAGTGTCTGCAGCGATGGATACTGTCACCGAGGCAGAGCTTGCTATCAGCGTTGCTCTGGAAGGTGGCCTGGGCTTCATCCACAAGAATATGAAGATCGAGCAGCAAGCCGAAGAGGTGCGCAAGGTAAAGCGATCACAAAGCGGTCTGATACGCGATCCAATTACGCTTTCCATTGACTCGACAGTGCAGCAAGCTGAAAACATAATGCGCGAGCTGAAGATCGGCGGGATCCCGATTCTCGACGGCGATGGAAAACTCGCAGGTATCATTACCAACCGCGACTTGCGTTTTCAAAAGGACATGCGCGTACCTGTGGAGCAGATCATGACACGCGAAAATCTCATCACTGCCCCCGAAGACATAACCCTTGACAAAGCGGAAGACATATTAAAGCAGTACAAGATTGAGAAGCTTCCCATTGTAAACAAGAAAGGCAAGCTCGCGGGCCTTATTACATTTAAGGATATTCAAAAGAAGAAAAATAAGCCCAATGCTTGTCAGGATAAGTTCGGAAGACTGCGTGTAGGTGCTGCCGTAGGCGTTACTCCTGATATACTGGATCGTATTGAAGCGTTAACGGTGGCCGGCGTGGATGTCATCAGCATCGATACGGCACATGGTCATTCGAAAGGAGTCATCGATGCTGCCAAGCGGGTTAAGAAGAAGTACCCCGAGCTTGATCTTATTGTTGGAAACGTCGCCACGGGAGAAGGGGCGAAGGCGCTAGCAAAGGCTGGAGCAGACGCGGTGAAAGTTGGCGTTGGTCCCGGAAGTATTTGCACTACGCGGGTAGTCGCAGGAGTCGGGCTGCCGCAGCTCTCCGCAGTCTACGAGGCCGCCAGAGCTTTGAAGGAAACAGATGTTCCCGTCATCGCTGACGGCGGAATCCGGTTCTCGGGCGATATCGTGAAAGCAATAGCCGCGGGTGCGGACAGTATTATGATCGGATCACTGTTAGCCGGAACTGAAGAAGCTCCGGGGGAGATGATTATTTACGAAGGCCGCAAATTTAAATCTTACCGTGGAATGGGATCGATCGAAGCGATGGAGGACGGTTCAAAGGACCGCTACTTTCAGGATGTTGAGGATGACGTCAAGAAACTCGTCCCCGAAGGCATTTCAGGCAGAGTGCCGTTCAAGGGCTTCGTGTCGGAAGTTCTTTATCAGCTCGTGGGTGGACTTCGCGCTGGGATGGGTTATTGCGGAGCAAAGGACATTGAGAAACTGAAGGATGCAAAATTCGTTCAGATCACATCCGCAGGTTTTACAGAAAATCACCCGCATGATGTGACGATCACCCGGGAAGCTCCGAATTACAGCCGAAAGTAACTATTCTCGTTTTTGCCGAACGGCTCTCTGAAGTTGTTACTGACCAGTTGTGCGCTCCCAAAAACTTGCTTATTTATTCCTATTATTGCAGAGCCGATCTTATGGATTGGCTTATTTTTTCGTTATAAATCGCTCCTTAAGCCTTCATGCGCACGAAAGCCATCATCAGGTTGCTTTTTACAGTCGGTGTCATTACCTGGCTTGCGCTTGTATTTACAGAGATCTCAATAGTATTCAGCTCCAGCAATAATCTCGCGTCGGGGATTCCAGCATGGTTGCCAAATGTTATTCTCAATCTCTTTATCCTCGCACTTTTCTATTACTACAGACTAAAATTTGACCGTGACGACGTTCTGAACTTTGTAGACCTTCTCTGGCGCGTCTTCGCTACAGGGCTGGTCGCCACAGTGGTTTCACTTTTTTTGAAACTCGTTGAATATCTTCTCGGATCTACGAGGTTAACAACGGATGTTGTATTCATTGACCTCATCTATCTCGTTAACCTGGGCTTAATGATCGGATTTCTGACAATGGCTTTCACCGCGTGGAAGCGATTGATCCTTTATCAGAAATCCAAATGGCTGATGCGCCTATGGAGTTTCTTCGAGTTGGCGTTGCTCTTATCACTGCTCTACAACGCCTTTGACTTTCCGTTTGTGGAAAGGCTTTACTGGGCGATGCTTTCCTTCTTTGTGCTGATCGGATTGGTCCTTTCCGCCAATATGAAATGGGTGGCATATCTCAACTTCCGGCAGAAATGGACGAGCCTGCTTCTGCTTTTACTTACTGTATTCTACCTTCTTTATATCTTCTTTACAACAAGCTCGCTCGTGGAGGTCCTGTCAGGCATGAATGTGGATTTTACGAATTACCGGTTCCACGTATTTATTCTGTCACTCATGACCTTTGTGATGGTGTACAGCATATTCTCTTTCCTGGTTATCCTGTTCAACCTTCCCACTACTTCTGTATTTGAGCAAAAGCTGGAAGAGGTTGTGAACTTCCAACGCATAAGCCAATCTATCCAGACCGAACAGAACGAAGACAGTGTTTACAACATACTGCTTGAAACATCTGTCAGCACTGTTTTTGCTGACGCCGCGTGGCTGGAGGTGAAAGGCAGCAACCCCAAGGCCAAGGTATTTACTTACAAGATCACCGAAAAGGAATCGCAGGAGATCATCAATCACCTGAAGGCTAAGAATATCAAGGGAATTCTTGATCAGGGAAGTGATAAAACAAAGAATCTCTCCCGTCATCTGGCCACCCTGAAAGGTTCGAGATTCCGGTCCATCCTGGCTTTTCCAATCCTTGTGAAGGGAGAAAACATTGGTACGCTCGCATTGTTGAAAGAGCTGCCCGATGGCTTCAACCGCGAGATGACCAAGATCGTCGGGACATTCTCTAACCAGGCCGGTATTTCCATCGAGAATTTCCGGCTCATGGAGGAAGCGCTTCAAAATGAACGCTACAAGGAGGAATTGAAGATCGCCAAGACCGTACAAAAAAGTCTCTTGCCTGAAGTTCTTGAAAAGGACCCTGATTTCGAGATCGCCGCCTTTTCTGAGTCAGCCGACGAAGTAGGTGGTGACTACTACGATACCCTGAGGACCAATGATCATCAGGTATCTTTGATTGTTGCTGACGTTTCTGGAAAAGGTACTACAGCAGCATTTCACATGTCGCAGATGAAGGGTATTTTCCATAGTCTCGCCCAGGATTGCGTCAAGCCGGACGTGTTCATGTGCAAGGCAAACCAGGCACTGGTATACTGCCTGGAAAGGGGCTCCTTTATCTCGGCCACATTCTTTATAGTCGATACGCGTAGCAAAAAGGTGCATTATGCCCGTGCGGGCCACTGTCCATTATTGTACTTCAACGCAAGCACAAACAGGGCGGAGTACCTAAAGGACAAGGGCATAGCCCTGGGGATGATCAAGAACCGAAGTTACAGCAACTTTATTGAAGCGAATGAGTTTGATTATCATTCAGGTGACATTATGGTCCTTTATACGGATGGGGTGACTGAGGCCAAGAACACAAAAGGTGAGGAATTTGGTTATGAGCGCCTGGCAGAGGTGCTGATAGAAGTGAGGCACCTTTCTCCAAAACAGATTCAGGAACATCTGATCAAGCGGCTGTATGAGTTCTCCGGCACGTCAAATATTAATGATGATTATACGACGATGATCGTGAAGTTTACCTGAAAAAAGGAAAGTTCCCGGATGCCAGTAAAAATGAAAATGGGCTCAAAAAGCCAACTTAAGTAACCTTATAAACGTTAAAAACATGATCCACATAAAAAGACTCCAGGAAGACGGCGTAGATATCATCGCCCTGATTGGTGAAATCGATGCCAGTTCTTCCATAGAGCTTGATTTGGCAATCGCCAAAAGTGTGGGAGAAGGGTTTTCCAGGATCCTCGTTGACTGCCATTCGCTCGAATATATCTCCTCTGCCGGCCTGGGTGTCTTCATGTCATACATTGAGGAGTTCAAAGATCAGAATATCAAAATGGTGCTATATGGGATGAACGATAAGGTTGCCAATACCTTTGAGATTCTGGGGCTGAATGAATTATTGCAGATTGGAAAAGATAAAGCGCACGCAAAGCGCATGATGAATGAACTATAAACAGAAAGTTGGGTGTAACATCGAGAACCTGAAAGGCGTGCGGGATTTTATACGCAACGCCTTAAAGAGTCATGGCGTGCCTGATCTTCAGATCAGTGAGCTCGTATTGGCCCTCGATGAAATGTGTTCGAACCTTATGATCCATTCACATCAATGCAATCCGCACGAACTTTTTGAAATTAACATCATACTGAAAAAGGGTGACCCCGTCATCTTCGAAATAATTGACGACGGCAATACATTTGACATTAATCAGTTTGCGGAACCTGACCTTGGAAACCTTGTTCATGAAAAACGAAAGGGCGGGCTTGGCATCAGGCTGGTGAAATCGATTATGGATAAGATCGAATACCAGAACCGAAACGGTAAAAATGTTTGCCGGCTAATAAAGAATATCCATTGCAAATAATTCCCGGATGAGATGCTTCTTTGAAAAGACCGCCACGGTAGCGTTGCTTTCTATTTTCGCGGGTTTCTCCGCTATCGCACAATCTGTTGCCGATAAATCCGAAACTCTTTTTTCAATCAATAACCGACCGGTTACTATTGGGGAGTTTGTTTACCTCTACGAAAAGAATCATCAGAACAAACGCGAGGAATTCACAAAAGACAAAATTGAAGAATACTTAAACCTGTTCATTAAGTACAAATTGAAGGTTGAAGAGGCGCTGTTCAGAGGGATGGATACAACCTCCAAATTCCGTAAAGAATACCAGACTTACAGAGAGGAATTGCTTAAGCCTTATATGCCGGATTCGAAAGTGATTGACAGCCTCGTGTTACTGACATATGAAAGATTAAAAGAGGAGGTCAACGCATCGCATATTCTCATTCAGCTAAGCGCCGACGCGTCTCCGGAGGATACGCTGGAAGCTTATCAACGCATCGTTGAACTGAGAAAGAGAGCGGTCTCAGGCGAGGATTTTGCTGTGCTCGCCGCCAACTACTCAGAGGAGCCTCGTGCTGAAGAAACAAAAGGCAATCTTGGCTTCTTTACAGCAATGCAAATGGTGTTTCCGTTTGAGCAGGCGGCTTATCTCACTCCAATTGGAGAAGTAAGCGAACCGGTGCGCACGCAATTTGGGTATCATATTGTAAAAGTGCTTGACCGACAGCCATCACGTGGTGAAGTAGAGGTATCGCATATTATGATCCGGACGCCAGCGGGGGTGGAGGATGAAACGGCGCGAAACACCATATTCGACATTTATGACAAGCTGCAGAAGGGCATGGACTGGGATGAGCTCTGCCGCGAATATTCAGAGGACCCAAACAGCAAGGAAAAGGGAGGACGGCTGAGACCATTTGGTGTGCGCGCGTTTCAGTCGGTACCAGAATTTGAGGACATGGCCTTCTCCCTTAGAAATCCAGGTGAGATCTCGGATCCTATCCGCACCCAGTTCGGGTGGCACATTTTGAGGCTAGAGTCTAAAATCCCCTTGCCACCGTTCAGTGACATGAAGGCGTCATTAACCCAACGAGTGAGTCGAGACGAGCGTGTAAAGATCTCGCGCGACGCTTTACGCCGACGCATGCGGAAAGAGTTTAACTATTCCGAAAACGCCGACGTAAAAGCGAAACTGTTAACGCTGAACGACACCCTTGGAGAGGGAGAAGTTTCGGGGGTTAAGGCCATCAGGGACGAAGTGTTGTTTACAATGGAGAATCGACCTTACCGTGTCGGTGATTTGTTTTCATTCATCAAACAACAGCGATCGCTGGGACAAGATTCTCCCGAAACTATGGAAGAGCTTTTAACAAGCTACGTAGACCGTGTTCAAATCCAGTTGCTGGAGGAGAGAGTTATGGCACAGTCGCCGGATTACAGATGGCTGCTCAAGGAGTATTACGAAGGCATCCTGTTGTTCGACATCATGGAGACCGAGGTGTGGAACAAGGCCACGGAAGACAGCACCGGTCAAAGGGATTACTTCAACAAGCGTCCGGGAAAATATGTGGCGGGCGAGCGCATGGCGGGCAAGATCTACACGTCGCAGGCAAAAGCTCCTCTTGAAGAGTTAAAAAAAATGCTGGAGAGCGGAGCGGCAGACGTTACAGACTTTTTAGCCAATCATCGCATAAGACGGGATTCCGGTGCATTCGAACAAAAAGAGCGGGCTATCTTTTCAAACATCAGCTGGAGTCCCGGCTTCCACCTCACTGTTCAGAATGGCGCAAACTATCTTATCCACATCCAAAAAATGCTTCCGCCTGGACCACAGACATTCGAGGAGGCCAGGCCATCAGTCATTTCCGACTACCAAACCTTCCTTGAAGATTCGTGGATCAGCGAACTTAAACGTAAATTTGGGGTGAAAGTGTACAAAAAGGCCAAGAAACGGGCTTTTAAGCGATTGATTGATCAAAAAGGTTGAGTTCCATGACCAGATTATTACTCCTTTTCCTGCTGGCTGCTGCTGTATCAGGCTGTGATCTGATTCAAATGAAGAAAAACGGTTTCAACGATTTGGAAAACAGAGATGCTGTGGCGCGTGTTAATAACACTTTTTTGTTCAAGGATGAGCTCTCAGGTATAGCCGCTTTGGGTTCATCGAAGGAAGACAGCGCCGCCAGGGTGGAGGCTTACATCGATAGCTGGATCAGAAAGGAACTCCTTATCCAGGAAGCAGCTAAGAAGATAAATATCAATGAGGCGGAAGTGGAACGAAAGATCCTTGATTACCGCTACAGCATCATCGCCTACGAGTATCAATCTTATTATATCAAACAAAATCTTGATACTGTCTTTAATGACGAAGAGATCAAGAAATATTATGAAGACAACATCGACAATTTTATCCTGAAGCAAAACATTGTCAGAGCTACTTTTATCAAAGTGCCGAAATATGCTCCGAAAATGGGCAAGCTAAAGGAGTGGATATATTCTCAGGAAGAGGAGGATAAACAAAGTCTTAAGTCTTACTGCCTAAGTTTTTCCGTGGCATATCACATTTCGGATTCTACCTGGATGATTTTTGATGATCTGGTGCGCAACTCGCCGCTGATGGAGATACCAAACAAAGTCCAGTTCCTGAAGGCAACTCCTTACTATGAGACCGAAGATGAAAGCTTCCTGTATTTTCTCAAGGTTGACGAATATCGGATCTCTGACAATGTTTCACCTTTGGAGTTCGTTACGGATGAGATCGAGAATATCATCCTGAATAAACGCAAGGTCGAGCTCGCGAAGAAACTGGAGGACGAGGTTTATGAAAATGCACTTGAACACAAAGATTTTGAAATCATTACTCAATAATATCGCTGGTATCTCTGCTGCTGTCTTAATGATAGGAGCTGTCCTTCAAACCACACCGGGTTTGGCTCAGGACGATGGAAATGGCTTTGTCGTCGACGAGGTCGTAGCCAAGGTCGATAACTACATCATCTTAAAATCCGAAATAGATCGGATGTATCAGGACTACCTGACCAATGGTAACAGTCCGTCACAGGGCGCACGTTGCGAGATCCTGGCTTTGATTACACGCAACAAGCTGATGCTGGCAAAGGCTGAGATTGATTCTGTGGTCGTGCTTGATGCTGACGTCGATCAGAACACACAACGCAGAATGGATATCATCTTATCACAGTCAGGAAGAAGCCCGGCAGAGCTGGAAGAGATCTATGGAAAAACACTGGAACAGATAAGGTCGGAGTTGCGGGACCAGATCCGGGAGCAAATGATCGTGCAGAAGATGGAAGATGAGATAACGTCCGACATTTCTGTGACCCCAGCTGAGGTGAAACGCTTTTTCAACCGGATTCCCAAAGACAGCCTTCCTTACTTTTCCGCTTCTGTTGAAGTAGCGCAGATCGTACGTGTAGCAAAGACAAGTCCGGAACAGAAATCCATTACGCGAAATCAGTTACTCGATATCAGGAGCCGCATCCTGGCGGGAGAGAACTTTGCCGAACTTGCACGGAAGCACTCCGCTGACCCAAGCGTACTTTCAAACAATGGTGAAATGGGTTGGGTTGGTCGCGGAAGGATGGTTCCGGAGTATGAGGCTGTCGCTTTCCGTTTGAAACCCGGTGAAGTGTCAATGCCGTTTGAATCTCCTTTTGGAATCCATATCATGCAGTTGATCGAAAGACGGGGAAATGAATACAACTCACGGCATATCCTTATCTCACCGAAACCGTCAGCTCAAGACCTTGACAACGCCGCTAAGTTTCTTGACAGTCTGCGAACGCTTATCGTCAATGACAGCATCAAGTTTGAGCAGGCGGCGAAGGAACACTCAGATGATGTTGCAACAAAGGGCAATGGTGGTTTCTTCTCTGATGCTGATGGAGGAGTGCGTCTGACGGTTGACGAACTGGACCCGGGCGTATTCTTCCGCATTGATTCGATGGAGGTCGGCGATGTGTCCAAGCCTATCGTCTATCGGACAGAGGATGGGAAAGATGCTGTCCGTATCCTTTATTATAAATCCAGGATATCACCTCACCAGGCGTCTTTAAAAGAGGACTATCACAAAATTCAAACTGCGGCGCTTAACGAAAAAAAGAATAAGGTCCTCGCGCAGTGGTTTCTGAAGGCACGCCAGGATGTATTTATCAACATTGACCGCACTTACGATTACTGCGGCATTCTGAACTAGCTTTCTGGATTGCTGGCTGCTTCTTGTATGGTGGCGTCACCCTGAAATATGACGTCCCAGCCAGAGTTTGACAGCGTTATAAACTCGTTATCTCTCCAGTCCTTTTCCACAAAATTTTCTAGCTTGCGGCTGTCAAACAGACACCGGTCACATGGAGAAAATATTGTATGAGGAGATCCCATCTCTTGATCTGGACGATTATTACGGCGGAGATGAGAAGAAGAAAGATCACTTCGTGGCCCGGCTTGGTACTGCGTTTCAAAACATCGGATTCATTGCAGTAAGAAATCATTTCCTGGACGATCCGCTTCAGGATGAACTATACCGCGCAGTAAAAAAGTTCTTTGCGTTGCCGGATGAAATTAAGTCCCGATATGAGCGAAGGGATCTTGCGGGCCAACGCGGTTACACCGGTAAGGGCAAGGAACATGCTAAAGGTCGGAACACTGGTGATCTGAAAGAGTTTTATCATGTCGGTCAGGAGTTGCCGTCATCGGAGCTGCTGAAGGAAGGTTATCCTGCAAATATCTGGCCCTCGGAAGTACCAGAGTTTCACGAAGTCGCCATAAAAGCGTATCGGGCCCTTGAGAAAACGGGGACGTACTTATTACGCGCGATTGCTGTTTATCTGAAACTTCCTGAAAATTATTTTGATGATAAAATAGCCAACGGCAACAGCATCCTTCGGCCCATACACTATTACCCGATTGACAATCCTGACTCCGTACCTGAAGATGCTGTTCGTGCGGCAGAACATGGCGATATCAATCTCATCACCTTGCTGATGGGCGCCAGCGCAGATGGCTTGCAAGTACTTCGACATGATGCCAAATGGATACCGATCACGGCATTGCCAAATCAATTGGTGGTGAATGTGGGTGATATGCTTGAGAGACTCACAAATGGCAAGTTGAAATCCACCATCCATCGTGTTGTAAATCCGCCGCGCGAGCTGATGAATACGCCCCGTTACTCCATTCCGTTCTTCATGCATCCACGGTCTGAAATGAGTCTCGCGGCCCTACCAGATTGTGTGAGCTCAACGTACCCCAGAAAGTGGGCCGATATTACCGCAGGGGAGTTTCTCGACGAA
>Ga0307416_100000346_pt1 | contig 24025 bp, 21 predicted proteins | sample DK1Cmetagenome_2_FD_203821 | JGI IMG/M metagenome (GOLD analysis project Ga0307416, IMG submission 203821) | Maize rhizosphere microbial communities from greenhouse at UC Davis, California, United States - DK15-C-3 | ecosystem: Host-associated > Plants > Roots > Rhizosphere > Soil | place...
TTGGGGCCCGACAAGGAACTCCTCGGGGTCGTCGTCCACAGCGGCCTGGTGCTCGGCCGAAGCAAGGATGTCGTCGTCGCTTTTCGACGGATCACGGCATTTCCCAGCGGGCTGGCCCTGGACACGGTCGTCCTGGCCCGTGATATCCACGCCGAGGCCGCTGGCCGGCGAGAGCAGGCGGCTTCGGCCCACCGACAGGCTACGGAAATGGCCCAGCAGGAGGACGAGGCCGCGGCCCAGCAGGACAGCGAGGCCGCGGCCCAGCGGGAGGGCACCACAGCGGCCGAACGGCACCATGCGCTGCAGCAGGCCATGATCGAACGACGCTATCTCCCCAGCTTTGCCGAGGGTGACCGCCTCCGACTCGGGGTGACGACTCCGGCTGGTCAGGCGCGATGGTTGGACGCCTATGCGTCGTCAAGTTCGGAAACGGAGGGCCACTATCGGCTGGAGGCCGCCTACTGGCTGACGCCGCTCCCCGTTGACGGCCTGCTGACCCTGATCTGTGGGTGGCCGGAGATCGGGCTACCGGAGACCCAGACGGACCTCATTCTTCCGGAGCTGGCTGTCCGTGCGGCTGCGGCCTTTGCCCTGTGGGATTTCGCCGAGGATGCTGATGGGTAGTCACCTTCACCTGAGAATGGGTCTGGTCCCCGCAGGTCGCGGGTGCGGCTGACCTGGTCGGGGGGTGCCATCCTGGACGAAAGGACCGGACCGCGCCGCTCAGGCTGTGGCTTCCTCGCGAAGTCCCTCGGCCAGGTCGCGGATCTCGGCTTCTGGGTAGCGGCGGTGGCCGCCCAGGGTCTTCAGGAAGGGTAGCCTGCCTTCCTTGGCCCAGCGGGACACGGTCTTGGGCGAGACGTGCAGGAGGTCGGCCACCTCGGCGGTATGGAGGTAGCTGGGGTAGGTGGTTGCGGCCTTGCCGCTGGGTTGGGCTGCCACGGCGCATCCCTTTCGTGGGGCGGACTCCGGCAGCGGGGTGCCGGGCCCGCAGTGGACCGGGGTGTTCGACCGACACGACGGCGAGGGCCTGCGGGGCGAGGCGGTTTCTCGGTGCCGTGCTTGGTCGCTGGACGAACAGGATGATTATCGAGACTAGGCCAAGCGCCCGCCATAGCCCGTTTGGGGCATTTCAGGCGCACAGGGTGTGCTGAGGTTCGTATGAGGAGTTTCTCTGTGAACTCAACGCCGGCCCTCGGCCGACAGCTCAACCGCCATACCACCCTTGGAGTCGTCCTATGCTTCAACCCCTTCCACGGTTCTGGTGTCTTGTTTGAACCCTCCTCACGAAGTTCAAGGACATGCTGTGGCGAGCGATGGCAGGTGGATGATCGACCGAGTCCCTCTCGGCCGGAGTGATCTCGAGGTACCGAGGCTGGGGGTTGGGGCGATGACCTGGGGTAGCCCCTCAGGCAGGAGCCGGTGGGGGCCGGCCAAACTGGCATACGGCGGTACGGCCGGACCAGAGGACGAACAGCTGGCCTTCGAGGCGAGCCTGTCAGCGGGTGCGAACTTCTTTGACACGGCCGCGATGTACAGCGGCGGCGCATCGGAGCAGCGGTTGGGCGAGCTTGCCGAGGGCAAGAGCGTGGTGATCGCCACCAAGTTCCCGCCCGGTTGGCTGTCCAAGGCCGAAGCACTTCCGGATGCGCTGCACCAGAGCCTGGCCCGGCTCCGGCGAAGCCGCATCGATCTGTATCAACATCACTTTCCGTCCCGTCGCATCTCGATCCCCTCCCTCATGGGTTCCATGGCGGACGCGGTGGAAGCGGGGAAGGTCAGGGCGATCGGGGTGAGCAACTATTCCGCGGCGCAGGTCCGCATCGCGCATGCGGCGCTGGCCGAGCGGGGGATTCCTCTTGCCTCCAATCAGGTGGAGTACTCCTTGTTGCATCGGCAGCCGGAGGTGAATGGGGTGCTGGATGCCTGTCGGGAGTTGGGGGTCACGCTGATCGCCTACCAGCCGCTGGCACAGGGAGTCCTCACCGGCAAGTATCGGCCGGGGGACCGGCCCAAGGGGATTCGGCGCTTCGGCCGCTACTACCGAGGTGGTGGTCTCAAGAGGGCGCAGCCGGTCCTGTCCCTGCTGGGGGAGATCGGCGAACGCCATGCCAAGACCCCGGCGCAGGTGGCGCTGCGGTGGCTCATCGAGCAGGAGGGCGTGCTGCCGATCCCCGGTGCCAAGACCGGCAGGCAGGCGGCCAGTAATGCCGAGGCACTTTCATTCTCGCTGGTGGCCGCGGAGATCGAGGCGCTCGACCGGGCAACGACGGCGTGGCGGAGGTGACCTTGCAGTCGTTCGTGCGTCCTGCCGGTGGGCGAGCGGCCCGTCTCCGGCTGGCCAGGCTTGGGGTTGATCGCCGATCCTGGTGGCCAACGCATTCCGAGCCGCAGGAGGGTCCGATGGCCGACGAGCCTGCCGCCCCGATCCCGCTCGACGCGCTCGACCTCGAGTCGCTCAGCGACGAGGAACTGCAGCGCCTGATCCAACTGCTCATGAGTGAGAGGGAACGACGGTTGGGCCTGGAGCCCGGCCCAGAAGATCCGCTCTAGCTCCGGGTGAGGAGCCTGCTCGTGACGGGTTCGGTCCCTCGGCTGCTCGGCGCCGCGACCGTGGGCGCCGGGGTGGCCGCGGCCGGCTATGTCGGGTTGGTGACCGGCGCCTGCCCGTTGGACCTTGGCGTCGGCCGGCGGGTCCGGCCGCTCGGCCCACAGGTGGTGGAGATGGCCGCTCCCCGTGAGGTGGTCTTCGATGTCATCGCCGAGCCGTATCTGGGTCGGGCTCCCCGGGCGGTGGCCGACAAGCTGCGGGTGCTGGATCGGGGCAGCGACATGGTGTTGGCGGCCCATTTCACCCCGCTGGGTGGGCGGCTGGGTCTGGTCGCCCAGACGGTGGAGACGGTCCGGTTCGCCCGGCCCGAACGGGTCGAGTTCCGGCTGGTCCGGGGGCCGGTGCCCCACGTCGTGGAGGCGTTCGTGCTCAGCGAGCAGGCCGGTGGGGCCGGCACGCGGCTGGTCTACCACGGGGAGATCGGGGCCGACCTGTGGCGGGCGGGACAGTACTGGTGTGCGCTGGTCGCGAGGCGCTGGGAGCAGACGGTGGCGGCCTCGCTGGCTGCGGTCAAGACCGAAGCTGAACGGCGCGCGACGAGCGCCGCAGGAACTCGCGGCTCCAGCCCGGAGCAACCGCCCCCAACAGCCCGATAGCTGTCATCGCCGCTGGCCAGGTCCACCCAACCGGGCGCGACGCCCAGACCCGCGATCCGCTACGCCGGCGGCTCGATGCGCGCCCCGGCCGCGCGCATCGCCGCCAGCGCCCCCTGGCCGTCACCTGGCTGCAGGTCGACCGCCCGCACCAGCCCGCCCAGGACGACCGTGTCGAACCCCAGCCGCACCGCGTCCAGCGCGGTCTCCTTCACGCAGTAGTCGGTTGCCAGCCCGACCACCACCACCCGGCCGACGCCACGGCGCCGCAGCAGCTCCTCCAGCGGTGTGGCGGCCGCCTCGCCGGTCACCGGATCGCGGACGGTGAAGCCCGAGTAGCCGTCCTCGCCCCCCTGCCCCTTGCGGACCACCTCGCCGGCGACCTGGACATCCGGGTGCAGCTGGGCACCCCAGCTGTACTGGACGCAGTGCTCGGGCCAGACGCCGCCGCCCGACTGGAAGTGCGGCGTCTGGGCGGGATGCCAATCCTGGGTGTAGGCGACCAGGGCCTCGGCTGCCAGCGCCCGCTCGATCTCACGATTGACCGGCGGCACGATCCGCTCGCCCTCGCCGACGTAGAGGCTGCCCTTGGGATCGGCGAAGTCGTTTTGCACGTCCACGACGACCAGCGCCGTTGACCGGTCGTAGTCGACCATCACACTGCCCTCCTGGGTGGCTGCCGCCCTCATCATGCCCCACCCGGACGCGGTCGGGTCCGGGAGATCTCCCTGACCAGCTCCACGACATACCGATCTGGGTTGACCAGGTGCAGGGTGTTGTTGCCCGAGCGCCTGACGGTGAGCTGTGAGGCCAGTGGCGATGGGCCGCAATCGACCGACATGATGAGGCCGGTGAGCGGTGGTGCTGCCCTCGGTTCGGCACCGGTCACATTGACTGTGCGCACAGTCAAGCTTGTCCCTTGCCACCGGGCGTCGCCTGCCGCCAGTGGTCGATGCCTGGAGGTGCCGGACCGAGGGCAAGCAGCATGCCGGTTGGAACCGTCAAGTGGTTCAACCCCAACAAGGCTACGGCTTCATCAAGCCCGAGTCCGGCAACGACGTATTCGTCCACGTCAGCGCCATCCAAGAAGGTGGCTCGCTGGAAAGAAGGCCAAGCCGTCGAGTTCGACATCACCCAGGCCGCAAGACCCTCAGGCCGCCAACGTGCGCCCGCTCGCCACCCAGTAACCACTCTCCACGGCAGGACTACCGGGAGTGATGGGGACAGCTACGTGCCGCCCATAAGGCCAGCGCCTGCTGCATGGAGGCCGATCCGCCGACTTAACCGACGGCCCTTGGAGCCCACGCCAGCGACCGGCGGGCTACCCGGACGCCCACCCGGTCCCAGCATGAGAACCGGCAGCTACCGGGAGCTGGTCGAGCGGACGTCTGGGCGGAGCGAGCAACACGCCGCCTCCGCGTACCAAAGACCGGGTGCCTCCCAGCTGGGGAGGCACCGGCGATCATGCAGTCAGTCCTGACTGAGGCCAGGGTTACGGATAGAAGTAGGGGCCGTAGTAGGTCCCGATGTCCTGGCGGTAGGCCTCCTCACGCTCCCGTTCGGTGTCGTAATCGGGGGCCTCACGGATCTGGTCCTTGGAGAGGTTGACGTGAACCTCGCGGGCCTCGTAGTCGATCCGGTCGATGACCCCGGCCGGCAGCATGCGCTTTTTGCCGAAGATCCAGAAGCCGGTATCGACCACGATAAAGCTGCCGCCGACGTCGTAGGTGGCGGCATCGAGGTTGCCGATGGCGCCGTCGGTAGCGACGACCTGGAAGCCGACCAGGTCCGTGGGTTCCGACCGGGCGGCGTCTCGCCAGCTCCAGAGGTCAGTCATGGCGCTGCTCTCCGGTGGTATGCGCATAGCACTCACCTCCAATCGTTTCTTACCCAAGGCACATCGTTTTCAAACGGCTTATTCACTGCCTAACCAGCGCGTGTACGAATGGCAGAATGCCGGTCAGATGTGGGCGATATATTGCCGGGATTCTCACGGTCGAGTGTCTGACCGCACCTGCGGCCATTCCGATATAACGGAGTACCCCTGAAAAACCCAGTGCTGGGATCGGAATGACCAGTCGGCGATGTTTGTCCTCGACAGGACCGACAAGCTCGGGCCGACAGACCTGTCAAGATGTACAGACTGACCAAAGCATGGCTAGGTGTATCGGCGTCAACCCCGGTTCGACCTGCCGGTGGCCACTAGGTCCAGGTCGAGCAGGCGATCGGGCCGGCATCAACCGCCGCCCCCGCCGCCACGGCGACGACGGACCGCTTCGATGGCGGCGCCGGGGCGGTCTCGATCAGGTCCGTCGACCACCGACCGTCTGGGTCAAATCTAGACTGGGTTCTGCCGTTCCTCCTTGGTCCTGCTTGCCGCGCTGGCCAGTGGCTGGCCCCGGCAACCTGACCCGGTCAGCCACCGGCGGCCTGGTCGACGTTGGCCGCCCAGGCCGCGTCCAACAGGGCCCGGACCTCCTCGTCGGTCGTCTGCCCAAAGTCACGGTAGGCCTGCCCAACGGCCACAAACAGCGCCGGCGTGCTGGCACAGACAACCTCGTCGGCAACCTGCTGCAGCTTCTGGCAGGTCGAGGCGGCCGCGACCGGCACCGCGACCACGACCCGGACCGGCTGCTGGCGGCGGATCGCGGCCACCGCCGCCCACATGGTCGCCCCGGTGGCCAGGCCGTCATCGACCACGATCACCACCTTGCCGGTGAGCTCAGGCCGTGGTCGCTGGCCCCGGTAGGTGCGCTCGCGGCGTTTCAACTCGAGGTGCTCGGCCGCGGCCACGGCCTGGAGCGTGCCCTCGGTGATGCCCAGCTCGCGCACCAGCTGCCGGTTCACCACCCGGGTGCCGTCGCTGGCGATTGCCCCCATGGCCAGCTCCTCACGTCCTGGGACGCCCAGCTTGCGGACCGACAACACCTCCAGGGGCGCCCCCAGCGACCGCGCCACCTGCAAGCCGACCGGGACACCCCCGCGCGGCAGAGCCAACACGATCACCTCGGGCGAGCCGGCGTAGTTGGTCAGCCGCTCGGCAAGCATCCGACCCGCCGCGGCCCGATCCTGGAAGACCGCCAGCCCCGCCTGCATCTGGCACCTAACCGCCTACACGTCGCCGCACCGCTACCGCCGTGTCGTCGCTGTCATGGCGACCTGGCCATCATCGACTTGGTGTTCCCATCACCCGGCCCACAAAACGCCGTGGCGCCCTGTGGGCGCCGCTGGTCGGAGGGCCAGCGGTTGGTGGATCCGCCCCTGGCATGTTCCGCCCCTGGCATGTCTGGTCTGGCTCCTCCGCCCAGCTGGCTCATGCGCAAGAATAGAGTCGAATGGTGGGTCAAATCGGCTGGGCGCCTTCGACCCCAGCATTGGATAGGCTCCTGTCATCGATACCGGGTTGAGTGCGGTGTTGTCCGGCGAACGAAGCAAGGCGCACGATGAGAGCACATAACTGAACGCCACGAGAACACATAACTTCGGCCTCTACGGTTGAGCGGGACCTGCGAGAACGGCGCTTAGCACAGCGGTTCCCTACATTTTGCTGATAAGGATGAGGTCCCAGGTTAAAGTCCTGGCAGGCCCACCAGCGAAAGCGCTTCCTGAGCGGCCCCCTGCTACTCCTCTGGACCACTTGGGACCACTTGGCCCGGCGCCAGCCCAACAGCTTCCGTTCTGGCGCCGCCTGTCCGGCCGCCGCCTCGAGGTCCACACGGCGGCCGGGCATCCCGGCTGGGTCACCTGCTACAAGATCGTTCGGCCCTGCCCTCAGCAGCAGCTGCGGGTCGTGTATCGGCAAGTCGAGGACCCGGCTGGCTCATTGGCCGCGTCCACCAGACCGGACCTGGCCTGGCGAGCCAGGCTCAGCGGCGCCGGCGCCGAAACGCCCGCACAGCCAGAAGCACAGCTCACCAGCACCACCGTCACAAAGACAACCCAGATCGGTTCCAGCGGTGGCATCGCGCGACCCTTGACCAAGTGGTCGTTACTCGGCGAAATCCTGCCAGAGCGGCCGGCTCCGATCGACCTCGAGGCCTCTGGGGGACCCGCCAGCGGCCAGCGTGGTGCCAATGACCAGGAGGGCCGGGGCCCCGGTGACGCTGGCCGCCGCTGCCAGGCGCCCCCGGGACACCCAGCCGCCCCGGACTACCCCGGCACCGACGATCCAACCGAGGATCGCCGGGTGGGCGAGCACGAGCAGGGCCAGGGCGGCCAGAAGGTACCGGCTGGTCGAGCGGGAGAACGGAGGCCCGAGGGGATGGCTGGGCCTGCCGGGCGCCCGGACTCCCGGGGGAGAGTCACGGGGCCACCCCCTCGGGGGCCGTAACGACTTGACGGTGGGCGCCGGCGTCGGCGGTCAGTAGCCGCGAACGCACTAGGTCAACCTGCGCTATTGGGGTGAACCACCACACTCCGGCCGACCAGGCCGCGTCTACGTCGGCGACCGGGGCTGGTAGCGGTCCAGGCGCTTGATGTCGCGCTCCAGCTCGACCGCGGTCGCGCCACCCTCCGGCCACTAGGGGCCGCCATCGACCAGCCGCACCCGGGCGCTGCTGCTGTGCCAGTGGGCCAGATGGCCCGATCCGACTCCCAGGTCGCCTCCGGGAGGTTGCTCCAGGCACAGCGGCCGCCCCGCGCACCCCTCGGTGCGGGCCCAGGGCTCCAGGCGTGCTCGGCGATGTTCCAGGCCCGAAACCGAGGCGGCGCCACGCCGGCCGCGACGGGTCGGGGCTATGTGCTGGCCGCCGCACTGCGAGCCTCCGTACGTGGCTGGGGAGCACAAAGGGTCGCGGGCAAGTAGACCAAGCAGTAGGCGTTGCTGCCCGTTTGCTGCCCGCGGCCGCATTCGCGGCGCCGACCTGGGCGGCGGCGAAGCGTTTCCCCTGGTAGAACTCACGAGACCCCCGGTGATTCGCGGGTTCGCGCTCTGCCTTCCCCTGCCAACCATACGTTCGATTGACTTGCTCTGAGCTGCGAAGCCTAACTCCTCCCTTGCCTTGCTGAGTGCACCTTGGACGGGACGGAGACGGGACACATCAGGGACACCGAGAAGGATGGAGGGGGTCGAGGGGGAGGACACCTAATGGGCCCGCACGAGCCTCGATGAGAGGCTACGGCGGAGCCACTAGCCGGTGAGCACTCGGAGGCTTTGGAGCCTGCGAGCTCTGGGGGGAGACGGTGCCCCGGCCGGTGTTGAGGAGGGCGGACGGCTGGTGGGGATGTCGTGCCGGTGAGCACTGCCATTAGGGCGCCGCAGGTCCTTCTCTGGCTCAACGACAAGATGTCGACCAGAGGAGGACAGCCGTGTTGTTCGTTGGGGTGGATTGGGGCGAGCGCCGCCATGACCTGTGCCTGCTCGACGAGGGTGGCCAGATGCTGGCGGCTCGACGGGTCGCCGACGGGCCGGCCGGGGTGGGGGAGCTGCATGCCCTAGTCGCCGCCTATGCCGAGAACCCAGCGCAGGTGGCGGTCGGGATCGAGACCGACCGCGGCCTGTTGGTCGGGGCCATGTTGGCCGCCGGCTACCAGGTGTATGCGGTCAACCCGCAGGTCGTGGGCCGCTACCGGGGCCGGCATCGCGCCGCGCGGGTCAAGTCGGATCGGGGGGATGCCAAGGTGCTGGCCGACCTGGTCCGGACCGACCGGCACAACCACCGCCAGGTCGCCGGCGACACCCCGCTGGTGGAGGCGGTCAAAGTGCTGGCCCGAGCGCACCAGAGCCTGATCTGGGCCCGCCAGCGGCAGGCCAATGCGCTGCGCAGCGCGCTGTGGGAGTTCTACCCTGGCGCGCTGGCTGCCCTGGGCACGCAGCTGGCCGAGCCCGAGGCCCTGGCGGTGCTGGCGCTGGCGCCCATCCCTGAGCAGGGCCGTCGGCTCACCCGAGCGGCCATCCGGCGGGCGCTGGTCGGGGCGGGCCGGCGTCGCAACCTGCAGACCCGGGTGGTGGCCGTCCATGATGGGCTGGCGGCGCCACAGCTGGCCGCACCCGATCCGGTCGCGAGTGCCTATCGTGAGGTGGTGGGTGCCCTGGTGGCGATGCTTCGCTGCTGCAACGAGCAGGTCGCCGCCCTGGAGGAGCAGCTGGCCGCCCGGTTCGCCGAGCACCCGGACGCCGCGATCCTTCGCAGCCAGCCTGGGCTTGGGGTGGTGCTGGGGGCGCGGCTGCTGGGCGAGTTCGGCGACGACCCGGATCGCTACCAGACGGCCAAGGGCCGCAAGGCGTTCGCTGGCACCGCTCCGGTCACCAGATCCTCGGGGTTGCGCACCACGGTGGTCGCCCGGGCGGCCTGCAATCAGCGGCTGGTGGATGTCTGCTACCTGTGGGCATTCGCAGCACTGTCGGCCTCGCCGGGGGCGCGGCGCTGCTATGACGCCCACCGTGCCCGTGGCGCCAGCCACCATCAGGCGTTGCGGGCGTTGGGCAACCGGCTGGTCGGGATCTTGCACGGCTGCCTGGCCCGCCGGGTCGCCTACCAGGAGCAGGTCGCCTGGCCGGCCGCCGAACCGGCAGCCTGAGCACCGGGCGGGGGGTGCCGGGGGGTGCAACCCCCGGCGATGCTGGCCAGCTGGATCGCCCGGGGGTCGGTGGGGCAGGTGGGGCAGGGTTGCCGCGAGGTCAAGCGCGATGGGACGGCCGGGCTCGTCGGCTGATCGGTCGGGTCGCCGCCGAAGGCGGCTCCGCCCAGCCGGCGAGTTCGGCCGCCTGCCTTGATCGCGCTTGACCGCGGCCACGGCACCAGGTGAGCGAGATACTCGACCGAGCCCCGGAAGACGTCGGTTCGTCCCCATTGGACGGCGCTGGCATGATGCCCAGTCCTACCAGGGACGGAAGGGGAAAGTGATGGCGACGGTGACCGACCCGGTGTGCGGGATGGAGATCGACTCGGCAGCGGCCGCGGCCAGCGAGTACGAGGGGAAGACCTATTACTTCTGCTCGGAGGGGTGCCATCAGCGGTTTGTGGCCGCGCCGGAGCAGTACGCGGTCTGAGCGGGCGGTCTGGTCAAGCTGGTCCGTGTTGCCTGCGCAAGCTGGCGTCGGCGATGGAGCGGGGCTGGTCTTCTGCCGGCAGGAGCTTGTGGCCAAACTCGGTTGGCGAACGGCGGTTTGCTCTGGCCGAGCGGGTTGTTCTAGCTGATTGGGTGGTGTCCGGGTCCGAGAGCGACACTAGCCGATCCAGGATTACCCGGTGCCAGCCGCTGGTCGGTCTGGGCTAAGCCGCCAGCGGGCCCTCCAAGCCATGGGAGCGTCAGCATGGAGCAGCAAGCGCGCGAGCAGGCGTTCATCACCGCCCTGACCACCGAGCAGTTCGTGCTCCAGGCCGCCCGCAGCGCCAACGTCGGCGAGATGACCGGGCGCGGCACCATCTACATGGGGGCGGTGTCCAGCTCGCTGATCGCCTTGGGGTTCCTGGCCCAGGTCGTCACCCACCTGGACCCGTTCGTGGCTGCGGTGCTGCCGGCCGTGTTTGTTCTGGGCCGAGTTCACCTTCGCCGCCTTGGTGCGCAACACCCTGGAGAACCTGGTGCTGCTGGGGCAGATGCAGCGGATCCGCGGCTACTACCGCACCTTGGTCCCCGAGGCCGACCAGTTCTTCGGCCAAGCCGCGGAGGCTGAGCGGTCCAGCGCCGCCATGGCCACGGTGGGGCTGCGGGCCCGGCCGGCGGGGCTGCTGTTCACCGGGGCGAGTGTGATCGCCGCCATCAACAGCATCGTGGGTGGGGTCGGCGTGGCCCTGCTGGCCGCCAAGGTCGCGAGCCTGGCCACGGGGGCCGCGCTGGCGGTCGGCATTACCGCCGCGGTGGTGCTGTTCGGGCTGCACCTGCTGTATCAGCAGCAGCGAGGCGCGTCCTTGGTCCTGCGGCCACCGGCCCAGGGATCATCGGGCTAGTGATGGAAGTCGACGCCGACGGCGATCAGCAGCACAAGGATCACAGCGGCGGCGTGGTGCTCGGAATGGCACGGAGATGGCACGCCGGTGAGGATCCGTCTCGCACCTGGCAGCCGTGGACGAGCTTTGAGCTTGGGCGATGGGCGAGGCCCGTCCACTTCTTCGAGAAGGGGTCGTTGGCAAACACCGTGCTGTCAGGGTCCGTGCGGTCTCCTGGTGCGTCGATAGCGGCGTCCACTCAGAACTGGTGGGGACCGCAGCTTCGTCGCGTCGCCCGGTACGCTTGCTTCCCGAACCCGGAGTCTTCCCTGATGCCCATGGAACGTCTGGTCCGACCCACCGCGTCCGGCGGCGTTCGGGCCCCGACCGCGGCCGTCCCTGCGGTCCAGGTCAAACCGCGGCTGCGCGGGGTGTTCCACCAGTACGCCTTCTTTGTCTCGCTGGCCAGCGGCACCCTGCTGGTCCTGCTCGCCGCCACCACCAAGGCCTCGCTCGCGGCCGCGATCTATGCCGTCTCGGTGTCTGCGCTGTTCGGGGTGAGCGCCCTGTACCACCGTCGCACCTGGACCACAGCGACCCGGCGGCGCATGCGCCGACTCGACCACGCGATGATCTTCCTGCTCATCGCCGGCACCTACACCCCGGTCGGCCTCCTGGTCCTGGAGGGCCCGATGGCCGCCGTCGTGCTGGCCGTCGTCTGGGGCGGAGCCCTGGCCGGGATCGTGCTCGAACTGGCCTGGACGACAGCGCCCAGATGGCTCGGCGGGACGGTGTATCTGGCCCTTGGCTGGGTGGCGGTGGTGGCCACGCCGCAGCTGTTCGGCCGGATGGGCGTGGTCGGCGGGCTGCTGATCGTCGCCGGGGGGCTGGTCTACTCGGCCGGAGCGGCCGTGTACGCGCTGCGCCGCCCCGACCCGGCACCGGCTGTCTTTGGCTACCACGAGGTCTTCCACCTGCTGGTCATCGCCGGGGTCGCCGCCCACTTCCTGGCCATCAGCCTGTACGCCCTGCCTACCGGCTGAAGGCATCTGGTCGGTGGACTAATAGGTCACGACGACCGGCGGGACGAGCATCTGAGGCTCACGCAGGTCGAAGGAGCGCAGGTTGGTCATCAGGCCGCGTCGCTCCTGCTCGGCCGGCTCGTCCGCGTCGGCCAGTGCCTCCTGTTCGAAGAGCCGGGCATCCTGCTCCGAGGTGAAGTACAGGATCTGGGTGAAGTCCCCCGGCCGGTCGGCGTGCTCAGCCACTGTCACCCCGAGGATGTGCGGCGCCTCCTGGGCCAGGACCTCCTGCTGGTCGCCCCCGAGGCTGGCCCTGCGCTCCAGGTCGTCGGTGTGGCCCTGGATGACTTGCACATAGCCGGCCAGGTCCGAGCGGCCATTCCCGAAGAGGCGCACCTTGGGGGCGTCGTGGAAGGCAACCTCGCCCAGGTGTCGGGAGGCCTCCCGCCACCAGGCGCGCTGCTCGGGCCGGTCGCTGTTGCGACGAGCCTGTTGCTCGGAATCGAAGTGCATCACCACGACGCTCCAGCCGTCCTCGGTGACTCCGGCCGTGGCGCCGAGCCAGCCGTCGGCGTCGGTAGCGAGCTGTCGCTGCCAGCGGTTCAGCTCCCGGCGGATCCCAGGTGGGTCGAGCGCCCGGCCCTGCATGACCTGGATGAACACGGCCTCCGCCTCCCCGGGGATGTCACCAGTGAACGTGATGCACCCGTAGAGTGACGAGTTCACACCAGGGGAAACAAGGCAATATGACCCGCGGTGGCTGCTCACGCGGTCGCGGTGGGGCGCTCCGCCTCGGCCTTGCGATGCGCAAGGACGCTGCGGATGCCCTTGTCCAAGGTCCTGCGGCTGTAGCCCTTGAGCAGGCTGGCCAGCAACCCCTCCCCCAGGACTCCTCCGAGCGCGCCAGGGTGCCTCCGTCGATGGCCTGGAGCCGGAACACCGCTACTGGCCTTGACGCCCGCCTACAGCTGTTCCGAAGCTTGGCCGAGGCGGCATGCCGCGCATGACGACGCCGGAGTCGGGGTCCGCGAACTTCGCGCAGACCAAGGGAGAGGAGCACGAACATGGGGAAGGTCCGCACCGGCCTCGCCGTCTCGCTCGACGGGTTCATCAGTGGGCCAAACGACGGCCCTGAAGCACCCATGGGGCACGGCGGCGAGCGGCTCGTGGCCTGGTACGCCGGTGGCGACACCGACTACCGGCTGCCAGGCACCGACATGGTCTTCAGGGTCTCGCCGAAGACCGCCGAGTTCCTCCGCGAGACCCGCGAAACGACCGGGGCGTTGGTGTTCGGTCGAAGGACCTTCGACCTCACCCATGGGTGGGATGGCAACCACCCTTTGGATGTCCCGGTCTTTGTTGTTAGCAGCTCGATCCCACAAGACTGGGTCTACGAAGGATCGCCGTTCACGTTCGTCACCGACGGCCTCGAAAGCGCCCTCGAGCAAGCCAAAGCGGTCGCCGGCGACAAGGACGTCGGCGTGGGCGCGGCCAGCATCGTGCAGCAGTGCATCAGAGCGGGACTCCTCGACGAGATCCACCTCGACCTGGTGCCCGTCCTACTCGGGGGTGGGGTCAGCTTGTTCGACCACCTCGGCGGCGGGCCGATCGACCTGGAGCGCACGAGGGTGATCGAGGGCGCCGGGGTGACGCATCTGACCTTCCGCGTCCTCAAGTGAAGTAGGCCCGATCTCGTCGTGACCTTGCGGTTCAAGCTCCGTCGTGTCGTCGCCGGGCCGAAGGGCCGGCGACGAGGGGTGTGGAGAACTTCTCCCAACAGCCCTCGTCAGTTCTAGACTTCGCGCCACCGCTGTCCAGAGGTATTGATTCAGACCTTGGACACCGCTCTACCTGCCGCTCGCGGGGTTCCTGGTCAACCTCATCCGGTCGCTGCTCACCGAGCACAACCTCGCGCCGGGCAATGCGGGCTACATCTTCTGGTGCGACCTCCTGGTCCCGAGCCTCCTGATCACGCTGTACGTCGCCACCGGCTGAGTAGGACAGTAGCCAGCTGGACCGATGCGACGGGCAAGACGCGCGGCATGACAGCGTTCCGCTCCGTCGTGTCACTGCAGAGGGAGGCCCTCGTGACAGCGCTCGCGGACAAGGTGGTGCTGATCACCGGAGTAGCCAGAGGATGCGGGAAGGTCCTGGGCAAAGCGTTCGCCGCGGACCGCGCCAAGGTCGTGGGGTGCGACACCGACCTCGGCGCTGGGCGGGCCACGGCGGCGGCGGTACGGGCCGCGGGCGGAGAGATGACCTTCGTCGAGGCCGACGTCGCCGACGATGCTGCAGTAGAAGAGCTCGTCGCGATAGCGGTGCGGACCTACGGCGGGCTCGATTGCGCGGTGAACAACACTGGCACGGAGGCAACGGGGTTGATCGCGGACTCCGATGATGAGGTGTTCGATCGGCTGATCGCCGTCAACCTCAAGGGCCTGCTGTCGTGCCTTAGGCACGAGATTCCCGCGATGCGGGCGCGGGGTGGGGGTCGATCGTCAACATGTCCTCGGTCACCAGTGACATCACGGCAGTCCCCGCCAACGGGCTGTATGCCGCCACAAAGGCGGCGTGAACGCACTCGCCTTCCCCGCGATCGACATCCCCGGCGACATGATCTGGCGGTTCCTCGACAGCCAAGGCATCGCACCGGAGCAGCTCGTCTCCATGTTCCCCATCGGGAGAATGGGCCGACCCGAGGAGCTCGTCGCAGCCGTCCGCTACCTCTGCTCTGACGACGCCCGCTATGTGACCGTCACGATGCTCGTTCTCGACGGCGGATACACAGCCCAGTAGTGGCATCCCCGCTCGTTGTCCGGCGCATCCCAGAGAATTCCTAGCCGGCTGATCCCGGTCGAGGCCGGACAGTTCGATGGATCAGTGGTGGCCGTCGCCGCTAACAGGGTCCGGGTTGCTCCTTGCCGCCGGGCTGCTGCCGTTGTGGTCGAGAGGTGGGGCTCCGGGCAGGGATGACATTCGCAGACCGTGGGTGATGTCGAGCAGCCCGCGGCGGACCAGCACCCGCTTGGCCGCCATGGTCACCTGCGCCACCTGGTTGGCCCAGTCAGGCGCTTCACCACCGACCGAGACAAACCCCTCCCCGACCTCGGACGGCGCTGGCGACGCCCCGCGCCACCACTCGGTGATCGGCCGCCAGACGCCTCGAGACCGACGCATGCTCTGGGCAGCCAGGTGTTGCTCGAACCCACGTTGTGTGGCGTCACCGATGGCGACCTGGTAACGCCAGAACAGCAATGCGGACTGTTCGGCCGCGAACAGCTGGGGCACGAGCACGGCGAGCTCCTCACGCAGTTGACCGACGGCCGCTTGCACCGCCGCCTCGCGGGCCCGGGCCGCCCGGAGGTCTTGACGGCGGCGACGCTTCTGCTGGTGTCGCCGCAGCCAACTCGTCACTGACCGCCATCGGGAGGCGTTGGCGGCTGCGGCCCAACGCGGGGTCGCCGCATACGACGCGGCGGTCGCCAGGCCGAGCAAGGCCAGTCCCAGGATTGGCCGGCCAGCCCGGCTCCCCAGCTGGCCGATGGCGGTGGCCAACGTCACCCCACAGAGGAGCGCACCGCCGGCGACACCTACGTCCAGCTGGCGCCGCCGGCGGGGATCGGGGGATCCCTCGGCGGTGGCGCCGAGCCGGTGGAGCCCGCGGGCGGCGAGCTGGGCGGCGGCGATGGACCCGACTGCCGACGCCACCGCGAGCGGCCCAATCGCGACCGGCCCGAGCCCTCCATCGCGGGCTGCCGTGTACGCCAACACCGCCTGACCGCCGGCGATCACCACCAGGATGGCCGCCTCTGACCACCGGTCGAGCATCGGCAGCCGGGCCGACTGCTCGGAGCCGGCGTCCATGGCGTATCGCTGTGCCTGCCCCGGCGGGTCGTCCGCCGCCATGATCGGCGCACCGCCCACGGTCACTGATCGGTCGAGGGCGTGACTACCGGGGATGGCTGCCCTGGCCGAACGATGGCCGACCGCCTGCCGCAGTGCCTCCTCGGCCTTGGCCAGGCGGCTGTCGACCAGCATCACCTGGCTGGCCACCGCCGTGACTCTCGGCAGCTCCCGTCGGGCCTGGAACATCAGGCGCGCTCGCTCTTGCGCCTCGACAAAGCGCTGCACGGGCAGTGGGTTGCGGGGATCCCAGCACAGGCCCGCCCTGACTGCCGCTCTGGCCAGGGTGCGTAGCGCTCGGGGACTGGTGGGGCTGTGTCGCGATTCCACCTCCAGATAGCCCTGGGGCGGTACCTCCCACCATGGAGGTCGTCGCCCCCTGGCCGCCCGCCAGCGCCGACGCCGCGGCCGGCGCCTTGGCGGATGGGCTGACAGGCTCGCGTCAACCTCGGGGGCATCCTCCTCTGCTTTCACAGGGGTCCGGTTCGATCGTTCTGCCATCGCCTCACCCCACCTGGTCACTGTCCCGGCCGTCTGAACCCAGTGACGCCAGTTCTCCTGAACTGTCGGCCTGAGAGCTGGGCCGGGGTGCTAGCGGTTGTCTGCCGCGGAGCTGCGCTGGCCCTCTCCGGCAAGCCAACCTTGCACGACGGCCTGTCGGTATCGGGTCTGCCGACCGATCATCACATGCGGTGGTCCTGATCCGGCCAACCGAAGCTGGCGCACCGCTGGCAGGGATAGCTGCAAGATTGCTGCGGCCTCCTCCTCGGTCAACAGACCCTCATCATCGCCCATCGGCCCGCTGGTCATGATCACCCCGGTCTTGAACACTCTCTGGCCCCGACTGATCGGTGGAGAGCAGGAACAAACGCCGTCCATGCGAGCATCACGCCGACAAGCAGGAGCAGGACCGCCACCAACAGGATCACCAGGGCGACCAGAATGTACGTTCTCCGGGTCGGTGTCCCAGAGATCGGGCATGGACCGGCTCCTCTCCACTGGGGTGAAAGGGACGGCCAGCTCGTGACCGTGACGGGTCGGAGCCGGCCGGCTGGAAACACGATGACGTTCGAGGCATCCCCCTCAGGCCGAGGCCGGCGTGTGGTCGGGGGGGCCGAGACCCCACGCCGGCCTCAAAGCGTGGAGGCTGCTCCGCCGCGGCATCGACGGCCTGACCAATCCGTGCCGAGATGCGGCAGGGCGCACGGCGGCTAGTCTCCGCGACTCTCCGGTCAGTACCAGCCGTTGGCCTGCCAGAAGGCCTTGGCCCGCTCGGCGGTGCGGTAGCGGCCGCGGACATAGGCGCGGAAGGCCCACAGCTGGCGGCCGCAGTCGGTGGTGGCGTAGTCCTGGCCCAAATAGAGGATGCGGTTGCCCAGCAGCAGCTGGCCGAGGCCGAAGGCGGTGGAGGTGGGGTTGTCGGCGGTCGGGTCGCCGCTGGACTCGCGCAGGATGATCCAGCGCTCGGCCGCCGAGGTGCCCGACAGGTCACAGCGGCCGCCCGACCCCCCGGCGGGAGGCCCGCCGGCGCCGGCGCGAGCGCCCGCTGCTGCCCGCTGCCTGGCCAGCTCCTCCTGGCGGATCAGGCGGCGCAGCTCGGCCGAGCGGCGGCGCAGGGCGGCGGCCGCTCCGGCCAGGCGGGCCAGGCGGGCGTCCAGCTTCTGCTTGGCCTGCTGGCGGACGGCCCGGACCTGCTCCAGCTCGCCCAGCTGGCGCCGCACCTTGGCCTCGGCGGCGCTGCGGGCCTGCTCGGCCTCGACCATGGCGTCGTGGAGCCGGATCGATCGCCTGCGTGCCAGCTCCAGGCGGTGAAGGACGTCCTGGTCGGCCCGGATCACGTAGCTGAGGGTGACCGCCCGCTCCAGCAGGTCGCGCAGGTCGCTGGCCTGGACGACCACAGACAGCCCAGACACCCCGCCGGTCATGTAGGCGCGGCGGACCTGCCAGGCCAGCCGGGCCTCCTGCCGGCCGACCTCGTCGGTCGCCGCCTCCAGGGCGGCCAACGCCGCCGCCCGACGTCGCCGGGCCGCCTCCAGTTCGCGGGTAGCCGCGCCCAGCCGCGCCCGGGCCACGGCGACGGCCAAGTCGGCGGCGGCCAAGGCGTCGGCGACCGCCCCGGCGTCGGCTCGGGCGTCACCCAGCACCGCCTCGACCGCCCCCAGACGCCGGCGGGTCTTGTCGAGCTCGTCCCGATCGTCGGCGGCCGCGGGGTGAGACAGCAGCAGCAGCGCCGCGACCACGGCGGCCACACAGCGCCGCCGAGCCGGTGACCACCGCGCTCGCGTCCTCGACCGTGCCGGCATGATCGGGCCATTCCGTCAGATCGCCAGGATTCGGGCTGCGTACTCTACCGCGGCGGCGCCTGAAACTGTGGGACCCGGGATGGGCGAACCTGCGCCGTCCCGCCGCGGGTCGCTGCCCGATGGCCCGTATGAAGCGCCGATCTTTGCGTAACGACGGCACACCGTGCCCGTGACCGGTGTCACTTACATGCGCAGCGCTGCTGTCTACGCTCGGCCGAGCGGGCGCTGAGATGCTCGGGCTGTCGAGCAGATGTAGTTGAACGTTTGCAGTGAGTGGGGGCCTGAAGATGGGGACCAACGCGAGCACAACATCCTCGGAGCTCATGCGCACGGACGATCCGATCTTCCAGCCGCTCCGCTTCCGTAACCTCGAAGTGAAGAATCGCGTGTTCCGGTCCAGCATTTCCGGGCGTATCGACAATTACGACGGCTCGGGGACGCAGGCTCGCATCAATTGGGAGGCGAAGTTCGCCCGAGGCGGGGTCGGCGCCATCATCTCGGCGCACGTCCCGATCAGCGTCCGCGGGCGCATCCTGCCCAACTATGCGCACATCGATCGCGACGAGCGAATCCCATTCTGGCGGCGTCTCGGCGAGCGGGTCCACGAATACGACTGCAAGTTCATCCTGCAGCTGAGCCACGGCGGCCGCCAGCAGGACTTGGCGGGGGTGGAGAATTTCGAGAAGCCGGCGCTGAGCTCGACCGACCGGCCCGACCCGTTCCACGGCCTGCCCTGTCGGCGTATGACGGTCGAGGAGATCCACCAGACTGTGCAGGACTTCGCCGCGGGCGCCCGCCGGGCGCGCGAGGCCGGGCTGGACGGCATCGAGCTGCACGCCTGCAACGGCTACCTCATCACCCAGTTCCTGAGCTCGGGGATCAACGACCGCAGGGACGACTATGGAGGCCCGCTCGAGAACCGGGCCCGATTCCTGCTCGAGATCATCCATGCTATCCGGCGAGAGGTCGGCCACGACTTCCATCTCCAAGTGAAGATCAGTGCCGTCGACCACAACAACGCGATCATCTTCTGGGACCGGAAGGGCAACACGCTCCCGGAGTCGGTGCGGGTCTGCCGATGGGTGGAGGAGGCCGGGGCCGACGCCCTGCACGTGTCCACTGGCAGTCTCTTCCCCCATCCCCTGAACCCGCCCGGCGACTTCCCGATCGCCGACGTCGTCCGGAACTACGACACGATGTTGTCCAGCGGCCGGCACGTGCTCCGCAACTATCTCCTGTTCCGCTTCCCACTGACAGCGCCATTGATGGCCTTCCTGTGGAAGCGGACCGCGGGCGACGTCGTCGAGGGTGTCAACGTTGCCGACACCGCCGAGATCAAGCGGAACGTCACGATCCCCGTGCTCTGCACCGGGGGATTCCAGAGCGCCTCGTCCATCCGCAGGGTGTTGGCCGAGGGCAGCTGTGATGGCGTCTCGATCGCCAGGCCGCTGATGGCCAACCCGGACCTTGTGCAACTGTTCGCCGCCGGCCGTGATCTGCCCGAGCGGCCCTGCAGCTACTGCAACAAGTGCCTGGTCAACGTGCTCGAGAATCCACTCGGCTGCTACGACGTGCGCCGTTACGACGGTGACTACGACGCGATGGCGCGTGAGCTCATGTCCTTCTTCGCGCCTGATGGCTTCGCCCAGGCATCCACAGCCTGAGGGAACCGAGTACGAAGGGGCAGGCAAGCGCGCTCTGTGCGACGGACGGCGCTCCTCGGCGGTGTCGAACGGCAGGCTCGTCTCCTGGAGCGCGAAGCCGCAGATGTGGCTGTCGAGGGTGGAGAAGGCGTGGGCGGCCAGCTCGATCGAGAAGCCGCTTTGGCGGAGGGTTCCGAGCACGGCGTCGTGGTGGCGCAGGGTTGCCGGGCCAGGTGAGGTCCGCGAGTCCATCAGCCCGATCGCCCAGGGATGGCGCGACAAGATTTCACGGGCCGAGATGGCCCGGTGGCGCATGGCCGTCTTCCAGTCGACGCCCGCGGTGGGCAGGTGGATCTGGCTGAAGAGGAGGTCGATCATGCCGTCCAGGAGGTCGGCCTTGTTGGCCACGTGGTTAGCAAGCGGCGGAGGCGGCGGGAAGGTCGCCGGAAGCGGCCGGTGGGGTTCTCGGACCAGTCTCGGGCAACCGGCACACCCCCGGAGACGTCTCGCTCCACCGAGCAGCCATCGTCGCCGGACTCGGGTTGTTGGTCATGTTCCTGCTCGCGTTCGCCAGCTTCTCGGCCTTCGAGGGCCTGGTCGTGGAGGGAGATGCGACCAGCACGGCGGGCAACATCGCCGACCATGAGCTCCTGTTTCGCAGCGTCACCTGCGGCTTGTGATCGTCGCTGGGCTCGATGTGCTAGTCGCGTGGGCGCTGTATGTCATCCTGCGGCCCGTCAACCCGCCCTCGCCGTGCTCGCGGCATGGCTCAGGGTGGCCTATGCGGCTGTGTTCGCGGCTACCTGGTCGATAGCTTCGGCGGGTTCCTCTCCAAGAGCTACGACGCCAACGTCGCCCTCCTCACCTTTCCCGGAGAGGTGCTACTCATGGGCTGGCTCCTGTGGAGAGGTCAGCGACCGCAAGCGCCAGCGGTTCCGTGAGGTCCGCGCTGGGGCCGCGACGCATCGAGTCTGCGGTGGCGATGGCGAGAACGACCAGGACGACGCGGAGCCAGCCCCCCCGGCCCCAGGCGACGCAACGCTCGCCGGGCAGGCGGCACCGCTCCTAGGATGACGGTGGCATGAAGGAGCTGTCGGCAGCGGAACTTGCCGACCTCGCCGGCGTGACCGAGGCCGAGGTCCGGCGGCTGGTCGACCTCGGCATCCTGGTGACCCGGCACGGCGCCGCCCCGTTCCTGGAGGCCGACGCGCAGAAGGTCCGCCTGGCCACCGCGTGCCAGCAGGCCGGGCTGCCGATGGCAGGGATCGCCGCGGCGGTCCAGCAGGGTCGGCTGTCGTTCGCCTTCCTGGAGGCGGCCCCCTACCGGCGCTGGGCGGTGCGCTCGACGCGGACCTACCGGCAGGTCAGCCAGGAGACCGGGGTGCCGCTGGAGCTGCTGGGTAGCTTCCTGGAGGCGATGGGGTTCGCCCGGATGGCACCCGACGAGCCGGTGCGGGAGGACGAGCTGGAGGTGATGCCGCTGCTGCAGCTCGGCCTGTCCAGCGGCTTCCTGGACCGGGTCTGGTCGACCCGGCTGGGCCGCGGCTACGCCGAGGGCCTGCGCCTGATCGCCAGGGTCGAGAAGGAGGTCTGGCAGGCGCGGTTCATAGCGCCCCTGCTGGCCTCCGGCGCCGACCAGCAGACCGCCCGGGAGCGGGCCTCCCAACTGTCCGGCGACCTGAACTTCTCCGCCCTGATCGACCGCACGCTGCTGGCCGCCTACCGCCGCCAGCAGGAGCTGTCCTGGATCGAGCAGCTGGTCGAGGACATCGAGGTGGCGCTGGAGGAGACCGGCGTGCTCGGGCGGCCCGCGTGGGTCCCGGCGATGTGCTTTTTGGACCTGGTGGGCTACACCCGGCTCACCGAGGAACACGGCGATCAGGTCGCCGCCGAGCTGGCCGGCACCCTGGCGGTCCTGGTGGAGCGGTCCTCGCGCGAGCACGGCGGGGTGCCGGTGAAGTGGCTGGGCGACGGGGTGATGGTCTACTTCCGCGACCCCACCGGGGCGGTGCTGGCGGCACTGCAGATGGTGGAGCAGCTCCCGCAGGCCGGCCTGCCGCCGGCGCACGTCGGGGTGGCGGCCGGGCCGGTGGTGGTCCAGGCCGGCGACTACTTCGGCCGCACCGTCAACCTGGCCGCCCGGATCGCCGCCCATGCCAGCGCCAGTCGGGTCCTGGTGAGCGAGCGCGTGGCCGAGCGGGCGCCGCCCCAGGGGGTGACCTTCGTCGAGCTGGGGCAGGTGCAGCTACAGGGCATCGCCCATCACGTCCGGCTGCTGGAAGCCCGCCGGGCGTAACGTGACAGCTCAGCAGATGCAGCGCATTGTCTTGCGGCAAGGCAACCGCCGCTGAGGGGAGCCACCGTGTCATTGGGCATCCGAGCCAAGATCCATTGGGTGCGGTGCAAGCTCCACATCCACCGCTGGCGCCCTGAGAAGGACTACCAGGGAAGTGGTGTCGCGAGTGCCGGGACTGCGGCACCGTGAGTGGAATGTCGATGTTCCCGCCAGGCGTCTCGTAGGACCCGTGGCCGCGCTGGGGCCGCAGCCCGGCCGTGAACGGCCGGAGCGCCTCGGACAGCCACGGCGAACCCCAGGCATCACCTGACCAGCTCAGCCACCCTTTCTGGCCGACTCCCGCAGGCCAGGGTCACCGGCCGATTCGCCTCCACGGTCCCGGGCAGCCAGCGCAGACGCAGGGCGCTTCGCGGTTACCGCCCCAGGTGTGACGCTCCGTTCGACATGCGCTGAAGCAGGCTGGCCGCTGCCGGCGGGGTCCGCGGCTTGCCCGTCGGGGTCCCAGGAACAAGGGCGGTCGCGCCTGCCGCCGCGGCCGAGCTGGGTTTGCCGGGGGTGAACAGCCACACGTCGAACAGGTCATCCAGCTGCTCGCCCGAGATCCGCTCGGCCAGCGCGATGAACTGGCTGGTGGTGCCGTTACCACCGGCCTTCCTGGCCGCCCAGGCCCGAAGGATCCGGAAGAAGTCTCGGTCACCGACCTGGGTGCGCAGGGCCTGCAGGTCGTGGCACCACGAACATAGACCGCGTCGTTGAACAGGAACGGAATGCCCGGATCGCCAACCACAACGTCCCAGAACGGGTCGTCGCCGGGGATGTCGTTGTAGAAGGAGTCGAAGACCTCCTGGGTGGTCCCAAGGCCCTCACGCTCGCCCCACAGCCACTCGGCGTAGGTGGCGAAGCCCTCGTTCAGCCACATGTGCTTCCACTCGGCCAAGGCGACGCTGTCGTCGAACCACTGGTGGGCGTTCTCGTGCACCACCAGGAGGTCGCCTTCGACCGGATCGGAGAAGGAGGACCCCGGATAGATCGAGCGGGTCTGCACCTCCAGCGCGAAGAACAGGTCAGGGGCGTCGTACACGATTCCCCCGCCGGTGGAGAACGGATAGGGCCCGAACTGCCCGGACAGGAACTCCAGAATCTCACCCTGGCGGGCCAGCGAGGCGTCCGCGATCTCCCCGAAGGTCGGCGAGGCCGGGTCCTCGGGTTCGGCCGGCTCGCCATACAGGTCGGGCTCGACCGCGTCGTACATCCGCAGCCCCTGGGCCGTCCGGTAGCTGCGCAGGTCGAACTGGCCGATCGTGGCCGTGGCCAAATAGGGCGCCATCGGGGTCCGGCGCGTCCCAGACCCAGGTGGTCCTGTGGTCGTGGGTCCGCCGCCCGACGAGTCGGCCGTTGGAGATCGCCTCCAGCCCCGCCGGCACCGTCACGACGAAGGTGAAGGCCGCCTTGTCCGTCGGGTGGTCGTTGAGGGGAACCAGTTGGCCGAGCCCTCGGGCTCGCTCACCACGACCGCGCCGTCGTCGGTGTGGATCCAGCCGTAGGGCAGCGGTTCCTCCGGGACCGACAGGTCGATCTGTGTCCTGGGTACGCCGTCGTAGCGGACCACGGTGGTGAACCGCCGCCCTTCTTCAGCCGGTGCGTAGGGGTAATGGTCAGCTCGTGGTCCTGGCTGCGAGCCCAGCGCGCCTTCCGTCCGTCGACCCGGACCGAGCGGACGGTCAGACCCTGGAAGTCGAGGTTGAACCGGCAGAGCGTCTCGGTCGCCGGGCCGAGATCGTCG
>Ga0307416_100000347_pt1 | contig 23992 bp, 22 predicted proteins | sample DK1Cmetagenome_2_FD_203821 | JGI IMG/M metagenome (GOLD analysis project Ga0307416, IMG submission 203821) | Maize rhizosphere microbial communities from greenhouse at UC Davis, California, United States - DK15-C-3 | ecosystem: Host-associated > Plants > Roots > Rhizosphere > Soil | place...
CGATCCCGGCTTCGGCCAGGCCGAGAATCGTGTCGAGCTGCTGGCGGCTGAAGGTGCCATGTTCTCCGGTTCCCTGCACTTCCACAAACTGGGCCGGCTCCAGCATCACGATGTTCGAATCGACCGCCGCATCCTTGTCTTCGACGTACGATAGGTCCAGCCGAACCTCGCCCTCGATGACCCCGACCGAAATGGCAGAGACCAGTTGGCCGAAGGGAGACGGCTGACCGGTCTTCTGCGACAGCCAGGTGCAGGCGTCCGCCAGTGCCACGCATCCACCGGTGATGCTGGCGGTCCGCGTTCCTCCGTCTGCCTGAAGCACGTCGCAGTCAACGCGGATAGTGAACTCGCCGAACTCCATCGTCCCCATGGCAGCTCGCAGTGAGCGGCCGATCAGGCGCTGGATTTCCTGGGTTCGGCCACCGGGTCCGTTGCGCTCTCGGGAGGTCCGCTCGAGAGTGGCTCGTGGGAGCATCGCATACTCGGCCGTGACCCAACCTTCACCCGATCCCTTCTTGAAACCGGGAACGCCCGGCTCTACGCTCGCGGTGCAGTGTACCAGGGTCCCACCCATGCGGATCAGGCAGGATCCCTCAGCATAAGGATTCGCCTGCCGCTCCAGCACCAGGGGTCTGAGCTGGTCGTTCACTCGATCATCAGGACGTGGCACGCAGACGCTCCACGAGAGCAGAAGTTGAGAACCCATGCACCGTGGGAATCCGGACGACTCGTCCGCCCCTGGACTCGATCCAGTCGGCGCCGACGATCGCGTCATGGGAATAGTCGGCGCCCTTCACCAGCACATCCGGCGCTAACGCTTTGATCAAGTCCAGTGGGGTTTCCTCGTCGAACAGTGTCACGCAGTCCACCGCCGCAAAACCGGCCAGGACTCGCGCCCGGGCCGCCTCGGGCACCACTGGCCGATCGGGGCCCTTGGCCAGCAGCCGCACCGACGCATCGGTATTCATACCGACGATCAGCACCGATCCTTCGCGACGAGCCGCTTCGAGCAGCTCGACATGACCCGGATGAACAATGTCGAAGACCCCATTGGTGAACACCACGGGTCCGATCTGGCGGGTACGCCAGGTGATGGCCTCTCCGAGACGCCGTACCTTACCGGCGGTTTGGATCACGTCTTCGTGGTCCTGCCGGGCGAGGAGTTGAAGAGGAGCTTCAGCCCAGGAGGCGCAACAAATGTCGTCGCCATCACCGTCAGCAGAATGGCTCCGAACACGGCCTCGTTCAGAACGCCGGAGCGGCGGCCGATATCCGCGAAGATAAGACCCACTTCTCCGCGCGGTACCATTCCCACGCCGACGACGAGGCGGCGGAATTTACCCCAGGGCGCCGCCCACCCGGCGGCGAGCTTGCCGAGAATTGCGAGGGCTGTCAGGGTGGCGGCGACTCCGAGAATTCCGAGTGCCCCTTCGCGACTCGGGTCGAGAAGCTTCAGGTTCACCGATGCGCCTACACTCACGAAAAAAATGGGGGCAAAGATCGAAGCGACCGGGCGTATCTCGTGTTCGATCGTGTCAAACTGGTTGGTCCCCGAGAGAATGAGACCCGCTGCAAATGCGCCTATAATGAGCGCGGATCCCACGGCAGCTGCGGTTGCCGATAACGCGAGCGCGAAGGCGAACGCAAACACCAGCAACACGTAGCGCACTCGCATCCGCACCACCAGATCGAACAACCGCGGCGCAGCGAAGCGTCCGACGAGCACGGCAATCACCAGAAAGCCCACCGCTACCGCGAGCACCCGCAGAACACTGAGAGCGTCGACCGACGCGCCGGCTGCCATTCCGGATACCACGGTCAAAATAACAAGGCCGAGCACATCGTCGATGATCGCGGCACCGATGATGATCTTGGCTTCCTCACTGTTCATCTGGCCCAGGTCGGACAGCACGCGCGCTGTTATTCCGACCGACGTGGCTGTCAGCGTAGCGCCCACGAAAATGGCAGCCGTGGTCGGATCGGTTTCTGAGCTCGCGGCATGAGGAAGATAGGCCCAGTACGCAAAGCCCAAGGCGAAGGGGAGCACGACGCCGACGGCGGCCACCGAAAGCGAGGCGGTCCCCACTCTGAACATCTCTCTCAGGTCTGTCTCCAACCCGATCTCGAAGAGCAGGAGCACGACGCCGAGTTCGGCGAGCACATGGATGATCTCGGCACCGGTTCCCTCAACCGGGATGATGGCGAAAACACTTCCCCCAAGCAGGACACCGGCGATCAGCTCCCCTAGAACGGCAGGCTGTCCAAATCGCTCGGCGAGCTCGCCCAGGAGCTTGGCGGCAATGAGCATGACCGCCAGCAGCAGAAACAGGTTAGGAATGGAGAAATCGTGCATGGTGGGGAGCTAAAGAGCTTCCTCGGCCCGGGGCCGCAGAACGAAGGTGTGCTTGAAGAGCGGCAGATCGACCTGGTCGTTGTACTCAGTCTCTATGATGATTCGCTTCTGGTCCTTGTTCCGGCTGACCTTGAAGTGAGGCTTGGGGGCGCCCCCAAACAGTGAGTCCGCCTGGCCGTTGAGACGCCGGTATATGTCCTCGTCCTGGAGGTGGGCAGCCATCCGGGCCTGCGTCCGCATACCATCCAGAACCTGATAGTATCGCAGGTAGACCTGTCCGATGTTCACGCCGTAATACAGAGCCCCGGCGAACAGTGCCAGGGAGAATAGACAACCGAGACTTCCTGCCCCGCGCCGGGAATGGCGGGACAGGTTCACCACTGGGACTGAGCGCCTTCCACGATGTTCACTACCAGATCGTCCAGGGCCTTTTCCCGACCTTCCGACTCACGCCCAGCATCATAGTCACCCTTTACGACCAGTCCGCTGCGCTGCCAGAGGGGCTTGCCCTGCTTCTGGTCCAGGATTTCCACGTTGAGCGTTATCTGTACTTGTCTCCGCGTCACTGTGACTTCGCGGTCCTCACCGCCCTGGTAGGCGACCGGAAGATCCGGCTCGTAGCGGGTGATCGATCCGCGAACCACGGCATCAGCCCGTGGCTCGGCTGATTGGCGGAGACCGAGTCGCTGTTCGACGGCTTCACGCACGGCGCGGGAGATCTCCTGAGTCAACGTCGGCTCCGGAGTCTGATTGTCGAACGGCAGCACAGCCACGGTCCTGATGGCGGGTGGCAGTCCTCCTCCGGCAAAACCATAGAGACAGCCGGTGAGGGTCAGCGCACTAAGGGATACGATGTAGCCAGATTTCAGGCGCAAAGGTGGCTCGGGCGGTGGAGAGGAACGTCAGGTCGAGCCGGGCCGGCGGACTCGGAACGGTAAGCCGCGCCTTGATCAGCGATCCGTCGGGCTTGAGAGTAGTCTCAGCCCGCCCGATCAGCTTGCCCGCATGACGGACTTCGGCGGAAAACCGCACGGGATCTCCCCCGGTTCGCGCATACTGGATGGTGTCGCCCGCGCGGGCGTACTCCCAGGCGATAATCGAATCCTGAGTCAGCCCGCGAAGCACTACCCCCTCAGCCGGCAACATCGCCATACCGAACATGGCCCACATCAGCGGGTAGTTCGGCACCAGCCGGGCGATGACGTCGGGCGGCTCGGTCCAGAGGGGTCGATCGCCGACAACTACCGCCGACGCCGCACCGCTGCCGAAGGGTCCCGCTACATCGAACCGGAGTGAATCAGGCGGCGCGACACGCGTACTACCGCGGCCGCCGAGACTACCCCGCTCATCTACGAATAGCCACTTGAAGCGATGCAGTTGGCTCTGCGCGGGTATCGTGAGCGCAACCCATGCTACGACACGGTCCCGCTCGACCGGAGTAGCACCGACCGGGAGCACAGGTTCGGGGGCGCTCCGGCAGGCCGGTCCAACCAGGCCAAGATAGACCAGGAGGACCAGGCGGTCCAGCCCAAAACATCGTGCCATCAGTAGTTATAGCCGAAGAAGAAGCTCACGAATCCGGGCCGCTTCTGCTCGCTATTCAGGCTGTAGCCGCCGTAGTCATCGTCGGTAAACCGGCGTCCGATGTCCATCCGGATCACAGCCAATGGAGCAAGTGCCAGGCGGAAGCTCAGCCCGTAGCTGCCGAGAAGATCGCGCTCGAGGCCATCCGACGGAAACGTCGCCTTGCCGATATCAGCGAACAACGCTCCCTGGATAGCGGGGAACGTGAGATCACCAAACGGAGTGCCGAACGTCAAGTGATTGAGCAGGGGGAATCGGATCTCCTGATTGATCATGTATGCGTGTGACCCCAGGATATATCCGAACTGGGGATAGCCACGTAGGCCCAGAGTGCCGCCAAGGTTGATCCGCCTTGGCCGGTCTCCGCCACTGTAGAACCCCAGCGTGCGAACGGCGTAGGCGCTCTGGCTGCCCATCCGAAAATACCGTCGCCAGTCGCCGCTCAGCAGATAACTATCGAAGCGGCTGTTGGTGAAGTCGCTGGAGATTCCGGCGGTGAGGCTGAAACGGGTGCCATCGATGGGACCGGAGGGGATCCACAGCGAGTTATCGTGGACGTAGCTCAGATAGTGGGATGCAATCCAGCCAACTCGGCGTGGCTGGTCCACCGGCAGAGTGAAGTCGACTCTATCCGAGTGCTCCACCACGAACGTTCCTTCCACTCGGCTGAACCGGCTGAGCGGATACCGTAGCAGGCCCAGTCCTCCCACCGCGGTTTCGTTGTACGCGACGACGTTGTCACCCTCGAAGTTCCGCGACTTGGTGCGAAAGGCGCCGAAGCCCCAGTTCAAACGCCGCTCCCGATTGAGGTACACCGCGCTGGCATTGATGTTCTCGAACACGCTGCCGAGCCGGCGTCCCTGGAAGGAGCCGAGTGACCCGAAGATGAGATTATCACCGAGGAGATCACTCATCAAAAAGGCGATGCCCTGGGCGCCGCCGTAGCCCGGCACGAAGACAGCGTCTCCGGCTGCGATGTCGAGCGTCAGCCTTCGCCGGTATGGTTCGCCCGCCGCGGCGCCGGTCGAAGTGGGACCTGGAACGCTCCACGCCCACTGCCCTGGCGCCGGACCCGAGTCGATGGTGAACTGTTCGAGCCGGGCCACCGTGTCGACCGGGTAGCGGTAGAGGTTCCAGCTGAGATCGTGAAATCCCCCGAGCAACAGCCCTTTGTCTCCGGGGAGCGGCACCACGTCGAACGCACCACTCCAGGCAGACGTCTCTCTGCGCCCGGCACCGAGGGTATCGACCGAGAACACATTCAGAACGCTGTCCCGGTCGGATGTGAAGTACACGCGGCCATCCGGGCCCCATGATGGACCCTCATCCACCCAGGGGCCCTGGGTGAGCTGCGAGACAGTCCGGTTGGCGAGATCCAGCTGAAACAGGTTGACCGCGCCTTCGCGCCCGTGAGCGGTGCGGTCCGACGCGAACACGACGCGGCGGCCGTCCGGGTGGGGAGTTGGATCGAGATCCTGAAACCGGTCTTGGGTGAGAGGCTCGAGCTTTCCGTCCGGCAAATGGACCCGGTAGAGATCGGAGACCCCACTCTCGGACAGGCCGCTGAACACAATGCTTTTTCGATCGGGCATCCACATCGGCGAGAGTATGGATACAAGGCGATCGAACTGATATCGACCCGCCATCTTGCTCCGCTTCAAGTCCCAGACAACCAGCGCATCACGATCACCGTAGCGCGCGGCGAACAGAAGGAAGCCCCGCCGCGACCCGTCCATCCGGGAGTCAAAGGGATGGAATGACTCGAGGTTGGCGGTTCGCCCGCCAGTGACGACCTTGTGAGGCTTTCCTCCAGCCAGATTTTTCCGGTAGATGGTGACGTATCCCGTTGACGGCGACACGTACACCACCTCCCCCGACGCCCCTTGACTGGTGTCTGCATTGATCGTGTCCGGCAGGTATGTGGGCTTTATCGCCAGGCGCGTAATCTCTCTCCCGAGCACCGGCAGGGGTGCGAGACTATTCACCGACGGATAAAAGTCGCGGCGCATTGCCAGCTGAAACTCCTCGCTGAGCTGGTTGAGCGTGCGACCATACGTCGCGCGAATGGCGTCCTCGAATGTGTCGTAGCGATTCGCTTCCTTGTACATCAGCGGTACGCGCCAGTCGCCGTAGTTATCCGCCAACCACCGATGGATCCGCCCCCCCAGGGGGTAGACGATGCCACCGACCACGTAGGTCAATTGCCGCAGGTGAGGGAGGCGCCCGCCCAAAGTCAGATCGCGCAGCACCATGATGTCGCGAGCGTCTTCTCCCCCTGACCAGAGCTCAGCGAGGCCTTCACTCCACCAGAGTGGGTAGGCAAACCGTCCAGACCGCGGTGCCTGGTTGTAGCTCTCCGATTGAAGGTCGAGCTGGAAGACGTGCACCATCTCGTGCCGTAGCGTGTGACGGAATTCGGCGAAGTTTCCGCGGAAGGGCAGCGCTACCCGGCGCTTGAGGAAATCGGTGACTCCGAGCAGCCCTTCAGGAGGGGTGAAGGGCAGAATGTTCGTCTGCTCGAAGTCAGTGTGCGACGCGTAGACGATAAGCGGGATGCGCGCAGCAACCTCATGACCGAACTGGATTGCCAGGGTGTCATAGCTCGCCTCGGCATAGGCCAGTGCTGCCGGAGCCAGCTCCGCTTCCGCTCGATAGTAGTACAAATCGACGTGCGGCCCCCGGATGATTCGCCAGTCCAGCTTCCGGTACTGGATCTTATTCTGGCCGAACGCGAAGAACTGCGCGTGAGCGGGAAGGACGGGAAAGATGGGAAAGACGGACAGGATGGGAACGAGAAGGTACCCGGCCGCACGACGAACAGGTTTCCCGAAGATGCCAAAGGCTTTTCTCATTCTCTCCCTGAACCCTTTCAGCTGACTTCTGTCTTCATTCTTGCGGAACATGAGAGAAAGCGCCGTATTCTTCCCGTCCTTCCCCTCCTTCCCCTCCTTCCCGTCATCTTCGAACCGTTCGGATCACATCACCCTGCGTGATTCGGTTCAGGGCGCCGACGTTCCCCACCGCCCGACCAAACACTGTATACCTGCCATCGAGGTGGGGTTGGGGACTCAAGGTGATGAACCACTGACTGGATCCGGTATCGGGTCCGGACAATGCCATACCGAGCATCGGCTTGATGTCGTAGCGGATGCGGTTGATCTCGTCGCGTATGGCACCACCCGGGCCACCGAATCCGTCGCCGCGGGGATCACCATCCTGGACTACGAAGTTCGGCACGACGCGATGCCAGCGGTGTCCGTCGAAAAATCGCCGGTCAACCAGCCTGAGAAAATTCGCGACTGTGAGCGGCGCCTCGGGACCGTACAGCTCGACTTCGAGCAGGCCGCGCTGCTCGGTCTCGATGAAAACATGAGGGCGGGCCACCGAGTCCGGTGCCACGATGAATTGGCGCGCCAAGTCGCGGTAGTCCTGTGCCGATCGCCCGGTGGCGATTGGATGAGCCGGCCCCCACTGGCTCGCGGCTTCAGGCCAGTGGTCCTCGGCCCAGCGGCGAAGCAGATAGTTCCCGGGTCGACGGCTCTGCTTGAGAAACTCGGCATCCACTCGCGCGCGGGCTTCTGGTCCGACTTGCCTGATCGCAAGGATGGAATTCAGGGCGGCGATGGATGCATCGGGAAAGGAGTCGCGCAATGACCGGCCATACATCCCGATCAAGGTGGGCAGATCAGTGACATCCGCCGCCCGCGCGACGGCATCGGCCGCGACGCCACGAACAGCCGCATCAGGATGGCTCAGCATCCGGCGCCCAGCCGAGATCAAACCGGGATGCGGTCCGCTGACTGCTGCTGCCCAGGCCTGCAGTCCTGCGGCCACGACTTTTCCGTCCCGATCATCCAGAAACCAGGGCGCGTTATTCGCTTTTACAAGGGCCCAGCCTTCCGCCGCGGTCGCCCGATCACGCCAGTCGCGGCTGGACCGCCAGCTCCCAGCTGCTCGCGTGAACTCGGCGGGGCTGGACCGAGCCAGGCCCAGGAGCGCCTCACGCTGCAGTGCGAACATTCCCTTCCCTTGAAGCACGCGCACCAGAGCAGCGGTGGCGCGTGAGCCGCCGAGCTCGCCCAGAGTTGCCGCGGCTTGAACCCGAACGTTGGGAATCGGGTCATCCACTCGCGAAGCGATTTTCGCCGCCAGGGCCGAGTCGTGGTATGTGCCCAGGGAACGAAGCGCGTTGATCCGAACGCCGGGATCGTTGTCATCGACTGCCCGGGTGAGCACACCGGCTACCGCCGCTCGGGCGAGCTTGGCGGTGTCGGCATATTCCCGCACCAGCGCCCGAGCTGCCAGCGCACGGGTTGCCGGATCAGCATCACGGAGGGACGCGACGAGTTGGTTGCCGGCGCCGGGCGCCTTGAGACGGCCGAGCGAGTATACCGCGTTCCAGCGAATCTCCTGCAGCGTGTCGCGGGTGAGTGGCAGGAGTGCATCGGCCGGTGCGTCGGAGCCAAGGCGCCAGCTCTCGCGCAGAATCTGCGCAAGGGCCGGAGCCGGATCGGCCTGAGAAAGAACAGCTCTTCCCTGGAGCACGCCAGCGAAGAAGTCCCCGCTTCGCTTCCCTCCTGTCTTCGCCAGCGCGGTCACGACCTCTACCGCCGTGGATGCGTCCAGGGGAGGCAAGCCCGTCAGGCGCTGAATCAACGGCTCGACGGCCGCAGTGTCTCCGAGCAAGCCCAATGCAAACGCCGCCGCAACACGGACGGTGGAATCCGGCTGTTCCACTGCCCGGAGCAGGAGCGGCGTGGCACGCCAGTCACCAATGCGACCGGCGGCCATAGCCGCGACGCGTTGTACGACCGAATCGGCGGCCAGAAGGCTTGCCTCGAAAAGCTCCTGCCGCCATTCGCGCGCGTCCTCAGCGGCCAGCACGGGTGCGAGCTCCTCGACGACGGCCGGCTCCTGGGCTCCCATTTCCCGAACCGTGAAGAGCAGCGTACAGCAGAGCAGTATGGAGCTCAGTCTCATCCCATTTTCACCGGGTCGGTCACCATTGTCAGAACAGTGCGTACACGATCGGGCAACCGACTCAAGTTCATGGTGGAGTCGAGCGCCAGAAGGCTCGTGGTCGCTGTCGCCAACAGCCGCGCATCTTCCGCGTGCTCGACGGCGTAGCCGAATTCGACCTTGCGCGACGCAAGCCCCCGCACCCAGCAGCGAATTCTGATGGGGTCGTCGTATCGCGCCGGTTGCCGGTATCGGATGGCGACCTCACTTACCGCCAGCCGAAGACCCGAAGCCTCCAGGTCGCGATAGCTCATTCCGCATTGACGCAGATGCTCCGTGCGTGCCACATCGAGCCACACCAGATATCGGGCATGGTATACCACGCCCATCTGGTCAGTCTCCGAGTAGTTGACCCGAACGAAGGTCTCGGACACTGCCGGACACTCGATGGCCATGGGAGCCTCATGGGTTGTAGACGACTGGCATGCCCATAAGGCGCACGCTACCTTGCGGCGTGCTGGGCCACAGCCTCGTCGTCGTGTCCGATGCCCACCTGGGAGTGGCGCCGCCTGCCGCAGAGGAGGTGTTGCTGGAGTTTCTGCGGGCATGCCCCACGATGGGCGATTGCCTGCTGGTAAATGGCGATCTCTTCGACTTCTGGTTTACCTACTCCCGCGTCATACCTCGGCACGGATTCCATGTTGCCGCCGCGTTGGCCCGCCTGCGCGACCACATGCCAATAGTAATGGTGGGAGGCAATCACGACCGGTGGGACAGCCAGTTCTGGGAACGGGACCTGCGTCTGAATTTCCAGCCGCTGCGTGCAACGTTCGAGATCGGAGCTCGAAAGGTTCTCGCCATCCATGGCGACGGGCTGACCGACAGCCGCTGGCAGGCAAAGCTGATTCATCGAGTGATCCAACACCCCGCCACTGCCGCCATCTACCGACTGCTGCACCCTGAGCTGGGCTTTCGCCTGGTTGATTTCCTGAGTCCCGCGCTGGGTGACCATACTCATGACGAAGCAACGCTGAATCATGCTGCGGAACAACAACGGATCTGGGCGGAGCGTCTTCTGCAGGATCAGCCCTCCCTGGGGCTGGTGATCATGGGGCATACCCACCGTCCCATCATCGCAGACATGGGTCATACCCGGCAGTATCTCAACCCCGGCGCGTGGTTCGACGGCTTCAGATACGCGGTTGCGACGGAGGTGGACGCGGAGCTTCGTCGATTTACAACGTGAACAGTAAACGGCAACTAGTAAACCGGACTTTCGAGCGCAGCCCCCTGCTCACTGCTCACTGCTCACGCTTTTATCCCAACGACACGACTTCAGCCTTGCCAAGCCGCTCCCCGATGAAGCGCGCGCCAACCTGACGAAACCTCGCCTCATCATCGCTGACCACGAATCTGTGGCTCGGACTGGCATCCGGAGGCGCGCCGAGTCCGCTGGAGCGCAGCGCCGCCTGCACCGACAGGGCCGTTTCCTCTCCACTATCGATCAGCCGGGTGTCGGGGCCGAGCGTCCGTTGAAGCAGCGGCTTGAGCAGGGGATAGTGAGTGCAGCCGAGCACCATGACATCAACGGCTTTCCGTTTCATGGGCTCCATGTACTCCGCCGCGATCAGCGCGGCGGCGGCATGATCGAACCATCCTTCCTCCACCAGCGGTACGAACAGGGGACAGGCTTTCTGCTCTACCTGCGTGCCCGGTTTTGCTCGCTGGATCGCGCGCGCGTAGGCGTTGCTGGCGATGGTACCCGCGGTCCCGATGACGCCGATGGGACCATGGCGCATGGCGGATACCGCTGCCCGGGCACCCGGATCGATCACACCGATGACGGGCACAGGCGAGGCGCTTTGAAGATCTTCCAGCGCGTGTGCAGTGCTGGTATTACACGCAATCACGACCGCCTTGACCCCTTGCTCCAGGAGCCAGTGGAGAATCTCCAGACTGTAGCGGCGCACAGTTTCGGGCGACTTGGGTCCATAGGGGACGCGCGCAGTATCGCCGAAGTAGATGGTGGACTCGTGTGGCAGCCGATCGTAGATCGCGCGGGCTACCGTCAGCCCCCCGATTCCGGAATCGAAGATCCCTATGGGTGCGCGGTTCATCGGACTTGGAACGGAACTGATACCGAGGCCCCAAACCCGCCGGGCACTGCCCGGATTTGCAGGTCGCCGGGGAAATCATCGAGATGGGCCGACACGTATGCCTCGAGACCGGCGAAGAGATGGTTAAAACCGAGGAGCACGAGCCAATCCTCGTGTTCCTGACGCTTCGCGTCGCCCCTGCTGGAGTTGTTCCGTCGCAGATATCGGAGCTCGTGACGGGTCTTCAGACTCATTCCCAGCGTCAATCCTTCCCACGCGACGAAAATGCCGCCGGTGAGCTTTCGGTTGAGCCGGGCTTGCCCCCACCCCGGGATGAGGAAGGAACGCCAGAACGCGTTGAAGGGACTGATGTAGCTGCGCTGGAGCGTGTCTGAACTGGCGGCGGGACGACGCGACGGCGGGGCAGCCTGAGCACTGAGTGCGAAGGAAACGGCGAGCGACACGATCAAAATCAGCGACGCGCACCTCGCGATGGAAGCGAGGTGGCGGGAGCGTGTGGGAATCGAACCCACCGGAGCCGCCGGAGGCGCCTCCATCGCGGTTTTGAAGACCGGCCAGACCACCAGGCCCGATCCGCCCCCGCCTCGAACGGTAAACGGTAAGCGGTAAACAGTGAACGGGGTGTCTCCCTGCACCGGAGCGAGCCCGTTCACCGTTCACCTTTCACTGTTCACCGTTGCAATCACCTCGATCTCCACTCGAGCCCCGCGAGGCAACCCGGCGACGGCTACGGTGGAACGCGCGGGGCGATGATCGCCAAAGGCCCTGGCATACACCGCATTCATGTCGGTGAAATCGGTCATGTCTACCAGGAAGACCGTGGTCTTCACCACCTGCGAGAAATCTGTGCCTGCTGCAGCGAGAACCGCCCGAAGATTTTCCAGCGCTCGCGTGGTCTGCTCCGTGATCCCTCCTGGCACCAGCTCACCTTTGTCCGGGTCCAGTGCGACCTGGCCTGCGGTAAAGAGGAAGCCGTTCACCGTCACACCCTGACTATACGGGCCGATCGCCTTCGGAGCGCGGGCCGTGGAGACGAAACTCAGCGCCATTAGAAGAGTCCCTCGATAGTGCCGTCGGGAAGCACGCGGATCGATTCGGCGGCCGGCACCTTGGGCAGACCCGGCATGGTCATGATATCGCCTGCCAGGGCCACGACGAACCCAGCGCCGGCGGAAGGGTACACGTCCCGGATAGTGATTCGAAAACCGGTCGGCCGGCCGAGCTTGGATGGATCGTCCGAGAACGAGTACTGCGTCTTCGCGATACAAATGGGTGTCTGTGCCAGGCCCATGGCTTCGCACTGCGCGATATTCTTTTCAGCCACCGCGGTGTAGTCCACCCCCCCTGCCCCATAGATCTCGCGAGCGATGGTCTCGATCTTCTCCTTGATGGGCCGAGCTGAGTCGTAGATCGGCTTGAATGCGGCTTTCTTTTCATCCAGAACCGCCAGAATTTCGCGGGCCACCGCCTCGCCGCCTTCCCCTCCCTTGGCCCACACCTCGCTAAGGGCCGCGCGCGCTCCCCAGCCCCTGGCGGTATCCAGCACGGTCGCCAGCTCCGCCTCGGTATCAGAGGTGAATCGGTTCAGGGCGACGACTACGGGAACGCCGAATTTCTGAACGTTCTTGACGTGCGCCTCCAGGTTCACGATCCCGCGTTTCAATGCGGCAACATCTTCCTTCCCCAGGGCGTCCTTCTTGACTCCACCGTTCATCTTGAGCGCCCGGACGGTAGCCACCACCACCGCAGCCTCGGGGTTCAGCTTCCCAAACCGGGCCTTGATGTCGAAGAACTTCTCCGCGCCGAGATCGGCTCCGAATCCCGCTTCGGTCAGTACGATGTCGCCCAAGGATAGTCCCAGCCGCGTAGCCACGATCGAGTTACACCCGTGGGCGATGTTGCCGAACGGGCCGCAGTGCACCAGGGCCGGCCCCCCCTCGAGAGTCTGGACGAGGTTTGGCAGGATGGCGTCCTTGAGCAGCAGCGTCATGGCCCCGGAAGCCTTGAGATCCGCGGCCGTGACCGGCTTACGGTCCCGGGTGAGGCCAACGATGATGCGGGCGATCCGCTGCTCCAAGTCCGCCAGGTCGGTGGAGAGCGCGAGGATGGCCATGATCTCGCTGCCGGGCACGATGACGAACCGCTCTTCCCGCACCGGACCCGCGTTGATGCCGCCCAGGCTGATTACCATCGATCGCAGCGAGCGGTCATTCATGTCCATCGTTCGGGGCCAGGTAATCCGACGAGGATCCAGCCCCAGCGCGTTCCCCTGGTGCAGGTGGTTGTCCAGCATTGCCGAGAGCAGGTTGTGCGCGGAGGTGATCGCGTGAAAGTCGCCCGTGAAATGCAGGTTGATCTCATCCATGGGTACGACCTGCGCGTAACCGCCACCCGCAGCACCTCCCTTCACCCCGAAGACGGGCCCGAGGCTCGGCTCACGGATACAGACCACCACCTTCTTGCCGAGGCGTCTCAGCGCCTGACTGACACCAACGGTGACCGTGCTCTTCCCCTCCCCTGCCGGAGTCGGGTTGATGCCGGTGACGAGCACCAGCCGGCCCTTCGCCGTGCGTCGGGCAATGGCTTCAGCGCTTACTTTCGCCTTGTGGCGACCATAGGGGAGGATCTCCTCAGGCCCGAGCCCTACCTCCGCCGCAACCTCCGCGATGGGACGAAGCTTGGCCGCCTGTGCGATGGCAATATCCGAGGGGACCGGGGTTGCGGTAGCGCTCACTGGCGGGGCTCCGAAGTCAGGGGTCGAAATACTCTCTCGGCGTTCTCTCCGGTGATCGCGATGAGCTCCTCGACCGGCAGCTCTCGCACCGCCGCAATGCGCTCCGCCACGTGCCGAACGAAGGCCGGCTCGTTCCGCTTTCCTCGATGTGGAACCGGTGCCAGGTAGGGGCCATCGGTCTCGACCAGCAGCCGGTCCAGCGGCGTCTCACGGATTGCCTCGTCGAGACGCCAGTTCTTGAACGTCACCATTCCACTGAACGACACATAGTGGCGGTGAACCAGCCCTGCTCGCAAGAGCCCCATTCCGCTGCTGAAAGAGTGGAGAATGACAGTGACCTTGGGATGGTCCTCCAGAATCGCGGCAACGTCTTCGTCAGCCTCGCGTGCGTGTATCACCGCCGGCTTGCCGCAGTCCGCTGCAATGGCGAGCTGAGCTTCGAAGGCGAGTCGCTGGACGGCGCGAGGAGCGTGGTCATAATGATAGTCGAGGCCGGTTTCACCGACTGCAACCACGCGGGGGTTGCGGACCATGGCGCGGAGCCAATCGTCCGCCGCTGGATCCCATTCGCCGGACGTGTGCGGGTGGATGCCGGCAGTGGTGGCGTGCCGCGGCGCGCCCCCCGCCAACACGAACGCCCCGTCAACCCAGGCTCGGGTCTCACCGATGACCACTACGCGACGAACGCCGCTGGCCCAGGCTCGGTCCAGCACAAGTAAGCGGTCGGGGTCATATGCCGGGTCGGCGAGATGGCAGTGGGAGTCGATCAGCATGGAGGAGAGCAAGGAAGGAGGGAACGAGGGAAGGAGGGACGGAGGGTACGAGGGAACGAGCGGACACCTGTCTCGGCTCTCCGTCCTACCATCCGTCGCTCGTTCCCTCCTTCCCTCCTTCCGCCTACCGTCCTACCGGCTGTGGCTTCCGAACCGGAGCCGTGGAGGGCTTTGGAGCCATGTGACCACGGGATGCGGGTCCGGGCCACCGCTTCTCGATCTCCAGCAGTGCCGGCGCAGCAATGAAGATCGACGAGAAGGTACCAACGATGACACCGAACAACATGAGCAACGCGAAGGGCCGAACCACTTCTCCACCAAGCACCGCCAGTGCGACGAGACTACCAAGCGCTGTCGAGCCGGTGAACACGGTGCGCGGCAGCGTCTCGTTGATGGAGCGATTCAGTATCTCGAAGAACCCTTCCCGCTTGCGCAGGTGGAGATTTTCCCGGATCCGGTCGAAGATGACGATAGTGTCATTCAGTGAGTAGCCGATGATGGTCATCAGACCCGCCACCACGAACAAGCTTACCTCCAGACGAATCAGTCCGATGAAGGCAATACTCGCGAGGATATCGTGTGCCGTGGCGATAATGGCGGCCACGCCGAAACGCCACTCGAAGCGGTACGCCAGGTAGATGAGAACCGCGACGAACGAGAGCAGGATGGCCATGAGAGCCTTCTCCCTCAGCTCTCCACCCACCTTTGGTCCTACAGCCTCGGTGCGAAGGACGGTATAGCTGCCGGCCCCCAGTGTCGCATCCAATGCTTGCGTCAGGGCGGCCGCGGTCGCCTGGGTATCGTTCGCATCGGTGCCCTGCTTGGCTACACGAGCTCGGATGACCAGCTCGCGGTCAGAGCCGAACGTCTGGATCTCCGCGCCCTCTATTCCGCGCTCCGCCAAAGCGCCCCGCACCGCCCCGACGTCGACCGCCTTCTGGCTCTCGACCTGCATCAGCGTGCCTCCGGTGAACTCCACGCTGTAATTCAAGCCTCGAACCAGTACCACCAGGAGCCCGGGGATGGTGAGCGCCAGCGTGATCAGATACGCAATCTTGCGCCGACTGAGAAAATCGTAGTTCGCGTTGGCAAAGAGTCTCATGGTCAGATGCTCAGGGTGGCCATCGCCGGCTTCCGATTGAGCCAGAGGATGAACAAGGTACGGGTGACGAAGATCGCGCTGACCATCGATGCCAGCACGCCGAGGACCAGGGTGACCGCAAAGCCCTTGACTGGGCCGGTGCCGAACTGGAAGAGAAAGAGTCCGGTGAGCACGGTCGTGACATTGGAATCGACAATGGCGCTCATCGCGTGGCTGAAGCCTTCATCAATAGCCAGCGAAACCGTCTTGCCAGCGGCCAGCTCCTCACGTATTCGCTCGAAGATCAGCACATTCGCGTCGACCGCGATGCCGATAGAGAGCACCAGCCCAGCGAGACCCGGCAGCGTGAGTGTTGCATCGAGCATCGCCAAGGCGCCCAGCGTGAAGAGGACGTACAAGGTCAGGGCGATGATCGCGAGCGCACCGGCCGTCCGGTAGTACAACACCATAACCATCACGACGAACAAGGTTCCGATCACACCCGCAAGAATCCCTGATCGAATCGCATCCTGACCCAGCGTCGGCCCGACCTGCCGCTCCTCGACGATTTTCAGTGGGATGGGTAGCGCGCCTGCCTTTAGTGTGAGCGCCAGATCCTGAGCCTCCTGCAGGGTTCTCCCTGAGAGGGTGATCTGACCATTCCGTCCGATGCGGCTCTGGATGACCGGTGGCCGCCCCTGAACCCGTCCGTCCAGAAGAATGGCCATGTAGTCGCCCACATGCTTACCGGTCTCCTCACCGAACTTCCGGCCACCGGCGCGGTCGAGCTCGAAGGTGGCGATAGGCCCATTGGTCAGGGGGTCCAGCTGCGCCTGGGCGTCGACGAGATTGCTTCCGGTCACGATGCTGGGCTCGTCCAGAGCATAGAGGAAGCGAACCGGCTGCACACCGACGCTGGTGGGCGCCGCGCTCCACCGCAGGCTCACCCCGCGCGGAAGCTGGCGGGCGACGGCGGGGATGCTCAACAGACTGTCAACCCGCGGAAAGGCTGTCTCGGGAACCGCGTACTCGCCCGGGATTTCGCTCCCGGCAGTGCCGGAGGCCTGGATAAGACCGCTGAGCACGCCGCCCACTACCGCAGAGGTGTCGGCACTGGTGGTGTCCTTTCTGCGGGCGCTGGCAGCGGTGTCTCTCCGCCCGGCGCTATCGGCTGTCCCCTGCCTGGCCTTGGCCGTGTCCCCGCCCAGCAACTGCTGCACTGCCGATGGCTGAGCGGGCGCGCCATCGGCTTTGATGCCCATGCCGCGAAGCACCCGGTCCATCGCCGGCAAGGCTTTTTCCAGGGCGCGGGTTTCGTTGGTGATCTTGAACTCGAGAAAGGCGCTGCGCTGCACGATGGCCTTCGCTCTGGCGGGGTCCCTGATGCCGGCGAGCTCAACGACAATACGGTCGTCTCCCACCTGCTGAATGAGCGGCTCGGTGACGCCAAACTCGTCGATGCGCTTGCGGAGCACCGTCAGTGCGAGCTGAAGATCTCGCTTGGGGTCGGCAGAAACCTTCTTCGACTCGTCCAGCTCCAGGGCGAGGTGCATGCCACCCTGAAGATCCAGGCCGCGCTTCAGTGGCACGCGTTTGATGACCCGGTTGCCCATGACTCCCGTCTCGGGGTCTGGCTCTCGGATCGTCACGTCGCGAGGGACGAGGTAGAAGATGCTCAGGGCGATGAGGCCCAGAATCACGAGGAGGCGCGTTCGGATAGACATAATTCAGAGATGACTCACGCGTAGGTAATCCAACTAGCTCCCTATGTGGGCCGCCGCGAGTGCGGCAACTGCCCTGGCACGATCCCGCTCCAACTGCTGCTTCAACTGCTCTACCGAGCCGAAGCGCTGTATATCACGGAGGCGCTCGATCCATTCGATGCGGACCCATTCACCGTACAAGTCCCCTTCGAAATCGAAGATGTGCGCCTCGAGAATCCGGCGGCCGTCCTGAAAGGTAGGGCGAGGCCCCTGGTTCATCATCCCCCCGGCACTTCCGCCCCGCCACTCCACGCGTACCGCGTAGACCCCATCGGGGGGGAGGAGCTTTCGGGGCGACAGCTCGAAAAGGTTGATGGTCGGCACGCCGAGCAAGCGACCCCGCCTCTCGCCCTCACCCACGGGTCCCACCACTCCGTACCAACGTCCCAGCATGGCACCAGCGGTCGTTAGATCTCCGCCAGCGACAGCCCGTCGAATTCGGCTGCTGGACACGTGCTGGCCACCGAAATCCACCGGAGGCACGACATCCACTTCGAATCCGTGCGATGCGCCGAGACGCCTGAGCGTCTCAACATCGCCGCTCCGACCGCGGCCGAAGCCGTGGTCGTGCCCGATGACGAGCTCCCGCAACGCGCACCGTTCGAGCAGCACTTCCTGGACGAACTCCTCCGGTGTCAGTCCGGCCAGATGACGGTCGAACCGAACCAGAAGCACATAATCCAGGGGCGAGAGCGCCAGGATCTCCAGCCGCTCCGGCCCAGTCGTCAGGAGCGGCGGTGCAGCCCCGGGGTTCACGACTTCAAGCGGGTGCGGATCGAAAGTAACCAGTACGCTGGCGCGACCCGCGGCCCGAGCGCGGCGATCTATTTCCCGAAGCACCGCCTGATGGCCCAAATGAACGCCATCGAACGATCCAACCGTTACCGTGCTGCCGTTCGGAAGAGGGGGCAGCGGGGCAGCGGGGCCGCGGGGCCGCCTCATCCGGTGGTCAACACTACAGTAGGCCGAAGGAATCCATCTTCAGCCCTGGCCACGGCCATCAACTCTCCGTCGGCCAACAGAGCCACCTCCATCCTGCTGCCCCGCTGTCCCGCTGCTCTGTTGTCAACGACGGGCCGCCCGTGCGACACGGCGACTCGCATATCGGGGGTCAACTCCACCGTTGCCATATTCCCCAGGACGAATGCCGGGGGTACCAATGCGCCGGCACTCAGATCTGCCAGCGGTGTGGAATCCTCAACTCGTAACGAGCCGATTGCCTCGCGGCGCAGGCTCGTCAGGTGGGCGCCGACACCCAGCCGCTCGCCGAGATCTCTCGCGATTCCCCTGATGTAGGTGCCCGCGCTGACTGCCGCTCGGAACGTGACCAGCGGTGGCTTGCATTCAAGCACCTCCACGCCCGTCACCGTGATGCTCACCGGCTCCAGCTGAACGGCTTCACCTCGGCGAGCCTTCTGATAGCTCCGTTCGCCACCGACGTGCTTGGCCGAGAAATCGGGTGGACGCTGCAGGCTCGTGCCCACGAATTCGGCCAGTGCCTCCGCAACCATAGCGGGATCCAGCCGGGCCGCGATGTCGGAGCTCTCGACCACCCGTCCCGTGAGATCGTCAGTGTCGGTCCGAATCCCGAGCCGTGCGGTGGCCAGGTAGGTCTTGAGCTGACCCTCCACGAAACGCGCGAGCCGCGTCGCCCGTCCCACCAACACGACTAAGAGTCCCGTTGCGAATGGGTCCAACGTTCCGGTGTGCCCTGCCGACCGGGTTCCCAGCGTTCGCCGCACCGCCTGGACCACATCATGCGAGGTCACACCGGCCGGTTTGTCTACGAGTACGGCCCCGGTCAGTCCTGCCCCTCGCGACGTATGTCGTTGAGGAGCTCGCTGATTCTGGCGGCGTGCTCCAGACCTCGGTCCAGCTCGAAGTGCAGCTCCGGCACAGACCGCGTGGTCAATGCGCGGGCGGCGCGCGACCGCAGGAATCCGGCCGCGCTCTGCAAACCTTCGAGCGCCCGGGTCTTGTCCGCCTCTTCTCCGGGAACGGTCACCATGATCCGCGCGTGCGATAAATCGTTGGTGACGAGCACACCCGTCAACGTGACGAAGCCCACCCGCGGATCACGAACTTCGCGGGTGAGCGCATCGGCAATCACCTGCCTAAGCGTTTCGGCGACCTGCTCAGGCCGGCGGGACGAACCCTTCATCGGAACACCGTAGCGGTGTCGAGGATGCGTACTCCATCAGTCTCTTCGACCATTCGATCGGCCGAGCGCAGCGTTTCATCCACCACGGACCGAACTGTTCCCACCACTGCGCACGTGATCTCGGCTCGCTGCCACAGGTCCTGCTGGCCGGTCTCCGCCACCGAGACATTGAGCGTTCGACGCAGCGCGGTGGTCAGCGGCTTGAGAACGCTCCGCTTCTCCTTAAGGGAGTGGCAGTCCGGGAGGTGGATGTCCCAGGTGGCGATGGCGACGATCATGGTGGGCGGGGGCTGCGCTTAGCTCCTCGCTGCCTCACCTGCCGCGGGAGCAAGCGTCCGCTTGATCTCCTCCATCCGGTACGACTCAATCCGGTCGCCGGGCTTGAGATCGTTGAAGTTCTCGATTCCGATGCCGCACTCGAGTCCTTCGCGAACTTCGCGGACGTCGTCCTTGAAGCGCTTGAGACTCGACAGGGTGCCGGTATACACCGTGGTCCCGTCGCGAACCACGCGGGCCTTGGCGGTCCGCTGAATCGTGCCACTCCGCACCATGCAGCCGGCGATGGTACCCACCTTGCTGACCTTGAACAGCTGCAGCACCTCGGCCTCTCCGAGCACCGTCTCGCGCTCTTCGGGTTTGAGCAACCCCTCGAGCGCGTTCCGCACGTCCTCGACCGCCTCGTAGATGATCCGGTATGTGCGCACGTCCACCTGCTCGCGCTCGGCCGCCGACCGGGCATTCGAGTCGGGACGCACGTGGAATCCAAGCACAATCGCGCCCGACGCCTTGGCGAGGAGGATGTCGCTCTCGGTGATTGCACCCACACCCCGATGGACGACGTCGACCCGCACCTCGCTCGTGGTGAGCTGAGCCAGGGCATCCGCCAGTGCCTCCGCGGGACCGCCCTGATCCGCCTTGATGATGATGCGGAGCATCGAGACCTCGCCCTCCTTGAGAGCGCGGCTGAAGTCCTCGAGCGACGTGCCCTTGGCACTGCGGCGGTTCTGGGCTTCCCGCTCCAGACGCTGCCGCTTCTGGGCAATCTCACGAGCTTCGACTGCGTCGGTGACCACGGCAAAGGTGTCACCGGCGGCTGGTACGCCCTCGAAGCCCAGGATCTGCACCGGGATCGATGGGCCAGCCGACTTCACGGCCTTGCCCCGCTCATCATACAAGGCGCGGACTCGGCCGGAGAAACGGCCGCAGATGAAGTTGTCACCGCCGGACAGCGTCCCTCGCTGCACCAGGATCGTGGCGAGCGGACCCTTACCGGGATCGAGAGTGGCTTCGAGAACGGTACCGTGCCCCTTGCCTTCCGGATTTGCCTTTAGATCCAGGATTTCGGCCTGGAGAAGGATCTGCTCCAGCAGGTGATCGATGCCGGTGCCTCTCTTCGCGGAGATTTCGGCCGAAAGCACGGTACCGCCGAACTCCTCGAGCACGACGTTATGCTGCAGCAGGTCCTGCTTCACTTTCTGCACGTTGGCCGTGGGAAGATCGATCTTGTTGATGGCGACGATGATGGGCACGCCGGCGTTGCGCGCGTGACTGATGGCCTCGACCGTCTGCGGCATGACCTGGTCGTCCGCCGCGACGACGAGCACGACCGTATCGGTTACCTGTGCTCCCCGGGCGCGCATGGCGGTGAACGCCTGGTGGCCAGGGGTGTCGAGGAAGGTGATGCGCTTGCCACCCGGCAGCTCGACGTGGTAGGCGCCGATGTGCTGGGTGATGCCGCCGGCTTCACCGGCAACGATGTTGGCCTTCCGGATGTAATCCAGCAGCGACGTTTTGCCGTGGTCGACGTGACCCATGATCGTCACCACCGGGGGCCGGGAGACCTGCTGTTCCGGACTCTCCTCGCTCTGATCGGCCTCTGCTTCCGCTGCGTACTCATCTTCGCGAACAGCCTGGAAGCCGAAGGCTGAGGCAATCAGCTCGATCTGATCGAAGTCGAGACGCTGGTTTACCGTCACCATCAGGCCCAGCTCCTTGAACGCGAACTGAACGATCTGGGTGGCGGGAACCTTCATGGCCGCGGCGAGCTCCGAGACGGAAACGAACTCGTTCACCCGGACCAGGGTCTTCTCCCGCTCCTTCTCCTCGGCTAACCTGCCGGCCTGCACCGCCTGGAAAGACGGCTCATCGGGGCGGCGGCCTTTGCGCCCGGCAGGGCCCTTCATGCCCTGCAGGGTGCGCATGATGTTCGCTTGCACCGCGTCCTGATCTACCGACGAGCGCTTTCCTTTCTTGCCTCGCTTCCGCCCACCACCCTTCTCGGCGTCGGGTCCAAAGGTTCGAACCGGCGGCGCGTTACGATCGCTGCCGGGGCGCTGTGCGCCCCCCTGGCCCGGCCGTGCAGGTGCCCCCGGCCGCTGGGGTGAACTGGGCCGCGAAGGTGCCGCCGGTGCACTGCTGCTGAACACCGGCTTGGGCCCACGGTTCGGTGCAGCGGCCGGGCGCTGCACCCGGGGAGGAATGAACGGTGTGCGTGGCGCGCTGGAAGGTGGCGGCGAGGGCCGAAACAACGGGGCTTCCGGAGCGCCGCCATTGGCCGGCTCCTCCTGAATCGCGACCTCGGTCTCATCCGTTTCCGGGGGGGCGGGCGGCAAGTCCTTGAACAGCGCGCGGGCTCGCTCCTCGAGCGTCTGTGTGGGGACGCTCTCCTCGGGCTCCTGCATGACCGGGCGCTCCAACTCGAGCGCCGCCATTTCGGCTGCCTTCTCCGCCTGGACCTGGGCCTCGACCTGGGCCACTTCGGCGGCGGTACGGCGCCGCTTGGATGGCTTCACCTCGACGGCAACAGGCACGGGCTCCGCCTTGGCTGCCTTGCGCCGCCCCTTCTTGGCGGAAGGCTCTTCCGAGCTCTTGCGCTTCTCACGCTCCCAGCGAACCCGAACAGCGGACACCTGGTCACTCTCCAGGGCCGACAGGTGGCTGCGTACAAAGATGTTCATGTCCTTGAGCATGTTGAGAAGCTGCTCAGGGGCCACGCCGAACTCCGCTGCCAAATCATGTACTCGAGTTTTAACCACTCACGCCTCCATCAGGAGCGTACGGGCGCCAGCTGCACCATGCCGCCGGCCAATGCCTTGTCCCGTACGCCTACCACCATCACAGGCGGTCTCCCCAACTGCGCACCCAGCGACGACGCGTCGGGTCCAGGCAACTGCGGCACGCCCTTGGCTGCCGCCAGCCTCACCACCTTCTCTATGGTGCGCGGGCTGGCATCTTCGGCCACGACCACACACCAGCATTTTCCTGCCTGTAGTTCCTTCCGCACTGCATCGACACCAACGATGACCCGGCCACCTCGGTATCCCAGGCCGATCAGGCCCAGCAAACCACTCATGCCTTGGGCCGGGTATCCTCGCTACCCTCTTCATCAGTCAGCTCAGAGAGAAACGCCATGAGCTGGTCCGAGGTTTCCGGCGTCATGCCGGGCACCTTGGCTATGTCCTCGCGCTCGAGGTCGAGAATGTCGTTCAGCATCTTGTAACCGGCGCTCTCGAGAATTCCGGTGAGATCGGGCGAGAGCCCCTTGAGCTCGCTGAGCGGGACCTGGCCCGCCATCTCTTCTTCGGGAGGAAGTGGCGCAAAGAGCGGCCCTTCTCCACCGCGCTCGAGCCACTCGCGGCTCGAGTACAGATCGATTTTCCAGCCGGTGAGCTCCGAGGCAAGGCGCACGTTCTGGCCGTTGCGGCCGATCGCCAGCGACAGCTGGTCCTCGTCCACAACCGCCTGAATCGTCTTGGCTTCCGGATCGGAGAACACTTTGGCAACGCGCGCCGGAGCCAGCGCGAGACGAGCAAAACGCTCCGGGTCAGGAGACCACGGCACGATGTCGATTCGCTCGCCGCCCAGCTCGTTCACGACCGCCTGGACGCGGGATCCCTTGAGGCCGACACAGGCACCGACCGGGTCGATGGCATCGTCCCGGGAGATGACCGCGACCTTGGTCCGGCTCCCCACCTCACGAGCGATAGCGCGGATCTCCACCACCTGCTGCTGGATTTCGGGGACCTCCAGCTTGAAGAGGGCTTTCACAAAGAGGGGATCGCCGCGGGAGAGAATAAGCCTTGGTCCCTTGGGGGTTTCCTCCAGCCGCTTGAGTACCGCGCGGATGGTGTCTCCCTGATGGAAGTGCTCGCGATGGTTCTGCTCCCGGTACGGGACGATGGCCTCAGCCTCACGGAACTTGTTCAGCATGATCACCAGCTTGCCACGCTCGATCTGCTGGACCTCGCCCGAGAGCAGCTCCCCCACTTTGGAGGTGAACTCCTCGCGGATGCGGGCTCGCTCCCCCTCGCGAACGCGCTGGATGATCCGCTGCTTGGCCGCCTGCACTGCGAGGCGTCCGAACTCGACAAACGGCACCTCTTCTTCCAGCATGTCACCAATCTGGAAGTCGGGGTCTTCGTACTGCGCTTCCTCCAGCGTGATCTGCCAGCTGGAATCCTCGACCGT
>Ga0307416_100000348_pt1 | contig 23975 bp, 28 predicted proteins | sample DK1Cmetagenome_2_FD_203821 | JGI IMG/M metagenome (GOLD analysis project Ga0307416, IMG submission 203821) | Maize rhizosphere microbial communities from greenhouse at UC Davis, California, United States - DK15-C-3 | ecosystem: Host-associated > Plants > Roots > Rhizosphere > Soil | place...
CCTGGTCCAGCAGCGCCGCCCCCAGCGCGCCCGGTGTCGCCTGCAAACTCGTCCGGGCTCGCTCGGGGTCGGCGTCTTCGCGCAGCGGGTCGGGTCCGAGGCGGGCCAGCAGCCCGGTCACGCCGGTCTCGTCGAGCAGCTCGCAGGTGGCCGGTGCGATCAGGTCCCAGGCGGTCTCGGCGCCGGCCAGCCGGAACCGGACCTGGGGCCGGGGTGGGCGCGAGGGGTCAGGGACGCCCAGGAGCTTGCCGCGCATCCCGAGGTGGACATGTACCGTCCGGCCACCGGCAAAGCGGACCAGCAGGTGCTTGCCGTACGCCTCCGCCACCTCGAGCCGGGTGCCGTCGATCTGGGCCGCGCCCTCGGCGAACCGGCCCTGGGGCGACGCCGCCGCCAGCGCCTGGCCGGCCAACTCGCCGAGGTCGCGGGCCAGGCGGTGGTACAGGTGGCCTTCGGGCATGCGCGGGCGTCTCCGGTGGGGTCGTGAACCGGGCCGCCAGCAGGTCCCACGCTCAGGTCAGCGCCAATGACGACGCGGTCATGACCCGGCAGTTGGACCGGCCCGCCGCGACCGACGCGGCCCGATGGTCGGGCCTTGACGTCGCCGCGGCGGGTCCGTCCTTGGCTGTGGGCGCGGCTTCGGGATCAGCGGCACCAGGCGAACAGCTCGGGGTTGGTGGTGTGGAGCTTGACGACCTGGCCGAGCGACAGGTAGCTGCCCTCGGGCAGGGTGGTGTAGATGGGTCCGGTGGTCGGGTTGGCCAGGGTGCTGTAGTCAATCTCCTTCTGGGCGGCGGCCTGGAGGAGCCCGAGGCTCTTGAGGGTGCCGAGGCCGGCCTGGACGCAGGCCGCTCCCTGGTTGCGCGGGGCCTGTGCGGCCGAGGCGGGCGCGGCCACCGCCAGGGTGGCGCCAAGGGCGAGGGCGATGATGCCGGCGCGAAGCTTCCGCATGTGAGCTCCCTTCGGTCGGGTGGAGGTGGGTTCCGGTCAGGTCTTCGCCCGCACCCCTCGCATCGGATGCACCACATCTGGATTCCTGCCTCCGGCAAGGCAGCACCACCTCCTGGGTGCGATCCGGGCAACATCCCGGCAACCGTCGCGGGTCCTTGGGACGAAGGCGACAGCACAAGTCCAATCGAATACGGAGGTGCCGGATGGACTGGCATCGCGGTCCAGGCACGGGCGAGGAGGCCGCGGCGGGGGTGGCTGAGCTGCTGGCCCGAGCCCAGCAGGAGCTGGGTGGGCCCCTGCTGGGGGCCAGGTTCCTCTATGACGCCCGGCAGATGTTCGCTGCCACCCGCGAGATCGAGTGGGCCGTCTCGGCGCCGGGGACGACGCTGTATGTGGGGTTCCAGCGGGCCGAGAAGCTCGACGGCGAAGCCCCCATCTACCGCAACTTGACCGGGCGGGGCGTGCAGGTCATCGCCTTTGGCACCGGCACCCCCACCGAGGTTCCCGAGGTGGGCTGGGTGCGCCGGCCCGAGGACCACGGCGCCCTCGCCAACCAGTGGTTCCTGGTCACCCAGACCCCCGAGCCAATCGCCTTCGTGGGCTTTGAAACCTCGCCCCCGGATCGGATCGGTGTGGGCGGAGCAACCGACCCGTCGCGGACCTGGGCCGGCTTTGTCACCGACGACCCGCGGCTAGTCGGGGCCATCGCCAGCCACCTGCACGACCTGGCTGACCAGGCGGCGCCCCCAGCCCCAGACGGTGGTCAGGTGCCGGCGCAATCGACGATGCTGCTGGTCGCGACCGACGACGGGACCGACCCGGCCTACACCGTGTGCCGGCGGGCCGGCCTGGACCTGGCCCGGCGCGAGGGTGCGGCGGTGGTCCTGTATGACCGCTCATCGGAGTCCTATCTGGTCGACCCCTATGAGTCCGGGCCGTGGACCTCCCAGAACCATGGCCCGGCCGGCGACCGGCCCCTTGACATCCCCGAGCTGCTCCGCCTGGGCCGCCGGTACCTGGCCGAGCAGGTCACCGAGGGTCGAGCGCTGGGGCTGCAGGTCGGGGCCTGGCTGGCCCGCGGGACCGGGCCGGCAGCTCTGGCCGCCGCCTGCGAGCGCCTCGGGGTCGACCGGGTCGTCCTCCCCGACAAGCTGGCCCGCCCCTCGCTGCGGGATCGCGTCCTGGGCCGCACGCTGGCCGGCTTCCAGGATCGGCTGTCGGCCAAGATCACCCTCGTCAACGACCAAGGCGCCCTCGTCGACGCCTGACCGTGGCGACCCGCAGGACCGGCTCGGCAAGTGAAGCTGCCGGCGGTGGGATTCCGTCGGCGATCAGGCTACTCATCACCAGGACGACAAGGAGCATGCGGTGGCGGGACGGTTCGTGGTAGTTCGGGACGGCGATGAGGGGTACCGCTTCAGGATCGAGGCCGAGGATGGCCAGCTGATGGCCACCAGCGAGCCCTACACCAGCAAGAGCAGCGCCCTCAAAGGGGTGGAGGCAATCAAGCGCAACGCCGCCGACGCCCAGGTCGACGACCAGTCGGGCGACGACCAGGCCCCCACGGCCACACCCCGCGTTGCCACCCCCGACGCCTAGCCTGACCCGACTTCCGGCTGGACCGAGCCCAGCCGGTGTCGGACCATCGGGTCTGCCCGGCGATGAGTCCTCGCCCATGCGGGCCGGGGTGACCAATAGCTCTCCTTCTGACATGGCCTGCATCGGCGTGGCCGCTGTTGTGCTGCTGGCCGGGCTGCTCCAGCTCCGGGCAGTCGGTTTGCCCGCCCGCCGGCAAGCCGGCAGGGATCCTCCACACAAGACGGGTGAACGCTATGGGTAGGAACCTGACCGGCAGCGTGGTCGTGGTCACCGGTGCCTCCAGTGGGATCGGCCGAGCGACCGGGCTCGTGTTCGCCGAGCAGGGCGCACAGGTGGTATTGGCCGCGCGACGAGCCGGTGCCCTCCAGGAGCTGGCACGGCACTGCCAGGCGGCCGGCAGCCGGACCCTGGCCGTCCCCACCGACATGACCGACGAGGCCGCCGTGGCCGAGCTCGCCCACCGTGCCGTGGAGCGGTTTGGCCGCATCGACGTTTGGGTCAACAACGCCGGTGTCTACCTGCTCGGCTCGCTGGAGGCAACCCCACCCGAGGCCTTCAGGCAGGTGCTGGAGACCAACTTCTTCGGCTATGTCCACGGGGCCCGGGCGGTGCTGCCCCGCTTCCGCGAGCAAGGCCACGGCGTGTTGATCAACAACGCCTCGGTCTACTCCCACCTCGCCGCACCCTGGCTCACCGCCTATGTGAGCAGCAAGTTCGCCGTCCGGGGGTTCTCCGAGGCGCTCCGCCAGGAGCTCGGGGACCTCCCGAAGGTGCATGTCTGCACCGTGTCGCCATCCCCCATCGACACGCCGATCTTTGCCAGCGCGGCCAACTACCGCGGTCGGGTGGTCAAGGCGCCGCCCCCCACCTACCCGCCCGAGCAGGTGGCCAGGGCGATTCTGGCCAGCGCCCTCCACCCCAAGCGGGAACGGATCGTGGGTGGCGCCGGTCGCCTGGCCGCCGTGATGGAGATGGTCGCCCCGCCCCGGTTCGAGCGGATCAACCGCCGCTATGTGGACCGGCTGCAGTTCGCCGCCGAGCCAGCCCCTGCCACCGACGGCAACCTGTACGCGCCGTTCTCCGACGGCCTCGCCCCGGCCCGCGGCGGCTGGCGGCGCCGACCCGACCCCCCGGCCCCAGTCCGCCGGTTGGCCGCGGTCGGACTGCTGGCCGCCGGCTCGATCACCATCGCCCAGATCGCCACCCGCTCCGGCCGCAGCTGACCGGTCGGAGGTAGGCCACGCGCGTACACCGAGGAAGCCCATGGGCTGGTCGCCGACCATAGCTACCAGGTGAGGCAAGGCGCCCAGTGCCACAGCAAGAAACGCTCGCCCGCTTGGAGCCCGACCGGCTGTCCCGACAGATTTGCCTACTCGTCTGCTGCTATTGACTCCCTGACCGTCTCGGCAGACCGTTCCCCGGGCGCGCCCACTCGCTGCCGCACGCCCCTGGAGCACGGTCACCGGGCCAAGGCGCTCCTGCGCTTAGCCGCCCCCCGCGCCATTCCTCGGCGTAGCGCCTCCGGCAAGCTCATGTGCCGTCGCTCGCGCAAGGCGTTCCGTTGCCCGGGTCACCCGGTCGGGTTCCTCCACCGTCGCGACCCCATTCTGGAGCCTCTGCTCAGGCAGGGCAGCCGCCCCAGCATGAAACAGAACGAAGGGGCGGGCGACACAGGATGACCAGGCGGGTGCTACCCAGGTAGCTTGGCCGCGATGACGTCGACCGGCTCGATCACCGGCGCCTGCGCCAACAGCTCGGGCGCCTGGGCCATCAGGGCGGCCGCCACCTGACCCCCCAGGTGGGCCTGACGGCTCGTGTCGTCAGGGAAGGCGTCGAAGATCCCGAACTCCGACGGGCCAAGACGGATCGCGAACCAGGCGATGGTGGCTGGCTCCTGGTTCACCAGGGCCAGCCCTCCCTCAAGGAAGCTGGTCACCTCGGCCTCCTTGCCGGGCTTGGCCAGCAGACGAACCAGCAGCCCCACCGTGACCATCATCGATCTCCCTTCCACGAACCTGCGGCCGCCGTCAGCCACCCGACCGCGAGTCGGGCATCCTACTGCGCGACGGGGCGCTGATCGACTGGCAGCCGCCATGGGCGTGGGCCAGCCCTCCAGCAGGACACGCCACCTGCGGGCATAGCTTGACCGTCGACAGCTCCTGGTTGAAGCGCAACGTCAGAAACGCCTGCCGCGCCCGCGCGCCTGCATACCGCCCACAAGCCCTCATCGGCTGGGGCGCCCGTTGCTGTAGGGAGGTGAGAAGGGCGCCCTGCCTATAAAGGATGACAGCCGCAAGGCGGTCATCGGCAGGAGCCAAAGGACGGTGTCCTGCGATCCTTCCCACCCCACGCTGGGCTCTCGAGGCTCCAGGACGGTTGCTCCAGGATGAAGCCTGGCAACAGCTGCCCGGTGGGAGGGACCGCACGCCAACCAGACCCCAGGAGGCCGAGCGCATGGACGAGCCGAACGCCAAGGTCAGCGAGCTGCTCCACGAGGCCGCCGAGACCCACCACCAGGTCTTCAGGATCACCGACGGCGCCGATGACGACTGGGCGTCCTGGTACGCGGACTGGCTGGTCAGGCTGTCGGAGCTGCCTGGCCTGCTTGGCGGCAACGTGGTCCGTAGCGAGCTGACCTACCTGTTGGTGCGTCTGGACAAGGAGTACAGCGAACGCGGCCCGGAGCAGCGCTGGGAGGACTACTACGCACGTGCGCTGCTGGACTACTTCGCTGGCGGCTGAGCTCCTCCGCCCGCCCGCCCACAGGTCGATGAGCGAGGTCGAGCGCTTCGCGCTGATCGTGCTGATCACCGCGGGCTGCGGTCGTGGCCGCGGTGCTGTCCAACCGGGTCAGCGAACGTATCCGGGTCCCCCCACCGGCGATCTTCCTGCTGGCCGCCGCCGTCGCCTCCGACGTCATCCCCGCCCTCGGGCGGGTGTCGGTCACCACCGTCCAGCGGGTGGTGACGGTGGCCCTTGCGGTCATCTTGTTCGACGGCGGGATGCAGATCGGCTGGCGGCGGTTCCGCGCGGCCGGTGGTCTGGGTCGGTGTCGCCGGCACCTTCGTCACCGCCGCGGCGCTGGCGACACTGGCCCATATCCTGTTCGGCCTGGAGTGGCGGGGGCGGCGTTGCTGCTGGGCACGGCGCTGGCCCCCACCGACCCGGCGGCGGTGTTCTCGGTGCTCGGGCGCCGCGAGGTCACGGCCGCAGCGGCACGATCCTGGGGGCGAGGCCGGCGTCAACGACGCGAGTCGATCGGATAAGCGGCGAGGCCTCGGTCATGATCGCCTGCTTGGCGTCCATCCTGCCTTCTCAGCTTGATCGATTGATTGCATTAGCGGGGCTCGGTCGGCCCGGCGGTTGGGGTGCGCAGGCCCGGTGGAGGACTCGGCGGCTCGGGCGGTCGGCTCGACGGGTTGGTCGCGGCCGCCAGCGCCCAGACATCGCCGCCAGCGTGGCGGCCTGCGGGACGGTCCGCACCGCGGTCAGCCGCTCGAAGGTATCGAACACCCGGGCCAGGGCGGCGGGGTCGCCGGTATGGGTGTGCTGGGAGAAGGCGCGCGCAGCGCACCCTGCGGCGCGGCCCCACCACTCCCCCGAGGGAGGGCCACGCAGGGCCGCCCCCACCGGGTCGGTGCTTCAGCTAGCCTTGATCGGCGTGGTTGGTGGGCCGAGCAGGCGCTGCAGCAGCCGGGGGTCGGCGGGCCAGGCCTCCAGCAGGACCGGGCGGGGCACGCTGCGGGCGGCATAGCGCAGGGCCAGGGCGACCACCAGCACGTCGTCCAGCGGCCCGATGACGGGCAGGAACTCCGGTAGCAGGTCGATCGGGGACAGCAGCCACAGCCCGGCGACCAGGATGGCCAGCTTGGCCCGGCGCGGCACCCGCGGGTCGGTGCGCAGCCGCCGGACGGTGGTCAGGCAGGCGGGCAGGAACCCGGCCAGGTCCTTGAGGAGGCCGGGGGGCAGCCGCTTGGCCGCCACCACCAGCAGCGCCCAGGTCGCCAGCAGCACCACGACGGCGATCAGCAGCGCCCGGAGCATCAACAGCACCTCGCCTTGATGTAACATTCCTTACATGACAGATGGTAACACATCAAGGATGGATGGGATGCGGTGGGTGGTGCTGCTGGCCCGGGTTCCGGCCGAGCCCTCCCGGCATCGGGTGGCGGTCTGGCGGGAGCTGCGCCGGCTGGGCGCGGTCGCCATCGGCCAGTCGGTGTGGGCGCTGCCCGACCGTCCGGCGGCCACCAGCGGGCTGGACCGCATCGCCGAGCTGGTGGCCCGCGGCTCAGGGGAGCTGACGCTGCTGGAGGCGGTCGGCCGCGACCAGTCCAGCCGCGAGCGGCTGGAGCGGCTCTATGTCGAGGCGCGGGCGGCCGAGTGGACCGAGTTCCGGGCCGAGTGCGCCCGGTATCTGGCCGAGATCGACAAGGAGATCGGCAAGGGCAAGCTCACCGTCGCCGAGCTGGAGGAGGAAGAGCAGAGCATGGAGCGGCTGCGCCGCTGGCACCGCGAGCTGCGCGCCCGCGACGTGCTGGTGATCCCGGCGGCCCACGCCGCCGGCCAGGACCTCAAGGCGTGCGCGGCCAAGCTGGAGGACTACACCTCCCGCGTGTTCCAGGCGCTCAACGAAGGCTGAAGCGCCGGCACCACGCTGGGTGGCAGCCAGGGCGGGCTTGAGCTTGCCGCCGAAGGCGGCGCGGACCGCAGGCACGCCAGAACGGGACGCGCCGATCAATTAACCGGGCGAAGCGCACCATCCGGCGCGGCCGCACCACTTCCCCAGAGGGCCAGCCGAGCTCTAGTCCAGATAGACCGCAGGTGCCTCGGTGATGGGGCCGGTTCTTGGGCGGTCGGTTATCCGGCCGGCGGGGCTTGCCGGTACAGCACCCGCCAGCTGTGCCCCTGGTCGGTCGAGGTCACGATGCCGAGCTGGGCCACCGCCACATACAGCTTGGCCTCGTGGACCAGGAACGCCTCGGGCTGGCCGTTGATCTCGCCGCGCTGCTGCCAGCTTCGGCCGGTGTCCTTGCTGTGCCAGAGTTGCCCGTGGTCGGTGCTGGCCCACAGCCCATCGGGGCGTTCCCAGTCCAACAGCAACGCGGCCGGGCCGCGGATGGGCTGCCAGCGTCGGCCCCCGTCGCGGCTGCGCGCCAGGCCGCGGTCGGTGGCGGCCACGACCAGCTCCGGGTCGGTGGGGTTGACCGCGAAGCTGGTCAGCTCGAGCTTGGACCGCACCTGCCAGTGGCGGCGGTCACCGGTGACCATGAACCGGCGGCCGGTGGCGTCATAGCCATAGACCCGGCCGTGGGCGACCTGGAGGGCGTGGAAGTCGGCCTCCCCGAGCAGCGAGAGCGGCTGCCAGCTGTGGCCGGCGTCGCGGCTCTCGATCAGCCCCAGCAGCGGCCGGCGGTTGGGATGGTAGAGCTGGGGTCGTGGACGTCGGGATGGCCGCTGCCCAGGAAGTGGTCGGGGCCGACCACGGTGAAGCCCATGGTGTCCTGGAGGCGGTCGGCCACCCGCTGGCCGGCGCCGTCGCGGACGGTGAACAGGCCGGTGTGGGTGGCCGCATACAGCATGCCGTCGGCCGGGTTGATCCCAAGCCCATGGACGTGGATGAGCCCCGGATCGTCGGCCACCGAGGCCGACGGTGGGGCCGGCTGGTCGCTGCGGCAGCCGGCCAGGACCAGGGCGGCCAGCAGTGCCATGGCCACCCAGCTACCGGCGCGACGCGTCACTTGCCTTCTTCGTCCTGGGGGTCGCGGGCCTCGCCGAGGGTCTCCCAGCCCTGCCACAGGATGACGGGCAGCATGGCCAGGGCGCCGACCGGATCCGCCCACCACCAGCCGAACAGGGCATAGAGGCCGACGCCGGCCAGCAGGGCCAGCGACAGATACGAGCACACCCAGGTCTCGGCCGCGTCGGCGACCAGGGCTCGGCTGCCCATCTGGCGGCCGGTGCGCTGCTTCATGTAGGCCAAGGCCGGCATGATGACCAGCGACAGCACGCTCAGGACCAGCCCCACGGTGGACCGCTCGGGCGCCTCCCGGCCAATCAGGCTGCTGCCGGCCTCGACGGCGATGTAGGCAGCCAGCAGGAAGAAGGTCGCGGCGACCACGTACAGGGCGCGGCGCTCGGCCGCGCTCTCCTCCTGGACCGTGGCGTCAGGGCCGGCCTTGCGGAGCCGCCACAGCAGCCCCAGGGCGCTGATGACTTCGATGCTGGAGTCGACCCCGAAGCCGACCAGGGCCACGCTGCCGGCGAGCAGCCCGGCGGCGATGGCCACGACCCCCTCGATGACGTTCCAGCCGACGGTGACGTACTCCAGCCACAGGGCGCGGCGATGGAGCTTCCGGCGGCGCTGCAGGGGCAGGGCCTCGGTCATGCGCTCGCTTTGGCCGGGATGCCGGCGCCATAGCGCGGGCAGGCCCCGACCGTCTCGCCGGCCACCGTGAGGACCCGGTCGGCGGCGGTCAGGATCTCGGCCACTCCGGGGATCAGGCGGTAGTGGACCTCGCGGCCGTGGCGTTGGCGGGCGACCAGGCCGCAGTCCCACAGACAGGCCAGGTGGGCCGAGACGTTGGGTTGGGCCAGGCCGGTGGCCTGGACGAGGTCGCTGACCCGGCGGGGGCCGTCGGTGAGCTGGTCCAGGATGGCCAGGCGGCTGTGGTCGCTGAAGCCGTGGAACAGGCTGGCGCGAAGCTGGGTGGAGGCCATAAGATATCACCTGCCGGATATATGTCTGTGGGCCGATACGTTAGCACGGTCGTCGAGCAACCACCCGCCCGCCCTGGAGCAGGGCGGCATGGTCAGGTCGAACTCCGCCGCGCCCCCAGCAGCCCGACCATGGCGAGCAGCACCCAGCCGACCAGGTAGGCGAAGGCCACCCGGGGCGAGACGGTGGTCCAGAGCAGGCCAGCGATGGCGCTGGCGGCCAGGTTGCCGAAGCTCTGCACCGCCGCCAGCAACCCGAACGCCGAGCCCCGCAGCTCGGCCGGGGCCAGGATGGCGACGGCGGCGTGCTCGGCCGTCTCCACACAGCCGATGGCTACCCCGGCGGCCACGAACCAGGGGGCCAGGGCGAGGACGCTGCTGCCGCCGGCGGCGAAGCCGGCATAGGCCAGCCCGAACAGCCCCACGCCCAAGGTCAGGACCAGGACGGCGCCGCGGCGGTCCCCGAGCCGGCCGGCGGGGACGCTGGCCACCGTGGCCGCCAGGTTGTAGGCGACGTACAGGCCGAGGGCGAGCTGGGTGGCCCGGTCCTGGCCGCGGCCGGGGACGAGCAGCTCGCTGGCCCGCAGGATGAGCAGGGTGGCGGCGACGTTGCCGAACTCGAAGGCCGACACCCCGACCATGAGCCGGCCGAGGCGTCCGGTCAGCACCGGCCGGATGCGCAGCCGCAACGGTTGGCGGTCGCGCCGTTCGGCTCGGGGGGCGTGGCGGATGGCATAGACGATGGCGGCGGCGGCCAGCAGGCCGGGGATGATCGACAGGGCGATGGCGGTGCGGGTGCCGACCAGGCCGACCAGGCCGAGGGCGAGCAGCGGGCCGACGATGGCGCCCAGGTTGTCCATGGCCCGCTCGAACCCATACGCGCGGCCGTAGACGCTGGCCGGGACGATGTCGGCCAGCAGGGCGTTGCGGGCCGGGACGCGCAACCCTCTGGCGGCCCAGGCGCCGGCCCGCAGGAGGCCGACCTGCCAGACAGCGGTGGCTGCCCCGATCAGGCTGGAGAGCACCGCGGTGGTCGTGTAGCCGGCGACCGCCTGGGCGCGACGGCGGCGCGGGTCGTCGGCGATGGCCCCCCCGGCCAGCCGGGCCGCGCCGGCCAGCCCGTCCGACAGGCCCTCGATGAGGCCGAGGGCGGCGGCCGGGACCCCGAGGGTGGCGGTGAGCAGGTTGGGGAGCAGGGCGGTGGGGATCTCGTGGCCGACATCCGCCAGGAAGCTGGCCGAGCCGATCCCGGCCACCCCCGGCCCCAGCCACCGCTCCTGTGTGTGGGTGGTGGGTTCGCTCATGGCGGCAGTCTCGCCCAGCGAGGCGACCAGCCGCCAGGCGACCGCTGGGGCTTGACCTTGCAGCCCACTTGAAGGTCTACGCTGCCGAGCATGAGCCTGACCGTTTCCCATCTAGGCGCCGAGGTCGGTCTGAGCGCCGCCACGGTGCGCTACTACGAGCGCCTGGGCCTGCTGCCCAAGCCGGAACGGACCGCCGCCGGCTACCGCCAGTACCAGCAGGACGCGGTGGAGCGGCTGCGGTTCATCAAGAGCGCCCAGCGGGTCGGCCTTCGGCTGCGGGAGATTGGGGAGCTGCTGGCCATCTGCGACCAGGGCCTGTGCCCCTGCGGGCACAGCGAGGCCCTGCTGCGTGCTCGGATGGCCGAGATCGACGCCCAGGTGGCCGAGCTCCAGGCGGTCCGGGCTGAGCTAGCCCGGATGGTGAAGCGGTATCCGGCCGCCGCCTGCCATGACCCGACCGCAACATCCCGCTGGTGTGAGACCGCCTTTGCCGAGGAGAGGAGGTAAGCGCCGTGGTTTGCTCGTGCTGCGGCTGCCCCTGTCCGGGGTCGCCCTGCTCATGCTGCGGCTGCCCGTGCCCAGAGGGCCCACCGTCGGCGATGCCAGCTGACCAGGCCGGATCCCGTCGCCGGACAGCCGGCACCTGTCTTGTGGCAGCTCGGGCCGGCCGTCTACCGGCTGTCTGATCATCCTCATCTCGAAGGGTGTAGCGGCTGCGATGCCCGGCCGAGCCTTTGTGCTACGGGATAAGGAGTTTGGCGAGGCGGCGCAGGCCCCGGAACGCTCGGGCTTTCACGGTTCCAAGGGGAAGGTCCAGGTAGGTGGCGATCTGTGATTGGCTGTAGCCGCCGAAGTACGCCAGCACAAGGACCTCGCGTTGCTCCACGGGCAGGCGGGTGAGCGCGCTGCGAACTTCATGGGAGCGTGCATAGCGCTCAGCCAGTTCTCGGCCGTCCGCACCGGCGATGTCGGCCAAGGTCTCTAACGCGACGGCGGTGGTGCGCTGGCGGCGCAGGTGGTCGATCGCTCGGTTGCGGGCGATGCCGAGCACCCATCCCGCCAGGCTCCTGGAGGGGTCGTAGCGACCGTTGTGTCGCCAAACCTCGTAGAAGACGCTCTGCAGGACGTCTTCTGCGTCCTCTCGGCCAACCAGCCGTTGCAGGTAGCTGAGCACCGTTGCGCCCAAGGCGGCATAGATCTCACCGATCGCGCCCTGTCGATCGACCGTGAGCCGGGCTCCGAGATCGATGCTGGCCTGTTCCACTGGCGCCTCTATCGCTTGCCGCTCTGTTGCGCTGCCACCGCGGCCGCGCACAATCGCCCCTCCCGCACCATCACCGTCCTCCTCGCCTGCTCCTCGAGAGGTCCTTCTGCCGTTCGCCCTGTGGATGCTGACCTGGACCGAGCATGGGGTCGGCCAGCCGGGGCCCTAGCAGGCTGCCCGTACCGGACCCCGGCGGCTCCCTTGAGACCTCCAGCTGGCAACACCGAGCGCATCTGCCGGTCGGCTAGCGGCCTGGGAGCAATCGCTGTACCAGGCCCTTGGTGACCTGAGTCGGGCGTTGCTGCTCACCCATGCGGGCGTTGACCACCAACAGCGCACCGGTCAGGGCCGGGATCACCCACTGCAGCGCCGTGAGCTGCCGCTGGGCGCGGGCCACCTCGTCAGGGGTCGCCGGGTTCGGGGTGGTGCCGCCCTCCACCGGGACGTCACCGGCCCGCTCCAGCCGCTTGCCCAGCACCCGGGCGTAGGCGGTGGTGCCAAGCGCGGCCACAGTCAGGGCGGTCTTGACCGCGCTGGTGGCGGCCACGCCCTGCTGACCGGCCAGCCGGCCCTTGTTGGCCCCGGTCAGCACCACCCCGCCAGCCAGGTGGGCGACGATCCCGGCCAGGTTCAGCGGGGTCCAGCGGGCCCAGCCGCTGGTGGCCACCCGCAGTCGCTGGCTGGGGTCCTGGACCACCGCGGCGGCGCCGTTGAGGCCGGTCGCGCCCATCAGCGAGCCGCCGAACCAGGCGGCCAGGCCGACATCATGCAGGGTCCGGGCAACGGTGTTGTCGGTGGATGCCATGGCCGATCGTTCCCTTCGGTCGTTCGTCACCCAGCACCAACGTCGAGAGAAGTCCGCAGCGGTGCGGGTGGGCACTTCATGGCTGCTGTGTGGGCTACCCGCCGTAGTTGGGCAGGTCAGGCGCCGCGGTCGGCGAGGCCGCGGCGGGCGGTTCGCTGCGCCGGCCAGAGGGCGATGGCCAGGCCGGCGGCGGCGCTGACCACATGCAGGCCGTTGTCGGCGCCGTTGATGGACAGGAAGTTGATGTCGGAGTTGCCGGCCGCGAACAGCCCATAGAGGAAGGCCAGGCCGTAGCCGGCGGCCAGCAGCCAGCCGTAGGTCCTGGCGGTGTCCAGCCGCCGCCACAGGGCCAGCCCGGCCAGCCCGATGGCCAGGTGGACGAGGTTGTGCAGGGGGTTGATCTCGAAGCCGAGCAGGGTCTTGTCGGTCTCGGCGGCGAAGTTGTCGAAGCCGGTGACCAGGAAGCCGAGGATGCCGATCAGGGTATAGACGGCGCCGATGGCCAGGGCCAGCAACTGGCTCGGATGCCGGGTGACCGAGGTGGAGTCAGGACGTCGTGCCATGCAAGGACACTCCCGCAGGGCTCGGAAGGACGAGGACTGGGTCCTTCCACATCGCCCGACCTGCTGCCGGGCCGATGCTGAGTAGCCAGCCACCATGGCCACAAACCACCCAGCTGAGCCACTCTGGGAGATCCGCGCGATTCATAAGCGACTCAGGAGTGCGGTCAGCGCCGCTGCACCCCGTCGACGCTGCCCGCCTTCGACTGACGCGATCGAGCATCCGGGACTACTGCCTGGTCAGTGGGTCAGGACGCGCGCGCTTGGGCTAGGGCGGCCCGCATCCGCTTGGCCTCGAACCGGCTCGCCAGCCGGTCGGTCTTGGCCAGGTGGGCCGCCAGCCGCTCCCGGGCCTGCTCAGCCTCCGACTGCAAGCCCTCGAGACCAAACAGGTTCCAGCGGCGCAGCAGCGGCCACAGGATCTCGTCGTGGTGGATCCGCAGGTCATAGATGCCGGCCTGGGCCATCTGCAGGGCCTTGCCAGTGAAGCCCTGGATGCCCACCCCCGGCATGTCGAAGCCGACGACCTCCTCGGTGATCGCCTGGACCGCGGCCGAGGGGTCGACCTGGAGGGCGGCGGCCACGATGTCGCGGTAGAACATCATGTGCAGGCTCTCATCGGCGGCCACCCGCAGCATGATCTTGTCGGCCACCGGGTCAGCGGAATAGCGGCCGGTGTTGCGGTGCGAGATCCGGGTGGCCAACTCCTGGAACGCGGCATAGGCCATCAGCCCAGCGCCGTCTTGTCGGGCATCCAGCCCTTGCTGCATGGTGGCCATGCAGAAGTGCACCGAGCCACGACCAAGCGCCCGCGCCTGGCGAGGACATGGCGCCCGCCGCCGCCCACCTTCGTCGTCAGGTACCGGATGTCGTGGGCCCGCTGACCCACCGACGACGAGCTGTGCTCAGACTGGCTTGCCGACCGGTTCGCCCACGCCCACTGTCGCTCCCCAACCCGCCGCAACCGCCGCCATCGGCTCGCATGTCGGCAGAGCACGGCAACGCCAACCGGGCGCGGCCTGGCCCCTGCAGCGGGCCTAGTGACTTCGAGGTAGCGGGTGCGGTCGACTCGTCCGGCGAGATGGTCAACGAGCAGCGCGTGGGCGCGCCGCAGGGTGTCCCGGTCAGCTGCGCACCTGGAAGCTGGTGCGCATCCCGTTGCTGTAGTGGTTCTCCTTGGTGCCGTCAGCCTCGGTCTCCAGCAGGTTGCAGAACAGCGCGTAGCTGCCCGCCGGCAGCTCGAAGGTGCCCGTGCAGCTCTGGTTGGCCGGGAAGGCCTCGACCTCACCGACGAACGCCCCCTCGGGCAGCTTGGTCTCGTCGACGGTGCCGTCGGCGGCCAGCGGCAGCGCCTCCGGGTCGTCGGCGCGCACCACCACCAGCTCATGGGCGTCCTGGCCGGTGTTGCGGGCCTCGAAGGTGATGGTCCCGGCGGGCGCGTCGGCCCGGGCCGGCACGACCTGCCACTCCTTGAGCTCGACGGCGATGGTGACGTCGCTGGCGCTAGCATCGCCGACCGGCTTGCAGGCCGCCTGCCCGGACGCGGTGCCGCTCCCGGACGCCGTGCCGCTCCCCGACCCGGTGCCGCTGCCCGACCCGGTGCCGCTGCCGCTGGCCTGGGTGCCGTCGACGTTGCGCACCCCGGCCCCGTCATCGTTCCCGCAGCCACCCAGCAGCAGCGCCACTGCCAGGCCGAGGCCGACCGCAGTCCGGTGCATCCGGTTCCCCACCCGCGGCCTCCATAGTTAGGCTTGAGTTAGGCTTGCCTAAGTGTTGTCGGTGGGCAGCTTATGCAGCGGCGGTCGCCCTGTCCAGGCCGGTTGGCTGCGGCCGGGCGCCCGGCGTGCGCTCCGCCTGGGCGCATGCCCGGCGGGCGCCGCGACCGTACGACCGCCACCGACCCCGCGTGGGCCGCCAGCCTGGCCCTGGGCACGGCTAAGGCCGGCCAGGTGACTCGGGGGGTTCAGCTCCCGCCAGACGGCGGGGATGACCCGACGCAGGTAGTGGAGGGGGCGCACGAAGGACCGACCGGTGGTGCGGTAGTGGTAGGTGATCGGCACTTCCTGGTAGCGGTAGCCCTTGGCGAGCAGGTCGAGGGTGAGGACCTGGGCGTAGTTGTAGTCGTGGCGGATCACCGCGGCGGCCGCGGCGGTGCGGGACAGGGCCCGGTAGCCGCTCTGGCCGTCACTGATCGGGGTACGAGCAACAAAGGCGAGGGCCCGGGTGAGCAGCTGGTTGCCGAGGCGCCGACGGGCCAGCATGTGCTGGATGGTGCCGGCGAAGCGGGAGCCGACCACATAGTCGGCCCGCCCCTCCAGGATCGGGACGACCAGCCGCTCCAGCTCGGTCGGGTCGTACTCGCCGTCGGCGTCGCAGAAGGCTACCACGGCCGCGCCCCGGTCCAGCGCCGCAGCCAGCCCGCGCCGCACGGCCGCCCCCAGCCCCCGGTTGGCCCCCATCGCCACCACCTGGGCGCCGGCCGCTGCGGCCGCCCGGGCGGTAGCGTCGGCGGAGCCATCATCGACCACCAGGCACTGGACTCGGCGGCCGCAAACCGATGGGGGCACCCGGGCGACCATCCCGGCCACGGTGGCCACCTCGTTGTGGGCGGGCAGGAACAGCACCACCGAACCGTCCCCTAGCCGTGGTGGCGTGGCGGGATCCTCAGGGTGCTGAGATAACGGCGGCAGCCGGAGCCGGCCGAGCAGGCCCGGGGCGGGCACAACCAGGGCGAAAGCCCCGGCGGCCAGGGCATAGGCGGTCTTGGCGGCGTGGGCGGCCAGCGCGGCCGCCAGGGCCGGCCCGGGGCGGTGGCCGAGCATGACGTAGGCGGCGACCGCGGCCGCCTCGTAGGTGCCTAGGCCGCCGGGAGCGACCGCCAGCACCTGGGCGGCCACGCTGACCACGGTGACCAGCAGGGCCTGGAGGGGGCTGAGGTCCAGGCCGGCCCAGCGGGCCGCCTGCCACACCAGCAGGGCCTCCAGCAGCCACGCGGCGGTCGCCCCCAGCACGACGGTGAGGCCGGGCAGCCGCACCCGTCGCCGGCCAGGGGACAAGCGGATCAGCCACCAGCAACCTGCGATGCCTGCTGTGGCCAGGGCGGCGACGATGGCCCATCCCCAGGCGCCGAACAGGCCGAGGACCAGGCTGGGAGCCAACAGGAGAGCGAGCCCGAGGACGCTGAGCAGATCCGCGGTGCGCAACACGACCGTGGAGGCGGTGGCGGCGCCCGGGGCCAGGCCGGTGCGGCGGACGACGCTGGTGACCCGCAGGGCCTCCCCGAGGCGCAGGGGCAGCAGGTGGTTGCCGGCCAGAGCCAGGTGGATGGCGGCCAGGGCATGACCGAGCCGGAGCTGGGGAACGACCCGCTGCCACAGCGCGGCCCGCACCAGGAACGCCCCCAGGTAGGCGGCCAGGGCCAGCCCGGCGCCGAGCGGGCTTCCCAGCGCGGTCCGCCAGGTCGCGGCCAGCACGGGCCCATCGACAAGGGGGGCCAGCACGGCCACGCTGCCGACTAGGGCCAGCACGCCCACGGTAATCGCCAGGGCGCGGGCCGGGCGGGTCCAGCGGGGGTGGGGCACGCGGCCTCCTGGCGGGTCGACAGCCGAGTGGCAGCTGCATTTAGGCTTGCCTAAGTCAACTCGGGATGATGCTGGAACGGCTGCCCGCTGTCCAGCCGGCAGCAGGGCCGCCACCCCGGCGGTGCCGCCCACCCGGCCAGCAACGGGCCCGCATCCCTCGATCAGCTGGTCGGTGCTTGCCGCGAGCGAAGAACGGGTGGAGGAAGCGGAATGGCGGTGGTGGTGACCGGCGCGGCCGGGTTCATCGGCGCCCATCTAGTCCGGCTCCTGGCCGCCCGCGGCCACCAGGTGGTGACGATCGACCGTCGCCCCGCCGCCCCCGCCGCCGCGGGCGTCCACCTGGTCGCCGACCTGCCCGACGACCACGACAGCAGTGTTAGCGACGCCCTGCGGGCCGCGGAGGCGGTGTTCCATCTGGCCGGCCGGGCCGGGGTGCGTGATGCTTCAGCGGACCGGGCGCGGCGGCGCTACCGCTACAACGTGCTGGCCGCCGAGCGGGTCCTTGGCACCGTGCCGGCCGGGGTGCCGGTGGTGGTCGCCTCCTCCTCGTCGGTCTATGGCGGGGCGCTGCACGGCGGCCGGCTGCGCCCAAGCGCCGAGGCCGACCGGCTGCAGCCCCGGGGCGGCTATGCCCGCTCCAAGGTCGAACTGGAGCGACGCTGCTGGCAGCGCGCCGCCGCTGGTGGCCTGGTCGCGGTCGCCCGACCCTTCACCGTCGCCGGCCAAGGCCAGCGTCCCGACATGGCCATCGCCCAATGGCTGGCCGCAGTCCGCCGCGGGCAGCCGATCCGCATCCTGGGCAGCCCCAACCGCACCCGGGACGTCACCGACGTCGCCGATGTCGCCTTCGCCCTGCTGCGCATGGCCGAGGGCGGCGTCATGGGTGCGGTCAACCTGGGCAGCGGCGTGGGCCACCGCCTCGGGGATCTGGCCGCCACGGTCGGCGCGGTCGTTGGCCAGCGGCCCCGGCTGGTGATCGAGCCGGCCGGGCCGGCCGAGCCGGTGGCCACCCTGGCCGACACCCGCCGCTGCCGGCGGCTGCTCGGTTTTGTCCCCGTCACCGACCTGGCGGCGCTCATCGCCCGCCAGGTCGCCGCCGGGCCCGCGCCGGTCGGCGGTCCCGACGCCGCCCTGGCCGCGGCACCATGACCTCCGGCCGAGCGGTTCGGGACCACCAAGGTGGGCGGTGGCCACTGCTTGTCGGCCCAACCTCCTGGCCGCCAGCAGCGGGCCCAGCTAGCGAGCCGAGCCAGGTTGGCAGCCTCGCAGGGGCGGGCTTGGCCGCACCGTGGTCCTGGTCGGCCTGCTCGTCGTCCTGGTCACCGCGGCCGGCGCCGCCGTGGCCGCGGCCCCCGGGGCGCGGCTCAGCGGCGATGAGCCCCACTACCTGCTGACCGCGATCAGCCTGGCCGAGGACGGCGACCTGGACATCGCCGATGAGCTGGCCAGCCGCCGCTACCGGCCCTTCCACAGCCTGCCGCTCGACAGCCAGGGCGGCCCCATGGCCGACGGCCAGCACCTCAGCCCCCATGACCCGCTGCTGCCGGTCCTGCTCGCCCCCGCGGCCGCTCTCGGGGGCTGGCTGGCCGCCAAGCTCACCCTGGCGGCCATGGCCGGGCTGCTGGCCGCCCTGCTGATCTGGACCGCCGTCCGGCACTTGGGCACGCCCCTGCCCGCGGCGGTCCTGGTCGTTGGCGCGTTCAGCCTGTCCCCGCCCCTGGCCGTCTACGCCACCCAGCTGTATCCCGAGCTGCCGGCTGCGCTGCTCACCACCGTGGCCATCGCGCTGGTCACCGGCCCCCTCGGCCCCCCGGCGCGCTGGGGGCTGGCGGCCAGCCTGATTGGGCTGCCCTGGCTGTCGGTCAAGTACGTGCCCCTTGCCGCCACCCTCGCCGGCATCGCCTTGGCCCGGCTTTGCAGGCGGGCGGACCATCGGCTGGCTGTCCGGCTGGTCGCCGTGCTGGCCGTCGCCGCTGCGGCCTACCTGGTGCTGCACCAGCGCATCTACGGCGGGTGGACGCCGTACGCCGCCGGCGGCCAGTTCGCCACCGGGGAGTTCGGCGTCATGGGTGATGACCCCGACTATGGGGCCCGCAGCGGCCGGCTGCTCGGCCTGGTGGTCGACACCCGGTTCGGCCTGGCCGCCTGGCAGCCGGCCTGGCTGCTGGCCGTCCCAGCCCTGGCCGCCCTGCTGCGCCGCCGGCCGCCCGGCTGGGCCGCGATCAGCCTGCCGTTGGCCGCCGGCTGGCTGACCGCGGCGTTCCTGGCCGTGCGCATGCACGGCTGGTGGTGGCCGGGCCGCCACACCGTGGCCGCCCTGCCCTCCGCCGTCCTGGCCATCGCCTGGTGGGCCGGCACCCACAACCCACCACGGGCAAGCCTGCGGTGGATCGCGATGGTCGGGGTCATCGGCTATGCCTGGCTGCTGGTCGAGGGGATCACCGGGCACCGCACCTGGGTGGCGGGCTTCTGGCGCACCACCTACCCGCCCTACCAGCTGTGGCGGCTGGCCCTCCCCGACTTCAAGCACCTCACCGCCGGCACCTGGCTCTTGGGGGCCGGCTGGCTCGCCGTCCTGGCCTTCCTGGCCATCCGCAGCTGGCGATCCCCACCGCCAGCGCCGCAGCCCCCAGCCGGGCAACGACCAATTCCCGCCGGCTCGGAGACTTAATCCACCGCGGCGGCAAATAGGGTGATTCATTGGATAACGCGAGCGGATCAGGTGGTGCCAAGCCCTGCTCGGCCTTTTCCTGGTCCTCACCAGCAACGCTGCCAGCTCGGTCGAGAACGTCATGTGGGCATGCCCCCACTCCCCATCTACATGTGCGACTCGAGGAGGACGCCAGGGTCCTCCCCCGGCCGGACGCCGCCGACCGGGCCCGCTGCTAAGGTGCGAGCCAAGACCCTGACACCCGGGTGAGCACCGGGGTGAGTAGGACGACGTGTTGCAACTGCAGCGGCTGACCCGCCGTGTCGGCGACCTGGTCGCCCTCGACGGCCTGTCGTTCACCCTCGCCGAGGGGCGGACGTTCGGGTTCGTCGGCCCCAACGGGGCCGGCAAGACCACCGCCATGCGCATCGTCCTCGGCGTGCTGAAGTCTGACGCCGGCCAAGTCCGATGGTTCAGACCCATGACGGACAGGATGTCCAAATGCGTCGGACACATGCCCAGGAGCGCGGCCTGTACCCCAAGATGCGGGTTCGCGACCAGCTCGACTACTTCGCCCGCCTGCACGGGCTCCCGGCCCAGGAGGCGAGCAGCGCCGCCGACCACTGGATCGAGCGGCTGGGCGTGGCCGAGCGGGCCAACGACCGGGTCGAGCAGCTGTCGCTCGGCAACCAGCAGCGCGTGCAGCTGGCCGCCGCCCTGGTCCACAACCCCGAGGTCCTCGTCCTGGACGAGCCGTTCTCGGGCCTGGACCCGGTCGGGGTGGACGTGCTGGCCGAGGTGCTGGCCGACCGGGCCGCCGACGGCATCCCGGTGATCTTCTCCAGCCACCAGCTGGAGCTGGTGGAGCGGCTGTGCGAGGCCGTGGCGATCATCAACCACGGCCGCCTGGTCGCCGCCGGCCCGGTCGAGGAGCTGCGCCACACCGGCGGCGAGCGCCGCTGGCAGGTGGAGGTGGCCGACGCCAGCGCCGGCTGGGCGAGCGGCCTGGAGGGGGTGACGGTGCTGGAGAAGCACAACGGGCGGGTGGTCCTGGCCGTCGAGGGCGACGAGCAGCGGGTGCTCGAGGCGGCCAGGGCGGCCGGCCGGGTCACCCTGTTCAGCGCCGTCCAGCCGAGCCTGGCCCAGCTGTTCCGGCAGGCGGTGCAGGCATGAGCGACCTACGGACCTTCGACGGCATCAAGCTGACCGCCGGCCGCGAGGTGGTCGAGCGGACCCGGCGCGACAAGTCGTTCCTCATCTCCACCCTGGTCACCCTGGGCATCCTCTGCGCCATCATCTTCCTGCCCAAGCTGTTCGGGGCCGACGACCCCAAGGAGTTCGACGTCGGCCTGGTCGGAGCGGCCTCCCAGCCGCTCGGGCCGGCCCTCACCGCCCAGGGCGAGGCCGTCGACATCCGCATCAACACCAGCCAGCCGGCCTCGGCGGCCGAGGCCGAGGCGGCCGTGCGCGACGGCTCGCTCGACCTGGCGGTCATCGACGGGCGCGAGCTGGTCGCCAAGGCCGAGGTCGACGAGCAGCTCAACCTGATGGTGCAGGCGGCCTCGCGGGCCGCCCGGGCCCAGCGGACGCTCCAGGCCGCCGGGGTCCCGCCGGACGAGATCCAGACCGCCCTGGCCCCGCCGCCGCTGCCCACGCGCAGCCTGGAGCCGGTCGACGAGGACGCCCAGTCCAAGCGGACGATCGCCACCGTGGCCGTGTTCCTCCTCTACGGGCAGCTGATCGGCTACTGCTTCACCGTGGCCATGGGCGTGGTCGAGGAGAAGTCGACCCGGGTGGTCGAGGTGCTGCTGGCCGCCGTGCGGCCGGTGCAGCTGCTGGCCGGCAAGATCATCGGCATCGGCCTGGTCGGCCTGTTCCAGCTGGTCATCATCGGGGTGGTCGGGCTGGTCCTGGCCACGGCCAGCGGCGCCATCACCCTGCCGCCGGACTCGGCCGGCACCATCGGCTCGGTGCTGCTGTGGTTCCTGCTCGGCTACGCGTTCTACTCGAGCATGTTCGCGGTCGCCGGGGCGATCGTGTCCCGCCAGGAGGAGCTCCAGAAAACCGCCACCCCGCTGAACCTGCTCATGGTCGCGTCGTTCTTCGTGGCCTTCTCGACCTCGATCGGTGGCGCCGACTCGACCCTGGCCAAGGTGTCGACCTTCCCCCGGTCGCCCCGCTGATCATGCCGACCCGGATCGCCGGCGGGGACGCCGCCCCCTGGGAGATCGCGGCTTCGCTGGCGATCATGCTGATCTCCATCGTGGCCGTGGTGCTGCTGGCCGCCCGGCTGTACGAGGGCGCCATCCTGCGCACCGGGGCCCGGGTCAAGCTCCGCGACGCCTGGCGCGGGGCCCGCCGCCAGGCCGCGGCCGACTCCGCCTGAGGCGTCACTCCTGGTCGTCGAGCAGGCCGGCGTCGTGGGCCAGCAGGGCGATCTGGACGCGGTTGTTGAGCTCGAGCTTGGTCAGGATGCTCGACACGTGGGTCTTGACCGTGGGCACGCTGAGGAAGAGGACGGCGGCGATGTCGGCGTTGGAGCGGCCCTGGCCGACGGCCACGGCGACCTCGCGCTGGCGGTCGTTGAGCAGGGCCAGGCGCTCCCGGGCCCGGGCGCGCCGGTCGGGGCCGGCGCCGGCGACCCTGGCCATCAGCCGCCGGGTCACCGCCGGGGACAGGACCGGGAGGCCCTGGGCGACCCGGCGGACCGCGTCCACGATCTCGGCCGGCGGGGTGTCCTTGAGCACGAACCCGGCCGCGCCGGCCCGCAGGGCCCGCAGGACATGCTCGTCGGCGTGGAAGGTGGTGAGGATGATGACCTCGGGGGCGTGACGGCGGGCGCGCAGGGCCTCGGTGGCGGCCAGCCCGTCCATGTTCGGCATGCGGATGCCCATCAGGACCACGTCGGGGCGGTGCCGGTCGACCAGCGGCAGCACCTGGGTGCCGTCGCCGGCCTCGCCCACCACCCGGATGTCGGGGGCGCCGCCCAGCATCATCACCAGGCCGGCGCGGACCAGCGGGTCGTCGTCGACGACCAGCACGCCGACGGCCGGGGGTCCGGGGGGCTCAACGTTGGCCCCCCGGTCAACCGGGGTCTCGGGGGTGCTCATGCCGGCCAGGGTAGCCAGGCCGCCAGCCGCCAGCCCCGGCGGCGGTGGGCCCGTGCTCCAGCCGCCCACTGGCCAGCGCCACCCGCTCGGCCAGCCCGACCAGCCCCTGCCCTGGGGCGACCGAGGGCTCGGGGTCGGGGTCGGGGGGGTGGTTGCAGACCTCCACGGTGAGTCCCTGCCCGGGGGCGCCGGCCAGGTGGACGTCGACGGTCGCGCCCGGGGCGTGCTTGCGGGCGTTGGTCAGGGCCTCCTGCACGACCCGGTAGGCGGTGCGGCCGGCCAGGTCGGGGACGGCGTCGCCGACCTCCTCGCGCAGGCCCACCCGCATCCCGACCCGGCTCGACTCGGCGACCAGCTCCCGCACGTCGGCCAGGGTCCGCTGGGGCAGCTCGCCAACCGGGGCGCGCAGGACCCCGATGACCTCGCGCAGGTCCTGGAGGGCCTGGTGGGCGTTCTCCCGGATCACCTTGGCCGCGCCGGCGATCTCCTCGGGGGAGCGTCGGGGCGGAACTCGAGGGCGCCGGCGTGGACGCTCAGCAGCGACAGCCGGTGCCCGAGGACGTCGTGCATCTCCCGGGCGATCTCGTCGCGGGCCCGCTGCTGGGCCTGCTCGGCCCGCAGCTGCGCCTCGGTCTCGGCCCGGACCGCCCGCTCGCGCAGCGATTCGATCAGCTGGCGCCGGTAGCGGATGAACAGGCCCCAGCCGACCGCGGCCCCCTGGATGGCGACGCCGAACAGCAACAGCAGCAGCCAGGGCTCCCCAGGCTCGGGGCGGACCGCGGCGTAGACGAGCGCGGCCAGCACGCTCAGGGCGAAGAGCCGTGGTCCGCGGGGGCCGGTGCACCGCGACCGTGAACAGCGCCACCACCATGGCCCCGCCCGCCACCTCGGAGAAGGTCGAGAGGGCCATCAGCACCAGGGCCAGCCCGACCGGCCAGCGGCGGCGCAGCCACAGCCCGGCGCAGCTGAGCGCCCCGGCGATCACGTCGGCGGTCAGCAGCCAGGTCGGCACCGGCGCGGACGTCTCCAGCTGCCCACCGATGACCAGCAGCCCGAAGACCACCGCGACCAGGAACAGCAACGTGTCCACGACCCAGTCGCGCCGGCTGCGCCGGGTCGGGGACGCGGTCGCCGGAGCGTTCATCCTCCGAGCCTACCGGCCCGGACGACCCCTAAGGCCGCCTCCGCGGGGCCCGATACCGAAGTCGGGCCGGCCGATACTTCCGTCGGCGGCGACCCCCGCCGCACCCGACCCAGGTCAACCCGGAAGGACCCGACGGCCGATCCGTCGCCCCCTGGCCGGGCTCCAGCGGGTCGGCGTCCTGTCCGGCTACCGGCTCCTCGCGGGAGTGCCCCGGCCTTCAGGCCGGGGGTGAACCGCGTCGCGAGGCCGGTTCTGCTGCTCGATGTAGGCGCGGAGAACGTCCAGCGGGG
>Ga0307416_100000349_pt1 | contig 23866 bp, 25 predicted proteins | sample DK1Cmetagenome_2_FD_203821 | JGI IMG/M metagenome (GOLD analysis project Ga0307416, IMG submission 203821) | Maize rhizosphere microbial communities from greenhouse at UC Davis, California, United States - DK15-C-3 | ecosystem: Host-associated > Plants > Roots > Rhizosphere > Soil | place...
TCAAAGGCCCCGCGCGACGCTGGAGGCAATCGATCGCTTGTCGTCCGTTGTTCACAGGGAGTGATCTCGGCGATCGCGCGTTCGGACGCAAAGGAGTTGCTCGGCGATCAACGCGGTGATCTTGTGACGGTCATGTCGATCGGCACGATGCCCGCCGACTGGCTGACGTCGACGACGAGACGAATGCCGGCCTCGCGACATCGCTTGCCGATCTCCGCGACCGGCTGCACGGTGCCGAGCACGTTCGACGCGTGGTTGATGATGACCATGCGAGTGTGCTTGCGGAACGCGCGCTTGACGTCGTCGGGATCGATGTATCCGGCGGCATCGTTGGCGACGTGCGTGACCTCGATATCACCGTCGCGGGCTCGGTGGCGCAGCGGGCGCAGCACCGAGTTGTCCTCGAGCCTGCGTCTGGCCTGGGTTCACTTCGCCACCCCCGGGCCGGGCCACTACTGGCCGTCGTTCGGTGTAGACATCGACGTGCAGGCGGCGATGGTGACCTTCCCCGGGGTGTGGCGGCCAGCGATCTGCATGCCGATGAGGCCAACACCGGCGTGATGTTGGCGATCGAGTGCTGGTGTGCCAACGGCTGCCGGGGCCGCCTGGAGTTCCGTCAGCACGTCGACGCGGAGGACGGCGCGGACGTGGTGGTGCTCAGCCTGGTGGAGACCAGCCCTCTGCCGTTCGACCCGGATGACATCGGTCCCGATGACGAGCCTGGACACGACGGCCTGGTCCTCACCGGGACACGGACCCGAACGAGCCGCCCTTCTGACAGGCGGCGCCTGCGGCAACCAACGACGCCGGGCGGCGGCTTCAGCAGCGAAGTCACCGCCCGGCGTCGGTCTTGGATGGCTCAGGCATCCTCGGTGGCGGTGGCGGTGGCGGTGGCCTTGGGCACGCGGCCGAGGTCGCGGTCGCGCAACCTGAACGAATCGCCCTTGAGCGAGATGACCTCGGCATGATGGACCAGCCGGTCGATCATCGCGGCGGCGACCACGTCGTCGCCGAACACCTCACCCCAGCGGCCGAACGGTTTATTGCTCGTGACGATCAAGCTGGCCCTCTCATACCGGGCCGAGACCAGCTGGAAGAACAGGTTCGCCGCCTCCGCCTCGAACGGGATATATCCAACCTCGTCGACAATGAGCAAGGGAATGCGGCCGAGTTTGGTGATCTCGGCCTGCAACCGGCCCGTGGAGTGCGCGGTGGCCAGACGGGCGACCCATTCGGCGGCGGTAGCGAACGCGACCCGGTGCCCGGCCTGGCAGGCCCGGATCCCCAGCCCGATGGCCAGCATCGTCTTGCCCGTACCCGGCGGGCCGAGGAAGATCGCATTCTCTTTGGCGGTGATGAAGTCCAGGGTTCCCAGGTGGGTGATGGTCTCCCGCTTGAGGGAACGCTGGTGGTCGTAGTCGAACTCCTCCAACGACTTGCGGGCCGGAAACCGCGCGGCCCGGATGCGCCCCTCCCCGCCGTGCGAGTCGCGGGCGCAGACCTCCCGCTGCAGGCAGGCGGCGAGGAACTGCTCGTGTGTCCAGCCCTCGGCCCGGGCCCGGTCCGCGAGCCGCTCGACGCTGTCGCGCAGGGTGGGGGCCTTCAACGCCCGGGTCAGGTAGGCGATCTCCGACAGCGTCTGATCCCGCGCCGGCCCGCTCATGGGAGACGCCGAGGCGGTGGTTCTGGCCGCCATCACGCCACCTCCCGCCCGTCGTCGAGGCCGAAGATCTCGTCGTAGTCGGCCAGGTCGCGTTGCTGCACGTCATCGGCGGCCGGGACCCGCGCAGCCGGGGTGCGACCCTGGTATGCCTGACGCATCGCCGCGGCGGCCTTGCGGTGCCCCTCGTCGGTGATGGTCTGGTGGCGGGCGAAGCACCGCTCATGCTCGCCGAGCACCGCTTGGCCACGGCGGATGCGCACCATGTCCAGGTCCGCGATCACCTCGACCCGCTGGCCGATCGCCGCGGGGTGCACCGAGTAATCGCAGGTGTCCAGCCGCACCCAGTGGTCGCGCGGCAGGACCAGGCTGTTATGCCAACTGATCGATCCGACGTCGATCGGCGGCAGCGGCCCCATCGCGGCCCGGTCCGCTCCGACCCTATCGTCGGCCGACGCTCCACCCAGGCTGCGCCGCTTACGCGGGTTGGCCCGCACCAGCCACCCGGCCAACTGCTCGTTGAAGTCGCGCGGGCCGGTGAACCGCCGGCCCGGCAGGAACGAGGTCTCGAAGTAGCCGTTCGTCCGCTCGACTTTCCCTTTCGCCTCTGGATCTCTCGGCTTACATACATAGATCCTCGTGCCGAACAGGCCCCGCAGGATCTCGAACTGCCGGGTCAGCTTCGGGTTGGCGCCGCCATAGCGCCCCACCCCGCCCTCGTTGTCCCAGACATACAGCCTGGGCACCGCCCCCATCTGCTGGGTCACCGCCCACATGCCCAGCGCGAGATCCTGCGCGTTGCGGGTCGGGATCATCCTCGCCGCCCGCCAAGACGAGTACCCAGCCGTGAGCACCAGCACCGGCGGTGCCGACTTGCCGTGCCCGACCTGACCGAACCCCAACGGGATGTCCGCCGGCGGGAACCACAGGTCGCACTGGGCGATCTTGCCCGGGTCATAGGTGGTACGCGAGGACGGGTCCTTCGGCGCGTACAACGGCCGCAGTTCCCGCACCCGCTCCTTGAGCACCGTCATCCCGTGCTCCCACCCGATCCGCTCCGCGATCACCGTCGCCGGAATAGTCGGCGTCGCCTGAAGCAGCTCCCGGATCTGCGGCTCCACCGCGTCCACGACCGAACCCGCGCCAGCCCGCACGTACTTCGGCGGCGTCGTCGACCGCACAGCGCTACGGATCGTGTTCCTCGACCAAGGCCCCTCCCTCTCGATCGCCCTGATCGACATGCCCACCGAGAAGTGCAACCGGCGGATCTCCGCCCAGTCCTCCAACGAGATCACCCTCCCAGACAGTGCACGGGTGGGGGTCAATATTCACCCGTCGCATGGGGGGTCAGTTTTCAGCCGTCGCCGACACCCGCTCACCAAGCAAGCTCCACCAAGACACAGCAGGCAGTCCACACGCGCTCGCACCGCGCGTCCGCCGCACATACCGACCGCACGTGCGACTCGGAGCGCGGGTTGCGGTCGCCCGACCCCGCACGGGCGGCCGCATTCGCCAGCCGCCGCGCAGTCGGCTCGGCCCGCCGACTGACGGCCTGCCGCGGCGGCTCGCCTGCCTTCCCAGGGAGACCAGTCGTCCGCCACCGGGTCGGCGGCCGTAACCGACGCCGTGGCGCTGCTGGCGCCGCGCTGGGTGCGTCTGGTCGGTGGCCGGAGGCTCACCTGGGCCGGGCTGCCGACCGACATGGGCGGCCCGACCATGGGTTGCTGCGCGGCCCGACCGACCGCGTGTGCGTACCGGCCGCCCTGTCGGCCACGGGGGATGCTGGCAGGGCGGCTGGGACGAACGCCGGCGCTCGGTCGGTGCCGCCTCGGTTGAAGTGGAGCCCACGGGCGAAGGTGCCTGGTTCGCTTTGATGGGCACCCGTTGCCCGACCGTAGCTAACCAGTGGTGGCGGGTGGTGGGTACAGCACCGCGGTCGTCCGCCACCCGGTTCGGATCCTGCTTCTGCAAGCGTGTCGCCGCGCGATTCGGGCTTGGTGCGGCACGCTTACTTCTCGCACACCCGTGCGGTCATGAGGAGCGGATGTCAGTGACCTTGGAGGACGGCATCGACCGCTGGCCGACGTTCGCGTTGACCCCGGCCGAGTACGAGGAAGCGGTCGCCGACCTGGTACGCACCAGCGGCCACGAGGTGACTGACTGGCAGGTCGAGCATCTTGACCCAGTGGAGGGCGTGGACGGAACGTTCATCATCGACGTAACGGTGCGGTTCCGCTTCCTCGGCGCGGATTTCCTCGTCCTGTTCGAGTGCAAACGTCACGCCTCGCCAGTCAAGCGCGAGCACGTCCAGGTGCTCAACGACAAGTTACGCTCGACTGGCGCACACAAAGGTATCATCGTGGCCGCCAGCGGATTCCAGAGCGGCGCGCTGGAGTACGCCAAGACCAACAAGATCGCCTGCGTGCGCCTTGTCGACGGTGCCTGGACATACGAGACCCGCGACCTGGCACCCTCGGATCCACAGCCGACCGGGCACTACGTGGCGTATGCAAGGCAACTGACGGCGGGCGGGGCGTACAGCAATACAATGCTCAGCGGGCAACCGGACTGCGCGCGGGAGCTACTGCTCAATGCGCCGAAGACGTGACATGCGTCGCTTGGGATGGCGCGCTGAGGAGTAGATAGATCATCTATGAAGTTCCACGGCACTTTCATCGGCGTGGACCGGTACCGCGCGTCCAACATCGGGTTTCTCTCGTCAGCGGTTCGCGATGCGACTGCCCTTCACGCTCTCTTCGCTGATGGCTTCAACGCCTTCCCGACGCTGTTGACCGACGCTCAGGCGACCCGTGACAACATCGTCGCTGAGTTGGACCGCCTGTCGCGGGAGAGCACCGACCAGGACGTCGTGGTCGTCAGCTTCTCCGGGCACGGTAGTTCAACTCATGAGCTGGTGCCGTACGACGCCGACCGTGGTCGGCTCGCGGAGACCGCGCTGCCGTTGGAGGATCTAGCCAACCTGCTGAACCGGATCCCGGCGGCGACGCTGCTGTGTGTTCTCGACTGCTGTTTCTCCGGGGGCTTCGGGGCGAAGGTGCTCGTCGCGCCGACCTTGGCCCGGGGCATCGGCTCTGAGGAGGATCTGCTGGGGCAGATTGCCGGCAAGGGCCGCATCGTTCTCGCCGCGGCGGCGGCGAACGAGCCGGCCTACGAGGACACCGCCCTGCGCCACGGCCTCCTGACCTACCAACTCCTCGGCGCGCTGCAAGGCGCCCCCGAGGTAGTCAACGCCGGCAAGATCGACGTCTACAAGCTTATCGACCACGTAACCCGGCGGGTCGTCGATGCGTCGGTCGCGCTTCGGAAGGAACAGCATCCCGCCTTCCGCGGCAGCATCGACGGCGTGGCGTCTTGGCCGATCCTCAAACCCGGTGACCGGTACGCGGCCGCGTTCCCGGAGCGGGTCCGGCAGCCGGCCTCGACCGAGGTCCATAGCATGCAGTCATTCGGGCTCCCATCGGTGCTGCTCGACACTTGGGCGCAATCCATTTCCGGCCTGAACGCCCTGCAACTGGCCGCGATCAACGACTACGGCGTCCTCGACGGAGAGAACCTGCTCGTCACCGCCCCCACGTCCTCCGGCAAGACGATGGTGGGCGAACTGGCAGCCTTGCAGCGAGTCACCGACCACCGACGGGCCATGTTCCTGCTTCCGATGCGCGCGTTGGTCAACGATAAGTACAGCGAGTTCACGCGCAAGTACGACGACCTGGGCGTCATCACGATCCGGTCCACCGGCGAGATCAGCGACGACAACGCTGCGCTGATGAACGGACGCTACGACATCTGCCTGATGACCTACGAGAAGTTCGGCGCCATGGTGCTCGCCAACCCGCACGTGCTGCACCAGGTCGGCACCATCGTGGTGGACGAGGTGCAGATGATGGTCGATCAGGGTCGGGGAGCCAATCTCGAATTTGTCCTGACCCTGCTCAAGAGCCGCCGAGCCGAGGGGATCAAACCGCAGATCATCTGCCTGTCCGCGGTCATCGGCGACACGGGCGGCCTAGAGCGTTGGCTCGACGGCAGGCACCTCCGACACGATTCCCGACCTGTGCCCCTGATCGAGGGCGTCCTTAACAGCGCCGGCCACTACCGTTTCGTCGACGAGAACGGCGCGGTAAACACCGAGGCCGTCGTCACACCGGAATGGACCGGCAGGGGCAGCCAAGATCTCGTTATCCCGCTCGTGGCCAAGCTGGTGAAGGAAGGAAAGCAGGTCATCGTCTTCCGGGAGATCAAGGGCGAGACGGTCGGCTGCGCCGGATATCTGGCCGCACGCCTCGGCCTGCCGCCAGCGCAGGATGCACTGGATGCCCTCCCGACCGGCGACCTGTCGACATCATCGCAGCGGCTACGAGACGCGCTCGCCGGCGGCGTGGCCTTCCACAACGCCGACCTCACGCGCCGGGAGCGCCAGGTGATGGAGGAAGAGTTCCGCCGTGAACACGCCAAGGTCCGGGTCCTCGTCGCCACCACCACTCTGGCCATGGGCGTGAACACGCCTGCTTCGGCTGTGGTGATCGTCGGCCTCAACCACCCGTTCAGCGGGCCGTACACCGTCGCCGAGTACAAGAACATGGCCGGGCGCGCGGGCCGCCTCGGCCACGCCGCACGCGGCGAGTCCTACGTCATCTGCTCGCGAGGGCTGGACGAACACCGTGTGTGGTCGAGCTACGTGCTGGGCAAGCCGGAGGATGTCAAGTCCGTGTTCCTGGGCCAGACGACCGATCGCCGAACGCAGGTGCTCCGAACCTTGGCGGCGCTTCAGCCGGGCGCTGACGGCTGCGTCGAGGCGCACCTGCTCATCTCGTTCCTGGAGAGCAGCTTCGGGGCCTTCCAGCAACGCCAGACCAACCCCGCCTGGACCTGGGGCCACGACGGTATCGTCGCGATGCTGCGCGACCTGGCTGGCCACCAGCTCATCGAGATGGTCGACGGTAGCAAGTACCGTCTGACCACGCTCGGACGGTTTGCCGGTGAAGGCGGTGTGTTCGTCGACTCCATCATCCGGCTGGTCGAGGTACTCCGGCCTCTTGGCGCGGCACCCAACTCCACAACGCTGATCGCCGCAGCCCAGGTCACCCGCGAGTTGGACGAGGTGTATCTTCCGTTCGCCAGGAAGGCCAAGTTCACCGAGCACCAGCGGTGGCCGATGGAATTGGCGCACCAGCAGGTCGCGCCCCATGTTCAGCGTATGATCGGTATTGGCGGCAGTGACCACCTGACTGGGCTGATCCGCGCGAAGAAGGCCATGGCCTGTCTGCTGTACGCCAGTAGGACACCGCTCTCGGCAATCGAGCGACACCTCACGCAACACCAACTCGGCGACGGCGCTGCAGGCGCAGTCCGCGCCGCAGCCGACCGAACACGCGACTTGATACCAGCCGTCGTCCGCGTCTTCACGTTCCTGCACCCCGACATCGCCGTTGGCGGCGTCGCCGAACGAACCATGATTCGGCTGGAGCTTGGCCTTCCGGCCGAGCTAGCCGAGCTCGGACTGGCGCTCGGCGCGGCGCTAACGCGAGCCCACTACCTCTCCCTACTCGAAAACGGGATCACAACCCCCGACGAGTTCGCGGCCACCGAGGCCACCACCCTCATCGACCATCTCAGCCTCCCGAAGGGGCGCGTCATCGAGCTTCAGGAACTGCTTCGCGAACGACGGCGGCAGGAGGATGAACAGATCCCCTTACTGCCACCACCAGCCGAGTAAGTACGACCCGCGGGCAGACCTCTACGCCACCGGCGGTCAGTCGCGCCGCCGCGACGCGCTCATCTCCACGACCGGTCGCTGCGGTGCATCCGGCGACGATTCTCGACATGCAAGGACCTCCTTCGATTGGTCGGAATGACGCCGGCCCGCTGCACGGGATGCTCGGCGGGGCTGGTTGGCTTGGGCCGTCGTAGACGTGGGTGAACAGCGGAGAAGCGATCGCCGTCGACAGAACCATGACATTGGCCGGCCGGCGACACTCAGCCATCGACACATACGCGGACAGCGCCGAGGCCGTCACACTGCGCCGGCCGGAGTGGAACGTGGGAAGGTACGTGGCGTGTTGGTGCTTCTGGTTTCCGGGGCGTCCGGCGCCGGCAAATCCGCGTGGCGCGCCGGCTCTGCGAATGGGGCCATCGCGCGGTCAGCCTGGACGGGGATAGCCGGCTCTGCTGCTGGACCGACCGGGATGGCGGCCGGGTCACCCGACCAGCTCTTCCGGACGCCAACTGGCTCGCCAACCACCAGTGGACCTGGGACGCGACCCGCCTCGATGAGATCATCGCCGATGCTCGAGGCGAGGGTGTGCAGACGTTGTGGCTGTGCGGCCAAGCGGCCAACGCCCTGGACCTCGCCGACCGGTTCCACGCCTGTTTCCTGCTCGACATCGATCAGCAAACGATGCGGCGCCGCCTGGCTGGTTCCGACCGTGGCAACGACTTCGGCCGCGTCGGCAACACGCTCGCGATCGCCCTGTCATCGCGCACCACGTTCGTCGCGGCCTGGCGGCGGCACGGCGCCACAACCATCGACGCCGCTCAGAACCTCGACCGGGTGTGCGAAGACCTGCTCATGGCCGCCGCCGTCGCTGCCCTCAGAAACAAACTTGGCTGAAGCGACGAAGCGATCGCAGATCTCGACCGCCAGCGCGCGCCGCCGAAACCGGAGTGCCTACCAAGTAGGGCGACTCACCTGAGCTCCATCCAGCGATGCCGTCCCACCAGCGGTGCTGGCACCATTTCTAGTGCCAACCATTCGCTGTGCACGTCAGGTCCGCGTTCACTTCATCCTGACCGTGGCGGTCTGAGTTGTCGCCCAACGGTTTTCGCGCCGCGCTCCGGACCAGGAACAGATGACGGGTATCAGCGGTGACCGCGATCGACGAGTGACGAGCCTTCTCTGGCGGCGCTCTGACTGGAGTCATGTCACGTTGGGTGTCGCGGCTCCGGACGGCTTGGGCGCTGCGCTGGCGAACTCGGCGTCCCATTCGGCGAGGATTATCGCGACCAAGTGATCGATGATGGGCTGTATGGCTTCGGGTGGCACGTCGAGGTCAAGTCGTTTGATCATCGTGTCGTACAGGCCGCGTAAGCGTGCTTCGCGTTCTACCGGCGCCTCGTCCGGCCGTGCGCGGGACAGATAGGCGCGCACGTCCCGGGCCTGGTTCAGCGTGTGTAGGAGTTCGGCGACGGTGAGCTTTCGCGCCATGCGTTTGCCTACGGTGGCCAGCAAGGGCGGCAGAACGCGCAAGGCGTGGCCTTCGCTGTACCGCAGAAACAGGTCCGTCCGCGCCGCGGCCCGGTCGGCGACGGCCCCAGCCATGAGACCGACGCACGCGTCAGCGAGCCGGACGGGTGCGCGGCGAACCCACGAGTTCGCGGGTCGGGTAGTACCCCGTCGCCCGTCCGCAATGTGCCGCAGCAGAGCCGAGCTGGTGGCGTGGGTGAAATACTGCGACGCCGGCCGGTACGCCAGGTCGTACAGGTGGATGGCCAACGTAGCGCCGGTCTTGGCGTCGATCTGCGCCGCCATCGACCGCACGTCGGGAAGCTTCTCCGGTTCACCGAGGGCGCGCACGGCTTGTCTGATCAGCGTGTCGGGGATGAGCCCGGTGCTCGACAGGAAGGTCAGCATGGCCGGCCCGGTCTTGAACTCGGAGGTACGCAGCTTGCTGGCGGCATCGGGGTTGTGCAGGCACCACAGGCCGAGGATGCACGTCTCCATGGATGTGCGTGCCAACAGCGCCGCCGCCTCCCGCTGGCGGTTCCGTACCGCACGGCGCGTCTCGCGCTGCAGCCACAGCAGCCGCAGCACCGCCAATCGCGCGTAGTCCAACCCGGTCACGTTGGCCTCGTCCAGCGGCCATGGGGCGCCGGTGGCGAGGGCGCGGGCGCGGCGCCGGACACGGCCGCGCCGCATCAGGTCGGGATACGGCAACGCGCCTCGAAGGACTGTTCGGGCGATTGCCAGCACGATGGGTGTCACAGTTCGACAGCATCGCAGGTCCGCCATGTGCATAGTGCACAATTTTGTTGGGGCGGCTCGTCGCCCGGAACCGAGGCCGCGATGTCGAGGTCCCTTGGGCAAGATCACGGTCGCCTGCGAACGATCGCCACGGCGAGATTGGGCTCTCGGATAGCGGCCGCGCGACACCGGCTCATGATGCCGACCGGCAGGCGACTTCACATCGCGGACTGCGTAGCCATGATCGGTAGTGTGGGTGGAACCCCTGCCGGGGCGGTCGCTGGAATCCGGCGCCAGCACGCTCATGCGTCCACATGAGTCGAGAACAGTCCGGCCTCTTGGGCGCGTCTACCCAGCACGTCCAGCACGAGGCGGGGGTCACCGATGCACAGTGCTGGGCGCAGCGTCGTCGTGACGCCCGGCACGCGTGAGGCATTCGATACCGATCTCGCCGACATGGCCACCGGCAACCCTCGCACTGCGCGACGCCGCACGGCGGCTCGCACCAGAGTACGGCGTGCGCGCGCTGATGGGCCAGGAGCTGGGCCGCCGGGCACCTCACCCTGCTGGTGTCCTATCTGGAGCACGCGCCGAGCCAGCTGAAGAGCTGGTACCCAGGCGACTGTGCCGGCGTGGAGGCCGGCCATTCCGGCGTGTACTACACGCCCCGGCTGCTGGACGACACCGCGTTCGACTGCAACGAGTCGACCTACCTACGCCCGGCCGCGCAGGCCGAGGCCCTGGGGCGCAGTCAACCATCCGGAATGAGGACGGTGGCAGCCGCTGGTTCTGCTGGAACCGCGGCGACGTTTCACCCAAGCACAACACGCCGAGCCGGGACTCGGGGCGGCGGTACACGGTGTGGCACGGGCGCGTACGAGAACCCGACCGTCGTGCAGGCGATCGAGATCGTCAGCGACCAGAACATGTGCCCACCATCGACGGCCGGATCCCATGCGACACCATCGACGTGGTCGGCGGGACGGTACGGGTACGGGTCGACTTCCGGGAAGCCCGTGTGGCCCTCCGGGACCTGGCCGAGCCCGGCGACCGGCAGCGCACCCGCGTCGTGCCCGTCAACGGGTCGGGCGAGCGCGGACGGGTCAGCCGCGTCAACATCGTGGTCGGCCGATCCGACGCCTGCCCACCCGGGCGCGACGCCGCCAACTCGCCAAGCGTCGTGGCCCAGAGCAACCTCCGCATCGTCCGGCACGAGGTGACCGACCGGGAGCGCGAGCAAGGGATACGCGGAGATCACCGCGGCCATACCCGGCACGCTCGCGCGCGGGTTCCTCCGCACCGAGACACTCTTCTCACCCACCGAGCGGAACGAGCGCTTCCAGGGCGGCACCGCCTACGCCCACGGCGCCTTCGCCAGCCCGTTCTACCTGCGCCAGTCCGTCGCCGGGTTCCGTTTCGTCGGCGTGTACCACGGACACAGCAAGGGCGTCGAGATCCGGGCTGACGGCACCATCGAGGCGACGTGGCGCGACAACGGCGTGCCCGACGACATAATCTTCCGCAACGTACGGGGGCGGCTCGAAGCGACCGCCGATGGGCTCGCCGGCACCGTCACGTTCACCGACGACCCCGACCCTGAAACCAGGCTCGGCGACCCGATCCGGGTCGAGCGCGCCGACCAGTACGCCATCAGTGTCCACATCGGCGCCGGCGAGATCCTCTACGTCTGCACCCCCTGAGGCCCCCCGGCTACTGCGGCGCCTGACGCGCCAGAGACGCGACCTCGATGAGGAGATGTGACCGGGGAGCAATTCGAGACTCATACCTTCAACGTGGCGAGTACGCCGGCGACTAGACGGCGCGCCCTGGCGCCGTGGGTCGCTTCTTGCTGCAGCTTGTTGAACATTGCGACATACTGTGTGATCTCTTTGGGTCGGGTGACCTTGATGGCGGCGCTTGGTGTCTCCAAGGCCACGGCGTTGTCGTCGAAGATCCAGAATCCTATGGTGGCGATGGCACGCCGTTGTACGTCGGCCGGGATGACGCCGACGGACACGTTGGGGCGGCGCATGAGCGCGAGCAGGTGGGTGAGCTGCTCGGCGTGTTCGTCTGTGGTGCCGCGCCGGGTCCGCAGGGCTTGTTCGCCGAGTACGACGGCAATGCGTTTGCTGGGATGGAGCGCGGTGGCCGTGCGTTCAGCCTTCATCGCCACGACGGCCTCGCTGTCGTCCGGGGCGTCGAGGAAGCCGTACCAGAAGGCCAGCATCTGGCGGATGTACCTCTCGGTCTGGAAGATGCCCGGCATGACGATCGGCTCGTGGATGCGGAACGTGGTCGTGCGCTGGTACGTGGCGATCGAGTGCAGGTCGCCGAGGCGCCGCATGCCGGCGCGAGACATGCGGGCCCATTCCTGGTAGGCGGTCTCGACGGTTCTCGCGGTAGCGACCAGGTCCGGGATCTGGTCCTCGGCGTCGCAGGCCGCACACCAGTCATGGATGTTGCGTTCGGTCGGGGGCTGGACGCCGTTTTCGATGCGGCTTACGCGGGTGAAGTGCTGGCCGGTGGCGTCGGCGATGGCCTGGGCGGTGAGGCCGGCTGCCTTGCGGATCTGTCGAAGCCGCGCGCCCAGCTCTTTGCGGGCCGCAGCGACGGAGCTAAGCGGGTCGGTAGTCACGGGCTGGAGTCGACAGGTCCCAGACGTTCTCGAACGCTTGCGCGCAGCGCGCGACGAGATCTGCGTCCTCGCTAATCTCGAACGATGCGTTCGTACCGTTGCCCGCGTAGTGCAGAAACAAGACCTGCTCGTTGTCGAAGACGTAGAAGTCGCCGCTGCCGGGCAGTGTGATGTTGACCAGGCGTGGTCGGGCGACGTAGCTGGTCTCCTCGCCGGCATCGACGAAGACGTTGACGTGGCTCACGGTCCAGCGCTGGTAGTCGCTGAGCGGCTCGGACACGATTCGCGCCCGCCTGCACCTCCGGCCCGCGGCGCGGTGACCGCGAAGCACCTCCAGCCACCAGCCGAGCCAGGCGAGATCATCGTGCTCGCCTCGTAGCCACTTCGCCAGGTGCGGCAGTTCGACCTCGGTGCCGTAGGCGTCGCGGGTCTCCAGGTGGACGAAAGACGTCCTGATGCCACGGCACAGGTCGTTCAGTTCGTCATGGCTGGCCGGGCGCATCACCGCTGCTGGAAGTAACGGATGAGCCGGTCGGGTATCTCCACGCACGTCTCGCCTTCGGGGATGTTCATGGCGGCCAGTGCCGCGCTGTCGGTGACCACCCAACCCTGGACCACCCACGACTCGCGGTCCGTGCGGTAGAGCGTCGGAGACCCACTGGGTTCCGAATTGGGGTCCTTGGCGACGAAGGTAAGCCTCATGCTGGCCTCCTCATAGGGACTTGCGAAACCTTGCAGCGAGACCATCGTCGCGGCTGCTATCACGCAAGTCAATCTGCAAGTTTCTGCAAGGCCATGGACATCGATCTCAATGCCGACCTACGGTTCCAGGCACGCCGTTGTTGGGCGTGAGGATCGAGCGACGCGAAGAAGGGGGTACGGGTGGTTGGTGGGCTGGCGGGCCGTGGCGACCGTCGGAACCTTGGCCCGGAATGGAGTGCGATTAGATCGGGCCAGCGGGTCGCCACTCCGCCCAACCAACTGCTGTGGCGTGCCCGCCGAAGTCTGAGGTCACCCTCTGGCTCGGGACGCGAGTTGTCACGGCAGGAGCTGGCCGAAGCGGTCAACGCCTACCTGTGGCAGAACTACGAGGAGCGCCATAACGTCGACGCAACCTACGTCGGCCACCTCGAGCAGGGTCGGTATCGCTGGCCGGGACGCCGGCGCCGAGAAGCGTTCCGGCGAGTCTTGGGCGTTGACCGCGACGCCGAAATCGGCTTCTACATCACGCGGGGCGGTACCGCTACCGCCGGGAGCGCTGGTTGCCCTGCCTGTGGCTCGCGGACGGCCACATCGCGGGCCGCATGACACATGTTTTGCAGTGTGGGTGGAAGCCCTGCAGAGCGGGTCGCTGGGAGTTCCGGGCCCAGCCCCGATCATTCGCCCACGCGAGTGAGGAACGGTCCCGGCCTCTTGGGTGTGTTTCCCCAGCGCGTCCCGCACGAGGCCGGGACCACGCGATGCAACGGTGTGGGGGAGCGACTCGACGATCTTGGCGGTACACCGGCGGACGGCGACGGATGAGCGTCGCGGCCTGAAGGTTCGCTCAAGCGTGATCGGAGTGGGTTGCCCGCGGGCAGTCGGGTCGAGTCCGACCGGGCCAGCGTCCGCCGTTCAGTCCTCGGCTGGGTGCCCTCGTGATCGGGGATCAAGCTCGACCTGGTGTTGGTCGACGAAGCGCTCAAGCGTCTCGAGGATCCCCATCAGTTCCAGCCCGAGCGGGGTTGCTTCGTAGATCACGATGCGGGGCCTGTGCTTGACGATGCGCCAAGCGACAAGGCCGTGGCTGCACAGGTGGGAGAGGGTGGCACCAAGGGTTTTGGGGTACACGGGATCGCCGACGCCGCCCAATGCGCCGAGCAGGTCTCGGCGGCGTTGGGGTCCCGCGGCGACGGCATGCAGGATCTCCAGCAGCCATTTGTGTCTGACCAGGTCGATCGCAGACTGCGGTTCCTGGGGTTCAAGCACCGCCACACCCCCATGATCGGCCAGTAGCGTCCGAATCACGAAGTGTATCGGGCCTCAGCAATCATGAGCTACCCCATTGTCACCAAGACCGGATCAGCCGGTTGGCCCTTCCTCCACCAACCGATCATGTCGACCGTGTCCGGCATCAGCTCGTAGGGCGAATCCTTGGCTCGCGGGTAGTCGGTGCGCGGCCCACCAACCGAGGTCGCCGATCGTGCGCGCGTACCCGTAGCCCCGATCGGTCAGTTCGAACTGAGTCGACGGGGCCGGATCGTCCCAGGATCCCATTGATCGACCCGTGCGCCGCAGCAGACCGCAGGCGCCCAGGCGACGTACCGCTCGCACGGCCACCGCCGAACTCCGCCGCCCCGGGACACATTCGCATAGGTCGTTGAAGCTGAGCGGCCCGTCGCGGTTGAACAATGCGACCAGGACCTCGATGACGCCTGGCTGAAGTGCGATGTCCAACCAGAGCGGCGGCTCACCCTCGCGGCTGCGGCGCGCCATCGCCGACCATCCCCTCACCGGGTCGGGGCGTTGCTTTGGGCGAGTGTAGGACCCGACCGCTGGCCGAGCAAAGCGTCGGGTAGTCAACAGTTTTGAGACGATGGTCGATGTCCTGGTTGCCTTCGGGTGGTCACCCGCAGGTGACCACCTCGAAGTGGTTTCCCGAAGGTGGTCACGTTGCGGTAACTGTGGGTCTTGGGTGTACAACCGAGGGCGACCGTCCGCGCATCGTACGGAAGGTTACGCACGTGTCGAGCCCTTCGGTTTTCCCATCTCGTTCTGTCCGCCGGCCGCGAGCTAGTCGCATGAGCTTGGTCGGCGCCGTCCTTGTGGTGAGCGTCCTGGTGTGCGCTTGCCAGGGCAATGGCGGTACCCCGACCCTAAGCGTTTCGTCGCCGCCGTTGCGTGCGCCAACCGCGAGTGTCACATCCGCCAGCGCGCCCGTCGTGGCCAGGGACAAGGCGATTGCCGCCTACCGGGGGATGTGGGCCGCGTACCAGACTGCGGCCGAGACCGCGAATCCCGACGACCCGGATCTGCCAACCTACGCGACGGAGGGCGCCTTGCGTACGTTGGTCAGCGGTTTGAAATCGATCAAGGATCGCGGGCTGGTGGCGCGGGGTGACATCGTCGTCAATCCGCGGGTGACGGCCGTGGAGCCGGCAGACGATCCGACGACCATCGAGATCACCGACTGCGCGGATGACAGCAAGTCGTTGCTGTATAGGAAGTCCGGCGGACTCTACAACGACAAGCCGGGAGGGCGGCGCCTGATCATCGCGACCGTCAAGGACATCGGGGGTGGAGTGTGGAAGGTCGTGTCGTTCGGCGCGCGCGACATCGGAACCTGCTGAGCCTGGCGCCAGGGTTCCGCGCGGCTGCCGTTGTCGCGGCGGCCGTTGCCTTGGCGATCGTGCTCGTGCCTGGCACCGCCTGGGCGGACGGTGTCTTTGATCCGGTGAACTGTGACATCAGCCCGACTGCACCGGAGTGCGTGGTCGACGTGATCAACGTCGGCGAGTCAGGCGCATCGGGCGGGTCGGGGGTTGCACGGTGCCACGACTTCACGGGTGAGGTGGCGCCGTGCTTCGTCCAGAAGTACGGCTGGAACGGCGGGGACGGCTGCTACTACAAGCCGGCCACCGAGGAGTGGTCCGACGCGTTTCCGGTGCCGCCGCCCGCGGCCTGGTATGAGGGCTGGTGCGGCAGCGTCGCCGCCAACCTGACGATGCTGACCCGGATGCGGACTTTCGGGTCGCCGCCTGGGCAGGCCCTGCTGGTGGCGGAGGCGATCCGCCGGCTACGGCTGCCGGCCCCAGTGATCCGGCTCAACCCGGCGCCACCGGCGGCGCAGCTGGTGTTCGTGCCGACGTGGCTGTGGGTCGACGGGTCGTCGTGGGGTCGGCGTAGCGCCACCGCGTCCGTGCCCGGTCTGTCGGTGACCGCGACCGCGACTCCGGTGTCGGTGTCCTGGTCCACAGGAGACGGCGCCACGGTGAGATGTCGCGGGGCGGGCACACCGTGGCGGCCGGGAGGCGACCCGCTGGCCAGATCACCGGACTGCGGCCACACCTACACCCGTGCGTCCGGCTCGGGCGTGTTCACGGTACGGGCCACGGTCACGTGGAAGGTGTCCTGGGCCGGCGGTGGCGCATCGGGGACGGAGCCGGCGCTGACCTCGACGGCCACCGCACAGGTGAGGGTGGCCGAGTCACCGACAGTCATTACTGGCGAGGGTGGGTGAGCAGTGACAACCACAACGGCAGCCAGGACACCGGCCTTGGCGGCGCCGAACGGCCGAACCAGCGTTGCGTCCAACGTGGTGCGACCACGCCGCAACCCGGTCCACATCGTGGCCGGAGCCCTGCTGGTGGTCGTGCTTGCGCTGGCGTTCATGTGGATCCAGCTGCGCTCTGACCAGACGGTGGCGGTGCTGGTGGTGGCGCAGCCGGTGCCGGCCGGACAGGTCATCACGAGCGCCGACCTGCGGGTGGCCACGGTGGTGCCCGATGCGGGCGTGCGGCTGGTCGCCACGTCGCAGGCGGACACGGTGGTGGGTCGCACAGCGGCAGTGCCGCTGGTTGCCGGCGCGCTGCTGTCGCCGGACCAGGTCGGCCCAGCGGCCTGGCCGGCGGCCGGGGAGGCGGTGGTCGCGTTGCCGCTCAAGCCGGGCCGGATCCCGGCCGGAATCGCTCCCGGCGCAAGGGTGCGGGTGCTGACGGTCACGACAGACGGAGGCGCCGCCACTTCCGCCGACCGTGGCCAGGCCGGTGTGGTGGCCACGGTGGTGGAGGTGTCCCGGGAGCAGGTGGACGCCTCGGGCACGGTGGTGGTGTCGCTGCTGCTGAACGGCGCGGACGCCGGCGTGGCCGCAGCGGGCGGTGAGGCGACCCTCGTGCTGCTTGGGCCGGCGGGGTGACATGGAAAAGCTGATCGCGGTCGGATCGGTGAAGGGCTCGCCGGGGGCGACGACGTTCGCGTTGGCGCTGGCCGTGGTGTGGCCGCGCCCGGTGGTTCTGGTGGAGGCCGACCCCGCCGGCGGCGACCTGGGCGGCCGCTTCGGCGTGCCGGACACGCCCGGGTTGGCGAGCCTGGTCGTGCAGGCCCGCCACGAGCGCGGGCCCGGTCTGTGGCAGGCCCACGCGCACCGGCTCGACTTGGGCGCCGACGTTGTCGTTGCGCCGGCCTCCGGCTGGCAGGCCCACGCGGCGGTGACCAGGCTTGCCGATCACCCACCGCCACGCTCCGATGTGGACATTGTCTTGGACATGGGGCGCTTGTATGACGCGTCGCCGGCCTGGGGGCTGGCCGCTGCGGCGGACGCGATCCTGGTCGTGTCCGGTACGGACGTCGCCTCGCTGGATCACACCGCCGCGTTGACATCGCAGCACGCCGAGCGCGAGCGGATGTCGGTGGTGCTGGTCGGCCACACCCGGTTCACCCTCGCCGAACTGGTTGACGTGCTCGGGGTTCCGGTGGCCGTGTCGGTGCCGGCGGATCGCCGGACAGTGGCGGTGTTGAGCGGTACGGCCCGGGCCGGGCGGGCCTGGACACGGTTCGGCGTGCCGGCCGCCGCCCGCACCGTCGCCCTGGCCCTGCACGCGAGCGCGGCGGCCGAGCTGCCACGTCCCCGGGCGGCGTTGGACGAACCGGCGGTGCCGGTCGCGGTGGAAGGCGGCACGCGATGACCGGCCTGGGACCGTTGCCCGCGAGCGCCTTGTCTTCGCCGGATGGTCCGGGCGAGGCCGGAGTGATCGCGGAGATCCGGACCTCGGTACGCCAGCGGCTGGCCGGCCACGCCGCCCGTGGTCTGCTGCCGGCGGCGCAACGCCGGGAGTTGACGGCCCGGTACGTGGCCGAGGCGTTGGACGCGCACGCCCGGTCGGCGTTGGCCGAGGGGCGGGCACCGTTGGACGCGGCGGCCGAGGCCCGGGTCGGGCAGGCGGTCACAGATGCGCTGGTCGGGTTGGGCCGGCTGCAACGGCTGCTGGAACAGGACGGTGTGGAGAACATCGACTTCAACGGATTCGACAACGGGTTCGTCGCCTTCACCGACGGCCGGGTGGAGCGGTCGGCGCCGGTGGCCGACTCCGACGCCGAGCTGGTCGCGATGATCCGCGCCTATGCGGCCGAGGCGGGCATTACCGGCGACGGCGAGGGTGAGGAGCGCCGCTTCGACCGGGGCGTGCCGCGGCTGTCGCTGCGGCTGCCGGACGGGTCGCGCCTGTTCGCGGTGATGTCGGTGTCGAAGCGGCCGTTGGTGTCGATCCGCCGGCATCCGTTAAAGGACTTCGCCGTCGACGACCTGGTCGCCAACGGCACCATGACCCCGGCGATGGCAGCGCTGCTGACCGCGATCGTGCAGGCCCGCTACAACGCGGTGATCTCCGGCGGGGCCAACACCGGCAAGACCCAGACGTTGCGGACGGTGGCCAAGGCCATCCCGAACTGGGAGCGGCTGATCACCATCGAGGACGCGTTCGAGCTCGACCTCGACGCCGACGTGGAGGCACACCCGAACGTGGCCGCCCTGCAGGCCCGCGAGCCCAACATCGAGGGCCAGGGGGCGGTGGACATGGCCGAGCTGGTGCGGTGGGGGCTGCGGATGAACCCGCACCGGGTCATCGTCGGCGAGGCCCGGGGAGCGGAGGTCATCCCGCTGTTGAACGCGATGAGCCAGGGCAACGACGGGTCGCTGGCCACCGTGCACGCCTCCTCATCGAAACAGGTGTTCACCCGCCTGGCCACCTACGCGGTGCAGGCGCCGGAACGGCTCTCGTTCGAGGCGTCGGCCATGTTGATCGGCGGCGCGGTCGACTTCGTCGTCCACCTGGCCTGGTCCACCGACGGCCGGCGGGTGGTGTCGTCGGTGCGGGAGGTGACCGGCTCGGACGGCCGGGAGGTCATCTCCAACGAGGTGTACGCGCCCGGACCGGACCGGCGGGCGGTGCCGGCCACGCCGATCCGCGCCGACACCCTCGACCGACTCGAGGCGGCCGGCCTGGACCTGCGGCTGCTGGCCGACCAGGGCTGGTGAGTGCCGTGGCCGTGGTCGCTTCCGTGTTGGGGGCCGGCGTCGCCGCCGGGCTGCTACTCATGGCGTGCGGGTTGCGCCGGATCCCGCGCGGACAACCGAGGCGGCAAACGGCGGCGTTGACCCGCGAGCAGGTGACCCGGCTCGCGGCCTGCCTCGCCATGGCAGCGGCGGTGGGGCTGCTGACCCGGTGGCCGGTCGGCGCGGTCCTGGCCGGGGTCGCGGTGTGGACGTTGCCGCGTCTGCTCGGTGCCGACCGGGCCCAGCAACGGGCCATGGCCCGTACCGAGGCGGTGGCGTCGTGGGCGGAGATGCTGCGCGACAACCTGTCAGCCGCGGCCGGGTTGGAGCAGGCCATCATCGCCGCCGCGGCCGTGCCACCGGCCGCCATCCGCGACGAGGTCACCCAGCTCGCCGCGGCGCTGCGGGCCGGCGTACCCGCGCCCGAAGCGTTGGCCGCCTTCCGGCAGGCGCTGGCCGACCCCACCGCCGACCTGGTGGTACGGGCGTTGGCCCAGGCCGCGCACCGGCAGGCCAGCAAGCTCGCCGACCTGCTCACCGAGCTGGCCGAGGTCGCCCGCAAACGCACATCGGTACGGCTGCGGGTGGCCGCCGGCCGGGCCCGGGTGCGCACCTCGGCCCGGGTGGTCACCGTCACCACCATCGTGTTCGCCGTCGGCCTGGTCGCCCTCAACCGGCCCTACCTGGCCGCTTACGACGACGCCACCGGCCAGCTCGTGCTGCTGCTCATCGGAGGTCTGTTCGCCGCCGGATTCGCCGGACTGACCCGGCTCGGCCGCGTCGGGGACACACCCACACCGGTACGCGCCAGCGTCGACATCCGGGAGCCGTCATGATGACCGCTGGACTGCTCGGCGCCGGGGTGGGACTCGGCCTGACGGTACTGGCCTTCGGGCTGTGGCCGCCCCGGCTGACGTTGGCGCAGACCCTTGCCGTCCTGCACCCCGGCCCAGCCGCCACCCCGGCACCAGCGACCGTTGCCGGAGCCGACGGCGGGTGGGTGGTCCGGCTCGGCCAGATCGGGGTGCCGCTGCTGAACCGGCTCGGGCTGCCCCGCCCGCGCACCCGCGCCGACCTGGCCGTGTGCGAACGCGACCCAGCCCGACACCTGGCCGAACAGGCAGCCACCGCCGCAGCCGGGCTCGTCCTGCCCCTCGTCGTCGCGGCCGGGCTGGCGCTGACCGGCGTCAGCCTCGGCGTGCTCATCCCCGCCTGGGCGTCGATCCTGCTGGCCGCGGGCGGCCTGTACCTGCCCGAGCACGCCCTGCACGTCGCGGCCAACCGGCGGCGAGCCGAGTTGTGCACGGCCCTGTCGGGCCTGCTCGACCTGGTCGTGGTCGGCCTGGCCGGCGGCGCCGGGGTCGAGCAGGCGCTGCGCGACGCCGCCGCCGACCCGCACACCTGGGGCCAGCAACGGCTACGGCAAGCCCTGCACGCCGCCCAGCTGGCCCGCGTCCCGCCCTGGCACACCCTCGGCCAGCTCGGCGTCGACACCGACGTGGCGGCGTTGACCGAACTCGCCGCCGCCCTGTCCCTGGCCGGATCCGAAGGCGCCAAGGTCCGGGCCACCCTGTCCGCACGCGCGGCCAGCCTGCGCGAGCACGAGCTGTCCGACGCCGAAGCCGCCGCCGCCTCGGCGACGGAGAAGATGAGCCTTCCCGTCGTCGCACTCTTCGGCGGGTTCCTCGTGTTCATCGGCTTCCCCGCCCTGTCCGCCGTCCTGGCGGCCCTATAGCCGTCCCGTCATGTTGACCACCCCGTTGGAGGCAATCGTGTTCACCGCCCTGGCCGTGCAAGCCACCCTGGTCGTCGCCGGCATCCGCGAACGCATCAACCAGCTACGCCGAGCCCCGGACGCCGGAGAGGGAATCACCCAGACCACCATCATCGTCGCCCTCTTCGCCGCAGCCTCGATCACCATCGTCGGCATCATCGTCGGCAAGATCATCGCTAGGGCGAACTCGATCAACCTCGGCCCGTGACCGACGGTCGAGCGCGGTGGGGGGCGAAGCGTTGGCGACGACTACGGCGGCGGTGAGAGTGCCGACCATTCACCGGACCCGTCAGCGCCGGATGGGTGCGGCACGGCAGTGCGTCCCCGAAGGCAGGCGTGCGGGTGCGGAGCGCGGATCGGCAACAGTGGAGCTGGTGATCGCGACACCGGTGCTGGCCCTGCTGTTGCTGCTGGTGGTGCAGTTCGGGGTGTGGGCGCACGCGCAGCACATTGCCCAGGCCGCCGCGAACCAGGCACTGCAGACGGCCCGCGCCTACCGCAGCAGCGCCGCCGCCGGCGATGCGCAGGCCCGCGAGCTGCTCGACCAGGCCGGCGGGTCCATTCTCTCCGACCGGACCGTGAGCGTGACCCGTACCGCGACCACGGTGACCGTGACGATCACCGGCAGGGCGGCCACCGTGGTCCCGGGCGTGCGGGCACCGGTGCGGGTCAGCGTGACCGGTCCGGTCGAACGTGTCGTCGCCCTCGATCGCGTGTACTCCACAGTGGATGGACTGGGGTGACGACCGTGTCGAGGGTAGGTAGATCGGCTCGGAGGTCCCACCCGGATGGCGGGTCGGTGTCGGTGGAGATGACCGTGCTGGTCACGCCGGTGTTCGTGCTGCTGGCCCTGCTCGTCGTGCTCTGCGCCCGCACGGCCAGCGCGCGCATCGACGTGGACGCCGCCGCGTCGGCCGCCGCTCGTGCCGCCTCCCTGGCCCGTACGCCGGGGGCGGCCCGCACCGCCGCGACTGAGGCGGCCGCCGCCGCGCTGGTCGGCCGGTCGGTCACGTGCGCCCGCCTGAGCGTGCCGGTGGACACTTCGGCATTCCGCCGGGGCGGAACGGTCGCCGTGACCGTACGGTGTGCCGTCACGCTGTCGGACCTGGGACTGCTCGGAGTTGGCGCGACCCGGGTGGTCGAGGCCAGCGCGACCGCACCCATCGACGTGTTCCGCCAGGTACAGCCATGAGCCGATGCCACCGCACACTGTGGACGCTTCGCCGGTGCGGCGGGGACGACCGGGGCCACGTGTCGGGCTTCGCCATCATCATGGTCACCGCGATGATCGCCGTGGCCGGCCTGGTACTCGACGGCGGCCTCGCCGTGTCCGCGAAGGTCCGCGCCGTCGGAATCGCCCAGTCCGCCGCCCGCGTCGGAGCCCAGCAGATCGACCTGCGGATGTACCGGCAGACCGGCCTGGTGCGGCTCGACGTGGCCAAGGCCACCGCCACCGCGCAGGACTGGCTAAGACGCGCCGGCGCCGGCGGCACCGTGACCGCCACCCCGCTGCGGGTGCGAGTGGAGGTAACTGCGGCCGCGGACACGCAGCTGCTGTCCCTGGTCGGGGTCGCCTCGATCACCGTGCACGCCACCGCGACCGCCGTCGCGGTACGAAGCGACACCGGATAGAAGGAGTCGCCGCCATGGACTCCATCGCCGCCTCGGCCGGCCGGGCCGTGTCCCGCCTGACCGCTGCGCTGGCACTGCTGGCCCTGCTACTCGCGGTGCCGGCCGGGCTGGCCTGGGCGATCGGCTGGCCGTTGCCCACCTCGGTGCCGACCAGCTGGGCCGGTTGGCAGCAGCTGCTCACTTCCCCGATCCCCGACACCGCCATCCTGCGGCTGCTGGCCACGGCGGGCTGGCTGCTGTGGGCCGCGTTCGCTCGCGCGGTATGGGTCGAGACCAAGGCCGTCCGCCGCGGCATCCGCATGGCCCACCACCGGTCCCCGGGCCTGCACCCGCTGCGCGCCCTGGCCGCGTTCCTCATCGCCACCATCGCCGCCGGAAGCATCGCCACCACCGTCGCCGCCAGACCAGCATCCGCCACCGCTTCAGCCGCCGCCCCGGGTCCGGCCGCCGCTGTCGCGGCCACCGTCCAGGCCGCATCCGCAGCTTCGGCCGCCGCCTCGCCAGGCGATGTTGCCCCCGGGGTCGCGGCGCAGGCGATGGCACGGGCTCCGCTGCTGCCGGCCGGGCCGGCGGTATTGGTGGTCAACGGCTGCAGCCACCTGCACACCGTGATCAAGGGTGAGAGCCTGTGGGCCATCGCCGAGCAGTGCCTCGGCGACGGTGCCCGCTGGCCGGAGATCTGGCACCTCAACCAGGGCCGGTTCTGGCCGGCGGTGTCCGGGTACCAGCGCTTCACCGACCCAGACCTGATCTATCCACGATGGACACTCCGGCTGCCCGCCGGTGCGGTCGCGCCGCCGGACATACCACCGGTCGAACCGGTGGAACCGACCCCCACCCACCCGGCGGACCCGTCCACGACGGTCACCACGCCACCAACCACCGGTCCGGCCACCAGCGGCCCCACCGCCAGCGCCGCCCCGTCCACGGCCCCGCCGACCACTCCACCGGCCGCCGTGGCACCGGCCACCACGACACCGCCACCGGCGGGCACAGCCACCACGCACCCGGCGCCCACCCACCCGGCGCCCACGCCGAGCGCGCCCAACGGGCCGGCCATCGACGACGACCAAGGCGTGTCGCTGCCGGACGGAAGCTGGGTGCCATGGGCACTGGCCGCGGCGATCTCGGCGGCGGCGGCGATGGTGTGGCTG
>Ga0307416_100000352_pt1 | contig 23843 bp, 24 predicted proteins | sample DK1Cmetagenome_2_FD_203821 | JGI IMG/M metagenome (GOLD analysis project Ga0307416, IMG submission 203821) | Maize rhizosphere microbial communities from greenhouse at UC Davis, California, United States - DK15-C-3 | ecosystem: Host-associated > Plants > Roots > Rhizosphere > Soil | place...
GACCGCAAGCGGGCCGAAGGAAAGCGCCACAACCAGGCCATCATCGCCCTCGCCCGCCGACGTTCCGACGTCCTCTACGCCATGCTCCGCGATGGAACCCTCTATACAGACCCAACAACAAAGAACCTGCCATCAGCAGCTTGACGAAAACCATAGAGGCACCCCCCCGTTCTTCTTAGCCGGCTGGCTCAGCTGCCCCTGGCAGTGTCTTCTTCTCGAAAGTCTAGGAGGACGGCGGCCATACTTCACACCGCCGCGGGGTCTTCCTGCCAGGGGTTACCGCTGCGAGTACAGGCGTGAACGCTCTTCACACCCGAACTTTTCGCAGCTTCGGAGAACTTGGCCCAGGCTTCCTTAAGCTCCGCCAGCTGCTCAGGCGTCGGCGGCTTCCGTGGCTCTGGTCCGCTCGGAGCAATAACGGCGGCTGCGGCCGTCTGGCGTTGGAAAAGGCTGCGCAGACCCATGCAGATCTCCCTCATATAAGTGTGTCGTTACAGATGTGCTGGCAGGAGTAGATCACCGGAGTTCCACTGCAGTTGGCGAGACGGCGCACGTTGCCAACCTGCGCAAGATGCCCGGGGAAACTGAGGGGCCCGCATTGTTGGTATTCGGTGCTCAGCTGGGTAAACATCCTTCGGCTACACCTTCGAGCATGCCACATGGCCCCGTCATCGCCTGCAGACTAACTGAAGGAAGAGAGAAGGCTGCCGACGGTCTGCCATATAACCCTTGTTATAGCGGTGATAACATGGGTTATATACAAGGAGGTTTGGACATGACGATTACCAGCCCCGAGAACGCCATTGCCAATGCCCGTCGTGCCCGTGCCCGCCGCGAGCTGGGGAGCCTCGACTACGTCAGGAACGTGCGCGCGGCCGTGGAGGCGGCCGCTGACCAGCGGGTTGTTGCCCGGGCCCTAGGCGTGAGCCAGCCGGCTATCAGCAAACTGCTTTCGCAGGCCGAGGCCAGGGGAGTGAAGCCCGTTCCGGAGGGCTTTAGTGGCGCCAGCCCCTATGAGATCGCAGAGCGCTACGCCGCCGGCGACATCAACCGGGACACCATGATCCGCGAGCTATCCGCGTGGCCCTACACGAAGAACGAGGGCGCGGCCGCAGCGGGTGCAGAGTGGGAGTCCACACCATACCTGGACACCCCGGGATCATTCGCGGAAGTCGGCCAGGCTTTCGACGAGGGACTCATCGACGGCGATGCCTACGACCGGATTCTGGACGCCTCCGACGAGGCCCCCGAAGCCTGATGGCTACGCTGTAAAGCGTGACTACCGAAGACCAGACAGCAGCCCACCGCGCCACTTTGGAGCGCCTGGGCGCAGACGGGGGACCGCTGACAGCCCAGAGCAAGACCGCGACCGTGCAGAACCCGGAGTGGTTCAATGTCCGCCGCGGTGAGCCGCGGCAGGACCGGCGGCGGCTGCACAATGAGATCCTGGCATGCTTCATTGAGTCACGCCCCGAGGTCCGCCGCGACAAGAAAGCGATAGTCCTTGCCGGTCCTCCGGGCGCCGGCAAGTCCACCGCACAGGCAGCGCTCATCCAGGCAACCAGGACGCAGCCGGAGCACTGGCTGCCGATCAACGCGGACGACTTCAAGGACGAACTGCTGCAGCAGGCCCGCCAGGACGGAAGCTACAACAGCTACCTGGTGCCGGACGAAGTGCGCGCCCTCGAAGCAGCGGGAGAGAAGTTCTACCCGCGCGAGCTGGCAGCCCTGGTCCACACCGAATCATCCATCCTCGCCAAGAAAGCACGCAACGAGGCGCTGGAATCCGGAATGAACGTCATCATCGACGGCACCCTGGGCAACGAGAAGCAGGCCAGGATTCTGCTGGACCGCCTCCAGGCGGCCGGCTATGACGTCCTGATTGCCGACGTTGAGACAACACAGGGCGTCAGCGAGGCACGCACTATGGGCCGCTGGGAGCGCGGCTACCTCGACGCCGAAAATGGAACCGCCACCGGCATCAACGCCGAGCTGGGCGGGCGCTGGGTTCCACAGTCATTCCCCGCATCACTGTTCAACGACCCGAACGCCACGGAATCCGTCTGCGCGGCCAATGCAGCGGCAATTGCCGCAGACTACGGATGCGTCAGCGAGTACCAGGTGTACCGCGTCGCGGACAAGGGCTCCGCACCGAAGCTGGAGACCATCCAGGGCCGCGCCAAGCCGGGCGGACCGCTCGTTGATAGCAACACCCTGAAGGCTGTGCGCCGCTTCAACAACGCGAACCATGCCTCATAACAGTCGGCCTGAGATCGGGAGAGATCTTGGGCGGTAACGACGTCGAAGGAAAATTCCCCGACAGGATCGAAGATTGGTCGTGCAATTTGCAACAGGCTGGTGGGCCTTGGAATCTGGAAATTGCGGCCACTCCACCCCACGACGCCGGACCCAACATCACCTTCGGACCTACGTAAAGCGGGTCCCGACGGGGCGCAGCAAGGAACATTAGAACCCGTCAAGGAACCCGGCTAGGCACTCACCGGCCCTCTCGACCCAGCCAGGCAGCTTCTCCCCGAACTGACGTCCAAGCACTGAACCGGCACCGCGGGCCAGCCCGCTACACGCTTCCCTCACCAAAGAAACGACCCATGAGCCGCCCGAAGCCGAGCTCGAACGCTTCGCAGTCCTACGGCCTGACTCCCTCAGATGCCTCGGAGCCTTCTGCCCCTTACGATCAACGGCCCCGCCGTCCTGCTGTTCTTCCATACATGCATTTGTTGGGCACTTCGCAAGTCCATTGGGGGACGGAAAGCGTGTCTTCTTGTAGTTGCTCATGGTGTTCTCTATGCGCCCCGACAACCGACGCCTGCCGATAATGCAAGCCAGCCACAGCCTTCGGATGCTCTCGGCTCTCCCAGGACCCGCGGCAAGAAGGAACAACGAACCGGCCCATGAGGGAGCCCACTCACAAAGGCCAACCAGAAAGTGTGTGGATTGGCGCAAGCGGGCCCCTGGACTCACGCAGCAGTGCGCCGTCGTCGACTGAAGGTCGCAGCACGTCCTCGAGCCTCAGATCGGGCGTCCACTGCGCTTCGCTTCGTGGCCGGCTGTTCGGGTCCGGTCCCGGCTCCGCAGGGCTCCGCCGTGCCCGGACCTGATTTTGTCTACGACGATGCTCCTATAGGCGTCAAATAGCCTCCCATTGAGTGGTGTTTTTCCCGGCGGGGCCCCGGGTTAATCGGGGACTAGATCCCAGGCAAGGTGGCGGTTTCGGGCTTCGATGAGCCTTCGGAGGTAGCGGGCCAGAACCAGCTTCTCGACGAGGCGCCCGATGGGGCCGAACGGTGCTGCGAACTCGATTCGATCGACCATCGTGGTGCCCATGGAATCCTGGCTGAACTCATGGACGTGCCGGAACCTTCGGAACGGACCTTTGACCTGCTCATCGACAAAATAGTCAGGGGACTGCATCTCAGTGATGCGGCTTGTCATTTGCAGCGGGACACCGAAGTGCCAAGCTCGCCAGGTGACTTCCTCGCCTAAGGTGATGAGCCCAGACGTCCTGCCTCCAACTGCTTCTTCACGTGACTTTGCCATCGAGTCCTTGTGGGCATCAATGCTCCGGGCAAGGTCAAACAACTTTGACTTGGGTATGTTCGTCCGCGTTGTGCACTCGAAGTTAACGGCCATTGTCAGAGTATGGCATTTTGTATCGCGGATTCTGGTTGCTGCTCCCGGAGCCACCGGCGGTAGTTCGTGGCCAGAATGTCGTTTCGGAGGAGTCCCCGCTCCAGGAGGGAAATTTTCGAGGGCCATTGGCCGAGCTCGCGGGCTGCGGTGCTGATGGTGATGCCGAGTGTGGTGCGCGTCTGCCGGAGATCGCTGTTGTCTGGTGCCGGCTGGGGGTTGGTGATTTGGCGGTAGATTTCACGTGCTGCGTAGCGCTTGAGGCAGCGCATGATCTCTCGTTTGCTTTTGCCCTCTGCGGTACGTTTGGCCACGTAGTCTTTGGTCCTTTGGCACGATGCCATCCGGACCAGGACCACTTGATAGAGGGCGTGATTGGCGTGGCGGTCGCCGCCTCGGCTGAGCCGGTGGCGCGTTGTCTTGCCTGATGATGCCGGAACGGGGGCGACCCCGACGAGTGAAGCGAACTGGGCTTCGTTTCCCAACCGGTCCGGGTTGTCTCCGACGGTGACCAGCAGCTGGCTGGCCACGTCCGTGCCGACGCCGGGCAGGTCGCAAAGCATCGGGGCGTAGGCGTCGATGATTTCCTGGAGCGCTGCGTCCGCGGCGGCGATCTCTGCGGCCAGTGACTGGCAGCGCGTGGCGAGGGCTTTCAGCGTCAGGAGGGTCACGTACTCCGGGTCGGCCGTGTGTCCCGAAGGTCTCGTGCGCTGCAGGGCTGGGATCAGCGCGGACGTGGCCATTGCCCGGTATTTCGCCCGGAGTTTGTCCGGGGCTGAAACGAGGAGGCCCTTGATCTGGTTGATTGCCGCCGTGCGGGCTTTCAGCGCGGAGGCACGCCCTGCGCGCAGGATCCGCAGGCATTCAACGGGGCCGTCCTTGGCTTTCGGGATCGACGTCGTCCGGCCGTCAAGTACGGATTTTGCGGCTTCGTAGGCGTCCAGCGGGTCGGACTTGCCCCTTAGCCGGCGCGCGGCCCGGTTCGGGCGGTTCACTTCCAACACTGTCAGCCCGGCGGCCCGGAGAGTCCGGGCGAGCTCGGCGCCGTAGGAGCCTGTGCCTTCGACACCGACGGCGGTGACAATGCCGTAGCTGGTGATGAAATCTACGATTTTGCGGTATCCGGATCCCACGGCTAGGAATTCCCTGTCGGCGAGGGGTTTGCCGTGTTCGTTGATCACGGCCACATGGTGTGTGTCGGCGTGGGTGTCGATACCCGCGATGACTTTGATTACTTCGTTTGCCAAGATGGAAATTGCCCCTCAGTCGCGTCGAATGCTGATTGATCGGGCGCGGGCCAGGTGGGCAGACAAAACGGTAATGGGACTGGTCGAATCAGGCTCCTATGAAGTCATGTCCGCCTGGCTCGACACCCTTTGACGGACCTTGAGCCGGCTGACAGATCGTCGGAAAGACAGTGCCGCCAGGCACGTCAGTTTTTGGCTGGGCCACGCCGGCTCAAGGACTTTTCCAGTATTACCGTTTTTTGTGGCGGTCCTGCGGATCATACGGTTCCGCTCCGGCTCAAGGCTCCTGACCCCGTCGTTGCGAATTTCTCCCGCGAACCTGCCACCAGTGCTGACTCTGAGTCCTGGCGGATAGTAAGCTCGCTTATAAATATGAGGGCCGATCTGGCCCCGGCTATCTACGGAAGGATTCGTTATGAGTCAACCGGCACAGCAGCAGGAAGTTCCAGGCGAGCAGTCGAAGATGACACCCGTTCCTGACTGCGGGGAGAGCAGCTACCGCGGCACGGGCAAGCTGAAGGGCAAGGCAACCGTGATCACGGGCGGTGACAGCGGCATCGGGCGTGCGGTTGCCATCGCTTTCGCGAGGGAGGGCGCCGATGTTCTGATCTCCTACCTCAGCGAGGACCAGGACGCACAGGACACCGCCCGCTTGGTGGAGGAGGCCGGGCAGCGGGCGGTGCTGGTCCGCGGGGACCTGGACACGGCGGATCAGTGCCGGACTGTCATCGATACGGCTGTCCGCGAGTTCGGCAAGGTCGATGTCCTGGTCAGCAATGCCGCTTACCAGATGACACATCAGACGCTGGAGGAGATCAGTGACGAGGAGTGGGAGTACACCTTCAAGGTCAACATCGGGGCGATGTTCCATCTGGTCAAAGCTGCCCTGCCGCACATGGCACCGGGTTCATCGATCATCGGCAGTTCGTCGGTGAACTCGGACATGCCCAGCCCGAGTCTGGCGCCCTACGCGGCTACGAAAGCCGCGATCGCGAACTTCTCGGCCAGCCTGGCCCAAATGCTGGGGGAGAAGGGGATCAGGGTCAATAGTGTCGCTCCCGGTCCGATCTGGACCCCGCTGATTCCTTCGACCATGCCGCCCGAGAAGGTCGAGTCTTTCGGCCAGGACACGCCGTTGGGCAGGGCCGGGCAGCCGGCCGAACTGGCCCCAACATATGTCCTGCTCGCCTCCGACGACGGCAGCTACATCTCCGGCGCCCGTATAGCCGTGACAGGCGGACGACCCATCCTCTAGCCGTGGCCGCCACTGGCTCTAGCCGTGGCCACCGCTGGCGACTCTGGAGAGGCCGATGGGCGCGGTCACAGTCTCGGTCTCGGCTGTGTCGTTGCTGGTTCCCGTGGGGGATGTCGGGTGCGGCGGCTGCTGCTAACTTTGCGCCATGACGCTGCGTCGGTGCGATGACTCTGATGCCCGGCCCGGCGGACCGAAGCTATCCTGCCCGCTGCCGGTGCATCAGTGCTGGGCCGATACCATCTTCCTGCATTGGCGCATTCCCGTCTCCGCCGCGGCGGCGCGCATGCCGCCCGGCGTCGAGCCTGGTGTGTTCAAGGGAACCACGTGGATCGGGCTCGTCCGCTTTCGTGTACCTGGCACCGTTGTCTGGCCGGCTGTCGGCGTGGGCCTGTCGCTGCCTTATATCGGTTCCTTCATCGAAGTCAATCTGCGCCTGTACTCGCGCGGCCGGGACGGAACGCGCGGCGTGTTGTTCCTGTCGCTGGATGTCTCCCGGCTCGCCGGAGCGCTCGGACATATAATTCGGCGACCTGTGACCACGGCTTGAAGTCTGTTAAGAGTAGATGTCGGTACTAAAGACCGTGAAGAAGGGCTTTCGATGTGCGGCAAAGTTCAGTCGGACCGCTTTGTCCTGGTCAGTGAACAGGGTTGTTCTCTGGTCCGTGTCGAATGGCAGCCCGGACTGGATGTCACCGCGGAGGATGCGGAAAGGCTCCTCGACCGCCTCCAGGAGCTGAGTCCGGACGAATGCCCTCCGATGCTGGCCTACCTCAACGGCATGGCTTCTCTCAACCGCGATGCCTTTCGGACCTTTGCCAGCAGACTAAACGTCCGGGCGTTGGCACTGGTGGGACCCTCGGGCGTAGATCGACTTATCGCTAGCTTCTTCCTGGATGTTCACGGCCCAAGGTATCCGACCCGACACTTTGAGGAGACAGCGGAAGCCCGGCAGTGGCTGCTGCAGCCTTCCCTCTGACTGGCTCCGCCAGCATCGGACATGAGTAGGTTATCGGCGAAATAGAATGCCTGCAGCTGCTTAAGGGGCGAATACCCGCCGACCGGCTCAATGGGCCGCTTGGTAAATATGCGACCTGCCTGTTCGGGTGCGTTCGCATCATATGTGTGGAACTGGCAGGGGCTTTTCAGAAGTTTTCGCCCTTCTGGCGAACGGGGCAGCATGACGTTCAGGTGAGGCGGTCGGCGTCTCGCTTGGATGTCAGCCTCAGCGTATGGCGCGCTGAGTCACAGGCCACCCAGCTATGCGTTCTCATCGACTAATCTTTGGTTCTGGAACTGATGGAAAAACATGCCGGGAACCTATTGACACACTCTCTACCGCCTCGGTAGTGTTCAGACCACCTGATCACCGGATGTGAGAGCCACGTCTCACCGATGGATGCGGTTGGCAAAGGTCTTTGCTTGGCTTCCATATTGCAATCGTCTGTATCAGTTGGGGTTCTTAACTATGCACGGTGCTGGTGCTGTGCGCTTAAAGGAGGAAAAGATGTCGCTGGATTTTACATACGAAAACATTGACAGGGTCATTGATCGTTCGAACTGGGTCGCTCCGACGATCGATCCGAAGAAGACCATGCTGCTGGTGCTCGATATGCAAAAAGCCTGCGCCGAACCCGGCGGTGCGATGTACATTCCCAGCGTCGGAGGCGCTCCCGAAGGCAAGGACACGATCCAGCCGGTACTCAACGTGCTGGAGGCCAGCCGCGCCAAGGGCATCCCGGTGGTGTGGTCGCTGTGGGGCCTGCGCGGTGACGGCAAGGACGCCGGCTTCGCCGACCGCAAGTGGGGTCTGGAGGGCCAGCTGGCCGACTTTCCCGGTTCCTGGGGCAATGGCGGCGACGAACTCGTCTCCGAACTTGTTCCCGCCGACGACGAGCCCGTGATGCGCAAGCACCGGTTCTCTTCTTTCTATGGCACGCCCCTGAACGAATACATGCGCCGGGCCGGCGCCGACACCCTGGTCATCGCCGGGTTGTCCACCGCCTGCTGCCAGATCACTACCGCGATCGACGGCGCGAACCAGGACTACAAGATCATTGTCCTGGCCGATACCACCGCCGCGGTCCCGTCCGGCGACATCGAGAACACTCCGGACGGTTACGGCCAGCACTGGGAAGCGCTGCGCAACATCCAGGCCCACCACGGCGATGTGCGCACCAGCATCGAGTTCCTCGAACTCATCGACGCACGCTAAGACCCGCCCCCGCAGTCCTGCCGCGCGGATGCGGCAACCCCTGAACCGAAGGAAAGAAATGTCGCTTAACGGCAAGCACGTAGCCCTGCTGATCGAGGACGAATACCAGATCCTCGAAGGCTGGTACCCCAAACTGCGCCTCGAAGAGGCCGGCGCCCGCGTCTCGGTCATCGGCAGCGGAACAAAGAAGAGCTACGGGTCCAAGGAGCACTACCCCATGGACGCCGACGCGTCCGCGGCCGAAGTCACCGCCGCGGACTTCGACGCGGTCATCGTCCCGGGCGGCTTCGCCCCGGACAACATGCGCCTGCACCCCGAAATGGTCGGCCTCGTCCGCGATACCCACGAAGCCGGCAAGCTCGTCGCAGCCATCTGCCACGGCGGCTGGATGCTCGCCTCTGCCGGCGTGCTCAAAAACGGCCGCCGCGCCACAGGCTACCTGCCCATCCGCGACGACGTCGTCAACGCCGGCGGCATCTGGATCGACGAACCCGTAGTCGAGGACGGCAACGTCATCACCTCACGCACTCCCGTAGACCTCCCAGCCTTCGGAGCAGCCCTCGTAGCCTACCTCGAACGCACCTAACCCCTTCCCCCCAACGCTCACCCCGCGGCCCGTCCGGACACCACCCGGACGGGCCACCACCCCACACAAACCAACAAAAATAAGTTTCGCCCCCTGTGGTCGATTTTGCCGTGCCTGAGATTCCCGGCAGATCACCCCGAGGTGGATTCTTACAGTTCTCGAAGAGGAGATAACAATGTCATTGAGGACAAAGCCGGAACCGGTTGACGCTATCGTGGTCGGCTTGGGCGCCAACGGAGGAACTGCTGCCAAAGTGCTCTCGGAAGCAGGCCTGAAAACCATTGGTTTTGACCGCGGACCCTGGCTTCGCGCTCACGAGCATTATTCGGGCGACGAGATGAAGTTCGTCAACCGTGATTACATGTGGCCAGATCCCAAGATGTTTCCCCGGACGGTGCGGTACGACGAAAACTCGGAGGCCGAGCGTTTTCCTTTCTCGCCCACACCGCAAATGGTTGGCGGGGGAACGAACCACTGGGCCGGCTGGGTTCCGCGTCCGCGCGAATCGGATTTTATGATGCGCTCCCTCCACGGAGACATCGACGGCGCGAGCCTGGCTGACTGGCCGTTCCGGTATGAGCACCTGGAGCCCTACCTCACCAAGGTTGAGTGGGCGTTCGGTGTTTCAGGCATTGCAGGTGCAGACAAATACGAACCCTACCGAAGCAAAGGTTATCCTAGTCCTCCCCTGCGTCCCACTCGTTACGGCAAGCGGTTCTATGATGCGTGCAACAAACTCGGCATCAATGCGTTTCCAATCCCGCATGCCATGGTGACAAACCGCCACAATGGACGGGATCCGTTCAACCAGACCAGTTTCTGGAACCAGTACGGTGATCCAAGCGGTGCCCGCTCCAACATCCTGACGACGTTCATTCCTGAGGCACTGGAGACGGGTAATTTTGAAGTCCGTGCCGAAAGTTTCGTCCGGGAAGTCAAGCTGGGCAAGAACGGCAAGGCCACAGGTGTGATCTATATCGACGCCGAAGGCAACGAGGTCGAGCAGGATGCCAAGGTCGTCGTCCTGGCCCTCGGCGCGATTGAATCTGCGCGCCTGATGATGATGTCGAAGTCTTCACAGTTCCCTGACGGACTCGCGAACGGAAGCGGTCTGCTGGGTAAGAACGCGACCTTCCACGAGTACTTGTTTGCGGTCGGCCTGTTCGATAAGGACATCGATGAGCCGCTGAACGGCTGGACCGGCAACTACATCAGCGGCGGTTCTCTGGAGTTCTACGAAACCGATGAGAGTCGCGGGCACATCGGCGGAAGTATCATCTCTGCGTCCCAGACCTGCCACCCGATCAATTGGGTATTCCCTGGCCGGCCCAGCTGGGGCGACGCACTCAAGGACGCAGACCGAAACTATTTCAACTATGCAATGAAGATCGGGCTGATCCTGCATGACCTCCCGGTAGAGTCCAACCGGGTTGACCTCGATCCGAACGTCAAGGACGCCTTCGGCCTGCCTGTCGCGCGGATCACCCACCGTCCGCACAGCAACGACATCGCGATGGGTAAGTGGCAGGTAGATAAGAACGTAGAGATTCTGGAAGCAGCCGGCGCACGCAAGACCGTGCCGGTCTATCTGGACAAGATGACTGGCAATACCTGCCACCAGCACGGTACGGCCCGCATGGGCACCGACCCCTCAAAGAGCGTCCTTAACGAATGGGGGCAGGCACACGAGGTCGAGAACCTGTTTGTCGTTGACGGCTCCGGCTTCCCGACCGCAACGGGCGTCAACCCGACCCTGACAATGATGGCCAACGCCTGGCGCTGCAGCGAATACATCGCCGATGTATACGCAAAGGGCCGCGAAGAGCGCCTGGTCCTGGCAAAGTAACCGGTCTCAATTGAAGGAGAAAATAATCGTGACACTCAAAGCTGACTGGCCGGTTATCGGCGCACCAATTGATCCGGATTCCCAGGAACGTCTGTTTTTTACTGAGCATGAATGGGAAACGGTCGAAGCCGCCACCGCCCGCATCATGCCCACTGATCAGGATCCCGGAGCGAGGGAAGCACGGGTAGTGGTTTTCCTGGACCGTTACCTCTCCGGAATCGACTATGTCTATGCCGCCGCCGATGGCAGCGGATTTCTGAAAATGAGCGGCCGCTATGCCGATGCGTGGCGTGCCCGCATGGCGGACATGCAAAGGACATACCGTGAAGGACTGAGGAACCTCGATGACCAGTCCGTGCTGGAGAAAGGCTCGCTGTTCAAGGAACTCTCCGAATCGGACCAAGACCACATGCTGGAGAAAATTTCGGGGGCTCCGAAGCCCGGAAAGGTGACCCTTGGAACGAAGGAAGCGGTCACCACTTTCCTCCAGGGATCCTTCGATGAGGGTCTGGATTTTTTCCCGGCGCTGTGTCTGCACACGCGACAGGGCTTCTACTGCGATCCTGTTTACGGCGGAAACAAGGACCAGATGGGGTGGAAGTTTATCGGCTTTCCCGGCCCCGAATCCCTCAAGGACACCATGGATGGAACATACAACACGCATGAGTATTTCCATGAAGGCGAATACGATTGGGAGGAACTTATTCCCCATCTGAAGGTATCGACCTGGACCGAATCCGTTTCAGATGACTGATCGCTGCCTTCCAGACCGCCAAAGGCAAGAACAGCCGTCGGGCAACGACATAACTTCTTTCGGAGTCTGACAGCACAGCATCCCAAATGTCCGGGGCCGCTCACGGCAGAACCTGGAGCGGCCCCCGACAAAATATCTTTTGAGAGGGTTGGCTGCGTCCATCATCCACAAAACCTGGATGTCGCGGTAACGTAAAGAGTTCATACCACCAGACCTCTCGCCTTAGTCTCAAAGCATGCGCCAGGGCAGTTAGGAGTACAAGATGTGCCCCATCAAATCCATCGAGCGAGTACAAAGGCTCAAACTCGCGGACTCAGTGGCTGAACAGCTCGAGCGCCTTATTATCGAAGGCAGCTACAGTATCGGCGATAAACTTCCGCCCGAGCGCATGCTCGCAGATGAATTCGGTGTCGGCCGCAGCTCCATGCGCGAGGCTCTGCGCGTGGTTGAGTCGAACGGTCTCCTGCGCACGGACCACGGCGTTGGTGTCTTCGTCATCAGCAACAAGAAGAATGCCATGGGTCCGTCCGACATGCATCTGACTGGAAATTACAGGGTTTCGGATCTTTTCGAGGTCCGGTTAGCCCTGGAATGTGAAGCCGCCGGTCTGGCAGCCAAACGAATCACCGAGGAGGACCGCCGGAAACTTCTCGATATTCTTGATCGTGCCGCGGTGCCGGGGATCAGCGATGACGAATTCGTCCAACTGGACGGAGAGCTACACCGCGGCATCTCGGGTGCGAGCGGAAATCCCCTGCTCCTGGACGTCTCGAAGAGCATCGGGCCGCTTTTTGAAGAGTACTCCCACCAGGTCATCGGTTTACCTGGCCGGCGGGAAAACGCGCACGCCGGCCATGTGAAGATCGTGGAAGCCGTCATCGCCGGACGTGTCCGCGACGCCAGAACGGCGGTAGCGCAGCATTTGAGGGATGTTGAGCAGGACATTGTGGAATCTTTGAAAGCAACACCGGCTAACGTCTGACCCGCTCCAGCGCGTCAGACCCCTCCATTACTTGATGACCTAGCAGTCCTTTCGGGGACTTGGGCTCCAAGTGTTCAGACCACCTGATCATCTTTTGACCTTACCTCGTTCAGCCGTTATTTCATTCCTACTTAGATAAAGGAGCCGGAAATGTCCCACAATGTCGTGGACACAGAGACCGAGACAAATGCAGCCGGACCCGTGCTCATCGAAGCTCGAGCACTTGGCAAGACGTACCCGGGAGTCGTGGCACTCGAAAACGTCAGCCTGACGCTCCGGGCAGGTCAGATTCATGCCCTCCTGGGCGAAAACGGAGCCGGAAAGTCAACGCTCATTGGACTGCTTTCCGGCACCAAAAAACCCGACTCGGGAGAACTGTTGGTCGACGGAGAGGTTCGCCAGTTCACTAACCCCAAGCAAGCCCAGGAACTCGGCATCAGCACCATCTACCAGGAACAAACTCTGGCACCGGACCTAACGGTCACGCAGAATGTCTTCTTCGGCCGCGAACTGAAGAAGGGCAAGTTCCTACTGGATGAGCTGGCCATGCGCCGCCGTGTGGAAGAGCTAAGCGGTGAATTTGGGCTGTCTCCATCGGACCTGGACCGCGCGGTCGGCACCCTGGGAGCCCTCAAGCAGCACGTAGTTCAGATCCTTAAGGCCCTGGCTTTCGATGCACGGGTCGTGATTCTGGATGAACCGACCTCAGGCCTTGAAGACGATGAGCGCCAGATGCTGTTTGAACACATGGCCCGGCTGCGGGACCGCGGGGTCGCGCTGCTCTGGGTGACGCACCGGCTGGACGAGATCTTCGGGCTTGCCGACGTCATCACCGTGCTCCGGGACAGCAGATGGATCGCCAGCGTGGACCCGGCCGGACACACCCCTGATTCGCTGGTGCGGCTCATGGTCGGCCGGAAGCAGCTCGCCACGGAGTACGACCAGGTCCACGCACACCGGGAGCGTGGCCAGGGGCAGGGATCTGGCGAGGAGCACCTGCGGCTGGAATCCGTCACACGGTATCCCTTGGTGCGCGATGTTTCCTTGACCGTCATCAAGGGCGAGATCCTCGGAATTGCTGGCATTGCGGGCGCCGGTCGAACGGAATTGGCCCGCATCATTCTGGGCGCGGACCGTCCCGACAGCGGAAAGGTATTTATCGAAGGCAGGCCCGTTTCCCTGGCCAGCCCCCGTGAAGCCGCTAAAAGGGGCATCTCACTGGTCCCGGAAGAACGCAAAACCCAGTCAATTCTCGGAACGATGTCCATCGCAAAAAACATATCGATATCGGATCTATCCCGGGTGACCCGGATGCACGCCGTTCTTGACCGCCGAAAAGAAAACGGCATTGCGCGCAGCTACATCAATGACCTGGGAATCAAAGCACGCGACGCGCAGCAGAAAATCGTCAACCTCAGCGGAGGAAACCAGCAGAAGGCGATAGTCGCGCGCTGCCTGTTCAATAACCCATCCCTACTGATCTTCGACGAGCCCACACAGGGCGTCGATGTGGCGGCCAAAGCGGAAATCTACCGCCTGATCTACGACTTCGTAGACGGCGGTGGCGCCGCGATAGTGATCTCCTCCGAATTACCCGAGCTGCTTAGCCTCAGCGACCGGATAGTCGTGATGCGGGAAGGCCGGCTCGTCGGGGAAGTCGCCGGGGTAGGCCGACAGGGTAACGAACGCTCCGAGAGTGAGAGCGCCGAACTGATCATGTCGATGGCAGCCAGAAATACAGGGCTGCTCGTCGACAACACTCTTAAGGAGGGTGTGGCATGAACATCCGGGAAAAATTCGGCCGCGCTGCAGCGGTCGACGGTCTTCCGATAGCACTGGCCCTCATTGTCGTGATCGCATACTTCTCGATCGCTTCACCGTTCTTCATGACCGGGGAGAACATCCGCAACCTGCTGATGCAGTCGATCTTCACCATTCTCCTGGCTGCAGGCATGACCTTCGTCCTGATCAGCGGCGGAATCGACCTTTCCGTGGGGTCTGCGACGGGCCTTAGCGCGGCGGTGACGCTTCTGGTCCTGATGAACGGCGGAACGCTCGCCGCCGGCATCGCCGCCGGAGTCGCCACCGGGGCGGCAATCGGAGCCATCAACGGGTTCTTCATAGCCGTTCTGGGAATCAACGCGTTCATAGTTACGCTTGCAAGCCTGAGCATCGGCGCAGGAGCTCTCCAGGTCCTCACCTCCGAAGTGCAGCTGACCGGCGTCGATTCGCCTGGTTTTGCCGCCCTCACCAAGGCGAGCATCCTCGGAATCCCTGCAGGATTGTGGGTCACCCTGGCGATCGTGGCGATCCTTGAATGGATACTTCTGGCGACACCGCTTGGCCGCGGGTTCTTCGCCATGGGAACGAATCGCCAGGCGGCTTTTCTCGCCGGTACCAACGTCCGGCGGCTGGAACTCGGCGTCTACCTTATCTCCGGTACGGTCGCCGGAACCGCAGGAGTGCTCCTCGCGTCACACCTGAACTCGGTGCAGCCCGGCCTTGGACAGGGGTATGAGTTCACCGCAATCGCCGCGGCCGTTCTGGGTGGAATCGCACTTTTCGGAGGTCGCGGAAGTGTCTGGCGCAGCGTAGTCGGCGCTTTGTTCCTGGCGACCCTGAGCCAAGGGCTCCAACTCACCGGAGTGGATCCGCTCTGGTTCAACATCGTCACCGGCACCAGCATCGTCGCGGCTGTCGCCCTCGACCGCGGCGTCCAGCATTTCGTAATTGGTCGGCTGACCAGTCCGCCTAAACAAGGAACTCGTTCTGGTCCTCCACCCGAAGGCCCCGCGACTGGCGCTGAATCGGACGAGGAAGCATCTGTGCCGGTGTCAACTCTCTCAGCAGCAAGGAACGTGTGATGGCAATGACTTCAAAAACAGGAGTGGCGGGAGCCCAATTCGGGCGCTTGCTTCAGAACCCCAGCTCGGGCGCGTTGGCGCTGGTGGCGGTATTGGCCGTCGCCATGTCGATGGCGTTTCCGGCGTTCCCTACCGGTACCAACGCAGGCAACATCGCCAACCAGATGGTATTTGTGGTCCTCCTGGCCCTGGGCATGACGGTGGTACTCATCACCGGTGGGATCGACCTTTCCGTCGGCTCTGTCATGGGACTCAGCGCTGGTATCGGCGCCTATACGATAACAACCGGAGTCCCGTTGTTCCTGGGCCTCCTCGCCGCCGTAGCCGCGGGCGGATTTTTGGGATTCATCAACGGTCTGCTTATAACGAGACTGGGATTACCTGATTTCATTGCAACCCTGGCAATGCTCGGCGTGGCCCGCGGCGTCCTGTTCCTGTGGACCAACGGGGTTCCCCTGACCGGGTACATGCTGCCGGAGTACTACATCATTTCCGGCCTCGAGCAGCCGTTCGGCTTCCTCACGGTGCCCATGCTGCTGGCCATCGCTGCAGTTCTGGCCGTGGGCCTGCTGCTCAAAGCGACCGGATTCGGCAGGCACGCCTATGGAATCGGCAGCAACCCCCAGGCGGCACTGCTCTCCGGGGTACCGGTTAATCGGATCAAGGTGACGGCCTACGTGATCAGCGGGCTTACCGCGGGAGTGGCGGGCATGCTCATGGCGGGACGGACCATGACCGTGGCCCCGACCATGGGCATTGGCTTCGAGCTTTCCGCCATAGCTGCCGCCGTGATCGGCGGGGCGGCCCTGACAGGTGGACGGGGAACCGCCTTTGGTGCCCTCACCGGCGCGCTCGTACTGAGCATCACCGCAAACGCGATCAATATCTCCGGAGTCAGCTCGGCCTGGCAACAGGTAGTAATCGGCGCCGTCCTGCTTCTGGCCGTCGTCTTCGACCGCGTCAGCTCCCTGCTCCGAGAGCGTTCCGCCCGGCTGAGGATCAAACCCGTACACGTCTAGCCGCGGCTCCAAAGCGCATTGAAGAACTCCCAGCCCATCCACTTCCCAGCAACACCTGTCAGTGAAAGAGGTCAACCATGTCAGCAGCAAACAGCCCCACGCAGGCCGGCTACTCCCGCCGAAGCATGCTCACCCACATGGGCATCGGCGCCGGACTCCTCGCCGGTTCAGGCCTGCTTTCGGCCTGCTCCACGGTGAGCACGGCCGGCAACGCCAAAGCTGCCGCGGGCGGTACAGGCGGGATAGCCAGTGCCGGCGGCGCCGCCTATGACGCCGAAATCAAAAAACTGGTCAATGGACGAACCCTACAAGTGGGGTGGACCCCGCCAATCCTGTCCGAGATGTTCGACCAAATGGAAAAGGCCGCCTTCGGCCGCATGGCCGAACTGGAAGAGGCCTACGGAATCCAGTGGAAATGGGAACGTTCTGCGCCCACCGGCAATTTCGACGCCGTCGAGCAGCAGGTCAGTACCGTTCGTGGCTGGACATCCCGAGGATTCGACGCTGTGCTTGTCTGTACCGGGGCCAACTTCGCCACTATGCAGAATGTCTACCAGCAGGCCTTTGACGGCGGAACACAGGTCTTCCAGTTCAATCAGCCGGTTGAAGTCTACGATGAAGAAGACATTCTCGCGGTCTCCAACATCGGCTACGACAACCGTTGGCAATCCGGCTACGTCGCCGGATCCTTCATCGCCGAAACCCTCAAAGGCAAAGGCAAAATCATCCAGATCATGGGCCCTTCCGGATCCGATTGGTCCAAGGCCCGCCAGATTGGATTCGATCTCGCCCTTAAAGAGAACCCCGGCCTGGAAGTAGTCGGCACCGCCGACGGGGGGTATCTCCGGGACAAAGGTCTGAACGCGGCCCAGGACCTGCTCACCCGCTTCCGTGACATCGATGCGATCTACGGCGAAAACGAAGACATGGCCTTGGGAGCCTCTCAAGCGGTGGACGCCGCAGGGCTTAAGCAATGGGACGGCAGTGAAGGCGTTGTGGTTGTCGGAGCGGATGGCCTGATCTCCGGCATGGAAGCGATCAAGGCCGGCAAACTCACCGCCAGCGTCGACGTCGGCTCCGTCGATCAAGGCCGTGCCTTCATCGATGCCGTCTTCCGCCGGGTCGTGCTCGGAGAGCACGTTGCCAAGATCATTGAAGTGCCCACACGCGTCGTCACCAAGGACAACGTCGATGCCGCCAAGGCCTACATCGAAGGCAACATGAACCCGGCCAAAACATACTGACTCCCAGAGTTCCGGTTCCGCGCACCCGCACCACGACGCTTGTCCCCGTAACCAAGACCCGCCTATCGGATGGGTGCCGACACTTTCCGCCCTGCCAGTGAAACCAATGCCGCCTGTGCCTCCGGACAGCGGCCATGTTCGGCATCCGCCGGTGAAAGGACAACATGCAGAAACTTCTCAATGACCCTGCAGAGACAGTAACGGACTATCTGACGGGCCTGTCAGCAGCCCACAGCGATATTGTGAAATTCGACCGGCAGAACCGGATCATAGTGCGCGCCGCCCCGGCCCGCGCCGGAAAGGTCGGCCTCGTTGCTGGAGGTGGCTCCGGATGCGAACCCCTTCACAGCGGTTACGTAGGACTTGGAATGCTGGACGCTTCCTGCCCGGGAGAAGTCTTTACTTCGCCCGTCCCCGACCAGATTATCGCAGCGACCCGTGCCGCGAACGCCGGTTCCGGTGTCCTTCATGTAGTGAAGAACTTCAGCGGCGAAGTCATGAACTTCGGTATGGCCGAAGAACTGCTGTCGTTCGAAGACATACCCGTGAAAACGGTGCTGGTCAACGATGACGTCGCCGTGGCTGACCTGCCCGGAACGGCCGGCCGCCGAGGGCTCGGGGCGACTATCCTCATAGAAAAAATTGCCGGGGCGGCTGCGGAACAGGGACAGGATCTGGCCAGCGTTGCCGGACTGGCCCAAGAGGTCAACAGCCGGGCCCGAACCTTTGGCATCGGGCTTTCATCCTGCATACCACCCTTAAGAGGTAAACCGATCTTCGAGCTGCCCGCCGGCCATATGGAACTGGGAATCGGTATTAGCGGGGAACAGGGACGGGAGAGACGCCCGCTGGCAACCGCCGCGGAGATCGCCGACATCATGGTTGCCGAAGTTCTCGCGGACCTTCGGCCGACGATCGGAGCCGACGTCCTGGTACTGCTGAACGGCATGGGCGGGACGCCCCAGGGGGAACTGTACGTCCTTTACGGTGAGGTCGAACGCAGACTCCGGGCCGCAGACCTGAGCCCTGTTCGAACTCTCGTCGGCAATTACTTGACGTCCCTCGATCAGGCAGGCGCCGCTCTGACCGTCTTGGAACTCACTGAAGAAATGAAAGCTCTCTGGGATGCGCCCGTGCTCACGCCCTCACTACGATGGGGAGTCTAAGAAATGACTGCACAAATCGACACCGATGCCCTGACCCGCTGGGTCCTGGAGTGCGCCAGGATCATTGAAACCCATAAAGAGGACCTGAACGAGCTCGACTCCGCCAGCGGCGATGCAGACCACGGCTCGAACCTCAGCAGAGGCTTTTCCGCCGTCGCCGAAACGATCGAATCACCCACGAGCGACTCTCCCTCCGACCTGATGAAACTGGTCGGTACGACACTCGTCAGCCGCGTCGGAGGTTCCAGCGGGGCTCTTTACGGGACATTCTTCCTGCGCATGGCACGCGCCATGGGACCGGCAGCCGTTATAGGAAGACGGGAGCTCGGACAAGCTCTGGCTGCAGCAGGCGAAGGAATCGTCGAGCGGGGAAAGGTCGAACGGGGAGACAAGACCCTTTATGATGCCCTGGCGCCAGCCATCGATGCCTATCACACAGGGATAAAAAACGATCTCAGCGCCGCTGAGGCGTTGGAATCGGCGGCCAATGCCGCCGACACCGGCCGAGATGCAACGGCCCGGCTCGCAGCACGGAAGGGCCGCGCCAGCTACCTGGGGGACAGGACCATCGGACACATCGACGCCGGCTCCGCCTCCATGGCACTGATCATCAACGCCGCGTCCAAGACCCTGGGCCAATCCTAAAGGCAGGAATGACTCATGCGGGGCCTTCAACCGGACCTAACCCCGGGTGAAGGCCCCCTTGATGACAGCGGTCTTTTCAAGAGTCGAGTAGCCCAATGGCCCCATCCCTTCCCTGGAGATTTTCCGAGGGACCATCTCGCCCATGGCACCTGATGTCCTGCTTGCACATCCATCCAGAAGAGAGGACGGCGTATTCCTGAATCTCCGCTGACTCCCGGACCTTCCACGCCCAAACCGGGCTTCTCCCGTATTCCAGTGGACACCGCTGATATCCGGACCTGCTGTCCGCATCGTCTACCCTCCGGCTCCTCCCCCGCGAGATCTTGCCTCTTACCTCAGAAACTCATATGCAGGCGGGCCACCTATCGCCGGGAAACTGGAGTGAAGAAGCTTGGACGGTCCGCAGCGAACGGAAAGTGTTTTCCCGTGACGGCATTATTCCCGCTCCAGAATCCGGCGGTCACTGACATGTGGACTCGGGATGACCAGGACAATTCACAAAGGCAGTCCCGGGGCACGGGTCACAGAAAACAGGGAGGCCGGGTCTGCCGTGGAAACACATTCGGAAAGCGTAGGGGGACTTTGGCAATTCCAGGCAAGGAACCAGAGCTGTAACCGTGCATCCTGCAACTCATACGCCTGGGATCAGCCTGCGAACTCGTAGGGGGGAAGTCCGGCAACGCCGACGTCGAGTGCCAGAATGGACCCGGCTAAAGGCTCAGAAGCCATCTGTTGCGGCGACAGCCCATGTCTGGCCGTTGTGATGAACAGCTGGTCCATTCCGCTGCCGCCGAAGGCGACACTGGTCACACGGGAGACGGGCATGTCTATGGTTTCAAGCAGCCGCCCGTCAGGACTGTACCTGTGGATGCCGGCACCGTCCCACATCGCAACCCACAGAGTGCCCTCACTGTCGACGGCCATGCCGTCTGGCGTCGCCGCAGGGTGGGGAATTTGGGCGAGGATACGGCCGTTGCCGATTTCACCGCTGTCGCGGTCGAAGTCGTAGGCATCGATGCGGCACTTAGGAGAGTCAATGAAGTAGAAAGTGCGTCCGTCCGGGCTCCAGTCCAGACCGTTTGAGATGGAGACGCCGGCTATTGCCCTGTGTGCGGCAAAGCCGGCGCTGATCCTGTAGAGCGCGCCTTCGCCCGCACTGAGGTCAGTGGCCATTGTTCCGGCCCATAACCGTCCCATGGGATCACAGGCACCGTCATTCATTCTGTTTTGCGTCCGTGATTTCTCAATTTCGGCGGCCAGAGACATGACTGTCCCGCCCGGTTCGATAAGCCCGATTCCGTCTCGTACTGCGCACACGAGTCCGCCGGACTTACGGGCAGCAGTCATGCCAACCGGTTGGCCGACATTCATACTGCTGTCACTGCCGTCAGAAGGATTGAAGCGATGAATTTCGCCGGCGAATATGTCAACCCACAGCAGTTCCTGATTCCTTACGTCCCACCAGGGACCCTCGGCCAGATCTGCCCCCGCCTTCAGGGCAAGCTCGGGTTTCCTTCGTTTCATGACAGCGCAGCCACAGCAAGGCCGGCGTGCGCCTGATGGAAAGGGATTATGGCGCCCTTGAAGCGGATGACCTGTGCGGCCAGCCGATGTCCGGCCAATGCGGCTTCATAGGGTCCGCTCCCGTTTAACCTGGCGGCAAGATAGCCCGCGTTGAAGGAGTCGCCTGCGCCCGTGGTATCCACGACACCCGTAACTGTTTCGGCCGGAACGTTCTGTCTGACGCTTCCCGTGCGGACAATGCAACCGTCCTCACCGTCCTTGACGACTACTTCTGCCACTCCCAGTCCGGCGATGCGCCGGGCACACGCGGCGGGGTTGGCGTCCCCGAACAGCTGCTGTTCATCGTCGAAAGTGGGAAAAACCATGTCAGAACGGCGAAGCGTCGTTTCGATCGCTGTCCTGGCCTCGGTAGGATCATCCCAGCCCGCGGGACGATAATTGGTGTCGAACACGACGAGGCAGCCCCGCCTTCTAGCCGCATCCAGCGCTGCCCACAGCCGTTCGCGACCCTGCGCACTAAGGATCTGGAGGCTGATGGCCGAGAGATAGACAACATCGAAAGAATTGAAAGCCTCGTCTTGGCCTGGGCCGCAGGCAGATCCGAACAATCCCCGCGCCGGCGCATTTGACCGGTGGTAGGTGAAACTGCGTTCGCCGTTGGTTCCCGTGCGCACCAGGTACAGTCCAGGGGTTCCGCCCTCCACCCGTTCGATCCGGGCTGTGCCGACACCCTCGCGTTCCATCTGGCGCAGCATCTGGTCGCTGTACCAGTCCGTCCCGACGCGGGTGATGTAATCGACTTGAAGGCCGGTCCCGCCCATGCGGGCTAGGTAGGTAGCCGTGTTATAGGTATCTCCTGCATAGGAAAGCCCGAGAGTCTCGTCGTCCCTGTGGGTCAGCTCGATCATCGCCTCGCCTACTGCTGCGACCCGGATCATCCGATTGCCTGCAAAGTGCGAAGAAGACCCAGGGTCTTGGTCTCGATGTCGCCGGTGTAGAGATCGCTGCCGACACCGACGGCGAAGGCCCCGGCCTCAAGCCACATAGGAACATCCGAGATCGGGATGCCGCCCGTGGGAATGATCCTGGCCTCGGGCAGGACGGCAAGTGCCGACTTCAGATATGACGGTCCGCCCACATGCGCCGGGAAGAGTTTGGCTAGGCCTCGGGCTGAGGAGGAGGCAAGCTCCAAGGGGGTAAATCCACCTTCGATGAAGAGTGTGTCCGTACTGGCGGCGACGGCCCTCGCGGCTGCTACAGGGTAAGGGCTGACCAGAAAATGGGCACCGGCGCTGATCCCAAGTTCGGCCTGTTCGTCTGATCCGACAGTGCCGATGCCGATCAGTGCCTGCGGTGCGGCTGACTGCAGCTCGGGCAGCAAATGCTCCCAGCCCGGGATGGTCGTCGTGAGCTCCAGAGCGGTGATGCCCAGGCCGAGGAGGTGTAGGCCAAGGTCACGTGCGTCTCCCGCGTTCCGGGTCCTCAATACCGGAAGCAGCCGCGCCGCGCCGATGCTCTGTGCGGCTTCGGCTGCACTCAGTTCATTAGTCATGGTTTGCCTTCCCTAAACTGTTGAGGTTGGAAGCGCTCAGATTTTGAGCTTGTAGGCCTCGAAGGCCTCCGCACTCAGTTCAACACCAAGTCCTGGCGAGTCCTTGGCCTCGACGTACCCGTCTTTAACTTCCAGGGGGTCGGTCAGCAGGCCGTCCCATCCGGGGCCCCCGTACGCGTCGAATTCGATCATGGGGGAGTTTTCGCAGGCTAGGATCATTTGCAGGCCAGCAGCAAGAGCGACACCGGTCCCCGAGGAGCAAGCGATGTGGGGCACACACGTAATGTTCCAGGCGCTGGCCATGTCAGCAACGCGCTTTGCTTCTGTGATTCCCCCGACACTCGTACAATCCGGCTGCAGTACATCGAAGGTGCGGCGGCTGAGAAGGTCGATGTATTCGAAGCGGGTCAGCAGGGATTCGCCTCCGGCCAGCGGAATGTTGATCCTGTCACTGAGCCAGGTGTTGTCTTCAATGTACTGGCTCAAACTGCGGGACAGGATAGGCTCTTCCAGCCAGGTTAGCCGGTACGGTTCAAGCTCGCGTGCCAGCTCGAAGGCACCCCGTCGGTCGTAGGACATATTGGCATCAACCATGATGTCGGGCTCATTGCCGACCGCGTCCCGCACCGACCCGATCAGCTCGACGGCGGATTCCAGGTCGCCGGTGACGCGGAGTTTCATGGCCGTGAAGCCGTTGGATACGGCAGCCTTGACTTCTTCGACGATTTCGCCTGTGGGTTTGAGCGAGGGCGCGAAATACGCCCGTACCTTCGACTTCGACGCCCCTAGGAGACGGTAGACGGGCTGGTTGCTGACCTTGCCGAGCAGATCCCAGAGAGCGATATCGATGCCACTGAGTGCGTAGGTTTCGATGCCCCGGCGTCCCCACATATGCGTGGCGTTGAGCATTTCCTGCCAGAGGGCACCAATGTCCCGCGGGTCACGTCCCACCAGCATCGGGCCAAGCTGGTTATTGATGATTGGTCCAACCGTCGGGAAGTAAGCGGCGGAGAAACCTGCCTCCCCGATGCCTTCGAAGCCCTCGTCCGTCGAAATCTTGACAACGATACCGCCCTTGACATTGACAACCATCGCCCCCCATCGCAGTTCTTCATCAAGGGGCACCCCCAGCGGGGCGGCGGTTACGCTGGTGATCTTCATGGATTTCCTCCAAATGTCGTCGACGCATGGACTGCGCAGTTGTTGGTTTGTGTGGGGTGGTGGCCCGTCCGGGTGGTGTCCGGACGGGCCGCGGGGTGAGCGTTGGGGGGAAGGGGTTAGGTGCGTTCGAGGTAGGCT
>Ga0307416_100000353_pt1 | contig 23805 bp, 21 predicted proteins | sample DK1Cmetagenome_2_FD_203821 | JGI IMG/M metagenome (GOLD analysis project Ga0307416, IMG submission 203821) | Maize rhizosphere microbial communities from greenhouse at UC Davis, California, United States - DK15-C-3 | ecosystem: Host-associated > Plants > Roots > Rhizosphere > Soil | place...
TGGTGGTGGAGATGATGGGACTCGAACCCACGACCCCCTGCTTGCAAAGCAGGTGCTCTGCCAACTGAGCTACATCCCCATGCTGACCTGCGGTTTTGCGTAGCAGCATGCCTCATGGACGGTAGCACAGCACTCCAACAGCACCATACCGGCAGCCCAAGACTGGATGGCGTGGGCGCTGTGGGTGGCGGTGGTATCGGCACAGTTGGCCGCGAGCGGTCGAGGCTGTATCGGAGCTCGCGCGCTCAGGTTGAGCGCACTGCTGTCCCTAGACGATTGCGGGTCGAGCGTGGAGCGAGAGGCGAACGTGTTTGGCCCGCACAGCGGTTGACGAACGCATTTGCTGGGGAGCGCCGCCCGTCGGCGAGGGAAGGGCAAAGCTGGCCTTTAGAACCCACCTGGCTGCTTCGTCGCCAGTATCGGGTGGTTCATGGTTTGGCGTACCCCCAGCTGCCAGCGTTCCAGAACACGCTCTCGGTGGTCGGGTTGCTCACGATGTTGAGGAGGTCTTGACGCCAGGCGAGGAAGCTGGGCACCTGGTAGAGCGGGATGGTGGGGAGCTGAGTCCACAGCTGCTGGTCGATCTGGTTGCCAATGGTGGCCGCACGGGTCGGGTCAAGCTCGCCGATGGCTTGCTGGTATAGGGCGTCGATGGTGGGGTCGGTGAATTTGCCGAAGTTGCCGCCACCGCCGGTTCGGTAGATGTCCTGGCTGGCGGAGATCGCGAATGGATTGCCGAGCCAGTAAAAGTTGGTGATGTCAAAGTTGCCCTTGGGGATCCACTGCCCGAACAGGATGTCGCTTCTAGTGTTGGCCAAGTCCAGGTGGATGCCGGCTTTGGCGAGCTGGTCTTGGAGCAGTTCGCCTTGGAGCTTGCGCCGTGGGTCCTCGACAAAGGTCGAGCTGCGCAGCTCCAGCCGCTGTCCGTTCCTGGCATAGACCCCGTCGGCACCCAGAGTCCAGCCGGCCTGCTCCAGCAGTTGCCTGGCGGCTTGGATGTTGCCCTTGCCGTAGCCGCCGCTGTGGTCCTGGTAGGGCTGTTGGCCGGTCAGCCAGATCCGGTTGCCGAGCACCTGGGCGTTGGAGTTGACCGGACGGGCCATGCGGTCAACCAACTGCTGAGTGTCGATCGCGGTGGCGATCGCCTGGCGGACCGGCAGCTCAGCCAGGATCGGATGATTGAGGTTGAAGGTGAGATGCTCAAAGCCCAGCGAAGGGCTGGCCTGGCTACGCACCCCGGGCAGCCGCCTGATGGTGTTGACCAAGTCCGCGGTGGGCTCAGGGTTGATGAGGTCGGCCTCGTGGTTGCGCAGGGCGGCAAGTTCGGCGTCGGAGTCAGGCACCAGCCGGATCAGGATCTGGTCCAGGTGAGCCTTGGCACCCCAGTACTGGTCGTTGCGGGCCAGGGTCAGAGTCTCACCCCGGCGGAACCCGGCGATCTTGAACGGCCCCCCAGAGGGGATCCGCTCAGGGTGCTTGTCGAGGCCGCGGTTCCAGCCGCCTGGCTGCCGGTCCACGTAGTGGGCGGGCAGCAGGTTGGCGAACAGGCTCGGCCATTCGGCGAAGTTCTCGTCGAACACGACGGTGACTGTCTTGCTGTCCACCGACCCGGTGACCTGCTTGATCCGGTCATACCCGACGGTCGTGACCGCGTCGATCCTGGGGTTGGTGCCGCTGAGGTTCTCCCACAGATAGATGAAGTCGGCGGCCGTGATCGGCGTTCCGTCCGACCAGCTGGCCTCGGGTCGGATCCGATAGGTGATGGTCTGGGGATCTCGGCTGGTCAGTTCGGCGCTGGCCATGAAGGTCTGGTCGAGCTGGAAGGAGAAGTTGGGGTGGATGCGGAACACCGAGGGGTACATGGTCGCGGCCACCGGCTGGAGGGCCACGCCGCCGCCATCCTTGGAGGTGTGGGCGTTGAACCCGCTCGGCTCTTGGATGGCGGTGGCCCGCACCGTCCCTCCCTCCCGGATTTCGACCTTCGGTCGGCTCGGCGCATCGGGAATGTCGCCGGTGCGCAGCACCATGACACCGGCCACGACGACTGCCACTACAGCGAGGGCGGCCAGCCACCGCCAGCGGCGCACATCCATCACCGGTCCAGCCCCAGACGGTGGGCGACCGCGGCCGCCTCACCCCGGCCGGCCACGCCCAACTTGGCCAGGATGCGCGAGACGTGCACGCTTGCGGTCTTCTCGGTGATGAACAGCTCCCCACCGATCTGCCGGTTGGTGCGGCCCGCGGCCACCAGCGTAAGTACCTCGGTCTCCCGCCGGGTCAGGCCAAGCGATGCCGCCGGGGAGGGCGACGCTGCGGGTGCCGGTCCCTTGGCGGCCGGCTCCTGAAGGTGAAGGCGGCCCCGGTTGGCCAGCAACTCGATCTCACGGCGCAGTGGCCCCGCCCCCAACGCCACCGTGGTCTGGTGCGCGGCCCGGAGCACCGGCTGGATCTGGGCCCGCGGCGCCCTGACTCCAAGCAGCGCCTCCGCCTGCCGAAGACGGGCGTAGGCGGCCCGATACGACAGCTCGGCCCGCTCCCAGCACTCGGCGGCCCGCTGCCATGCTTGCGGGTCTGATCGTCCTTCCAACCGGGACCGCTCGGCCTGGGCCAGCATCGCATGGCAATCCATCCAGGGCTCGGTATCCGCCGCCGGCCCCTGCTGGCTGACTGCTGCCACCACGCCGACCAGCCGTTCAACCCACTGGAGGGCCTCGTCGACACCGGCGGCGGACCGCTTCGCCCGGCCCAGTTCGGTGCGGTCGGCTGCCGCCCGGAGCCCCAGCACCCAGAACCTCATTCCGAGTCGCTTGAACTCCGGATCCGACTCGTCCTGCCCAGCCCGAAGCTGCTCCAGGACGCCCATGCCCTCATCTACGGCGGCGCGCGCGTCGTCGTGGCGGCCCTCCCAGATGGCCAGCTCGGCAAGGCTGGCCAACGGCCAGACGGCAATGAACGGCGCCGGGTTCAGCTGCTTGGCCAGCTCCAGGTGGTGGCGAGCAGACCCCAAGGCGCCCCGCCCCACCTCAAGGTCCCCCTTGATCCTGTGCAGCACGAAGGCAGCGGTCGTCTCGCGCTCCAACGCCTCGGTCAGGACACGGTCACATGCCTCCCACTCGCCAAACTCGAAGAGCCCATCGGCCAGGTTGGCGGCCAGGAAGCTCCCCATCGACTGCTCCAACCCGAGTTCGCGAGCAACCGCCAGACCGCGTCGGGCCACCTCGAGAGCCTCCCGCTCCCGGCCGCCACGCGAGAACAGGACGGCGCTGAGGTTGAGGTAGGCGCGGACGATGCCCTCGGGGTTGCCGACTTCTTCGGCGATCCGTAGCGCCTCCACCAAATGGTCGGCGTTTTCGGTGCAGCATCCCAGGATGTCCAAGGCGTGGCCCTCCTCGGCCCGGGCCCCGACCGTGCGGGCGAGTACCAGCGCCTCTTCGGCGCGGCGCCAGGCGTCGCGCCACCGCGCGGTCAACATCAGCGACTGGGCGTAATAGGCCAGGACGCGGGCCCGCTCGGCCGACGGCTCGACCGGCAGGATCCGTACCCCCTCCTCCAAGGCGGCCAGGCACGCCTCCTCGTCGCCGGCCGCCCAGTGGTCGTCCCCCAGCCGCATGTACAGGAGCGCTGCCCGCATCGGATAGCTCGACGGGTCCAGCTGGCCGAGCGCCTCAGTGAGCAGCACCGCCCCACGCTGGGATCGACCGGAGGCTGACGCAGCATCGGCCGTCCTGGTCAGCAGCTCGGCCTGATCCAGCCCGGCTGCCCGGCCAGGGTCGGTCATCTGCTCCCACAGCTCAAGGGCGCGCTCGTAGTGGCGCTGGGCCTCGGGGAAAGCCCGGGCCCGGTCGGCGGTCAGCCCGGCCTGGATCCGGGCGGGCAGGGCTCGGGTGGGCTCGCCAGCCGCGTCCCAGTGGGCGGCCACCTCGGCGGTCGCCACCGCTGGTGGGCCATCGAGCAGCTCCGGCCGCTCGGTGAGCGCTTGGGCCAGGTCGGCGTGCAGCCGCGCCCGTTCGCCAGGCAGGAGGTCGGCGTCGATCACCTCCCGGAGCAGGGCATGCCGCACCTGGTAGCCGTCCCCGCCGGGTTTGGTGACCAGCAGCTGGCTGGTGACGGCGGCCCGCAGCGCCTCGGCTAGCGCTCGATCGTCTTGGCCGACGACCGCGGCGAGCAGCCAGTGCGAGACCTCCCGGCCGGCCACCGCGACCACCGCCAACACCTGCCTCGAATGATCGGGCAGCGCGCCCACCCGGCCACGCAGCAGGTCGCGCAGGGTCGCTGGAAGCTCGTCCGAGCCGGCCCGCACGACCGCCAGCAGCTCCTCAGTGAAGAACGGGTTGCCCTCGGACCGGGCGAACACGCCGTCCACCAGGTCGGCGGCTGGGGCAGCTCCGAGGATGCCGACCAGCTGCGCCTCCGTCTGGGCTTGGTCAAGCCGCAAAAGTTCAATGCGCTCCACCCGGCTGGCCCGGTCCAGCTCGGCCAGGTAGGGCCCCAGCCGCTGCTGGCCTGGCTCGTCGTTGCGGTAGGTGACCACCAGCAGCAGCCGCTCCCGCCGCAGGTTGCGGACCAGGAACGCCAGCAGGTCACGGGTGGAGCGGTCGGCCCAGTGCAGATCCTCGATCACCAGCACCAGCGGGGCCTGCTCGCCAAGCCGCGCCAGTAAGCCGAGGAGCAGCTCGAACAGTCGGGCCTGGGCGGCGGCCTGGCCAGCAGGGCCCGCTTCGAGCGCGCCCAGGGCGGGCAGCAGGCGGGCCAGCTCGGGCCAGGACGGGCCGACCAGCTCCCGCACCGCTTCCGCCCCGACATCGGCGACCAGCGCCCGCAGGATCTCCACGATCGGGGCATAGGGCAGGGCGCCGTCGCCGACCGGTACACAGCCCCCGACCAGCACCCGGGTCCCGTCGGGGACGTGGCGGCTGGTCAGCTCGGCCATTAGGCGTGTCTTGCCGACACCGGCCTCGCCCCCCACCAGGACGACAGCCGGTTCGCCAGCTGCGGCCCGCCCTCTGACCGCCTCCAGGACCTGGAGTTCCTCGACACGGCCAACCAAGGTGGGGCTCGCCACGCGACCGCCCATCTCGCCGGGATTATCCCTCGTGACCGGCCAGTGGGAAACGGCGGCCGTACCGGGGCGGCGGCGAAAGATGGGGAGCTGCCAGTCGCCTATGTATGGCACATGCCGGATTCGGGCGGGACAGTGCGGCGCGATCCTCAACCTGCCAGCGACGACTGTCACTGGCAGGCAACGGAGGCCAACCATGCAGGTCAAGCAACCGCCCCACACCAACTCGACCGCGCAGGAGCTACAGCCAGCCGGAGCGACCGTCGATGCCGAGGCCAGGGAGCACCCAGCTCCAGGCGGGGTGAGGAACCTTCGGGTTCGGCATGTGCTGGTCTGGACCGTCTTAACGCTGCTGGCTGCGCTCGCCCTGGTGGTGGCCACTCTGGTCGTCACGCCCGCCGACCCGGCCCCACCGCCTCCCACCTCGCCGATGCAGTTCGGCCCGTCGATGGGCAACGCCAGGCCGTACTGAGCATCACCGGGGTACGACGCCACGACCATCGCGCAACCTTGGCAGAGCGGACTATCGGGAACGTGGACCGACGACACAAGGACCGAGGCAGGGAGGCCGGGATGGCCCTGTTCATGGGTGTGCACACAATCAACGGCGGCGTTTCACTGGAAGACATCGCCAAGGCGCATGTGGCCGACCTGGCGATCCAAGGTGGGCATGGCGTCAGATATCTGCGCTACTGGGTCGACGAGCTAGAGGGGAAGGTCTTCTGTTTGGTGGAAGCACCCTCGGGGGCGGCTGCCGCCATCGTCCAGCGCCAGGCGCATGGCCTGACGGCCGACGAGGTCTACCAGGTGCGGGAAGGCCTCTAGGTCACCGCTGATCGACACGAACCGTGTGTCGGGCATCGGGGACGACCAGCTGATACGGGTCTACGGCTGCTGCCTGCCATCGCGCTGGGGATGCTCCCTGGACCGCTGGAGCAGCAAGCGGCCGATCTCATCGCCGCGGTTCTGCCGCTGTCCAGTCGGAGAGTCCGGCCCCAGAAAGGCGCACGCAAGAGCACCTGACTGGCCGGGGCTAGCGAAGCCGCTTTTCTCCGAGCAGGGTGGCCGCCTCGGCGGCCGAGGGGCGGGCGCCCAGGGCCTTGAGCCGCTCGTGGGCGACCCGCAGCACGTGCTCCCCGTCGTTCCCGCCCATCCCCACAAGGCAGCGGCCCTGGCCCAGCAGGGCCAGGGCGTGCTCCAGGGCCTGGCGGTAGCTGCCCCACCCCTCGGCCGCCTCACTGAACAACTCCGCCGCCCGCTCCAACTCCCCCGCGGACTCGGCCAGGACCGCCTGGGCGGTGGTGGCGGACAGGCGGTACCGGGTGGCGCTGGGCTGGGCGGCGGCGATCAGGTCGCGGGCCAGGGCGGGGGCGGGGGCGGCGGCGACACGGACCATGTCGGCGACGTGCTGGCCGAGGAAGCGGCGGCCGCCGGCGCGGTCGGCGGTGAGCTGGGCGGCCTCGGTGACCAGGGACAGGGCGGCCGGGCGGTCGCCGGTCGCCTGGGCGACCAGGGCGGCGTTGACCAGGGCGGGGACGAGCTGCTGGAGGTCGTCGATCTCGCGGGCCCGGGGGAGGACGCGGTGCGAGAGGTCGCGGGCGGCGATCAGGTCGCCCCGCCAGGCGAGGATCAGGGTGAGGGAGCGGCGGCAGCCGATGGCCAGGTAGTCGCCGCCGTGGGCCAGGTCCCAGGCGATCGCCTCGTCGGCCAGGGCGACCGCCTCGTCCCAGCGGCCGAGGTCGAGCAGGGGGCCGAGGGTGGATGCGCGCAGCCACATGGCGGCCTCGCTCTGGCCGCGGCGCTCGGCGAAGTCGACGCCGTCCTCGCACACGGCCAGGGCCGCCTCCGGGCCCTCGACCAGCCAGACGGGCTCGGCCAGGTTGTTGTAGAGGACGGCGGTGTCGTAGCCGGAGCCGAGCTCCAGGCCGAGGGCGAGGCCGGCGCGGAGGTCGTCCATGCCGCCGAAGTCGCCCAGGTCGCAGCGGGCCGTCCCGCGGGCGTCGAGGGCCCGGGGACGGATGCGGGGGAGGCCGCCGAGGTCGTCGGCCAGGGCCAGGGCCTTGTCGGCCCATTCCAGGGCCTCGCCGGCGTGGCCGGAGACGACCCGGTCGGCGGCCATGCGGACATAGGCCGAGGCCAGCTCGGCCCCTGGGGGCTCGCGCTCCAGGATCTCGATGGCCTCGCTGAGGACGGCGTTGGCCCGGCGGGTGTCGCCCTGGTTCCAGTAGACGGTGGCCAGCCGGCCCAGGGTGGCCCCGAGGACCTGGGTGTCGCCCTGGCGGCGGAGGTCGGCGATGGCCTCCTCGTAGACGGCGACCGCCTCGGGGTAGTCGCCGGACTGGAAGGCCACCCGGCCGGTCCGGACCAGCAGGTGGGGACGCTCGGGGTCCTTGGGCTGGCCCAGCTCGACGGCCTGGCGGTAGTAGGCCCGGGCCCGGTCCAGGTCCAGGTTGATGGTCCGGTCACCGGCCAGGACCAGGAACCGCCGGGTCGGCTCGATCAGGGCGTCGATCCGGTCCTGGGGCTCGCGGGCCGCACGGGCGTAGGTCAGCGCCTGGCCGTAGTGGTGGGCGACCACCTCGGCCAGGTCCCCGACCCGTTCGCCGGCCACCTGCTCGACCCACTCGGCCACCGCCTGGTGGCGGCGGGCCCGGCCGGCCCGGGGGATCTGGGCGTAGGCGACGTCCCTGACCAGGGCGTGCCAGAACACGTACTCGTCCTGGTGCTGGACCGAGGAGGTCCGGGCCTGCTGGACCAGCTGCTTGCGTTCCAGCTCGGCCAGCCCCACCTCCACGCCCTCGGGGCCCGACCCGTTCATGGCCGCCACCGCCCCCGGCCAGAAGACCCGGCCGACCACGGCGGCGTCCTGGACCATGGCCCGGACCTCGGGGGCGAGGGCGTCGAGGCGGGCGGCGATCAGCCCCTGCACGGTCTCGGGGACGGGGATCTCCGGGATGGCCGTGACCCGGTTCCCGTCCTGGCCCTCGGCCTGGTTCCCGCCGACCAGGCCCTGGTCGGCCAGGAGCCGGGCGAACTCCTCGGCGTACAGCGGGTTGCCGCCGGCCCGCTCCAGCAGCAGGGCCTGGACCCCGACGGGCAGCACCGACCGGCCGACCAGGGCGGCCACCAGCAGGGCCGTGTCCAGGTCGGACAGCGCCCCCAGCCGGATGAGGGTCGCCGCCGGGCCGGCCTCGGCCCAGACCGGGGAGCGCTCCAGCAGCTCGGGGCGGGCCGTGGCCACGATCAGCAGGGGCAGGCCCTCCGACCGCTCGACCAGGTGCCGGAGGAACTCGAGCATGGCCGGGTCGGCCCAGTGCAGGTCCTCGACCACCAGCACCAGCGGGTGGCTGGCGGCGATGGCCTCGACGAACCGGCGCCAGGCCGCGAACAGCTCGGCCCGCTCGGGCTTGACCGCGTCGGGGTCGGCGATGCCGAGCAGGGGGGCCAGCCGGGCCCGCAGCCACTCACCCTCCGAGGGGTCGGCGACCAGGGTGGCCACCGCCGCCTGGAGCTTGGCCCGGACCTGGGCCGGGGGATCGGACTCGAGGATGGCGGTCTCGGCCTTGACGATCTCGCCCAGGGCCCAGAACGTGATCCCGTCCCCGTAGGGCAGGCAGCGGCCCTGCCGCCAGATGACCAGCTCGGGGCGGTCGTCCACGTGGGCGGCGAGCTCGGCCACGAACCGGGACTTGCCCACGCCGGGCTCCCCCACCACCGTCACCAGCCGCACCGTCCGCTCGGCCACCGTCCCCTCGAACAGGCCCTTGAGCAGGGCCAGCTCGCCTCGGCGGCCCACGAATGGGGCGCCGGTGCGGCGGACGGCCTCCAGGCCGGTGCGGCTGCGGGCCCCGAGCAGGCGCCACACCGGCACCGGGTCGGCCTTGCCCTTGACCCGCACCGGGTCAAGCTCCTGGTAGTCGAACAGCCGCCGGGTCGCCCGGAAGGTCACCTCCCCCACCACCACCCCGCCCACCGGGGCCACCCCCTGGAGGCGCGAGGCGGTGTTGACCACGTCCCCGACCACGCCTTCGGTCTGGCGGGACGGCCCCTGGCGGACCAGAGCCTCGCCGGTGGTGACGCCGATGCGGACGGCCAGGTCGAGGGTGGCGTCCTGGTTCAGCTCCTCGATGGCGGCCAGCATGCCGAGTGCGCAGCGGACGGCCCGCTCGGGGTCGTCCTCGTGGGCCACCGGGGCGCCGAACACGGCCATGACCCCGTCGCCGATGAACTTGTCCAGGGTGCCGCCGAGGCGCTCGATCTCGGCCCGCTGGCGGGCGTGGTAGGGGCGCAGCAGGGCGCCGACGTCCTCGGGGTCCGCCTGGTCGGAGCGGGCCGTGAAGCCCACCAGGTCGCAGAACAGCACCGTGACCAGCCGGCGCTCCTCGGCTGGGGCCTGGGCGGCGGCGGTGAGCGGCGCGCCACAGGCCCCGCAGAACCGGAAGCCCCCCGGGTTGTCCTGCCCGCAAACTGCGCACCGCGGCATGGAGGCAGTCTACGGGCCCGCCGCGGTCGGCGGCGGCCGCCCGCCCTACGCCCGCCCGTCAGCTGGTGGGGACGGCCGAGGGTGGCGTCGCGGCCGGGGCGGGGGCCTCGTGCCAGATGCCCTCGTCGATCTCGGCCTTGCGCTGGTTGCGGCGCACCAGCCAGGTGGCGACGCCGGCCAGGGCGAGCAGCACGGCCAGCTTGCGGCCGCGGCCCGAACGGCGGCCGCCCTCGGCCGCCTCGTCCTTGGTGACCTGGTCCTCGGCGTCCTCGGCCCGGCGCTTGCGCCCCATCGCTCCTCCTCCGACACGGTTCCGCTGGCCGGCCGAGTCTAGCCCGCCGGGCGGCCGCGCGCCGGGGCGGCCCTCAGCCGAGGTCGAACTCGCCCCCGCGGACCCCGCCGACGAACGCCTCCCACTCGGAGGAGGTGAACACCAGCACCGGGCCGGCCCGGTCCTTGGCGTCGCGGACCACCACCCGGTCCTCGAGGACGGCGACCTCGACGCAGCCGTTGAGGTCGCACAGGGAGCTGGTTCGCCAGGCGGCGGCGGGGAGGTCCTGCATGCGGGCTCCGTTCTCGCGGCGCGTCATCCGCCGCAAGCTAGCCCGGGAGGCCTAACGCCCCGCTAACGCCCGCGCCCGCCGGGGCCGGCCGGCGAGGACGGCGGCCGCCATGGCCCGGGCGCTGGCCGCGGCTCCGGGCTGGCGGTCGACCACGGCCACGGCCGTGGCCCCGTCGAGCAGCATGTGGAGCTGGAGGGCGGCCTCATCGGGCGACGGCAGCCCGGCGGCGAGGACGATGTCCCGCAGCAGGGACCGCAGGGCGGCCCGGTGGGCGGCGACGGCCGCCTGGGCGGGGTGGCCGGGCCAGGCGCGGAGCTCGGTGGCCACATTCGCCACGTATGACCCGCGGAAGCCCTCGCCGGCGAACCACTTCTCGAGGGCGTCCCAGAGGGCCTCCAGGCGCGCCCCGGCGTCGTCGCCGGCCCGCGCGGACTCGCCCTCCAGCCAGCCCAGCCACTGCCCGCTCCAGCACTCCACGGTGGCCGCGACCAGCGCGTCCTTGCCGCCGAAGTGGCGGTAGAGGGTCATCGGGGCGACGTCGGCCTCGGCGATGATCCGGTCGACGGCGGTGGCGTTGATGCCCTCCTCGGCGAAGAGCCGCGTCGCCGCGTCCAGGATCCGCTCACGTGGCCTGGTGGCCGCCATGACCCCTCCCCGCGAGAGATGGTAGAGAATGGTCTCTCTTGCGCGAGTGTGAAGGAAGCCGACAAACTCTGCAACTATGCAGAATGCACTGCTGCGGGAGCCCTGAATGACGACCCGGGCCCCGACCGGCCGGCGGCGGCGCCTTGGCGCCGAGCTCCGGCGGCTCCGGGAGGAGGCCGGGCTGACCATCGACCGGGTCGCCGAGGTGCTGGAATGCTCGCCGTCCAAGGTGTCGCGCATCGAGACCGGCCAGGTCAGCGCCACCCCTCGTGACGTCCGGGACATGCTCGGGCTCTACCGGGTCGACGACGAACGGCTCGAGGCCATGGTCCAGGTGGCCAGGGAAGCGCGCCAGCGGGGCTGGTGGCAGAAGTTCGTCGACGTGCCCGACGGCGTGCCCGCCTACGTCGGCCTGGAGGCGGCCGCGACCTCGATCGACGTCTACATGTCGCTGATCGTGCCCGCCCTGCTCCAGACCCCGGACTACGCCAGGGCGGTGATCGCCGCCGTCCGGCCCGACCTGCCCGCGAGCGAGCTCGACCGCCGGGTCGAGCTGCGCCTGCGCCGCCAGGAGCTGCTCGACCAGGAGCGCCCCCCGGTCCTGCGGGTCCTGCTGGACGACGCCCTGCTCCGGCGCCCGGTGGGCGGGCCGGGGGTCATGGCCGCCCAGCGGCGGCGGCTGCTGGCCGATGCCGACCGGCCGGCCGTCACCATCCAGGTGCTGGAGGTCGCCGCCGGGGCCCATGCCGGCATGGACGGGCCGTTCACCATCTTCGGGTTCCAGGCGCCGGCCGAGCGCGACGTGGTCGCCCTGGACAGCGCCGCCGACGCCCTCTACCTGGAGGGCCCCGAGGACGTGGCCCGCTACCGGCGGGTCTTCGAGCTGCTGCTGCCGGCGGCGCGCTCGCCCGGCGACTCGGCGGCGATCATCCGTCCCTGAGGTCGAACTCGCCGCCACGGACCCCGCCGAGGAAGGCGTCCCACTCCGCGGCCGTGAACTCCAGCACCGGGCCCCGGCCCTGCTGCTTGGAGTCGCGGACCGCGATCCGGTCGCCGACCACCGCCACCTCGACGCACCCGTTGGTGGTGCTGAAGGTGCTCTTGCGCCACTCGACCCGCGCCTGGTCCTCCACCGCTCGCCCAGCCCCTCCCGTCGCCCCGGCCCCTGTGGCCGGTCGTCGACCGGGGATCCAACCCCAAAGCCGGCCGCACACGCAACGCGAACGTCACCAACCGACAATCCGGTGGCAACACGGCCCAACTAGGGTCGATCCCATGAACACGACCCCGCGACTGGAGGGGATGCACGCCGCCACCGCCAGCACCACCGGCTGGATCGAGGCGGCGGCCGGCGGCGGGCCTGCGTGCCTGTTCTGCGGCGACCCGGCGCGGCGCTACAAGCCGCTCAACCAGGGCACCCTGACCAGCCTGCGCAAGCTGTGGTGGTGCCGCCCCTGCGAGACCACCTGGGTCGCCTGACCCGGTCCCGGCCGGTCGGCTAGCAGCAGCGCTGGCCCGGCCGGATCTCCATCGCGTCCATGCGGCGGCACTCGAACTCGCGCCGCGACAGCACCGCCTCCCCCGGGTGGTGCCGGCGCTGGTGGGCGAGATAGTGGTCGTAGGCGTTCTCCCCCAGCACCTCGCGGGCGTACCAGAGGGCGCCGGCCACCGCCCGGCGGACCCAGGTCATCGGCCCACCCGCAGCTCGGCCTGGCGGGCGCGGTCCTCGGCGGTCGGGAACAGCCCCGAGGGCGCCCACAGGTGGGACTCCTCGGCCGGGGCCTCGGCCAGCACGGGCTCGCGGCGGCCGCTCAGGGTCTGCCACCAGACCCGGGCCGCGTCGAGGATGACCACGATGATCAGGGCGGCGAACAGGATCGAGAGCACGCCGTCGACGGTCGAGTTGGTGACGATCTGGGCGACGTCGTCGAGCGACTTGGCCGGGGGGATGACCTTCCCGGCGTCCAGGGCCTGCTGGTACTTGTCGCGCTGGGCGAAGAACCCGATCAGCGGGTCGCCGGAGAAGATCTTGTACCAGCTGGCCGACAGGGTGACGGCCGCGTCCCAGGCCAGGGGGACGGCGGTCACCCAGGCCCACTTCACCCGCCCCGACTTGATCAGGATGGTGGTGGCCACGGTCAGGGCCACGGCCGCCAGCAGCTGGTTGGCGATCCCGAACAGCGGGAACAGCTGGTTGATCCCGCCGAGGGGGTCGGTGACCCCGACCCACAGGAAGTAGCCCCACAGCCCGACCACGACGGCGCTGGTCGCGTACACGCCGGGCCGCCACGAGGGCCGGCTCATCGGCTTCCAGACGTTGCCGATGGTGTCCTGGAGCATGAACCGCCCGACCCGGGTGCCGGCGTCGACCGTGGTCAGGATGAACAGGGCCTCGAACATGATCGCGAAGTGGTACCAGAACGCCTTGAGGGTGTCCCCGCCGAACGCCCCCGAGAAGATCGTGGACATGCCGACGGCCAGGGTGGGGGCGCCGCCGGTGCGGGCGATCAGGGTCTGCTCCTGGACCTGCTGGGCGGCCGACTGGAGCTGGTCGGGGGTGATGGTGAAGCCGAGGTTGGTGACCGCCTGGGAGGCCGACTGGACGGTGGCCCCGACCACCCCGGGCGGGGCGTTCATGGCGAAGTAGAGGCCCTGGTCGAGGATGGAGGCGGCGATCATGGCCATGACGGCCACGAACGACTCGGTGAGCATGGCCCCGTAGCCGACCATGCGGACCTGGGACTCCTTCTCGATCAGCTTGGGCGTGGTGCCCGAGGCGATCAGGGCGTGGAACCCGGACAGGGCCCCGCAGGCGATGATGATGAACACGAACGGGAACAGCGGGCCGGCGAACACCGGGCCCTTGCCGCTGGAGGCGAACTTGGTCACGGCCTCGTTCTGCAGCACCGGCATGGTGAACAGGATGCCCACGGCGAGCAGGCCGATGGTGCCGACCTTCATGAAGGTGGACAGGTAGTCGCGGGGGGCGAGCAGCATCCACACCGGCAGCACCGAGGCCGCGAACCCGTAGATGACCAGGCAGGCGACCAGGGTCTTGGGCGACAGGGTGAACGCCGGGGCCAGGCTGGAGTGGTCGATGACCCCGCCGAGCGCGATCGCGATCAGCAGCAGCGAGACCCCGATGACGGTGGTCTCCACCACCCGGCCAGGCCGCAGCACCCGCAGGTAGAAGCCCATGAACAGCGCGATGGGGATGGTCATGGCCAGCGAGAAGGTGCCCCAGGGGGAGTCGGCCAGGGCGTTGACCACGACCAGGGCGAGCACGGCCAGCAGGATGATCATGATCGCGAACACCGCCACCAGGGCGGCCGCCCCGCCGAAGGGACCGATCTCCTCGCGGGCCATCTGCCCCAGGCTCTTGCCGTCGCGCCGCATGGAGAAGAACAGGATCACCATGTCCTGGACGGCGCCGGCGAAGATGACCCCGAAGATGATCCACATCGTCCCCGGCAGGTAGCCCATCTGGGCGGCCAGGACGGGCCCGACCAGCGGCCCGGCCCCGGCGATGGCGGCGAAGTGGTGGCCGAACAGGACCCGTCGGTCGGTGGGCTGGAAGTCCTGGTCGTTGTCGAGCCGTTCGGCCGGGGTGGCCCGGGTGTCGTCGACCCCGAGGACCCGGTTGGCGATGAACCGGGCGTAGAACCGGTAGGCGATCGCGTACGAGCACAGGGCGGCCACGACCAGCCAGACCGCGTTGACCGACTCGCCCCTGGCCAGGGCGAGGATCCCCCAGGCGATCGCCCCCAGCACGGCCACGGCGGCCCAGATGGCGATGCGGGCGGGGGTCCAGCGGTCGGTGTCCGGGGTGATGGTGGCGCTCATCTGGTCCTCCCTGCGCATGCCCCCCGTGGACGTCCATCTGTGCATACCCGCACCGCGGCCGGACTATCTGCTAGGCTGCGAGCCGCACAGGTTCAACGTTTGGCTTCAGGTGCGAAGTCGAGCTTGTCCCTTGCCGTCGGCGCCAGGACGGACCGACGTTGATCGTGACCTCCGAGTTGACGGAGGGAGGGACAAGCATCCATGACTGTTGGCACCGTCAAGTGGTTCAACGCTGACAAGGGCTACGGCTTCATCCAGCCCGAGTCTGGCGAGGACGTCTTCGTGCACTTCAGCGCCATCCAGACGAGCGGCTACCGCTCGCTGAACGAAGGCCAGGCCGTCGAGTTCGACGTGGCCCAGGGCCCCAAGGGCCCGCAGGCCGCGAACGTGCGGCCGATCGAGGCGCAGTAGCGCGAACGTTCCCCGTGGCCCCGCCGGCAGCGGCGGGGCCACTGCCGTGTCAGGGCAGGTACACGTGCAGCCGGACCACGGCCCCGCCGGGGAAGGACCGCAGCTGGACCAGGTCGCAGAGCTGGTTGACCATCCACAGGCCGCGACCGCCGTCGCGGTCGATGGCCGGCCGCTCCCGGCCGGCGTCGCGGACCTCGCACACCAGCGCCCCTTCGTCCCGCCAGATCCGCAGGGCGCCGCGGCCGCCGCCGTGGCGCAGGCTGTTGGTGGCGACCTCGTCGACGGCCAGCACCAGGTCGGCGGCGCGGGCCGGGTCGAGGCCGGCCGCCTCCGCGTGCCCGGTCCTGGCCGCGCTGCCCACCACCAGCACCCGCTAGTCGGCGGCGATCCCCTCGCGGAGGAACGGCAGGGTGCCGGCCAGGAAGTCGACCTCGCCGGCGTACAGCAGCGCCTCGTGCCGGAAGGTCTGGAGCAACGGACAACAGCCTTGGACAGCGGGGATGGAAGGATCGCGCCCGTCCAGGATAGCGGTCCGCCTGGAGACCGCTCAGCGGGATTGCGGGTCGAGATGGAGCCGGCCGTCCGAGCGCCGGGCCAGCTCCTCGACCAGGGTCTGGCGCGAGGTGAAGCCGAGGATGTCCCCGGCCGAGGCGGCGACCTCGGCCCGGTAGGCCTGTGGGGCGGTGATCTGGGTGGTGAGGCAGCCGCCCGGGAACACCTCAAGGCGCACCGCGCGGTAGAGCGGGGCCTGGCCCTCGACCCGCTGGTACCGCCGGACCCCGGGCTGGCCGGAGGTCTCCTCGGCGGCGCCGGCCAGGTCGCAGCCGGCGGTCAGCCTGGCCACCATGGCCTCGCCGGCCCGGTCGTGGTGCAGCGTGATCACCGTGCGGCCGTCGTTGACGGCCACGTCGCCCAGCGACCACCCGACCGGCAGCCGGCGGACGCAGGGGACCAGCGACGCCGACGGCACGGCCTGGGCCTGCAGCCACATCGGTTCCATGTCACCACAGGGCAGGGCCTGGACCTCCAGCGAGGTCTTGGTCGCGTCGTCGTTGTTGGTCGTGGCCACCAGGAAGCTGGCCGCCACCAGCAGCAGGACCGCGGTGGCGGCCATGAGCCCGACCCGGCGCAGGCTCCAGCGCTGGATCGACACCGGCTGGGGCGGGGCCGGCAGCAGGCGGATGAACTCGGCGTGCAGGTCGCGCCCCTGGTCGCGGAGCATGCGGCGCAGCTGCGACGGCAGGGCCAGCCCGCGGGCGGCAGCGAACCCCTCGGTGATCTCCTCGACCGAGAACTGGCGCAGGGCCCGCTGGTAGACCAGCTCGGGACTGGACCGCAGGGCCAGACACAGCATCATGTTGGCCAGGTCCACCGCCTGGCGCCACGGGCTCGGTCTCGCCTGCACGAAGGCGACGTCGATGAGCAGCATGCGGCCGTCGCGCACGAGCAGGTTGGCCGGCTTGATGTCGCGGTGGGCGAGGCCGGCGTCCCACAGCTTGCGGATGATACCCAGGCCGTCGTCGATCACGCCCTCGTCGACCGCGGCCTCGCCGAGCTCGGCGGCGCCGGCGAAGAACTCGGTGACCAGCAGGTACTCACGCTCGGGGGTGAGCTCCACGAAGCCGTGCGGGGTCGGGCTGGGGAGCCCGGCCCGCGCCATCAGCGACAGCGCGTAGTCCTCCTGCTGGACCAGGCGCCGCACGGTGTTGAACGGCTTCTCGTCCTCCAGGCGGCCGTAGAGGAGCTCGCGGCCCAGCTTGTACCAGCGGTCCGAGCGCAGGTGGCTGCGGGCGTACAGCTTGCCGAACAGCTGGCCGCGATGCTCCCCCTCGACGGTGATCCGCAGGGGCGTCGACCCGGCCGAGCCCGACAGCCCGAACGGTTTGACCTCGGTGGCGATCAGGCCCAGCTGCTCCTCCAGCCCGCGCCGGATGGCCGCCCCTCTGGCCCCGCCGACGTCCAGGTGGGCCCCGCTGCCCCGCCGGTAGGTGATCGGGAAGACCTCGTTGGGGGCGAACCAGCGGAAGGCGATCAGGGGGAGGGTCACGCCCAGGGCCACCGCGACCAGCACGTCGGCGAGGCCGTCGGCGCCGAGCCCGATCCGGCCGACGGCGTTCAGCGCGATCAGCGCCGTCACCACCCACTTGCCGGCGTTGCGCCAGCGGCCCTCCGGCACCAGCGTGTAGAGGAGCGTCACCAGCCCGGCGGAGAAGAAGGTGACCTGCTGCGACGGCATCGCCCAGCCGCCCCAGCCCTCCCGGATCTCGACCCCGAACGGCCGTGGCCGCTGGGCCACCTGGCCGAGGATGACCGAGGCGATCAGGGCCAGCAGGGTGGCGACGACGAGCCAGATGACCACGTGCCGGAACCGCCGCAGCACCAGCAGGGTCAGCACCAGCGCGTAGGACACGCAGTTCAGGACCCACCAGGAGCTGAGGACGCCCAGCCCGCGCAGCAGCCCCTGGAACCCGGGCAGGTCGACGCCGCCCAGCCACCCGGCCACGGCGGCGTCGACCACGGCCACGTCGACGGCGATCCCCCGCAACCCGCGACCGAACACGGCCACGACCAGCACCACCAGGACCGCCGTGGCCACCAGCCACCTGATCCCGCTGGTCTGCAGATGATGCGGAAGCGGCGGCGGCTCGCCGGTCGGCCTCCGCCGGCGCCGCCCCCGCCCCACCGCCTGCGGTGCGGCCGCCGTCGTCCTGGTCCCCCGGTCGGCAGGCACGTCCATCCCCACCGACCTCCCCAACCGACAGTTACCAAGGCACAAGGACCATCCGTGCTGGGCTCCCCCCTGTCAAGGCGCCACCCCGGCGCCGCCGGGCCCACCTCCGCCCGGGCCCTGTGCCTTGAGGACCGCCGCGGCCACCGCGCGCACGGCCCCCGGCTCCGGCCCTCCCACGACCGCCGTCGCCAGGGCGCCCAGCAGCACGAGTTCCAGTTGCGCGGCCAGCCCCGCCGGGTCGTCCGCTCCGGCGAGCTTGGCCAGGTCTTCGAGCAGCGCCCTGACGGCCCGCCGATGTGCTTCGATCACCGCATGGGCGGGATGATCCGGGTCACCGCGAAGCTCGACCGCCGCGTTGAGGACGAGTGATCCGGGCCGCCCGTCGGCCACCTCCTGGTCGATCAGCGCGACGAGCTCGGCCAGGCCGGTTCCGGGATCGTCCGTGCCGCGAACCGTCAGCGCGCTCAGCGTCTGGACCCGCTGCGCGCCCCAGGCCTCGAGGGCCGCGCTGACGAGCTCGTCCTTGCCACCGAAGTGCCGGTAGGGAGTCATCCGGGCGACACCCGCCTCGGCGATGATCCGCTCGATGGTCGCGGCCTGGACGCCGGCCCGCAGCAATCTGGTGGTTGCGGCCAGGATCCGGTCGTGTGCCGCCGTCGCACCGGGAGCGTGCTTCATCATCGGCGCCGGGAACGGGGCGTCAGCGCCAGGCGCCTGGGCTGGCCGGTGAGCGGCCGCTGCTCGGGTCGCGGGGACGGAGAGCGGCGCAGGCTGCCTTCCAGAGCACGCCCGGGCCTCGCCAGGGGCTCGGCCTCGCAGGCATGCCCATCGGTCCATGGAGCTCCGCAGTCGCGGCAGACATGGCGGCGCGGCCGATGCTTGACGGTTCGGGGTCCCTCGAACAGCCAGTCCGGGACGTAGGGCAGGATGAACAGCGCGACCAGCGCGAGCAGTCCTATCCATGGGGTCTTGGGCATCGGCCCTCCTCGGGTTGGAAGCGTGTCGTGTCCAGGCCCTCACTGCCGCCGGTTGTCGGCACCCGCGCAGCAGATCCGGCCGATCCATCGGAGGAGCCAGATGCTGGTGCCCACCAGACCGAGCAGGAGTACGAGAAGCACCAGGAGGCCGACGGCGTAGGTCAGGATCCGGAGGATCGGGTCCATGGCTGCATCCCCTCTGATCAGAGCCGCTGGAAGCAGGCTGCCGGTGGAGGCTGGCAGGGGACGCAAGTCGGCTGGCGGGCGCCTGGCCGCTGGTCTGGCCTTGGATTGCTCGAGGTCCGGGTGGTCCTGATAGAGAGCGATCGCCATCCTTAGGGATCGTAACATCGGGACATGCGAGAAGCAAGTTGCATCTAGCGAGGAACCACTTGCATATGCCAGATCCAACGATACGGACGGCTACTTGCAGAATCCGCCGAGGTGGGAGACGCTGGGTTCCGCATCGCGGATGCGTCCACAGGGCGATGCAGTCTGCAGCTTGCACCGCCGCAGCTCTTGCTGTACCTTCCCGCCGGCTCAAGGAGGTTGCGCCAGCATGCCACGGCAGAGCCCTACGGTCTGGCGGCGCCGCCTCGGCAACGAATTGCGCAAGCTGCGAGACGGCTCCGGTCTCACCATTGACGATGTGGCGACGAGGTTGGAATGCTCCAGCTCAAAGATCTCCCGCATCGAGACATCGCAGGTTCGCGCGACTCCGCGCGACGTGCGGGACATGCTGGAGCTGTACAAGGTCTCCGATGCCCAGCGGGAAGAGCTGATCCAGCTCGCCCGCGAGGCACGACAAAAGGACTGGGTGCAGGACTACAACGACGTGCCCTTCGCCCCCCTGGTAGGGCTCGAGACCGCGGCGGCCTCGCTCCGCACCTATTCGGTCCTCAACATCCCCGGCCACCTCCAGATCAAGCCGTACGCAGAGGCGATCATCCGTGCAATCCGTCCCGATATCCCGGAGGTGGAGCTCGACCGTCGCGTCGAGCTCCGGCTCAGTCGCCAGCAATTCCTCACGCAAGAGGATCCAAGCAGCTTCTCGGTCGTCCTGGACGAGGCCGTGCTGCGGCGACTGGTCGGTGGGATCGAGGTGATGCGCCGGCAGCTCCAGAGGCTGATCGAGCTTGGAGCGCTGGACAACGTCACCATGCAGGTGATCCCGTTCGATGCGGGAGCCCATGCCGCCATGGACGGTGAGTTCACGATCGTCAGTTTCCGTGACCCCGCGGACCCTGACGTCGTGTTCATCGAGGATACCACCGAAGATCACTATCTCGATGACCCGGACACCCTTCGCCGATATACCACAATTTTCGACAATCTCCGGGCCAAGGCGCTCGACCCCACCGAGTCGCTCGAGTTCTTGACCGAGAAAGTGAGTGAGCTGTGACCATGGACACTCCGCCGAGCTCAGGCTGGAAGAAGAGCTCGTTCAGTGGCGCGAACGGGTGCGTCGAAGTCCTCCTCGAACACCGGCACATCCTGGTCCGTGATTCCAAGGACACGCCCGGGCCCGTGCTGACGTTCACTCCGGTCGAGTGGGCCGCCTTCATCGGCGGAGTCCGGAACGGCGAATTCGAGCTCCCCTAGGGGGCTCCGCATCAGGATTTGCGGGGGCCTGGAAGCGCTTCAGGCCCCCTGCCGCTGCCCGGGCCTATCCTGCCCGGAGCTCGTCGATCGCCCGGAGGACCCGCTTTTCGCTCACCGGGTAGGGCGTGCCCAGAGACTGGGCGAACAGGCTCACCCGGAGCTCCTCGAGCATCCAGCGGATCGCTGACAGGTCCGGGTCCGGGCGGCCGGCGGGGGAGCGGTCCAGCGCCTCGTGCCAGGTGGTGGTGACCCGGGCGACCGTCTGCAGGTGGTCGGTGTCCGCGGCCAGGTTGCTCGGGAGACGGTCGAGGCGGTGGACCATCGCCCGGACGTAGCGGTGGACGTCGGGGAGGCGCCGGCGGCCGGTGGCGGTGACCCATCCCGGGTGGACGAGGGCGTCGAGCTGGGCGCGGACGTCGTGGACGGCGGGGGAGAAGGCGGGGTTGGCCAGCTCGGCCAGGCGGCCCTCGACCTGGCTGGCCACGGACAGGACCCGCTCGACCGACGACGCCACGTCGAGGGTGGCGGCGGGCAACCCGCTCCGGACGGCCGCCAGCAGACGACCGAACCCGGCCTCGTCCCAGGCGGGACCGCCGTTCGCCGCGATCAGGTCGTCGGCGGCCGCGGCGAGGCAGTCGGCGAACAGGTCGGTGGCGCTGCCGTGGCGGTAGCGGCTCAGGGTGAGCTTGGCCTGGTTGGACTGGCGGCCGAGGACGAATCGCACCGGGGAGGGGATCGAGCTCAGCAGCAGGCGGCGGGTGCCGGCCAGCATGGCGGCGGCCTGTTCCTCCTCGGTCTCGAGCAGCCGCACGGCCACCCGGCCGTCCTCGTCGACCAGGGCCGGGAACCCGCGGACGACCCGGCCGGCGCGGCGCTCCTCGACGACCCGGGGCAGCGAGCCGAGATCCCAGGTGGTGACCTGGTCGCGCTCCAGGCCGGGGGCGGCGGCGGCGAGGGCGGCGCGCATCCGCGGGGCCAGGCGGGCCTTGAGCGATTCGAGATTCTTGCCCTCGCCGACCACCCGGGACGGGCCGCGGCCCCTGCCGCGGTCGGCGCCTCCGGACCGGTCGACCACCCGGAAGGTCATGCGCAGGTGGTCGGGGACCTTGGCCAGGTCGAAGTCCTCCGGGGGGACGTCCACCCGCCCGGAGCGCTCCAGCTCGCCGGCCAGCACCTCCAGCAGCGGTCCGTCGCCGGGGCCGATCCGCTCCAGCACCGAGGCCGCCCAGTCCGGGGCGGGGATGAAGTTGCGCCGGACCGCCTTGGGGAGCGAACGGATCAGCTCGGTGACCAGCTCGTGGCGCAGCCCCGGGACCTGCCAGTCGAACCCCTCGGGGCCGATCTGGTTGAGCACGGCCAAGGGGACGTGGACGGTGACCCCGTCGGCGTCGCTGCCCGGCTCGAACTGGTAGGTCAGCCGCAGGCGGTGGCCGCCCTGGGTCCAGGTGTCGGGGTAGTCGGCGGCCTCGGGGGCGCCGGCCCGCTCCTCGATGAGCATCGACCGCTCGAAGTCGAGCAGGTCCGGCCGGTCCCGGCGGGCCTGCTTCCACCAGGCGTCGAAGTGGCGGGCGGAGACGACCTCGTCCGGGATGCGGCGGTCGTAGAAGTCGAACAGGGACTGGTCGTCGACCAGGATGTCGCGGCGGCGGGCCCGGTGCTCCAGCTCCTCGACCTCGGCCAGGAGCCGCCGGTTGCGGACGAAGAACTCGTGCGAGGTCTCCCAGTCGCCCTCGACCAGGGCGTGGCGCAGGAACAGCTCCCGGGAAGCCGCCGGGTCGACCCGGGCGTAGCCGACCAGGCGGCCGGTCACGATCGGCATCCCGTACAGGGTGACCCGCTCGGTGGCCATGACCGCCCCGCGCGACCGCGACCAGTGGGGCTCGGCGTAGGTCCGCCTGACCAGGTGGCCGCCCAGCTCCTCGGCCCACTCGGGCTGGATCCGGGCCACCTCCCGGCCCCACAGGCGTGAGGTCTCGACCAGCTCGGCCGCCATCACCCACTGGGGGGGCCTGCGGGCCAGGGCCGACCCGGGCCAGAGGGTGAACCGGGTGCCGCGGGCGCCCAGAAACTCGCGGGTGTCGCCCTGCTTGAGCCCGACGTGGCTGAGCAGCCCGGCCAGCAGGGCGGTGTGGACGGCGTCCGGGTGGGGCTCGGCCCGGTTCAGCCGGATGCCGAGGTCGCGGGCCACGGCCCGGAGCTGGCCGTGCAGGTCCTGCCACTCGCGCACCCGCAGGTAGTTGAGGAACTCGGCCCGGCAGCGGCGCCGGAACTGGTTGGAGGACAGCTCGGCCTGGAGCTCGTGCAGGTGGCGCCAGAGGTTCAGCCAGGTCAGGAAGTCCGAGCCCTTGTCGGCGAAGCGGCGGTGCTGGGTGTCGGCCGCCTCCTGCTTGTCCGAGGGGCGCTCACGCGGGTCCTGGATGGAGAGGGCGGCAACGATCACCAGGACCTCGCGGGCGCAGTCGCGCCGGCCCGCCTCCAGCAGCATCCGGCCCAGGCGGGGGTCGGCCGGGACCTGGGCCAGCCGCCGCCCCAGCGGGGTCAGCCGGCCGTCCTCCAGCGCCCCCAGCTCCACCAGCAGGTCAACCCCGGCCTTGACGCTGCGCCGGTCCGGGGGGTCGATGAACGGGAATGCGGCAATGTCCCCCAGCCGCAGCGAGATCATCTGCAGGATCACCGAGGCCAGGTTGGTGCGCAGGATCTCCGGGTCGGTGAACTCCGGGCGGCTGGCGAAGTCGGCCTCGGAGTAGAGCCGGATACAGATGCCGTCCGAGGTGCGCCCGCAGCGGCCCTTGCGCTGGTTGGCCGACGCCTGGGAGACCGGCTCGATGGGCAGCCGCTGCACCTTGGAGCGGTGGCTGTAGCGGGAGATCCGGGCCGTGCCCGGGTCGACCACGTACCTGATGCCGGGCACGGTCAGCGAGGTCTCGGCCACGTTGGTCGCCAGCACCACCCGCCGCCCGGCATGGGGCTGGAACACCCGGTGCTGCTCGGCGGCGGCCAGCCGGGCGTACAGGGGCAGGATGTCGACCCCGCCGGGGCTGCGCGGGAACTCGTGCCCGCGCAGGGCGTCGGCGGTGTCGCGGATCTCCCGCTCGCCCGAGAGGAAGACCAGGACGTCGCCCGGCCCCTCGCGGCAGAGCTCGTCGACGGCGTCCAGGATCCCCTGGGTCTGGTCGCGGTCGTCGTCGGGATCCTCACCGAGGGGCCGGTAGCGGACCTCGACCGGGTAGGTGCGGCCGGACACCTCGACCACCGGGGCGCCGCCGAAGTGGCGGCTGAACCGCTCTGGGTCGATGGTGGCCGAGGTGATGATCAGCTTGAGATCGGGCCGGCGGGGGAGCAGCCGGGCCAGGTAGCCGAGCAGGAAGTCGACGTTGAGGCTGCGCTCGTGGGCCTCGTCGATGATGATCGTGTCGTAGCGGCGCAGGTTGCGGTCCCTGGCCAGCTCGGCCAGGAGGATCCCGTCGGTCATCAGCTTGACCTGGGTGTCG
>Ga0307416_100000355_pt1 | contig 23746 bp, 18 predicted proteins | sample DK1Cmetagenome_2_FD_203821 | JGI IMG/M metagenome (GOLD analysis project Ga0307416, IMG submission 203821) | Maize rhizosphere microbial communities from greenhouse at UC Davis, California, United States - DK15-C-3 | ecosystem: Host-associated > Plants > Roots > Rhizosphere > Soil | place...
CCTCGCTCGTCACGTACCTGCTGCCGCCGTTCGCGCTCTTCTACGGAGTGGTCTTCCTGGACGAGCGGATGACCCTGAACGCAGTCCTCGGACTCCTGCTCATCCTCGCGGGCGTCGCCCTCGGATCAGGGTTCATGCAACTTGCGCGGCGGCGGGCCGCGGCTCCCGCGACGCCGAGACCTTGACCGACGTGCTCGAGGGTGAGGGTTTTCGTCTGCGGCGCGCGAGCGCGGACGACCTCGACTTCATGGTGGGGCTCGCCTCCCACGAGGACGTCGAGCCGTTCATGGCGGCTGTCTCTGCCCGCGAGCCGGAGGCCCTGCGCGAGGAGATCCGCCAGTCCGAAGTGGAGCCCGGGAAGCACGGGCGCTTCGTGGTCGAGGTGGACGGCGCGCGCGCCGGCGTGATGGCCTTCGAGGTCTCGAACCGCCGGAGCCGCATCGTCAACTTGCGAAGCCTCATGCTCCTCCCGGAGTTTCGCGGGCGCGGCATCGCCGACTCGGCCGCCCGGCTGCTCGTCCGGCACCTGCTATTCGATCTCGACTACCACCGCGTGCAGCTCGAGTGCTACGGCTTCAATGAGCGCGCGATCCGTCATGCGGAGCGCGTGGGCTTCGTGCGCGAGGGAGTGAAGCGAAAGGCGTATTGGCGACACGGCGAGTGGGTCGACGGCGTCCTCTTCGGGCTGATCCGCGAGGATCTGGAGTAGGGCCAGCCGCGCGGCCGGGGACGTGGTCGACGATCGGCGGCGACGACTCGCTCGACGAGGCGATCGCGGCCCTGCGCGACACGCGGCCCCGACGGCTCGACTGGGAGCTAGTCCGCTGGAACCACCTCTGCGATGCGTTTACAAAGCCGGCGTGGAGCTGATCCACACCTCTACCGGATCGGTGCACGTCCCACTTTCGCCCAAGAGAGGTCGTCTTGGCCCCATGAGGAGCTCGCCCGAATGGGGGATGACCCGACCGACAAGGTGTCGATGAAGAGTGTGTCATGCGATTTCCGCTCTCATCGTCTTCTCATCTCGCCGTCTTACGCTCTTCGCGCACTGAGGCGTCTAACGTGACGATGAGCGCCAGCGAATATCCCGGGCTTCTACCTCAGCGCGAACCGCTTGCCCAGCCGGACTCTGTCTTGCTCCGCGCTGCGGAGATCGTTCGCGAGCGGGGCCTCTGCCAGGGACCGTGGAGGCCCGGGGGGCCACTCTGCGCAGCGGGCGCTGTTGGTCAGGCCGGAGAAGAGCTTGGCCTCACCCGCTCGGAGATGGAGACGCATCTGCTGCGGTTCGCCAGCGCGCTCGGTGGATCGGCGTTCAGCGAAGTCCACGGCTGGAACGATGCACCCGGGCGCACCGCGACCCAGGTCGCCGAGGCACTAGAGCGGGCGGCGTACGGGCTCTGACTGGGTCGTAGGATCAGCGAGTCAGGACTAGGGCGAGGGTGCTAAAGAGGGTTCACGCGGTCGTCGTTGTCGTGCTCGCGGCTGCGGGACTTGCAACGGCCTGCGGAGGCCAGTCCACCGAGGAGGCCTTTGCCGACCCGTCGTGGCAAAAGCAGTTCCGTATTTCAGAGTGCGCTTTGCAATCCACAGGGCGGAACACGTACTTCGTTTTGGAACCCGGCTTCCGGCTTGTCCTCGAAGGAGGAGGTGGAAGGCTGGCGATCACGGTGCTCGATGAAACGAAGACTGTCACGGGCGTCACGACTCGTGTCGTCGAGGAAAGAGAATGGAAAGGCGACGAGCTGGTCGAGGTGTCACGAAATTTCTTTGCTATCTGTCCGACCACGAAGGACGTCTTCTACTTCGGCGAGGAGGTCGACGACGTTCAGGACGGCCAAACAGTCGGTCACAGCGGCGCTTGGCTCGCCGGGGAGACCGGGGCGAGGCCCGGCTTGGTCATGCCCGGCCACCCGAGACTGGGCATGAAGTACTACCAAGAGGTCGCGCCAGACGTAGCCCTGGATCGAGCGGAGATCGTCAGTCTCGATGAATCGCTGGAAACGCCTGCAGGCGTATTCCGAAACGCCCTGAAGACGCAGGAAGGGTCAGCGCTCGATCCAGACGAACGGGAATTCAAGATCTATGTTCCCGAAATTGGGCTCGCTCAAGAGGAAGCCTTGCTTCTGGCGGAGCACGGGTTCATCGGGTCTTAACCCCGTCGGTTGGTGCGGGCCGCTACGGACCCTCCGCCGGCGATGTCTGGGCGTAGACGTCCTTGCTGAGCGTGTAGGCCCGTTTCTCCAGTTTCAGCGCTTCCGCTCGAACGTCCGCAAGCGCCTCAGCGCTGAGCTGGACGAGCTTCACCAGCTTGAGAGTCTCCCTCGACGGATCATCGCCCTTCCAGCCGACCCGAACATTGCCCACGCCTGGGGCGTAGTACTTGAGCTGGAAAGCACCGGGTTCCTCCTCGCTGAACTCTTCCATCACCAGGACGTCCTCGTAGCAGTCGACCGGCACACAGGTCTCCTCGCCCGTCCGGTACACCCGCGCGCGGTCCGTCCAGTTCACCGCAGGGCCCCAACCCTGCGAGTAGCTAGGTGCTCCCGGCTCAGGCTTCGCCTTCATGGAGATTCCGGGTCTCGCGTTTTGGAAGCCGGCGATCCAGGCTGGAGCGTCGACAAACTCACCCTTCTCGTACTCCTCCGGATACTGACCCAGGTGCCAGACGTTCCCGCCGTCGTCCTGCGCGAAGAGCGCGAGCTCCGTCTCCACGAGCTCGCCGGCGCTGTAATCCCGGTCCCAAGCGACCACCGTGCGCACGCCGTCGATGACCTTCGTCAGGTCGGTGACGGTGAACACCACTCGATGAGGAAGGCGCTTGCCACCCTCGACGCTTGACCCCTCGTAGATGAACTGCGTACCGGGTTGCAGCGGGAACCATTCGTTCTCGATCGTGGTCGACTGGTCGAAGTTGTTGCGATCGAAGACCTCCCACCGCTCCTCCGTGGCCTCAGGAGAGCTTGTGGTCTCGGGTGTCGTTTCCTCCTGGGTTTCCGGCAGGGTTTGGCTCTGCGATTGCGGCTGATCTCGGCCCCCACACGCCGACAGGGAGATCGCCAGGAGCAGGGCAGCCAGGACGAAGGGGCCGCGACGCCTGGAGGGACGGCTCCTAGGATGACGACTGTTCCACATCTCGAGATCCTCCTCAGGCTGATTGGGGGCTTCTCATGGGGGTTGGTGGAGCAGGCCGATTGCGCGAGGCGAAGCGCAGATACAGGGCAGGGAGAACGAAAAGGTTGAGCAACGTCGAGGTGACGAGGCCGCCGAGGATCACCACGGCGAGCGGATGCTCGATCTCGTGGCCGGGGATGCTGCCGGCGGCGACTAATGGCACGACGGCCAGTCCCGTTGCCAGCGTCGTCATCACGATGGGCGAGAGGCGCTCCCGTGCTCCACGCAGGACGAGCTGGTGTCCGAAGGTCTCGCCCTCGTGCTGTTCGAGATGCTGGAAGTGATTGATCATGAGAATCCCGTTGCGTGCGGCGATCCCCAGGACCGTGAAGAAGCCGACGAGCGAGCCGAGCGAGATGATTCCGTCGCCGATGAATGCGGCCAGCGCTCCACCCACGAGCGCCATCGGCAAGGTCAGGAACGAGAGAGTAGCCAGGCGCCAGTCCCTGAAGCACGCCTGCAGCAGAAGAAAGATGCCCAGCGCAGCCAAAAGCCCGACGAACAGGAGCCGTGTCTGGGCGGCCTGCCGCTCCTTGTATTCGCCCAGGAGCTCCGCGTGATACCCGACGGGGAAGCGGATGTCTTCGAGCGCACGTTGGACGTCGCGCGCGACGGAGCCTAGATCACGTCCACGTACATTGACGCCGGCGTCGATCTTGCGGAACAGGTTGTCGTGTTCGACCGTGTTCGGCGTCGGCTCGATTTTGACGTCGGCAACGTCGCCGAGAGCCACCTGTCCGCCCGCGGCTGTGTCGATCGGGAGCTGGCGGATGCTCGTCAGGCTGCTGCGGGTCTCCGGCGTGCTCCAGACGTGCACGTCGTAGGCCTTCCCACCACTGAAGATGTCCCCGACCTCCTCGCTCGCGACGAGCACTCCCGAGGCCCGTCGGACGTCGCCCGGTTTGAGGCCGTAGCGCTGAGCCTCTGCGAGGTCGACCTCGACCGTCATCTGTGGCACGTCGGTGTGAAGCTCCATGTGCGCGTCGGCAGTGCCCTCGATCTCCGACATGGCCTGCACCACTTCCTCCGCCTTGCTGCGGAGCACCTCGAGGTCGGGGCCATAGATGCGAACGACGATCTCCTCGCTCGCGCCCGTCAGCACCTCTCTGATCCTTTCCTTCAGGTAGGTCTGCACGTCCCGATGGATTCCGGGGTAGCCGGCGACCATCTCCTGGATGCTCGCCAGCGTTTTGTCGTAATCGACCGAAGGATCGACGCTGACCCAGTTCTCCCCGAAGTGCACGCCGACGACCTCGTCGGCGAGGAGCGCTTGCCCGATGTGTGATCCGCAGTTGCGGACCCCGGGAATCGTGCGCAGCTCGCGACAAGCCTGAACCGAGATGCGGTACTCCTCCGGTCCCGATGTGCTGGGCTCAGTGACCCAGTGCATCAGGAAGTCCCTTTCCTTGAAAGAGGGAAGGAGCGACTGCCCGAGGAAGGGCACCACCGCGATGCCGGCGACTACAACTGTGCCGACCGCGAGGTAGGCCCGCAGCGGTCTGGGGATGATTCTCGCCAGCAGCCACTCGTAGCCGCGCTCCAGCCAGCGGGCGAGCGGGGACTCGCGGCGCTCGAGCGGCGCCTTGGACAGGAGCATCAGGCTCAGCGCCGGCGTGACGGTGAGGGCGACGAGCAGCGATACGACCACCGCAAGCGCATACGAGAAGGCCAAGGGCCGGAAGAACGAGCCTGTCAGGCCGCTCAAGAAGAAGACCGGCACGATCGCCAGGACGACGATCAGGGTCGCGTAGACGATGGGACCGCGCATCTCGAGCGAGGCCTTGAGGACCACGATGGCCGCCGGCGTGTCGCTCCCCTGCCCGCGATGCTGCCGCAGGCGCCGAACGATGTTCTGTACGTCGATGATGGCGTCATCGACGATGACGCCGAGGGCTATCACGAGGCCGGCCAGCACCATCACGTTGAGGGTTGCCCCCTGCAGGTAGAAGACGAGCCCGGCCACCACGAGAGAAAGCGGCATCGCGACGAGGCTGATCAGCGCGGCGCGCCACTCGAAGAGAAAGGCTCCGATCACGAGAATTACGAGCACGGATCCGATGATCAGCGTCGTCGTCAGGTTGTCGATCGACTCCTCGATAAAGGTCGCGGGCCGGAAGATGGTCGTGTCGATCTGCATGCTGGGCAGACCTGGGCGAAGGTCGTCGATCGCTTCCTCGACGCCCCGGGTGACGTCCAGGGTGTTCGCCCACGGAAACTTCTCGACGATCAGCATCAATCCCGGCCCGTCGTTGATGACGGCGTCCCCGGCGAGCGGCTGATGCTCGACGGCGACCGTGGCGACGTCGCTCAGGAGCAGCTTCTTGCCATCCCGTTCGGCGAGGGTCACCTTCGCCAGGTCGGCGGGACTGAGGATGGGCGGAAGGTGCCGGATCCCGAGCCGCTGATTGGGGGTATCGATGAATCCTCCGGTGCCGATTACGGCTCCTTGCGACCAGAAGAGCAGCGTGCCCACGTCGAGGGCGTTCGCCGTCACCTCCACGACTTGGTTGAGGGAGACCCGGTTGGCCGCCAGCCGTTGCGGATCGACGTTCACATGGAACTGGTGCAGCCGTTCGCCCCAGATGGGTACGTTCGCCACACCGGGGACGCGAAGCAGGCGCGCCCTGATCTTCCAATAGGCAGTGACCGACATGTCGATCAGTGACATCTCGTCCGACGTGAGGCCGATCTTCATGACTCGGCTCGTCGCCGACAGCGGCTGGATCATGAACGGTGGGGCCGACCAGCTCGGCAGCTTGGGCGTGACCGTTGCGACGCGTTCTTGCACGAGCTGCCGCGCCAGCATGAGATCGGTCCCGGGCTTGAAGATGAGCCTGATCGAGGAGAGCTGGGGGACCGATTTCGAGCGAATCTCGTCGAGCCCCGGCATCCCCGCGAGCGCCTGCTCCAGCGGAACGGTGACCAGGCCTTCCACTTCGACGGAGGAGAGGCCGAGACTCGGGGTCTGAACCTCGACCTGAGGCGGAGCGAATTCGGGAAAGACGTCCACCGGCGAGTCGCGAAGCTGTCCGATCCCGAAGTACATCAGCGCCGCGGCGCCGGCCACGACGATGAATCGAAACCTCAGGCTCGATCCGACGATCCAGCGCATCATGGCCGGAGAGGTCCCTTCCCCACCTATTCGATCCCGAGCTCGGTGCCGTACAGCTCGGCCGCGCCGACAGTCACGACACGAGTTCCAGGCGGTGGACCGTCTAGGAGAAAAACGTTCTGCTCCTCGATGCGCTCGATCGTGAGCCGTGAGCGGACGAAAGTCAGCTGTTCGGGGCTCGTATACGCCCAGGCCCTGCCGTTTGTGTCGTAGACCAACGCGGAGTACGGCATGACGGTCAGCTCTGCCTGCCTGCCCTCTCCGTTCTGGACCGTCGCCGTCCGGATGCCAAGCCGCTCGACGGCCCTGGCGGTCAGGATGACTCGGCTCACGTCCGTCCCTTCGACGGGCTCCACCCTGGCGGGCTCGTTCCCCTCTGCCCCCGCCTCCTCCGACGTCCCCCGGCAGGCCGCCGAGGGGAGAAGGGCGACGATCAGCACGACGATGACCCAGCGATTGCGGTGCTCGAAGCCCTTGTTCACTGTCCGTTTCCTCCTAGAGGTTCAGTTGCCTGGTAGTGGGATCGACGCGTGCCAGGCCGAAGCGCACGTAAAGGGCGGGCAAAACGAAGAGGCTGATCAGCGTCGAGGTGACGAGTCCGCCTAGCACGACGACCGCGAGCGGGTGCAGGAGCTCGTAGCCGGGGATCGTGCCGAGAACGACAAAGGGCAAGAGGGCAAGTCCCGCTGCCAGGGCGGCGACGAGGACGGGCCCAAGCTGCTCCTGCGCCCCGCGCTGAACGAGCTGGGGACCGAAAGGCTCTCGCTCGTCCCGCTCGAGGTGTTGGAGGTGCTTGATGAGCAGGATGCTGTTTTGCGCGACGATTCCAAGCACCCCGACGAAGCCGATCAGCGAGCCGAGCGAGAGTGCGCCGCCGTCGGCCAGCGCGCCGAGCGCGCCGCCGGTGAGGGCCAGCGGCAGGACCGCAAACGCCAGCAGTGCCAGGCGGAAGCTGCCAAGGGCCGCCTGCAGGACGAGCAAGACCCCGATGGCTGCGAGGACTCCGAAGGCCACCAGCCGGCCCCGCGGGGTACGTCCTTCCTGATCGAGCACCTCCGCGTGGTACTCAAGCGGGAACTCAGCCTCCTCGAGACGCCGCTCCACGTCGCTCACAACGGAGCCCCGACTGCGGCCGCTGACGTCGGCTGCCACATCGATATAGCGCGAGACGGCCTCATGCCTGATGACGGTGGGGTTCGGCCGGATCTGTACGTCTGCGACGTCCCCCAGCGCCACCTGCCCTCCGTTAGGCGTGTCGATGGGAAGCTCGCGAATACTGGTCAGGCTGGCGCGGGTCTCTGGAGTCCCCCACACCACGACGTCGAAGACCTTCTGCTCCTCGAAGAGGCTTCCGACCTGGATCCCTGCCACCAACGTGGCCGCGGCGCGGCGAACCTCGCCCGGCTTGATCCCGTACCGCTCGGCCGCGGCGAGATCGATCTCCACCTCTAGAGTCGGCTCCTCGGCGGACGCCTTTACGCGCGGGTTGCCGACTCCCTCAGTGTCCGCGAGGATCTGGCCTACCTCCCGCGCTTGAGATCGGAGCACCTCCAGGTCCTCGCCGTACACGCGCACGACCAAGTCTTCGTCTGTCCCCGACAACACCTCTTCGACTCGCTCCTTCGAGAAGGTCAGTACGTCGAAAGCGAGACCGGGATAGCCTTCGACCGCCTCCCGAACCGAGGCGACCGTCGCGTCGTAATCGGCCCCAGGATCGATGCCGACCCAGAGCTCCGCGGAATTGACGTTGACCGCCTGATCCGATGTCACGGCGCGCCCCACATGCGCGCCGACGTCGCTCACCCCAGGAATCGACTCGAGCTCACGGCCGACCTGATTCGTGATCCGGGTCATCTCCGAAAGCGAGGTACCGGGCGCGCCGCCCATTTGAACCAAGAGCTGCGGCTCCTTGAGGGAGGGAGAGAGCGAGGTTCCGAGGAAGGGCAGGGCCGCGAGGCCGGCCACGACGACGGCGCCGACGGCGACGTACGTCCATCGGGGTGTGCGAAGACTTCGCAACAGGAGGGCTGCATATCCCTGCTGCAGCCATCGTGCGCGTGGTGAGCGACGCAGCTCGCGCGGCGCACCCGAGAGGAGCAAGAAGCTCAGGGCGGGCGTGACGGTGAGTGCGACCGCCATGGATGCGGCCGCAGCGAGCAGATACGAAACGCCAAGAGGCGGGAGGAATTCCCCCCCGATCCCTTCGAGCACGAAGAGCGGGAGCACTGCAAGCGCGACGATCAGCGTCGCGTACACCATTGCGCCGCGCAGCTCGAGGGACGCCTCGAGGGCGACGGCCGCAGCGGAATCGTCGCTGTCTTCGCGGCGGCGCGCGCCCAGGCGTCGCGCGAAGTTTCCGACGTCGCGGACGACCTCGTGGATGACTAGCCCGAGGGCCGCGACGAAGCCTGCCACCACCATGGCGTTGATCGTCTCCCCAAGGGCGTACAGCACGAGCCCAGCCGCGAGGAGCGACAGCGGGATCGCAACAAGCGCCACCAAGACTGCGCGCCAGTCGAAGAAGAAGGCCCCTAGAACCAGGAGGACGAGGACGGAGCCGATGATCAAGGCCAACGCGACGTTGTCGATCGACTCCTCTATGAAAGACGCCGGCCGGAAGATCGTCGTGTCGAACGCGATTCCGGAGAGACCGGGCCGCATCACGTCGATCGCGTCCTCGATACCCCGGGTCACTTCGAGGGTGTTGGCCTCCGGAAACTTCTCGACCACGAGCACGAGGCCGGTCCCCCCGCCGGTCAGTGCATCCCCGATCAGCGGCTGATGATCCTCGACGACCGACGCCACGTCGCCAAGCCGATACGCGGTTCCCTCGACCCTCACCCGGCTGAGGTCGTCAGCCGTGACGATGGGCGAGATGTGCATCACCCCGAGCCGCTGATTGGGAGTGTCGATGAACCCCCCGGTTCCGGGGACCGACGCCTCCACGAAGCTCAACGGCGAGACCCAGAGAGCGTTGGCGGAAGTCTCGACCACCTGCTCCAGCGAGACTCCGCCGGCTCGCAACTGTTTCGGATCGACTTGCACTTGGAGCTGCCGGTCCCGGAATCCCCACACAGCGACATTCGCCACGCCGGGTACGGCCAGCAGGCGCGGAGTGATCGTCCAGCGGGCCAGTACCGACATCTCGATTGCCGACACGTCTCGCGAGGAGAGGCCGAGGATCATGACCCGGTTCGTCGATGAGAGGGGCTGCAGCATCTGTGGCGGTCTCGACACGCCCGGCAGCGCGACCTGGGCCTCCGCGAGTCGCTCGGCCACGACCTGCCGGGCGCGGAAGAGGTCGGTTCCAGGCTCGAAGATGAGCTGGATCCTCGACAGTCCGGGAAGCGACTGAGAACGGATCTGGTCGAGGAACGCGAGTCCGTTCAGGAGGTCCTGCTCGAAAGGAGTCGTGATCAATTGCTCCACCTCGGACGCAGACAGCCCGAGGGCCTCGGCCTGGATCTCCACGGTGGGGGGCGAGAACTCGGGAAGCACGTCCACCGGGGCGTCGCGGAGCTGCGTGATGCCGACGGCTATCACGAGGGCGGCCAGAGCAACGACCAGGCCACGAAACCTCAGGCTCGATCCCACGAGCCAACGGATCACAGCGAGAAACCGCCCACGGTCATTCCGGAGCAGCCACAAACAAGGATCGCTGCCGCAGGTGCCCCTTTCACCGGCGCCCCTTCTCGAGGCACGAAGCTCCCGTCGATCGCGCGGCCGTCACGACTCGGCCACCCTTATGTCCCTGTCCCTGCCTTGCCGCGCTCGATCTTAGAAGGATTCCCCGCCCAGATCAACCGATCGAACGGGTAGTCACATCGCGGGAAGTCCAAGCGGTTGTCGCCGGTCTAGGATGGCGTCGTGAAGCTCATCCACACCTGCTACCGAATCACCGACCCCGAGCGGTCGCTCGCCTTCTACGAGGCGCTCGGCTTCGAGAAACGCCGCGAGCTGCCGATCCGCGACGAGGCCGTCAACTACTTCCTCGGAATTCCGGGTCACGAGCAGCCCGAGCTCGAGCTCACGCACAACTTCGGTGTCGACTCCTACGAGCTCGGAACCGCGTACGGCCACATCGCAGTCACGGTCGACGACATGGAGGAGGCGTTGTCGGCCCTGGCGGAGAAGGGCATCGAGCCCGAGAAGCCGCCATATAGCGTGCGTGAGGGCGGCTCGGTGATCGCCTTCGTCCGCGACCCGGACGGCTACAGGATTGAGCTCATCGAGAGCGGCTGAATTTACGCGCACGCGCTTCCCGGACGGCTACAGGGTCGAGCTCATCGAGCGCGGCTGAGTTGCGCGCAGGCGCTTCCCGGACCAGTACCGCATCGAACTGATCGAGCGGGCCTAGCCGCTCAGTCCGGCAGCAAGCCGGAGGGGTAGCGGGTCTCCCGCGGCGGCGGGAACCGCGCGTCGGCGAGCGCGCCGTCCTGCGTGTCCTCGGGAGAGCTCGCGTTGTAGCGGGCGGCGGTTTCGTCGGCGCAGTAGTAGCCCCACGGGCCGTCCTTCTGGAACTGCCGTGAGCTCGCGCACAGGAACACGCACGGCCCGTCGCCGGCACCCACGAACGCGTGGCGCGTCTCCGGCGGGCAGTGCACGAAGTCCCATTGCTTGAGCGGCCGCTCCTGCCCTTCGACGATGAGCAGCCCCTCGCCCGAGAGCACGAGGAAGTCCTCCTGTTCCGTCTCCCAGTGATACGTCCCGGTCGGCTCGCCGGGGCTTACGACCCGGATGGCCATGCCGAGCATCGGGAAGAAGGTCTCCGCCTCGTACTCGTCGTAGCCGGAAAGCGGCACGCTGTGGCCTTGACCCGGCTTGTCGAACCAGCGCGCGTCGCGCGCGTTCATGACGAACCAGCCGAGGCTTGCCGGGACGAGGCCCGCCTCCGTCTCCTCGAGCTCTGCCTCGGGAACCACGGCCGGATAATACGGTGGCGCCGAGCCGGACGACGTCGGCTCGTGCTGTCTCCAATCTTGACAGTTTGCATTCCGTCACCATCCCGACTCCTACGGGGTCGAGCTCATCGAGCGCGGATAGTCAGTTAGCAGTCGTGCGCTTTCCAGACGGTTACAGGGTCGAGCTCATCGAGCGCGGCTGAGATTGCCCGCAGGCGCGACCGGACTCCTACCGGGTCGACTCATCGAACGGCACTCACGGTCGTAGCGCGGAGACGGAGTCCGAGATCACTCGGGCGTCAAGGCGGCAACGCGATCAAGGCCGACGGCTTGCACCGGCTGCTCGGCGGCGGGATCCTCGCCAGATCGCAATGGAAGCGACGCGATCACCGTCGTCCCCTTCCCCGGAGCGGAAACAATGCTGAGCACACCGCCGAGCGCTTCCACGCGATCGCTCATGTTCTGCAGTCCCGCGCCGCTCACCGCGGCAGCCGGATCGAAACCGGTGCCGTCGTCGGAGACCGCCAGGGTCAGCCTGCCGTCCGACTGGGCGAGCCGCACGACCGCGCGCGAGGCCTCGGCGTACTTCGTCACGTTCTGGAGCGCCTCCAGGCAACAGAAGTACAGCGCCGCCTCTGTCGCCTCCGAGTAGCGAACGATGTCATCGGACTCGACTGCCACCTCGATCGGCGCCTTCCGCGCATGCGCCTCGATCGCCGCCGCCAAACCCAGCTCTGCAAGCAACGGCGGGTAGATGCCGTGGGCGAGGGCACGAAGCGCTTCGATCGCCTCGTCGGCATCCGCCTGCAGGGAAGCAAGGGCATCCTTGAGCGGCGTCTCGCCCGCCTGCCGCGACGCGAGCTGCAACTTCACCTTCAATCCGACCAAGTGCTGCTGCGCCCCGTCGTGCAGGTCGCGCTCGAGCCGCCGCCGCTCCTCGTCCTGGGCAGACACGAGCCGCTGCCTCGATGCCTGAAGGTCGTCGAGCCGCGCGAGCAGCTCCGCCGTCAGCCCGACGTTCCGGAGGACGAGCCCCGCCTGCGCAGCGAGATCATTCAGCAGCTTCTCTTCGGCGGGTCTCAGCGTGTGGCCGCGGGCATTCGTGATTGTCAGCGCACCGAGGAGCTCGTCGCGGTGGCGGACCGCCACAGCTCGGTCCGCCGCTACGAAGGTCGGCAGCTGTCCATCATTGAGCGCCAGGCGACGCCGCCCCGGGGAGCGGTCTGGCCAGGAAGCGGCGAGACGGAGATCGTCCCCTGAGCGCACCCACACCTCGCTGCGCGCCGCGCCCGTTCCCTCGCCGACCGTCCGCGCGAGCTGCGGGAGCAGCTCCTCGCTCGGCACCGTTGCCGCCGCCTGCTCGGAGAATTGCGCCAGGACGTCGTACGGCGTCGCTCGGTGCCCGTACACGAGCCGGTTCGCGAGGCGCCGTGCCCGCTCGCGCACGGGCTGAAAAGCGACCGCGACTACGGCGGTCGCCAGGATCGAGAGGACGATGTTCGACCCGCCCGCACGGCCGACGAGCGTGCCGACGCCGACCACTATCGCGACATAGACCGCCGTGAAGAAGGCCGCCAGCACGCCGAAGACGAGCGCCTTCCTGATCACGAGGTCGATGTCGTACAGGCGGTAGCGAAAGATCGCGATACCCGCCGCCAGCGGCAACGTGGCCCAGCCGAACAGGCTCAGGGCGTTGAAGACATTCCCCAGCGTGTTGGAGACGAGGCTCGCCGGCCAGGCGAGGAAGAACAAGCCGACGCTCAGCAGGACGGCGGTGACGAACCACTTGAGCTGCTGGCGCTCGTCCCCACGCGAACGCCGGTACCGCACGACGATCGAGATCGCCGAGGCGATGATGCAGGCGAAAATCGTGAAGATTCCTGCCCAAGCGATGACGGTGACAAGGGCCTTGGCATCGACGCCGACGGGGTTCTCGGCCTCGACGGGCGCGCCGTCGAGCTTGCCAGGAGCGAGCGACATGGCACCGAAGGCGCACGCCGAAGCCGCGACTGCAAGCCAGGCCACTGGGCGCCAGCGCGGTGACGGAGGCTTTCCGTCCGGGAAGAGGAGCACGAAGAAGATCCCGATCGGCACGATGAATGTGACCCAACTGAACGTGGTGTACCAGTCCGCGAACGTCCCTCCCGGAAGCGAGCCCGGGTTGGCACGAAGCGCGTAGACGGCGTACTCCTCACACGCTGCGCTCAGGGCCACGGCGAGCGCGACCGCGAGGCAGATCCAGCCGATCGCTCCCCCGACGCGAGAGGCGATCAGGGTGCCGACGAGCGCGAAGGTGACGACGCTGCTCATCCAGGCGATCGGCTCCCAATAGCCGCTCAGCGCCGCCAGGACGGCCGCCGCCCCGACGAGGAGGACGTAGAGTCCGAGGAGACTCCAGGCAAGCCGCGCGCGCGGCCGAATACTCATCGAACGATTGTGACCGCGCGGCCGCCGCCGAACAAGACCCGTCACCCGCGCGCTGACGTCCAGGCCATGACCAGCCGATCGGGATCGAACTCGGATTTCGACACGAATGTCACCGCGCCGCTCGCCACTGCGCGTGTCGCGAGGCCCACCTCCGTCGAGAGCGCGATCACCGTGGTCTCGGGCGACGCCTCGAGGATGCGGCGCGTGGCCTCCATCCCGTCCATCGCCGGCAGATTGAGGTCCATGAGCACAAGGTCGGGCGCGAGCGACGCGGCAAGCTCGACCGCCGCCTCACCGGACTCCGCCTCGCCCACGACCTCGAATCCCTCCGTTGCGTCGACGACGAGCTTCGCCGCTTCACGGAATGGCGTCTGGTCATCGACGACGAGCACGCGCACCGCCGCCACCTCTCTCGGCCGCTCCTGCTCGGGGAGGCGGTACGCGAGGACCGGCGACGCTCGACCCTTGACCTGCGTGGGCGGGAGCATCTCGACAGCGGGCGGCGAGGCTAGGCGCTCGAACGTCGCCTCGCTCAACACGGTCTCCCCGCCCGCCGCGAGCTGCTGCAGCCGCTGCGCGAGGTTGACGCTGTCCCCGACGACGGAGTATTCGACACGCTCCTCGGCGCCCAGGAGTGCTGCGGCGACGGTGCCCGTCGAGACGCCGATTCCAAGGGGAAAGGGCGGCAGTCCGTCCGCCTGCCAGCGCTGGTTGAGACACGCCTGCTGAACATGCATTTCCTGCGCGGCAGCGACCGCCCGTGCAGCGTGGTCGTCCTGCGGTAACGGTGCACCGAAGACGCCCATCACCGCGTCACCGACGAACTGCATCAGCGTTCCTCCAGCGCCGGTGATCGCGCGCGTCATCTGCGCCCGGTGCGCGTTGAGCTGGCGGGCCAGCTCGCTCGCCTCCGCCCCCTCGCAGATCGCCGAATAGCCGCGCACGTCGGACATCAACACCGTGACCTCCAGCGTCTCTGTCTCACCGATGCGTTTGCCGCCCCTGCGCACCTCGTCGGCGAGGCCGGTAGGCAACAGACGGCTCAGCCGCTCGCCCTGCTCTTCGCGCTCGACGATCGCGCGGTGGAGCAAGCGTAGGCGGTCGAGAGCGCGCTCGTCGCCGCGGCCAACGGCGGAGGCCAGTTTCCGGAACAGCGCCTCGACCGCGGCGGCGACGGCCTCCGGCGTCGTCCGCCCGGAAACCGCGATCGCTTTGATCGGCCTGCCCGCCGCGATTTCGCGGAGCAGCTCCTCTTGGACGCTGGTCAGAGTCTCGTCGCGGACCGGATTCACAAGCGCCTCCACGATCCGTGGGTCGATCAACGAACCTCCCGCCGTCACCTCGCGAATCGCCCGAGCGAGCTGGTCGCTCTCGGCGATGCGGTCCTTGAGGAGGTAGGCGAAGCCGGCGGCGCCCTCGCCCAAAAGCGACACCGCGTACTGCGGGTCGTCGTGCTGCGAGAGAACGACGATTCCGGTGCCAGGATGACGCTTGCGGATCTCTTTCGCCGCTTCGATGCCCTCCCGCTGGAAATCGGGCGGCATCCGGATGTCCGTCACGACCACCTGTGGCGCGAGCCGATCCGCGCCGGCCACGAGCTCGTCGTAATCCGCCGCGACGCCTACGATCTCGAGGTCGTCCTCGAGCGTGAGCAGCGCTCGGACTCCTTCGCGGGCGATCAGGTTGTCGTCGGCGAGGAAGACACTGATCCTCTCGTTCACAGCGTCATTTTGTCGCGCGAGACCTCGCCCGGCTTCGAGACCGTCGAAGAGATCGCCCGTTTAGCTCCACGTGCGGAGTCGTGACCTGACTAACGTACGCTTCCTCGATGGCGACAGGGTCGAGCTCATCGAGCGCATATGAGTTTGCGCACACGCGCTTCCCCGATGGCTACCGGGTGGAACTGATCGAGAAGTAGCACGGTCGCCACGTCCGCCGTTTGACACGTCGCCTGTCGACGTCTTGGTAGTCAAGCTGCTCATGAAGACGAAGCGGAGTCGAAGGGCTCGACAGGTCGAAGCTTGGCCATCGGCGGCCGAGGCGACTGATGGCAGATGGGAGCGTTCTCGTACGGTTGACCGCCGAGCACGTCAAGCGCAAGATGTGGTGCCCGGTCAACCCTTTCCGCCGGGCGCTGCGGCCTTGGACATCGAAAATTCCCTCGCGCGTACGTCGGAACCGGGGATCCGGACGTTTCTGATCGCCGACGTTCGTGGCTACACGCGGTACACCCAGGAGCACGGCGATGAGGCGGCGGCGCGTCTTGCCGCCTCCTTCGCCGACATCGTCGAGAGCGCGGTCGCAGACTCGGATGGCCGGCTCGTCGAGCTCCGGGGCGACGAAGCGCTCGTCGTCTTCAGCTCTCCACGGGACGCTATACGCACCGCAGTCGGGCTTCAGCATCGGTTCGTCGAGCGCATGCGATCCGCGGATCCGCTTCCCCTGCGGGTAGGCATCGGCCTCGATGCAGGCGAGGCTGTGCCCGTGGCCGGGGGCTACCGCGGTGGAGCGCTAAACCTGGCGGCGCGCCTCTGTAGCCTGGCCCGACCGGGGGAAGTGCTGGTCAGCGAAGGCCTTGCGCACCTCGCGCGCAAGGTTGACGACACGGCGTACATCGACCGCGGCCGCGTAACTGTCAAGGGGCTATCCGAGCGCGTTCGTGTCTACCAGGTCGCGTTTTCCCTCGACATGCCTGCCGACGCCCCGCCGTCGCGTGGAATCCGAACGACCCTCCTCCTTACCGCCGCCGTCGTCGGAGCGATTGCTCTCCTTGCAATTGTCGTTGCTCTTCTCACCACCGGCTTCGCTGGATCGCAACCGCCGCAGCGGATCGGGGAGAACGCCCTTGCCGCAATCGATTCCAAGGATGCGAAGCTAGCGAGCCAGACACCGGTCGGGAACGGACCCACTGCGGTCGCCACCGGCCTCGGTTCGGTTTGGGTCGCGAACAGCGTCGACGGAACGGTGTCGCGGATCGATCCGAACCGTGAGGAGCGGCCAATTATCCGCGTGCCGGGGACGCCCGGCGGCGTCGCCGCAGGTGAAGGGGCCGTCTGGGTGACTGATGCGACCGGACACACGCTCGCTCAGATAAGCGCCGATTCGAACACTGTGGTTCGCGACGACATCGCCGTTGGAAACGGCGCCGGCGCGGTCGCGGTCGGAGAAGGAGCCGTCTGGGTCGCGAACACGCTCGATGGCACCGTGTCGCGGGTGGATCCTGAGCGCGGGGTGGAGACCGACGTCGTCCGGGTCGCCGGCCGTCCCGAAGCGCTGGCCGCCGGCGCCGGGTCGATCTGGGTCGCCAACGGGGACTCCGCGAGCGTCAGCCGGATTGACCCTCGCACGCGCACGGTCGTCCAGACGATCGCCGTCGGGAACGGCCCACGTGGAATTGCGGTCGACGGTGAGTCGGTTTGGGTGGCAAACGCTCTTGACGGCACCGTCTCCAAGATCGCGGCCACATCCGGCTCCGTCTCACAAGTCGGAGCTGTGGCCGCCGGAGTCTCGAGTATCGCTGTCTCCGGCGGCACGATCTGGGCGGCGAGCCCGCCGGCCTCCAAGGTGTTCCGCATCGATCGCGACACCGCGCAGGTAACGGATGCGATCGATATGGGGAGTAGTCCGAGCGCGCTTGCCGCGGGAGCGGACGACACTGTTTGGGCGGCCGCTCTCCCTCCCACATCGCGCCATCGCGGCGGCACGCTCGTCGTCAGCGCTTATATCTCGGGGTGCAATTGCCTCGATCCGGCTTTTGCGTGGCAGGCCGACGCGTGGCGTGCCCTCTCGATCCTCTACGACGGCCTCGTCGCCTACCGCAAGACGGGTGGGGCACCAGGGGCGACGCTCGTTCCCGATCTGGCCATGAACCTGCCCATCCCGGCCGACGATGGACGAACGTATCGCTTCCAGCTTCGCAGCGGGCTCCACTATTCGGACGGCAGTCCGGTGCGAGCGAGCGACTTTCGTGCCTCGATGGAGCGCCTGCTGCGGCTCAACGGCGTCAACTTTCCACCTTTCTACGGTGGGATCCTCGGCGCCGACCGGTGCTCGGCTTTGGCTGATCGCTGCGATCTAGGGAAGGGCATCGAGGTCGACGATGCAGCGCGCACGGTGACGATTCACCTCTCCGCACCCGACCCCGACCTGCTCGCGAAGCTGGCGCTTCCGTTCGCGTTCGTGCTCCCCGCCGACGCGCCGGAACCAGACGAACCACTGACCGATTTCGAGCAGTTCGGACACGTGGGCGAATACAGAATTCCAGGCACAGGTCCCTACGTCGCTGCCTCCTTCGACCCGAGGCGTGAGCTTCGTCTCGAGCGCAATCCCCACTTCAAGCTCTTCTCTCCCGACGCCCAGCCGGAGGGCTACCCCGATCGGATCGTCATCAAGATCCTCGGTGACGGGAACGCTCCGGACCTGCGGAGTGCCGTCGGCGAGGTGGAAGCGGGGAAGTCCGACTGGACGAGCGAGCTGTCCCCGGACGAGGTCGAGCAGCTCGCCGTACGGAGCGCCGCTCAGCTCCACACGACGCCGGTGGGCGGGGTTCAGCACCTCATGCTGAACACCCGCAAGCGGCCTTTCTCGGACGTGCGCGCTCGGCGTGCGCTCGCCTATGCGATCGATCGCAATCGGCTGGCCTCGTTCGCGGGAGGCGAGCTCGTGGCGCGGCCGACCTGTCAGGTCCTGCCGCCGACGGTGCCGGGATACCGTCCTTACTGTCCGTACACCGTCAACCCGTCCGCGGGAGTCTGGAGCGGTCCCGACCTCGCGCGCGCGCGGCAACTCGCGGCCAGCTCGCACACCCTGGGGGACCCAGTGGCGATCGCGGTGCCACCCGGAGACCCGAACGAGCGCCGTCTCGTCGAGTACGTGGCCAAGGTCCTCAGGCAGGTCGGCTATCGGGCCTCCGTGCGTGTCGAAGCCGACCCGTTCAGCGCGATGCTCGCACGGAACAGCAACGTGGACGCGCTTCGGGTCGGTTGGCTTCAGGACTATGCCGCCGCATCCAACTTCGTCGAGCCCCTCTTCACCTGCACGGCCAATCAGGAGGGTGGCGTCAACGTGTCCCAATTCTGCAGCCAACGCCTCGATACCCTCGTCTCTCGAGCGCGAGGGACGCGCGATGCGGCGGACGCGGCTGAGGCTTGGGCGCGGATCGATCGGCTGCTCGTGGACGAGGCGCCCGCGGTTCCTCTCTACGCGTTACGCGAGGCCGATTTTGTGTCGAAACGCGTGGGGAACTACGTCTTCAACCCCCAGTTCGGCGTCTTGCTCGATCAGTTGTGGGTGCGGTAGGTGGTGCGAAGAACGGGATCGAAGCGAGCCCGATACAGGGTGGAGCTCATCGAAGCTGGATGAGTTTGCTGCCCCGCGCTTCTTGGACGGCTACCCGGTTGGGCCCATCGAGAAGGGCTAGCGCGTGAAGGGCCGTCCCCTGTCCGTGTGCATCGCGGGCGCTACGGGCTGGACCGGGCGGGCGCTCGTCCCCGCCGTCCTCGGCGCGCCCGATCTCGAGCTCGTCTCCGCCGTCGGCCGGTCCGCGGCCGGGCGAGATCTCGGCGAGGCGCTGGGCGGCGCCGCGCTCGGCGTTCCGGTCCTCGGCGCTGTGCACGATGCGCTCGAGGGCGTCGACGTCCTGGTCGACTACACCTCCGCGACGGCGGTCATGGCGAACACGCTGGCGGCGATCGATGCGGGGGTGGCCGTTGTGGTCGGCAGCTCGGGTCTGACCGCTGCGGACTTCGAGGAGATCGACGCCGCGGCGCGTGCGCGTGGAGTCGGCGTGGTCGCGTCCGGGAACTTCTCAATCACGGCGGCAATGTGCCAGGCGGCGGCCCTCCTAGTCGCGCGCCATCTGGCGCATTGGGAGATCATCGATTACGCGAGCGCGACGAAGCCCGACGTCCCGAGCGGGACTTCGCGCGAGCTCGCGGAGCGGCTCGAGGAAGTCCGCCGCCCTGAGCTGGGCTACCCGATCCAGGAGCTGGAGGGCCCGCGGGAGGCACGCGGCGCTTCGGTCGGCGGAACGCAGATCCACTCGGTGCGCCTGCCGGGCTTCGCCGTCTCCACCGAGATCGTGTTCGGGCTCGCGGACGAGCGCCTGGCGATCCGTCATGACGCGGGGGGCACGCCCGAGCCGTACATCGAAGGCACCCTCCTCGCCGTGCGCAAGGTGCGCGAGGTCGTCGGGCTCGTCCGCGGGCTGGATACCCTCCTGGTCGGGGTGGAGTAGCCTCGACTTGCCGGTGTTCGCTTACTCGGCGGCTACCGGGTTGAGCTAATCGAACGCAACTGAGGCGGCTGCGTCCAGAAAAGGGATGCGGATGCCTTCCGAGGTACCGTCCGAAAACCGTGCGGACGACCGCAGGCTCGATCGAGTTGGGTTGGCCTGGCGCGAGGACCGGAAGGAGCCCCTAGCCGCCCCACGGCGGCAGCTCGAGCGCACGCTCGTAGGCCGCGCGGTCGTGCACCGGCTCGCCGTGCGAAACGATGACGTGCTCGAAGGGGAACTCGAGCAGCGCACGGAGCGCCGGCAGCGCCCGCTCTTGGTGCCATGGCGTCGCCCAGACGCGCAGTTCGCCGCCGGGCGCGGTGAGCGCATCCGCGAAGACGAGCGCCCGCTGCTCGGGAAGCCACAACGGAGTCTCGCCCCTACCCCGGCCGTCGTAGAGGGCGACGAGTCCGCCCGGGAGGGAGCTTCCGGGCTCGATGGCTTCGAGGTCAGTCTCGGGAATGTCATGGCGCCAGAAGAGGCTCGGGCCGAACGGCCTCGCCCCGTAGCGGCGCACGAAGAGGTCGACGTCGCGGACGTGGTCCGGCTTGAGGACGACGACGAGCGTGGGCGGGGCGGCGTCCAGCCGTTCCCAGATCGCGGTGGCGTCTGCGGGCGGCGCGATCGGGTCCAGCAGCGCGACCTCGCCCCCCGATGCGACGAACGTGGACGCGACCAGAGGTTCCCACTCCGAGTCCGCGGTCCAGTCAGGATGCGCGATCCGCCAGAGCCATAGACCGGGAGCGACTTCTCGGACGTCGGGCTGCATGGCCCCTATTGTGGGGTAGATGGCTCGCCAGATCGTGTTCCTCCGCGCTCAATTCGCGAGCAACAGGCGTGTGAGCATGGGCGACCTGCGGAAGCAATAGCGCGACGGCACGAAGCCGCAACAGTTCGTTACACACAGGCACGAGGGAGCGCTCTAGCGTGGTTGCCATGACGAAGGCGACCACGCCGTGGGGCAAGACTGTGGTCGTCGAGGAGCTGACCGTGCCGCAGCGTGCGGGCGAGAAGCGCTTCGCGACGATCGTCCAGCTTCTGGCTGATGCCAAGGGAGACGAACTCGTTCGCTTCGCCTATTCGACCGGGGGCACTGCGCGACGCGGCCCCGTCACGCTTCGCACACGCGACCTCGAGCGGCTCAGGGCTGCTCTCGCCGAGCATCCCGGCCTGGCACGCGCTCTGGGACTGACGTACGGACAAGCGTAAGGAACGCTGAAAGGAGCGTGCAGAAAATGTAGTGGCACTGATGGTTACCCCTCGGGCAAGCTCGAGGCATGGCGCCTTTCATCGCGCGGCGCGTTCTCTGGACGATCCCGATCCTCTGGGTCGTCGTGACGATCGTGTTCTTCATGATGCGGTCGATCGGAGGAGACCCCTTCAGGCGTGGACCGCTCCTCGGCCTTTCCAACGTCGCCTGGGTGAAGTACGGCGACTACCAGCCGGAATCGATCAAGCGCAACCAGCGCGAGCGTTACGGTCTGAACCTGCCCTGGTACCAGCAGTACGGGAACTACCTGCGCGGTGTCGTGACGCTCGACTTCGGCCCGTCCCTCTCTTTCCGCAACGTCCGGGTCAATGACCTGATCAAGGAGCTGGCCCCGCGTTCGCTCGAACTCGCGGCACTTTCGTTCCTGTGGGCCTTCGCGCTCGGGATACCCATGGCCGTCCTCGCCGCGCTGCGGCCCGGCTCAGCCTTCGACGTGGGTGCCCGGATCTTCTCGAGCGTGGGCTTCGCTCTGCCCAACTTCTTCGTGGCGACGCTCCTCGTCTACTACCTGTCGGTCAAGCTCGGCGTGCTGCCGACGAGCGGCTGGACGGACGGCTGGAAGCACAAGGTCCTGCCGTCCTTCACGCTCGGCCTCGTCCCGATGGCGTATTGCGTGCGGCTCTTGCGCGCGTCTCTCCTCGAGACGCTGGAGCTCGACTACATCCGCATGGCTCGAGCGAAAGGGCTGTCGAGGAGCCGTGTAGTCCTGAAGCACGCGCTCCGCAATTCGCTCATCCCGCTCGTCACGGTGTCCGGGCCCTTGCTCGGCTACCTCATCACCGGCTCGTTCGTGATCGAGAACATCTTCGCGGTGCCGGGCGTCGCCCGCTTCTACGTCGCGTCCGTCCTCGCGCGCGATTACACAGTCGTCCTAGGGCTGACGGTGATGCTCGCGCTGCTGATCGTCTTCGTCAACCTCGTGGTCGACGTCGCGCACCGGATGCTCGACCCGCGGCTGCAGGACGCCGCCTACGCGCGAGCGTAGAGGCGTTCGCGCGCCGAGTCGACGAGCGACGCGAGGATGAGCGCGCCGTCGCCGGATCCGAGCAAGGGGTCGACCGCGTGCTCGGGGTGCGGCATGAGGCCGAAGAGGTTTCCTGCGGAGTTGACGACTCCGGCGACATCTCCCTCGGAGCCGTTGGGGTTGTCGCCGGGGGCGTAACGAAGCGCGATCTGCTCCTCGGGCAACTCGGGAGGTAGGTGGTAGCACCCTTCGCCGTGCTTGACCGGGATGAGCAGCTCCTGTCCGGCTCCGCAGCGAGCCGTGAACGGAGTGTCCGCACGCTCCACCACCAGCGCGACGTCGCGGCAGACGAACTGGAGAGATCTGTTCGGGCGGAGCACGCCCGGAAGAAGACCCGCTTCGCAGAGGATCTGGAACCCGTTACAAATGCCGAGCACGAGCCCTCCCGCCTCGGCGAACTCGGTTACCGCGTGCATGGCGGGAGAGAAGCGCGCGATCGCGCCGCAACGCAGGTAGTCGCCGTAGGAAAATCCGCCGGGAAGGACGACCGCGTCGAGCATGGGGAGCTCCTCCTCCGCGTGCCACACCATCACAGGCTCCGCCCCCAGCGCTCCGAGCGCCCAGGCGGCGTCACGGTCGTCCTGCGAGCCGGGGAAGACGATCACCCCGATGCGCGGCTGGGTCTCTCTCACTCGGCCTCCGCGAGCTCGATCTCGTAGCTCTCGATCAGCGGGTTGGCGAGCAGCCGCTCGCACATCCGTTCGATCTCGGCGCGCGCAGCCGAGGGGCTGTCGGCAGCGACTTCGAGATCAATGACCTTGCCGACCCGGGCCTCGCCCACCGTGAAGCCGAGCTGGCGGAGCGAGCTCTCGACTGCCTCCCCCTGCGGGTCCAGGATCCCCGCCTTGGGCCGCACGAGCACGACGGCCCTCATCTGAGGACCACCTCCGGGTCGGCGAGATAGTCGTCGAAGGAGATTCCCGTCAGGAGCTCGAACGCCTCGATATACCGGGCGCGCGTTCCGGCCACGACGTCGTCGGGAAGATCGGGCCCCGGATCCGTCTTGTCCCACCCGAGCGACTCGCAATAGTCGCGGACGTACTGCTTGTCGAACGAGGGTTGCGCGCGCCCCGGCTCGTACCCGTCCGCAGGCCAGAAACGCGAGGAGTCGGGCGTGAGCGCCTCGTCGCCGAGCACCAACCGGCCCTCGTCGTCGTGGCCGAGCTCGAACTTCGTGTCGGCGATGAGCACCCCGCGCTCGGCGGCGTGCTCGGAGGCGAATCGATAGAGGTCGATGACGATCCGCTCCACCTCGGCCAGCAGGTCGGAGCCCACGAGCTCGGCGGCTTGCTCGCGGTCGATGTTCTCGTCGTGGCCCGTCTGCGCCTTCGTCGCGGGGGTGAAGATGGGCTCGGGGAGCTTCTCCGAGTCCTGCAGGGCGGGCGGGAGCTTGTGGCCCGACGTGCTCCCGGTCGCCTGGTAGTCCTTCCAACCTGATCCGGTCAGGTAGCCGCGCACGACGCACTCGATCGGCAGCATCCGCAGGCGCCGGGCCTCGGTCGACCGGCCGTCCGGCCTCAGGGCCAGGAGGTGATTCGGAACGACGTCCCGCGTGCAGGCGAACCAG
>Ga0307416_100000356_pt1 | contig 23741 bp, 22 predicted proteins | sample DK1Cmetagenome_2_FD_203821 | JGI IMG/M metagenome (GOLD analysis project Ga0307416, IMG submission 203821) | Maize rhizosphere microbial communities from greenhouse at UC Davis, California, United States - DK15-C-3 | ecosystem: Host-associated > Plants > Roots > Rhizosphere > Soil | place...
CGAATCTGATAATTTGACCGATATCGGGATAGCGTCCCTGCTGTATTTCTAGATTCAACAAACAGTATGCAAGAGTAGCGAAAGTGGCATCGAAGATGCGTTATTTCCCGGTGGAGGTGAGAAATATGGCCGACGAAAAGGATCGATTTGGCGATACCATGCGACTTGTTGAGAGAGCCAAAGAAGATATTTACTTCGCCGAGCAAGATCGACAGGTGCTGGAAAAACTCCGCAGTCAACTCCGTAAGGTCGAGACTTCTGACGCGCCCCGGCACTGTCCCAAGTGCCCCGGCAAACTAGAGGCTTACACTTTTGAGGGTTACGTGCTCGACCGCTGCCAAGAATGCGGTGGAATTTGGTTGGATCGGGGTGAGCTCGAGGCGATCGTCAAGAAGATTAGCCGCGGCCCGCTCGGTGGGTGGTTGGATACGCTAACGGAGAAAATAAGATAACGAGGAGCTTTGAAATGAGATCAGCGCCGAAAAAAGAACGGCGCATGGGTAGGCCGGCGGCGGCTTGATGCAGATCGGCAAGGCGAACTGTTATATAGAAAAACCACCGGCGTCACCTTCGCCGACGTTGAAGGCATCAACGAAGCAGAAGCCGCAGCGAATGTCGCGAGCATCATTTTCATGGACGAGCTTGATGCGCTTGCAAAGGCGCGCGGCATCAATGGAGCTACAGTCGATTCTCAAAGTCGTGAGGACCGAGCAGGCGAGGGAAAAAAAGAAATCAGGTGATGCGACGGACTGTGAAGTGCCTGCGTCGATGAACATCGATGGACGACAGTGTCACGGCAGCTCGTGAACACGAAGTTACTGAGCTTGTATCGTTTCTCGAGCGCCACGCAAACTCCTGGTAAGGGTTTAGGTCGTAACTTGATTGCGCAACGTAGTAGGAGTGGCGTCGGAAATCTATCGAGACCATCAATGGCGGTATCCTGCGCTGACGAACAGTCTTCATGAACAATGCATGCTTGATAGAGCGATACTTTCGTCCGCCGCCACAGGCGGAATGTTTCTCTCGGAACACATATCAACGGAGTTACAACGCGGTCGCAGCTCAAAGGACTGGCACGGCCATTGCGGACAAAAACTACCATGAAGAACAAACACACGAAGCTAACTGTCCTTGCCTTAGCTATCTTTGCATTCGCGACGTTCCCACGGACGCTTTATTCCTACGACGAAATCGTTGTCAAAGACGGAGCGACCATTCGCGGCGCCGTGAAAGTTGACGGTACATTGCCAAAACTGCCGGCGCTGCAGATTACAAAATATAAGGAGATCTGTAAGGACGTTCCTAATGAAAGTCTGAGTGTTGGCCCAGGACAAGGAGTTCGCTTTGCGGTTGTGACTCTAGAAGGCATCACCAAAGGTGCAGCCGTTGAGAAGGAAACCGTCTATGAGTTGGATAACATCAAATGCCGCTTCACTCCCCATGCCCAGGCCGCGAGCGTAGGGCAGTTCGTATTATTGAAGAATTCCGATCCCATTCTCCACACCGTACATGCTGTCTTTACGAACACCCAGCCTCAATTCAATGTTGGGCTTTATCCCGGACGCACAAGTCGAAAACCGTTGGTTATAGCGGGTCTCGTCACGATCCGCTGCGAAGTTCATCCGTGGATGACCGCTTACATCATGGTCACCGAGCATCCCTATCATGCCGTTTCGGATGTCTATGGAGAGTACGAGCTCAGTGACGTTCCAGCGGGTGTATATCAACTGAAAGTGTGGCACGAGAGCCTGGGCATGCAGGAGAAACGGATCGAGGTAAAGGCGGCCGCGACGCAAAAGGTCGACTTCACTTTCACAGCGTCACCCGGAGTAAAAAAATGAACAAGTTAATGTCGTGGATTTTTATCGGTGCGCTGCTCGGTGTTCCAGCGTCAGTCCTAGCAGCTGACGGGGTTGGCGCGGGAATTGTCAAAGGAACGATCACTATCGGTGGCAAACCAGCGAAGGATGCGGTGGTCTCGATAGAAGGCCTTTCGCAGGACCAGATAAAAACGAAGATGGCGCACAGCAAGCGACAGACAAAAATCATCGATCAACGCAACCTTAAATTTATTCCAACGGTTGTAGCGATTATGGCGGGGGAGACCATTGATTTTCCAAACAACGACAAGTCTTGGCACAATGTGTACTCCAAGGGAGGCGCGAACGATTTCGATCTCGGGCTCTACCCGCCCGGTAAGAGCCGAAGCAAGAAGTTTGATAAGCCGGGCGTTTCTCGAGTTCTGTGCAATGCGCATCCGAACATGGAAGCTTTCATCGTCGTGAAAGATCACCCGTTTTTTTCGACCACGGACAGCCGGGGCAACTACGAGATCAAAGACGCACCTCTGGGTAAGTTGCGCGTCGAGATTTGGTCACCAAATCTCGACGTCAGGCGCGACAGCGTCGAAATCGTCCGTGATGGCGAGGTGTTTGCCCTCAGTGTCGAGCTGAAGAAATAAAAGTGATCTAAGCACTAACCATGAGCAAATAATCTGCCTGCCTTAGCGCAACCGTGTGTGGCTGCTCGCTGAAGTGGTGAGGGATTACTCATCAATTGCGTGAAAAGACGCTGTGCCAGCCGTTTGTCTTGCCTCAATGAGAACGGCGGCTGAGTGAACCCTCCAAATCAGCAGGTCGTTTCAATTACGCTTGATCGAAGGAACAAGGGAGTATACAAATGAGCGCTAAAGAGACTTCGATCGCAGTCATTGCTGCTTTTGGCTTACTAACGATGAGTCTTATTGAACCTAATAGGGGCTTTGCGCATTGCGACGGGCTGGACGGTCCCGTGGTCCAGGCAGCCCAACAGGCGCTAGAAACAAACAACGTGAACCTGGTTCTCATCTGGGTGGCGAAGGCTGATGAGCCGGAGATCAGTGAAGCTTTTCAGAAGACGATTGCAGTGCGCAAGTTAGATCCACAAGCGAAAGAGCTCGCCGACCTGTATTTCTTCGAAACGTTGGTTCGCATACATCGGGCCGGAGAAGGCGAATCTTACAGCGGGCTCAAACCTGCGGGACGCGAGCTCGGACCGGCAATTCCGACGGCGGACAAGGCTTTGAAAAGCCGTAAGCTGGAGCCGCTGCTCAAGCTTCTGACTGAAGAGATGCACGAAAGTGTTGGCAAAAAGTTTGAAAATGTTCTGGCAAAGGAAGACTACCAAGGGAACGATGTGGAGGCAGGACGGGAGTATGTGGAAGCGTACGTTCTCCTCCTCGAGCAGGTCGAGCGCCTTCATGAGGCTACCAAGAGCTCTGGCCGGGGCCACTCGGAGAAAAGCCGGAGAGCCGAAGTGGATAAAGAAGAAAAGCATTGATGGCCGGAGCCACACTGACTTCACAATTCCAATGCCTTCCAAAATTGTAGTTAAACACCCCGGCAACGGATCTCACGGCGAACAGCGCGCCTAGTATGTACCGGCCTCAAGGTAGGAAGTGACTGTGCGAGGAAGGTACACACGAAAGGTCGTTCCCTTACCAGGCTCGCTTTCAACCGATATTTGCCCGCCGTGCGCCTCCGCAATCATTTTGCAGATGAGCAAACCGAGTCCTGTGCCTTTTTCAGTTGAAGACCGGGAACTAGCCGTTTGACCATATAACGAGAACAGCGTGCTGCATTCCGTCGGAGCAATTCCGATCCCGGTATCTTTGACCCACAACTCCGTCGCCCCGTTTACCTGTCGTGCTCCAATCCGAATTTCACCGGGCTCACTGGTGAACTTCAAAGCGTTGCTGAGTAGATTATCCAAAAGCTGGTGCAGCTTCTTACGATCGGCGGTGATCGAGCCAATCCCCGGTTCCACTTCTACATGAAAAGCTATCTTCTTCTGCTGAGTTCGCCAACTGTATTGATTCTCCAGCTGCTTGAAGAAGTAGTACAAGTCGAATTGTTCCTTCTCGAGTTGCAGGTGCCCTGCCCGATACTTGGAGAAATCCAAGAACTCGTTGAGCATTTGCGTCAATTCATCGCAGCCGTGGCGGATCATATCGATGAAGACTTGTTCATTGTGTTTGGCCTGCCCCGACTCGGGCAGCAGCGAGGCTGCGCATAGAATGGTGTTGAGAGCGTTGCGAAAATCGTGCGCGATCATCGCCGCAAAATCCGCTTGCCGGCCGCTTGCTTTCTGAAGCGCGACCCGCATTTCGTTGATGACCTGATCGAATTGGCCGGCTGTTTTCGCAAGCTCCGCTGCCGAGCGCGGAGCTTGATTATATTCAGTATCACCAAGTGCGCGAGCGGCCGCGATCAATTTCTCTAATCTCCGCTCGATCAAAAGATGAGCGCCTAACCAGGTGCCTGCGGCAGCCAAAATCGAAGCGATCAAAATAATCGCTAAACTGTCGTAGAAGATTCGCTTTGAATTCGCGAAAGCAACTTCAGTAGGTATTCCCACGCTCACAAATAGGGCGCCAGTTTTCGACAAGCGATGAAGAGTCGTGAAGCTAAATAGACGCCGCACTCCGTCCGGACCCTCGGCTTCAGTGAATCCTTCCTTCTGCTCTATAATCGTTCTCACCAGGGAAGGATCGACGGCTGACGTAGAGGGCCATGGCTTTTGTTCGGAATACCGAACAAATACAGTCCCTTTCTCATCGAGCGCCAGAAGAGTGGCCTGGGGCGGCAGTAGCGCCGTGGCGGCGATCTTGTTCAACCAGGTCAAATCCAACCCGACGAAAACCACTGCATGAACAGGTCCATCACGATCAAAAGACGGGTAGGCTATGCTTATGTTCGGCTTGCCTGACATCCTTCCCACCAGCACGTGGCTAATCCCAAGGCGCCGCTCTTTAAGGGCTTCCTGGAAATAGCCTCGGTCGGCGATGTTTGCATTGCTCGAACCGTTCGGTAGACCGCTGCAGAAGATATCGCCGTTAGGACTCACCGCGGCGATATTTGTATAATAGGGAAATTTCTTCATGATCCCGGCGAAAAGCTCGCCGCACTTGGCCGGTTTCCGTTCCCGCACTTCTGGAAGCTCCGCCAGGGTCATCAACAGGTGGTGGGCACCCGTGATCAGCGTCTCTTGTTCCATGGCCGAAAGTCGCGCCATTCGAAGCGCAGTCTCTTGAACTTGGAAGCGCGCCTCGCGGCGCTGCTCCGAGAGTGCATAGAGGATGACTGCGATCATGCTTGGAAAAATAACCAGGAGAACGAGAAGCATGAGGGAGTTCCGGATTTTCTTGAAGTGGATGTGCATCGCTCTGGACCTATCTCCCTTTGAGGCGGGATCCTAGTCGCGCTTTCGATATCGTTCCTGTTCAAACGAGAGCCGACGTTTCTGGTTCGAATTCAGTCCGAACATACAAACGTCTGCGCGCGAGTTAAGAGCGTAAGCAGCAGTCCGATCTCGTGATAGCACGAACCAGAATGGCCAATCTTTATTGCAAAAAGCTCTCCTGACCTCGCGCAAATACGAATCGACGAAATATATCTTGTGATATCGTTGAGGATCACAGCAACTTTGGTTATTCGCGTTCAACATTCACCAGGGCCTCTTCTTAATCGTGCGAATTAATCAGCTCAAAATTCGCGGAACCGGAAGCAATCACGAGTTATCGCGTTCGAGCCGATGGCACGGCCTCTGCGCTCCAAGATCCATCATGGCCAAAATACATGAGTTGAATTATAAACCTAGGCTCGTGCTGAGATTACCGTACCAGACATGCCAGAAGTTGTGCTTTGGCACTTAGCCGTTTGTTGGGCGCGCTCAACCTGCCAGTATTCACCGGCTCGGCATTCCGGCGAATGCACGACTGCAACCCCAGTTCGGGCGCAGGCGTAAGGGAAGATTTATCATGACAACATCGAACCACAGAACCATCGCTTATTTTTCCATGGAGATCGGTCTCGTGACGGAGATGCCGACTTACAGCGGCGGCCTCGGTGTGCTCGCCGGCGATACGGTCCGGGCCGCCGCCGATCTCAAGGTGCCGATGGTCGCGGTAACTTTGCTGCATCGCAAGGGCTACTTTTACCAGCGGCTCGACGGCGCCGGACGTCAGATCGAGGAGCCGGTGGATTGGGCCGTAAATGATTTTCTTACCGAGTTGCCAGAGCGGGTTTCGGTCGCTGTCGAAGGCCGAACGGTGGCTCTCCGTGCGTGGATCTATCATGTCGCTGGGCCGGGAGATTTCTCGGTGCCCGTCTATTTTATTGACAGCGATTTGCCGGAGAATTCCGAGTGGGATCGCACGCTGACCCATTATCTCTACGGTGGCGATCTGCATTACCGGCTGTGTCAGGAAGTTATCCTCGGTATCGGTGGGGTGCGCATGCTGCGGGCCTTGGGACAACCCGAGATTGCACGCTACCATATGAACGAGGGTCATTCGAGTTTGCTTGCGCTTGAACTCTTGGACGAAGAAGCGCGGCGCGCCGGCAGGACATCGCCGAACCACGACGATGTGCAAACAGTTCGCGAGAAATGCGTTTTTACCACGCATACGCCCGTGGTTGCGGGGCACGACCAGTTTCCTTTGACACTCGTGCATCAAATCATCGGCCGACACGAAGTCGAAGAAATGAAGGATGTTTTTTGTTGCGGCGATCTCTTGAATATGACTTTTTTGGCGCTCAACTTGAGCCATTACGTCAACGGCGTCGCCAAGAAGCACGGCGAGATTACTCGGCTGCTGTTCGCAGGTTACAATATCGACGCGATCACTAATGGCGTTCACGCGGCCAGCTGGGCGGCTACGCCGTTGGCCGAGCTTTTTGATCGCTACATTCCCGGCTGGCGTCAGGACAATTACAGTTTGCGTTATGCAATGAGTATCCCCAAACAAGAGATCTGGCAGGCCCATGAACAGGCGAAAAAAAACTTGCTGCGCCATGTCAATCTTGAGACGAACGCCGGCATGGATGTTGACGTGTTCACCATCGGCTTTGCACGGCGCGCGGCGACATACAAACGCGCTGATCTGTTGTTTACCGATATCGCCCGGCTCGCAACCATCGCCACCGAGCATGGCGGTCTGCAGATTGTGTACGCCGGAAAAGCCCATCCGAAAGACGAAGCCGGAAAAGAACAAATCCGGCGAATATTTCGAGCCCGCGACCTGCTGCGCGACAAGATTAAGATTGCCTACCTCAGTAATTATAGTATGGAAATCGGCCAATTAATGACCGCGGGAGTGGATGTCTGGCTCAACACGCCGCAGCCGCCGCTGGAAGCCTCTGGCACAAGCGGCATGAAAGCGGCGGTAAACGGTGTGCCGAGCTTTAGTGTACTCGATGGTTGGTGGATCGAGGGATGCATAGAAGGTGTGACCGGTTGGTCGATAGGATCACCGGATGGGAGAACAGGTGTTGCTGCCGACCACGGCGCCGACGCGGCTTCGCTTTATGAAAAGCTGGACCAGATCATCCTTCCCTTATATCAGAACCGCCGTGACGACTACCTCGACTTGATGCGTCACGCCGTCGCGCTCAACGGCTCATTCTTCAATACCCATCGGATGCTGCAACAGTACTTGGTGAAGGCTTATTTCTAGTTTGCGGATAGAGCAAACATCAGCTCGAGCGCCGCGCCGGTGACATCGTTCAGCGCGTTCACTCTGGCCTCCGCACATCTAGGTGTTTCGGCGCGACGAGATCGGATCCCGCCGGATTACAGAGCCACATTCCTACTGCTGCAAATTGACGGTGTAGCTTTTTGCAAAACTGCCAACGATGGTAGCTCGGAGTTGCCCAGAAGCATGCTTTTGAATGGTATGGCGCTTGCTCCCCTGGAAAATAGAAGCTGCCACCGCGCGATGTGGATCTCAGCGGGGCTCGAAGGGAGCAGGCTATATGTCTCGAACCGAAGGTCAGGGCGAAATTACGCCGGAACAACTCAGGCAAAGACAGATCCATAACTACTGGGCCGGGGACCTTAGCCGAAGAATCTATCTGTTGCGACAGCAGAGAAAAGCCATTCTCGACAATTGCCGGCGCATCGCGGTGGTGGGCGCCAGCAGCGATCCCACCAGTCGGAGCTACCTGGCGATTGAGAAGCTGCTTGGCCTCGGGCTGGAAATCATTCCAATATTTATCGATCGCGAAAGCTTTCTCGGCTTGCGTTGTTTTCAAACCCTGCGTGACGTTCCAGGCAAAATCGATATTGTTCAGATCTATCCCAACGACGGTATCGACTTAATCGAGCTGGCGCGGGCAGTGGTGGATAAAGGCGTGACGACGTTTTGGATCGAGCAGGGAGTCGCGGGATCACGAGAGGTCGAGGATATTCTGGCTAACGGTCACGTTCAGTTGGTGGAGTATGAGAGTCTAGAAAGCGAGTACCTGAAGCATGTCCCGTTTCCGGCAGCGCGCGTCTCGATGGCGCGCAAGGATCGGAAAGCGACCAAAGTAAGGGAAAGGATGTCGAAAAATCCTGCGACGGTAAAACCGGATGACGGTCTCAAAGATGCCATTTGGAAAATGGATCATGGCCATTTCCGCCATCTGCCGGTGGTGGATGAAAAGGACAAGCTGATCGGCATGCTGACCGATCGCGACATTCGCCTGATCCGGCCATCGCTCGCCTTCTTAAACAAGGAGGAAGCCGATGTGCAACTCTGGTCGATCGCGGTGCAACAAGCCGCCGTGTTCGATCCCATCCGCGTAAAGCCGGAAACTTCGCTCAAAGAGGCGGCGGATCTGATGCTACGCTGGCATGTCGGCGGGCTACCAGTGGTAGACGATCATGAAAACGTTGTCGGCATGATCACGTATACGGACCTATTACGTGAGTTTGTGGGGCAGGAGTAAGCCGTTGCACATGCGTACTGCTCTTATTTGCGAGCGCACGGAGAATTCTTCTCAGTCTCTAGAATGAAAACGGCCGCCTCTCCGAAAGATGAGAAAGTGATCGACGGCCTCCCAGCAAACCAGCCGCTAGAGAACTATGCCCTGTGGCACTTCTCTTGCTCTTCTGGTTACTCATAAGAGTTGAGCAAATGGCAAGGGGGAAACATGTTCAGTGACAAAATCGAGCTCAATGATTTAGATAAAATGGATGCGGAATATAAGGATCTCCTCGGGCGTGTGTTGACGATACAAGCGGACTGCGAGATTGGCGGCCCGCATCTTTATGTAGAAACGATGCTGCCGGCTGCCCCCAGCAAGCTTGATCAACTGATCGTCGCGCGCACGGCGGCCGAGGAGATCGACCACTTCCGCAAAGTGGCGCGAGTGGCGGGGGATATCGGGGTCGATGTTTCATTCGTGCTGAGCCAGCCCAACGAAAAACGCTTCGTCGATACCTTCCGTGGTCTCATCACAACCTGGGAAGACCATGCGGTCTTCGGCTTTTTGATCGATCGGGTAGGGCGCTACCAGCTTGAAGAATTCTATGAGTGCAGTTACCTGCCGCTGCAGCGGATTCTGCCGGACATTGTCACGGAGGAACTGGGCCATATCGAATACGGTTACAACAAAAGCGTAGAACTGATGTCGAAGGGTGACGAGCAAAAAGAACGCGTCCAAAAGGCTATCGATTATTGGTACGTTCGCGCGCTCGACATGTTCGGTCGCAGCGGATCAAAACGCGCCGAGCGCTATCTTTATTGGGGACTTAAAAGACGCAGCAATGAGCAGGCTCGCGAAGACTACATTGGTGAAGTCAATCCGATCTTGCTGAGCTTGGGTCTCAAGGTTCCCGATCCGCTCGAAGGCCGGCGCTATATCTGACGAAGGAGATTGTCATGCCGCAAGCAGCACCTGGTACAGAAAAGCTCGATGAGCATCTGCTGGAAGTCGTCCGCGCCCTGCACGGCGCGGTGAAACAAGGAGTTTCTCATGTGAATGACGCGAAAGTGATGGATAAAGCAATTGCCGATAGTAAAGAAATCCTCGACGTCATTATGGCGGGCGAGGTAAAGGAGTGGCTAAATTGAGTTCAGCGAGGGTCGGCGCTCAAGGAAATTTTTATGAGCGATGGAAAAACCTATTTTTACGAAACTGAAGTCGAGTGGACCGGCGCAAAAGACCTGAAGCTTAGCGGCGCCAATCAGCCTGCGATCGCCGCAGGAGCGCCGCCCGAGTTTCAGGGTCGGCAGGAAAACTGGTCGCCGGAGCATCTGCTTGTGGCCTCACTAAACAGTTGCTATGTGCTGACACTGATTGCGATCGCGGAATTCTCGAAAGTCGCTCTCGTTAGTTTTTCTTCGACGGCGAAGGGAAAATTAGAGAAGCTGCCAGGGAGCGGTTATCAGATCACCGAAATTGTCGTAAAGCCAAAGGTGGTTCTTGCGTCGATCGGCGATCTCTCGCGCATGCCCCGCATACTGAAAAAAGCCAAAGACAATTGCTTTATTTCCAACTCGATCAAAGCGACAATCAGGATGGAGCCCGAAGTCTTTCATCATCAGACGCCGACATCTCCCTGCCCATTGGGAGAATCTCCAAACTGATGCATCTGCCGGTCAGCTCACTAACCGGTCTCGCCAGTATCATAACCACGACCCTTTGCTGCACGAGTTGTTGCTCGAGAACCAATCAGACGAAGCATAATTAGCTATTTGCAAAATCGTAATTAAGCAAATGGAAGGATCCGGGCTTACTCGCTTCGCAAGGCTCTCGATCAGCGCGGCGCTGGCGACGATTGCTTTGAAGGCTCTGGCGTATTTCGTCACCGACTCCGTGGGTCTGCTGTCGGATGCACTGGAGTCATTGGTGAATCTGGCTGCGGCTCTCATGGCGCTCGCAATGCTGGTCGTTGCGGCCCGACCGCCAGATGAGATGCACGCCTTCGGCTACAGCAAAGCCGAATATTTCTCCAGTGGCGTTGAAGGGGCGCTGATTGTCGTTGCGGCGGCCATCATCGCCTGGACCGCGTTGCCGCGCTTGATTACGCCACAGCCGTTGGAGCAAGTCGGCATCGGTCTTGGCGCATCGATCTTAGCGGCGGCGCTCAACTTTTTGGTTGCCCGCCATTTGCTGAGCGGCAGCAAACAGTATCGCTCCATCACACTCGAAGCGGACGCCCACCACCTGATGACCGATGTCTGGACTTCGGCCGGTGTGGTTGCCGCAATCGCGATTGTCGGCCTGACCGGCTGGACCCGTCTTGATCCGGTGATTGCGCTGTGTGTCGCCGTCAATATCCTCTGGACGGGAGTGCGACTACTGCGCCGGTCGTTGCTTGGACTTTTAGACACGGCGTTGGGTCACACCGAGCAAGAACTTATAAAACGGATCCTCAGCCAATACGCCGATCAGGATCTTTACTATCATGCGCTGCGCACGCGCCAGGCGGGAGCGCGGTCATTTATTTCATTCCACGTGCTGGTGCCGGGAGAATGGAGCGTGCAGCGCGGGCATGATCTCGTCGAACGACTCGAGCGCGATATCCGCGCGGCGGTTCCCGGCGCAACCGTGTTTACTCACCTCGAGCCGATCAATGACCCGTCCGCTTGGCAGGACTTAACGCTTGATCGGAGAGATGATGTAGTCCGCGGCAAAGGCAACTGATGCAAAATTAAACGATCATGTTTTAATGAAGACGCGAAGTAAATCATAAAGCGAGATTGGCTTCCCATAAAAGGAGAAAACCGTTTATGCCTGACTGGTTGTGGTTCATTGCATTTTTCTTGGCCTACATCGTGCTGATGCGCTGGGTGCTGCCTCTTCTGGGCGTGCGAACGTGAATGGCCGATGGCGTCGAGTCTCGACGCACCAGCAGTAACAAACAGGAGTTTTAGGGATATCTACAATTTAGGCGCGGATTTTCCGATTGATGGACGGCAGTTCGCCATCTTGCTCGACGAAGGCCAGGATCTGGAAGTCGGTTCGTTCCGCATACGTGCCATGCACACGCCTCGGCAGACGCCGGCGCACATGTCCTGGCAAGTCGAAGATGCTGTTTTCGTCCGAGATACGCTTTTCGGGCGGGACTATGGCACCGCGCGCTGTGACTTTCCTGGCGAATCCGCCGACCAGCTTTACGATTCCATCCAGCGGATCGATGCGCTGCCACTACTCCAACCATAAAGAGCTCGTTTACCAAAACTTCAGGTACAGACAGTTAGCGAGTTGGTTGCACGGTTATAACAATATAAAAGATAATGTCCTGTGGATCCTTACCTACAACTCCTCTGGCTCATACCACTGGGCTTTTTTGCCGGCGGCTACGGTACTCTCATTGGCGCCGGCGGTGGATTTGTTCTCGTCCCGACGTTGTTATTCATCTATTCCGGAGAAGCGCCGGAAACGGTCACGAGCATTTCGCTGGCTGTGGTTTTCTTTAACGCGCTTTCCGGGACGCTCGCCTACGCTCGATCCAATCGAATCCACTTCAAATCGGGCTTGATCTTTGGCGTCGCAACGTTACCCGGGGCTGTGGCCGGTGCGCTCGCAACCACGGGCATGAGCCGGGAGCGCTTCAATCTGGTCTTTGGCCTGCTGTTAATTGCAATGGCCACTTTCTTAGTGATTAACCCCGGCAAGAAAACCGCGGCCGGATTCGCACAAGCCGGAAGCGATAAAAGAAAGCCTTTGAATCTGAGTGGGTCTGCCCTGATCGCCGCCGCGGGTGTAAGCACCGTGTTCGGTTTTATCTCCAGCTTCTTTGGGATCGGCGGCGGGTTTCTCTACGTGCCTGCGCTGGTTTATTTGCTGCGCTTCCCAATTCATATCGCCACCGCGACTTCTCTGTTTGTTCTGACGATCACCGCCTTCACAGGCAGCGCTACACATCTTGCCGCCGGCCTGTTTCAGCACGGGTTTCGCCGCGCCATCGCACTTTCCATCGGTGCCATCATCGGCGCGCAGATAGCCGCGCGATTTTCCCAGCGCATTCACGGCGAATGGATCCTTCGCAGCCTTGCCGCCGCATTGGGATTGGTAGGGCTGCGGCTCGTCGCGGCGGTGTTTGAATGATTCTCGACCGATTCTGCTCCTTTAATCTTTTGTTAAGCTTGCACAAATTTCCGCCCCCATTCCGCAGGGCTGCGAAGATAGATGCCGATTCAACAGCAAACTCTAATCTGGTTCTTAATATTGCGGTTCCGTAGTATCGTTCACCTCTGACAGGAGCGGCAAAACGTAGAGAATACCGCTAAGTGAAACCATCGATGTTACCAGCGGCTTCGGCTTGGACCGAAGATCGCGCAAAAATCACTGTCGGCGCGGCTCGGTTTGCCTCAAGAATCTGCCGCTGGCCATGCAGATAGCTTTTTGGGGCCGTAGGATGGAAGTAGATGGGGTGACGTGATGTCGCCGGAATTGCGCGCTTACAACTATCATACTCTCACCAGTGCCAGCTAAGGAGACGGAATCAGCAATGGATCAACCGCAAGTTAAATTCCTGGGTGCGGCCGGCACCGTCACCGGATCGAAGTTTCTCGTGTCATATAGAGGAACGCAGATTCTCTTGGATTGTGGTTTGTTTCAGGGCTTAAAAGAGCTGCGACTGCGTAATTGGTCGTCTTTCCCGGTGGATGTTAAGGAGCTTCGCGCGGTTCTCCTAACTCACGCCCACATCGACCACTCCGGTTATCTCCCGAAGCTCGTCGAACTGGGTTTTCGCGGTAATGTTTATGCCACCTCCGCAACCTGCGATCTGCTGAAGATTCTCTTACCGGATTCTGCTTATCTTCAGGAGGAAGAAGCTGGTTATGCCAATCGGCGCGGCTATTCCAGGCACAAGCCGGCTTTGCCGCTTTACTCTGTTGAGGATGCGGAGCGTGCTCTAGAACTCCTGCGGCCGGTAAGTTACGCCGACGAAATCGAGCTCGCCGACGGATTGTCATGTCGTTTTACCCGCGTCGGCCATATCCTGGGCGCGGCTGCTATCCGCATCGGTTTTGACATGGCTGGTGGAAAGAAATTTTTAATCGATTCAGGAGATTTAGGCCGGTATGGAAGGCCAATCTTAAAAGATCCTGACCCGATCGAACACGCCGATTGGCTGCTGTTGGAGTCGACCTATGGAAACCGAACGCATCCGGCAAACTCGGAAGACGAATTGGCGAAAGTCATCAACAAGGTAGCGACCGCCAAGGGATGCTTGATTATCCCGTCATTTGCCGTGGGAAGGACCCAGGAGGTTATTTATAGCATCCGTACACTAGAGGACCAAGGGAAAATACCGGCGATTCCCGTGCACATGGACAGCCCGATGGCGATAAGCGCAACGGATATTTACTGCGCTCATTCTGAAGAGCACGATCTCGATATGAAGCTCCTGAACGAGGCGAAGCTCTGGCCTCTCTTTTCCAAGAAGTTTTACATCCACAGAACTGCCGAAGAGTCGAAAGCCATCAACGACATGGCCGGACCGTTAATAATCATTTCCGCAAGCGGGATGGTCACCGGCGGCCGTATCCTCCATCATTTGAAGCGCCGGCTGCCCGATCCCAAAACAACCGTGTTGCTGGTTGGTTTTCAGGCGGAAGGAACCCGCGGTAGAACACTTCAGAGCGGGATGAAGGAAGTGAAAATGCTGGGTGAAATCATCCCAGTCAGAGCCGAAGTGAAAACCATCGACGGTTTCTCCGCCCATGCCGACCAAGGCGAAATTCTGCGCTGGCTGGGATCTTTCAAAAAGCCGCCGAAAAAAACTTTTGTCATCCATGGCGAACCGCCGGCGAGTAAGGCTCTGGATGCCGTTCTACGGGACGAGTTGAAGTGGAATACGGAAATCCCCAGCATCGGCCAGACCGTCGTCTTGTACTGAGCGTGGATTGCCGGCGGTCGCAGGTGGATTGAGGCGGGGTAGTGCGGCTGGCATGATGGCATTCAACGGTGCGTATACCTATCTGGTGCTTTCTGGGTTGACCCGAATGCGTGCATCAACCACCTGACATCCACCGCCTGGTGGTAATGCGATGACCGGATTTAAATCCAGCTCGCCGATTTCCGGAACGTCTTCAACCAATCGCGCCACACGCAACAGCAGATTCTCGATCGCAGGTATGTCGGCCGGCGGATGGCCGCGGTAGCCCTGGAGCAGGCGGTAGCCGCGAATACTTCGCACCATCTCCGCCGCGTCGAGGTCAGTGATTGGCGTTACGCGGAATGAAACGTCTTTGAGAATTTCTACGTGAATACCGCCCAAGCCAAAGGCAATCAGAGGGCCGAAAGACCGATCTTGTGTGACTCCAACCATCAACTCAACACCGCTTGAAATCATCGTTTGCACGACCATCCCATCCATAGCTTTGGACATTTGTCGCTTCGCCAGTTGATCACTAACGTATTCGAAGGCGCGGCGTACTGCGTCCTCATCTTGGAGATTTAATTGAACGCCGCCGAATTCAGTTTTATGAATGATTTCGCGCGAGGCCAGTTTAAGCGCAACCGGAAACCCAACCTCGCGCGCGGCGTAAGCCGCCTCCTCCGCTGTGCGACAGAAGCCGCCAGCCGGCAAAGGCAGCGCCATTGCGGTGAGCACTTTGCGGTTCTCTTCTGCCGAGAGCCAGCCGGCGCCGCGCTCGTGAAGGATTTTCCGGCACAGCGAGCGCGCAACCGCGGGTTCGATATCATCAAAGTCCGGAATAATTCCTAGCGGTTGGTTTTTCCAATCGCTGTAGTTAACGAGTTTGCTCAAAACGCGCGCGGGACTTTCCGGAAAGGCAAAGTTAGGAATGTTCTCGTCATCAACTTTGATCGGCATCCGGGTCTCTTCAGCGGACATCACGCACGCTAAAACCGGCTTTTGCGCTTCAGCCCCGGTCCTTGAACCGGCGACCGCGGATGCAATGCTCTTCGCCATGGAACCTATATCCGCCAGACCTACATCTATGTAGAGTACGATGATCGCGTCGAGTTCCGCGCTCGGCAACAGAATCTCCAGCGCCTTGCTGAAGTGCTCGGCACTCGCGGATGCGATCATGTCGACGGGATTGGTAACACTCGCAGATGCAGGCAAAAAGGCTTTCAGCTGAGTTCTAGTCTCGACCGGGAGCTCAGGAACAATCAGGCCGTTGGCTTCACAGCTATCGGCGCAAAGAATTCCTAGGCCGCCTGCATTGGTTAGGATTCCGACACGGCGGCCGGCCGGTAAGGGTTGAGTGCTGAGCGCAGTCGCTAAATCGAACAACTCCTGCAATGTGTCGGCGCGAATGACGCCGGTCTGGTGAAAAAGCGAATCCACAGCGACGTCGCTTGCTGCCAGGGCAGCGGTATGCGAGCCAGCCGCGCGGTGTCCGGCGCTGGTTCTTCCGGCCTTTACAGTGACAATAGGCTTACGGCGCCCGACTCGCTTGGCGATGCGGGCGAAGCGTCTCGGGTTTCCGAATGATTCGAGGTAGAGCAGAATGACTTGCGTTTGCTTGTCTTCTTCCCAGTATTGCAGCAGATCATTTCCCGAAACATCGGCTTTGTTGCCGACACTTACAAAATTCGAGATTCCAATCTGCCGTTCACGCGTCAAACCGAGCACAGCAAGGCCCAGCGCGCCGCTCTGGGATGAAAATGCGATGCGACCTGGTGCTGGAAACAGTGGAGAAAAAGTGGCATTCAATCCCACCGCCGGGTCTGCATTCATAATCCCCAGACAGTTGGGTCCCACCATGCGCATGCCATGGCCACGGACCTTTGCAATGAGCTGGTGCTGCAAAGCAACGCCGTCATTCCCTACTTCCGCGAAACCGGCGGTAATAACAACTAAAGCCCTGACTTGGCGCTTGGCGCAATCATCAATGACGCGGAGAACTGCATCGCTTGGCACGGCGATAATCGCCAGATCAATCGGCTGCGGTATGGCGGCAACGGTCGGATAAACCGTGAGGCCGCTGATCGAGACCCTGTGTGGGTTTATGGGATATATCGGTCCCGAAAATCCAGCCCCGAGTAGTGCATTTAGAATCCGCCCGCCGATGCTTGTTGGATCACGCGAGGCGCCGACCAAAGCCACCGACGTTGGTCGAAAAAAAGCTCGCAGCGACGCAATCGTCGAAGCTCGGTCGCGCAGTTCGGCGCGTGTGACGCTAAGTTCGTTGGGAATAACCGAAAGATCGATCTCGACATACCCATCCGAGTGCTTGCGGCGGCATTCGAAGCCGGAGTTCAGAAAGACATCCAGCATCGGCTTGTTTTCGCTCAAGGTGAGGGCTCGGAAACGGCGAAAGCCGTTTCTCACCGCGAGCAACGTGAGCCGCTCCAGGAGCAATGTGCCGATGCCTTTACCGTGGAATGAATCGGCCACGGCCAAGGCCACTTCCGCCGTGTTGTCATCAAGCGCAATGTAATTCCCTGTGGCAATTATCTGTTGCCCGGCGGCGCCGGTTCGAGTGACAATCAGGCTCAGCTGCTTGCGTAAGTCTGAAGGATCGCAAAATGCGGTCACCAACTTGTCACTAGGAGCGCTCACGCCAAAGAACCGCCGCCTTCTGGACTCTCCGGAGAGGCTGGTGAAGAAGTTCATCATGGCCTGGCAATCTTCGGGCTGAGCCAGCCGGATCTCCGCGGCGTTGCCATCGCGCAGGATCAACCGACCTGATTCAGCGGAGTCCTGATAGGGCACCGGCAAGAATCGTGGATGAACGGTGGTCACCGCCAAAGTATTAGGACGAGAGATGGGCACTTTCAAGAGAAAGCGTTCGATCCTGTCTGAAGCGAGCGCGAGCTTTAAAACTGCCTTGAGGTGCGGAACGATCTAAGTGAACGTAATGCCAGGTATTGGAAAAATCCCCGGCTGAAGCCAGCGGATATGCAATCGAATAAATCGTTGCATTCTAACCGGTTTAGAACCGCCGCTTGCGAAGCTTCAAGCTATGAAACCGAGGTTGACCTGAACAGGGAAGGATCAAGGCTGCAACTGGCCAACCAGTCGATCTGGTACTTCCAATTCAAAGAGGTAAAGCTCGAGTGCGAAAAAAGGCAATTGACCAGAGCCGTAGAGTCTGTTCTTTACAGTGTTGCACTGCCTCCACCCATTCATAATTCGCAGCTGGGCGGTTATCAAAAATAATGCAGCGCAGCCGGTGGCTGCGCTGCATATCGATTCAGATGAATAGCGACAGAGGCGGTTGCAGCGACTGATGGTTACGCCGCGTCGCTCGTTGGCGGTATCGGTTTCCGCCGATTTGGATTGCGCAGGATCTGGAGTGATTTCTGTTCGATCTGCCGGATACGCTCGCGTGTGACAGCGAAGATCTCGCCTAGTTCCTCTAACGTGTAATCTCGTTCTTCCTCTATACCGAAGCGCATTCTCAAGACTGTTTCTTGTCGGGGCGTCAATACCGCCAAGGCTTTTCTCACGTCAGTTCGCAGGACTCCTTCCATGGCTTCTTTGTCGGGTTGAGGATTGATCCGGTCCTCGACAAAATCGGCAAGTTGATCGCCATCCTCCCAAACGGGCGTTTGCAGCGAGACAGGCTCTCCCTGGGTTTGCATGACCCTAAGCATTTCCGGAACAGACATGTCCATCTCTTTTGCCAGCTCTTCGGGCTTAGGCTCACGCCCGAGGGTGCGTTGTAGATGATGAGCGGTCTGAATAACTTTATTCCTGAGTTCGACTCTGTGGACCGGGATGCGAATCATGCGTCCCGTGTCGATCAAACCGCGCGTGATCCCTTGTCGAATCCACCAGCTTGCATAGGTAGAGAATCGATACCCTAAACGGTAGTCAAATTTCTCCACCGCTCTCATTAACCCAAGGTTACCCTCCTGAATTAGATCGAGTAGGCTCAGGCCGCGATTTGTATACTTCTTCGCGATGCTGACAACCAGCCGCAGATTGGCCTCGGTGAATTCAGTCTTGGCCACATTGACCTGACCCTCGGTTGCCGTTATCTGGGAGACTAGGGCATGGATCTCCCCCGCTCGAAGCCCAACGCCGGATTCGATTTGTTCGATCTGTGATACAATCGCGGCGCGTTTTGCCTTGCTCACTACGAGCGCGCGTTCCTCGAGTTCAGCGATGGTGTTCGACGATTGTTTTAGCTTCTGCACCATCGATTCGAGACGAGACGCAGAAAGCCCAACATCCCGGAGCAGACCAACTATTTTGTTCAACAAAGTGGCGTGAGCTTTGTTCAGAGCATTGCGACGCTGTTCGGATACACGCTTTTGATTCAGCTGTCGGCGAACCTTGTCCTGTTCCTGCCTGAGACGTTTGAGTTTGCTGATGGCTCTAAGAAAAGGCTTGGGATCAAAGCTTACTCGGTTCTCGTCTTCCTCTGCGTCCGATTTTTCCAAAACTTCTCGGATATCGAGTTCGCCACTGGCCACCGCCTCGCCCCACCCAATCGTGTAGTGTAGGCACATAGGAGCATTGAACAAGGCCTCGATGATCGCATTCTTGCCCAAATCCATTTTCCTGGCGAGTTCGACTTCCCGTTCTCGGCTAAGTAGTGGAATCGAGCCAATTTCATGTAAGTAGGTTGTGATTGGATCGACCGTCAGTCCTTTTTCTTCAGGCTGAACTTCGCCGTCGCCGGCATGTTCTTCCGCGGTAGCGACATCGGATTCGAGTTCCAACTCGCCTTCATCCGCCTCTAGCTCTTCTGATTCATCTTTTTCGATGTCCAACAATTCATCATTAGGTCGATTGGTATCGCTATCTGTCCGCATGGTTTCTCCTCAAACGATTAGACGAAAACGCTCGTCATTTGTCAGTCGACGGGGTGAATACGCCTCAGATCTTAGTGAAAAATCGAAGCGAATTCGGTGCCATTTGCCTTGTCAATTATTTCGCCGGGATTCGGTAGACTAATTCCCATATCTGAGACACCGCGACCACTCCTGGTCCACATCGAAGTGAGAATCACGTAGCTGAAGGAACTTTGGCTCGAGGTATTGGAGTGTTCTGGCGGCTTACTCGATCGGTTCGCGCGCATCACTAAATCTAAGGACCGTCGTGCTCCATGTCAAGCGAAACAGGTGTATTCGGACCTTAATTTGAAGACCGCTGGTTACATGGAACGGGATTAACCAATACCACGTTATATTGATCGGTCTGTTTCGGAGGACCCTCTTCTAATAATCCTCCGCGCCGCGGGCAACTCTAATACCCAAATCAGGAGTGACCCTTGAACGTCATAAGCCTTCCGCCATGACATACTTGCGCCCGGGATGCTGAAGGTGCTGCAATCTTCAATAGAAGTTCTGGTTTACGACGCTAGGCGGTCGGTCCGAAAGAAGGGGAGCACCGAGGAAGAGGTCGGCGAAACTCGGATTGGATCACGGGCGCGGATTACCTTTCAAACAAATGCGCCGCTTGCGCACGATCGATCATTCCGCCTGTGACCTCCTCTCGAGGACGTATGCTTGACAAGCCTTTTAGGGATCGGCTAGTGCTTACCACTGGCCGCCGAGTCGCGGCTATAAGCCGCAGATACGACGATAGCCTATTTGATGCGCTTCTAAGGAGGGGCTTCCGTGAAATCACACGAATGGCGACAAGAATTAGGTGAATGTGTCCGTTACCTCTTTCGCTCTTCTGAAATGGAACACTTCTATTCTATTAAGATGACGACGCAACGTGCACGGATTTATCTCTTGCAACTCAGCCTGTACGTGCGGCAGCGCCGTAACTTCTGGCCCCAAGTGGCTGCGAATTGCCCTGAATTTGAGGTGAAACAGCGAATCATGTCTCATGAGTACGAAGAGTTAATTGAGGATGAGCATTCCAAGCATGGCCATCTCGATTTGATTTTTCGGCAAGGCAAGGAGGTGGGCCTGAGTTTAGATGAGATTATAAATGCGGAACCGCTGCCGACTACGACAGCGGCGATTTACGCCTGGTTTTGGATTGCCCGCAATCGGCCGTGGCAAGAGGCAATTGCGGCATCGACCATTGCCGAATGGACCAACGATGATCGGCTATTGGGGGACCTTGGCGGCGGCAACTGCAGCCGGTTATATACAATCTGGAAGACGGACTTAAATCTTAGCGAGGGGCAAATGCCCAACTTTACGGCTCACAGCAAGGCTGATGTTAAACATTCCGACATGTTTATAGACGTACTGGAGAAATACGTCGCTCCGGGACGTGAGCAAGACGTGTTGAGCACCGCTAAAGAATCCATGGATATCCATCGGGCCTACTTTGGCGGAATGGCTCAAGCCATGTCAAAAGCGATGTAACCGCCAGGAGACGCTTATGAAACTTGCCGAATTGGACAGCCAGTTAGCGAAAAACCAACTGGCCGGGTTCTGGAGCACCCGTGTTCCGGGTCATGCTGCGGAAGCGCCCTATCTGTGGAAATGGGAACCGCTGTTGGATGGCTTATTAAAGGCAAGTGAGACGATTGGGATCGAGCAGGCCGAGCGTCGCGCCATTCGGCTGATAAGCCCGCACGTACCGAACAAATCGACCTCTCACACGGTTCAGTTGACCTTTTCGATCGTCAATCCGGGAGAGGTGGCAAGAGCGCACCGCCATAACATGGCTGCGATCCGTTTCGTTGTCCAAGGCAGAGGCGCTTATACAGCGGTTGACGGTGAAAAGTTTTCTATGGAAGAGGGTGATTTGGTTTTGACACCCAACTGGACCTGGCACGAGCATCACAATGAGTCAGAAGATCCAATCATCTGGCTCGATGGTCTGGACGGTCCATTGATCCAAGCGCTGAATGTTCTGTTTTTTGAGCAGTCTGAAAAACCGGAACAACCGATCACACGCACCACGGGCGAATCGCTGAGTCGTTTAGGCTTTGCCCGGGTGCCGAAAAAACCGGGTGAGGCGCAACTGCGCGGAGTTCCGTTCCGATATGCCTGGCAGGACACCTATAGAACGCTCAAGCTCATGAGCAGAAACGACCAGGATCCATACGACGGCGCGTTGCTGCGTTACATCAATCCAGCCACCGGCGGGTATACCTATCCGACGATGTCTTGCGAGATTCAGCTTTTAGAGCCTAAGCAAATCACTCGTGTACATAGGCACACCAGCACGGCGATTTATCATGTGTTCAAAGGTCGTGGCCGGACCGTCCTAGAAGAAAGTTGCCTGGAATGGAATAAGGGCGATTCTTTCGTAATTCCGCTTTGGCAGTGGCATTCGCATGAGAATCCATTCGAGGAAGAAGCGATTCTTTTCTCGATTAATGATCGGCCGGTGATGGAAACATTGCAACTTTATCGGGAAGAGTTCAGTAACGGCAACAAGAATGGTGAATGAAGATATCTATAGCTACTCCAGGGGGCTGAATTTCAGCGGCCTTGGTGAGAGTGTCCGAGATTGTTGCGCCGCGATAGTCGCCAGAAAAGAGAGTTATAGTGTACCGACCCCTGCCGTAGCGCTATGGCTAACACAACGATAAGGCTCGCTACTCGCACTTACGATGGGACTCTGCCCATTTTGCGCGGCCAAATGCAAATTCCAGGCTTTCACCTTGAGATTGCCGAAACCAGCGATGTCGCCGGCATGTTTGCCGGGATGTTTGCAGGGCGCTATGACGTGGGCGAAATGTCCTTGGGCGAACTGGTCTACTATACCTCGAGAACCAGAGCCGATTTTGTTGGGATTCCGGTTTTTCCCTCCAGAATGTTTAGGCACGGGTTTATCTTTCGCCGCCGCTCGTCGGGCATTGATAAACCGGGCGACTTAAGTGGCAAAAGCGTAGGATTCTTGCGCTGGGTGCAAACCGCAGCAATATGGATGCGCGGCATGCTTGTCGATGAATATGGCGTTTCGCCCTCCGCTACGCGATGGTACATCGCTTCGATGCATCATTGGGATGGTGCGGATCCGAGTGCTAGTGTCGAGCCGCGTAACGGTTCGATGATTCACCAGATCGAAAGTGCCGGGAAAAATGCATCCGAGCGCGCCTGCCGGGCCCTGTTTGACGGCGAAGTTGACGCCCTTGGAGTAACTGAATCGCAGCTACCGACTTTGCTGGCGAACGATGAGGTAGGCCGGCTATTCGCTGACCCACGCCAGGTGGAGGCCAGCTATTTTCACAAGACGAGAATCTTGCCAATCATGCATGTTGTCGCGATCCAAAAAAAATTGGTTGATCAACACCCGGAACTACCGGGGAAACTTTTTCACCTTTACTGCGAGGCCAAACGGTGGGCACAGCAATGGCGCCGCGCGATCCCCAGTTTGGTCGAGGCTTGGCCGAATCATTACTTATCTGAAGAACAAAGGATCTTTAATACGGATCCGTGGGCTTACGGTTTGGAGGCGAATCGACACGTGCTCGATAAGTTTCTCGCCTACTGTTATGGGCAAGGAGTCAGTGCTAAAAAAATTGCCCCTGATGAGTTGTTTGATCCTAGTACTTTGAAACTTGTCGATTGAGTTTTAGCACCTGAACGAAAAGGAGTCCTCGATGTCTACTGCACTGGCAAGCAAAACTGAGAAAGTCGCCGCTTGCGATTTGCGCGATTGGCTCAGACAAGTGGAAGCCACTGGACAATTGGCAAATATTTCCGGGGCCCACTGGGATCTGGAACTTGGCGCGCTCACAGAGATTATACTCGAACGGATGTCGACCCCGCCCGCGGTTATGTTCGATTCTGTTCCTGGTTACGAGCCAAACCGTCGGGTTCTTGCCAACATGCTCGAGACCTTGGACCGGACCGCGCTGACACTAAATCTGCCGCTCGATCTCAAGACGATTCCATTGATTGACGCGCTGCGCGCCAAGCTTAGAGCGCTTCAACCGATCAAGCCGAATGTCGTTTCCACCGGCCCGATAATGGAAAATATCGAGCGCGGCGACCAGGTTGATTTGTTCAAATTTCCTGTGCCTCGGTGGCACGAGGGTGACGGGGGGCGTTATCTGGGAACAGCGCATCTTGTAATTACCCGTGATCCTGAGACTGGCGTGGAAAACGTCGGATGTTACCGAGTCATGCTTCAGG
>Ga0307416_100000358_pt1 | contig 23736 bp, 21 predicted proteins | sample DK1Cmetagenome_2_FD_203821 | JGI IMG/M metagenome (GOLD analysis project Ga0307416, IMG submission 203821) | Maize rhizosphere microbial communities from greenhouse at UC Davis, California, United States - DK15-C-3 | ecosystem: Host-associated > Plants > Roots > Rhizosphere > Soil | place...
TGACCGACCGCTTGAGCCCCGCAGGCAGCACCGTGCGGCGCTCGTCGGTCGAAACGGCGTTCGATCACCTGCCGACGACGGCGCGCCAACACGTGGCCGGCGGCGGCGAGTTCGTCGATCTGGGCGAACAGTCGATGGAGTACGCCCGAATGTTCGGGCTGCCGAACCTGGCGGAGGGAGGGCAGTTGGCGCTCCGCGGCGTACGATTCGACGGCCACCTGGCCGCCGTCATCGCACTCTACGAGCCGAAGAAGATCTTCGGCACGCGCACGTCGGAGCGATTCGCGCCAGCGGTGGCGTTGTTCGACCTCGCGTTCTCGCGCTTCGCCGAGCGCGAGACGCGCGACGAGGCCGTCCGCACCCTCGAGGACGTCACGCAGCGGGTGCACGCGGAGTACGATCGCAAGCTGGGCGTGCTGGAGCGGCAGGTCACGCACTTCCGGTCCGAGGTCGAGCGGGCCTCCGACGCCACGCGCGTGGTCGTCGTGGAGCGCGAGGTCGCGAAGGCAAGGGAAGATGCGCGCCGCGCCAGCCAACGGGCCGCGGCGCTCGAGCAGCAGGCCACGGCCGCCGTGGGGCAACTCGAACAGGCGCACGTCGAGCTCCACCGGCGCAGCGAAGCGCTGCGTCAGAGGACTCGCACGCTGTACTTGATCGACCGCGTGCTCACGCTCGACGCCAGCACCGCGGAGTCGCGCCAGCTCACCAACGGGTTGCTGTCGCTCGTGGGCGACGACATGCAGGCGCAGCGGTGCTCACTCATGCTGCGCGCCCCGGAGCCCGGCTACCTCTACCTGGCCGCGGCGCGCGGGATCGCCCCGAACGTGAGCGAGGGCTACCGGGTGCCCGTGGGCGAAGGGGTGAGCGGCCGCGTGGCCGCGTCCCGCCAGCCGATCCTCGTGCAGGACGTGAGCGAGGCGCCGTCGCACCCCCTCCTCCGCGATCAGTACTTCACGACCGGATCGTTCATCTCGTTCCCGCTGGTCTACCACAACGACCTAGTGGGAGTCGTCAACCTGACGAACCGCGTCCAGCGCGGCGTCTTCGTCGAGGAAGACGTGGAGCGCGTGAGGCTGCTCGGCCTGGTCATCTCGCTGGTGGCGACGCGCGCGCGCCTGGCCGAGCGTCTGATCGACACGATCGGTGTCCGCTGACGCCCTCGGTGCGGCGGTCCGGCAGCTGGCGTTCGGCGAGTCGCTGAGCGCCGACGCCGCGCACGCGGCGTTCGACGTCGTCATGCGCGGGGAGGCGAGTGTCGCCCAGATCGCGGCCCTCCTCATCGCACTCCGCGTGAAGGGGGAAACGCCCAGCGAGGTGGCGGGCGCGGCACGGGCGCTGCGCGCGGCCATGGTGCCGCTGGTAGCCGACCGTCCCGACGAACTGGTCGATACGTGCGGCACGGGCGGCGGACGCGTCTCCACCTTCAATATCTCCACTGCCGCCGCGCTGCTCGCCGCCGGCGCGGGCGTGCGCGTGGCCAAGCACGGCAACCGGTCGTTTACGTCGAGCTCCGGCAGTGCGGACGTGCTCGAGGCGCTCGGCGTGACGATCGAGACGCCGGTCGCGGTCATGCAGCGCGCGCTCGCCCAGGCGGGGATCGTGTTCATGTTCGCGCCGCTCATGCACCCGGCGATGCGCCACGTCGGCCCGGTGCGCCGCGAGCTCGCCGTGCCGACGGTCATGAACATCGTCGGCCCACTCGCCAATCCGGCTTCCGCCGGACGCCAGGTGGTGGGCGTGGCGGAAGCCGCGCGAATGGCGCTCATCGCCGGGGCGCTGGCCGAGCTCGGGACCGAACACGCGCTGGTCGTGCACGGCGCACCAGGGCTCGACGAGATCTCCCCGCTCGGCCCGACACAGGCGATGGAGGTCCGAGGTGGCCGCGTGCGCGAGTGGGTGATCGAGGCCGACGCCTACCTCGAGCGGCCGGTCTCCGCCCAGGAGCTGGCGGGCGGCGATCCCGCAGCGAACGCGCGTACGATCTTGGCAGTCCTCAGCGGTGAGGGGCCGCCCGGCGCCGAGGCGGCCGTGGTGCTGAACGCAGCTGCGGCGCTGTACGTGGCGGGTCGCACGCCCGATTTCGGCTCCGGCGTGGAAGAGGCCCGCCAGGCACTACGGGCCGGGGAGGGTATGGCCACCCTCGAGCGTCTGCGCCAAGCCACCGCGCCCGCGCTGCCCTGAGCTCGGCGCGGCTCGCGCGCCGTGCAGTTGCCGAGCGCCGAGGGCCGCGAGCGGCCGTTCAGCGCGCCGAGAGCCGCTGGCCTAGTACCGCCGCAGCACGCCGACGACGATGCCTTGAATCGTGACGTCGTCCTCGTGCACGTAGATGGGCAGCATCTGTTCGTTCGCCGGCTGGAGGCGAATTCGGCCGTCGCGCTCGCGGTAGTACTTCTTCACGGTGGCCGAATTGCCGTTGAGCAGCGCGATCACCATCTCGCCGTTGTCCACGCTCTGGCGCTCGTTGACGACGACGAAGTCGCCATCGCGGATCTGCTCCTCGATCATCGAGTTCCCCTTCACGCGGAGCACGAAATGATTGCCGGAGCGCCTGACGAAGCCCTCGGGAACGGCGAGGGTCTCGTGCGACGTTACGGCCTCGATCGGCATGCCCGCGGCAACCGTGCCGAGAAGCGGAAGCTCCACCGCCTTGGGGAAGACGTCCGACGGGAGAATCTGGATCGCGCGGCTCTCGTTGTAGCTGCGCTTGATATAGCCCTTCCGCTCCAGATTGCTCAAATGCTCGTGGACGGTAGCGAGCGAGTTATAGTTGAACTGGGACGCGATCTCCTCGAAACTCGGCGCGTATCCGTTGTCCTCGGCGTACGTGCTGAGGTAGGTGAGAATTTCGCGCTGACGCTTCGTGAGCGGCATGGCTGCCCCCAAGGTGATCGATCCAGTTGAGTGGTGCTCGCGTGAGTGGTGCTCGCGCGCGGCGGCCCGAACATCTGCCGAATCATACCATAGCCGAAGAGCGACCGAAGTGCAAGCATTTCTTCACCCCTGGACGCCGCCAACCGGCACCCTGGGGCGGCTGGTGCTCGAAGCCGGGGACCGGGCCGCGGCGCTGCTCGCCGACCGTGTGCGGCTCGAGCGCGCTGCCGCGGCGGCCCCCCCGGCACCTCCGCTCGCGGGGGCCCTGCGGGGAGAGGACCTGGCGATCATCGCCGAAGTGAAGCGGCGGTCGCCGTCGAGAGGGGCCATCAACCTGGACATGGCGGCCAATCGCCAGGCGGCCGCCTATGCCGCTGGTGGTGCCGCCGCCCTGTCGATCCTCACGGAGCCCGAGCACTTCGGCGGTTCGGACGATGACCTGCGCGCGGCTCGCGCGGCGGCGGCGCTGCCCCTGCTGAAGAAGGACTTCCATGTGCATCCCATCCAGCTCGTGCACGCGAAGGGCCTCGGGGCGTCCGCTGCACTCCTCATCGCCCGCGCCGTCCGCCCCGACACTTTTCATGCGCTGGTCGCCGAAGGTCGGGGGCTCGAACTGGAGATCCTGGTCGAGGTACGGGACGAGCGCGAGCTCGAGCGGGCCCTCGAGGCCGGGTGCGCGCTGGTCGGCGTGAACAATCGGGATCTGGAGACGCTGCGCATCGACCCGGAGGTCAGCGCCCGGCTCATTCCGCGCGTTCCGGCCGAGTGCCTGGCCGTGTACGAGAGCGGCGTCACCGGGGTCGACGGGGTCCAGCAGGCGGCTGCCACGGGGGCTGACGCCGTGCTCGTTGGCTCGGGGGTCTCGGCCGCGCCGGATCCGCAGGCCGCCGTACGCGCGCTCGTCGGCGTACCGAGGGTGCCCCGTGGCTCCTGAGGTCAAGTTCTGCGGGCTGACGCGTGTCGAGGACGCCGAATTGGCCTCCGAGCTCGGGGCGGCCTACATCGGCGTCATCTTCGCTGGCGGGCCGCGCACCGTACCCGCGCCCCTGGCGGCCGGAATCTTGAGAGCCGGTCACAGCGTCCGGGCCCGGGTCGGGGTGTTCGGAGCACAGACTCCCGCAGAGATAGCGGCCATTGCGACCGAGGTACCGCTCGAGGTCGTCCAGCTCCACGCGGACCCTACGCCGGCCGACGTCGACGCATTGCGCCGGCATTGGCACGGTGTGATCTGGGCGGCGGTACGAATCGCCGGCACCGACATCCCACGCGGCACGGCTGACCTGTTTCGCGCGGCCGACGCAGTCGTCTTCGACGCGAGGGTGTCTGGTCGCCTCGGCGGGACCGGCGTACCCCTCGCTTGGGCGCGTCTGCGCGACGGCGTGGACCGGCTCCGGGCCCGGCGGCCGCTGGTGCTGGCGGGGGGGCTCACTCCTGAAAACGTGGCAATCGCGGCCGACGCGCTCGAACCCGACGTGGTGGACGTTTCGTCCGGCGTCGAGCGTGCGCCAGGCATCAAAGATCACGCGCGCATGCGCGCGTTCGCCATGGCGGTGCGGCGGCACGGAGCGGAACGATGAACACACAGCAAATCACGGATCGGTTCGGAGAGTTCGGCGGGCGGTACGTCCCCGAGACTCTCATTCCGGCGCTCGACGAGCTGGACGTCGCCTTCGACGAGGCGATGTCCGACGTGTCGTTCATTTCCGAGCTCGACGAGATGCTGCGCACCTACGTCGGCCGCCCCTCGCCGCTCAGCACCGCCCCGCGGCTCTCCCAGCAGGTCGGCGCGCCGGTGTATCTCAAGCGCGAGGACCTGAACCACACCGGGGCGCACAAGATCAACAACACCGTCGGCCAGGCGCTACTCGCCCGGCGCATGGGCAAGCGGCGCATCATCGCCGAGACGGGCGCGGGGCAGCACGGGGTCGCGACGGCGACTGTGTGCGCCCGGTTCGGACTCGAGTGCGTCGTGTACATGGGCGAGGAAGACATGCGGCGGCAGCGCCTGAACGTCTACCGCATGCGGCTCATGGGCGCCGAGGTGCGCCCCGTCACCGCCGGAACTCGTACGCTGAAGGACGCGACCAGCGAGGCGATCCGCGAGTGGGTCGCCACGGTCGACACGAGTCACTACATCATCGGTTCGGTGGTGGGCCCGGCGCCCTATCCCCGGATGGTGCGAGAGTTCCAGGCGGTCATCGGCCGTGAGGCGCGCGATCAGGTGCTCGCCGCCGCGGGCGGACTGCCGCGGAGCGTCGTCGCGTGCGTTGGGGGAGGCTCCAACGCCATGGGGATCTTTCACGCGTTCGTGCCCGACGGCGCAGTAGAGCTCATCGGGGTGGAAGCCGCAGGGGAGGGTCTGGACAGCGGGCACCACTCGGCGTCGCTCGTGAAGGGGACACCCGGCGTGCTGCATGGGTCGCTCAGCTACTTGCTCCAGGACGAGGCCGGCCAGGTTCAGCCCGCACACTCGATCTCCGCTGGGCTCGACTACCCCGGCGTCGGGCCCGAGCATGCGTACCTGAAGGACACCGGGCGTGCCACGTACGTGGCCGTCACCGACGCCGCCGCGCTGCGCGGCCTGGCCGCACTCAGTCGCCTCGAAGGCATTATTCCAGCCCTGGAGACGGCGCACGCGGTGGCCTGGGTACTCGATAATGCTGGGCGTTGGGCAGCGAACGAGCCGGTGCTCGTCTGCGTGAGCGGCCGCGGCGACAAGGACGTCGCTCAGATCAGCGAACTCGGTCTCGTCCCCGCGTGAGCGCCGTCCTCGCCGCCCACCCCGCCTCGCGCGCCGAGCCGCCATTTCCCACCGTGCTGGTGGAGGAGATGCTGCGCCAGCTCGTGAAGGCGGTGCGGGCGCACCAGCTCTACCTGCCGAACAACCCGATGCACGCACGGGCGGTCGACATGGCGCGCGCGGCGTTCGCGCCGATCTGGCAGCACACGGACAGGCTGGTCCTGCACGTCGGCGAGACGGACCTCTCCTGGGAGGGACGCCCCGTGTTGACCGAGGCCGAGAAGGCCGGTGACGGCCTGCCGTGGCTGTTGTACAAGGACGGCGTGCGCGAACTCCACATCGGCCCCGGGTTCGAGGACGAGCTGTGCGCCTTCCTCGACATCGTACAGCGCGTCCGCCGGGCCGCCCCGGAGGAAGACGACCTACTCACGCTGCTCTGGGAGAGCGACTTCGCGGCGCTTCGCTACCGCCACGTCGAGCTTCCGGTGGAGGGCGCCACACCACTCGGCGACCCGGCCGCACAGGCCGCGCAGTCGGCCGGAACCTGGGCGGCGGACGAGGAGCGCAGCGACGGCGGCGCCCAGTCCATCGTCAACCTCGACGAGTTCGACTCCACCCTGTACTTCCTCGACGAGTCCGAGGTCGCGTACGTCCGCGACGAGCTCGCGCGCGAGTATGCGAGCGATCTGCGGCAGAACGTCCTGGCGATTCTCTTCGACATCTTCGAGCGGCAAGGCGAATCGGCGACGCGGGACGAGGTGTGTGGCATCCTGGACGGGCTCATGCTCCACCTCCTGTCGGCGGGCGAGCTCCGGGCCGTGGCGTACCTGCTGCGCGAAGCGCTCGGAGTGAGCGGCAACACGGACGGGCTGCAGCCGGAACACGGTGCACGCCTCTCGGCGCTGTCGGAGCGGTTGAGCGGCGCCGAGGCGCTCTCCCAGTTGCTGCAGGCGCTCGACGAGTCCGCGGACGTACCGCCCCGCGACGAGCTCGCCGAGCTGTTCGGGCAGCTCCGGCCCTCGGCCCTTCGCACGACGCTCGCCTGGGTCGGACGGCTGCAGAACGCTCTGCTTCGGTCGCTGCTCGAGGCGGCCGTGGATCGGATGGTGGCTTCCAACACCGCGGAGCTGGTCCGTCTCATCGGCGACTCGGACCGCGCCGTGGCCCTCGCGGCCGCCCGCCGCGCCGGCGCGCTCAAGAGCCCGGCGGCCGTACCCCCGCTCACCAAGCTGCTCACCGAGGGGGACGCGCCGTCGCGACTCGCCGCTGTTCAGGCGCTCGGGGAGATTGCGTCCGCCGGCGCCCTGCAGTCGCTCGAGCGCGCCGTCGACGACGCGGAGCGCGACGTGCGCGTCGCCGCCGTGCGCGGCATCGCCCAGCGCAGCTACCGGCCGGCCCTGGCGCGCGTGGAGGCCGTTGTGAAGGGAAAGTCGCTGCGCGACGCGGACCTCACCGAGCGGATGGCGTTCTTCGAGGCGTACGGCGCGCTGTGCGGCGACGGCGGCGTGGCCTTGCTCGACGGCTTCCTGAATGGGAAGGGGTTCCTCGGCCGGCGCGAGGACTCCGAGCTACGGGCCTGCGCCGCCGTGGCGCTCGGGCGCGTCGGAACGCCGCACGCCCAGGAGGCCTTGCAGCGAGCCGCGGCCGACAAGGAAGTCGTCGTGCGCAGCGCGGTGAATCGTGCGCTGCGCGGGAGCGCCGCGTGACGGCCGCCGCACCGCCGGCCGGCCAGAGCGGCGCCTTCGGGGACCTCGAAGGTGATCCGTACGCGCGCCGCATCGGGCGCGCCTTCATCCACACGATGTACGGGGCGCTGCGTGCCATACGCCTCTACCCGGTGGAGAACGCCGCGGTGCAGAAGGCGCTCGAGGAGCTGACGTCCGTCAGCGCCGACGTCCTCGCGCGCGAGCGCGAGTTCGAGTTCCGTGTGGCCGGCGAGTTCCTCTTCATCAACGGAACGCGGCTGCGGCTCGACCTCGACAACTACGCCAGCTTCAGCCACCTGCTCTCGCTGCTGCGGGCCTCCGGCGTCGGCGAGGTCGCCGTGGCGCCGGGCGCGTCGCCCCGGGACTGGCTCGTGCTCCTCTCCCTCTTGCAGCACCCGCTCGGCGACGGGCCGGCCCCCCGGCTCGCCCAACTCGTCAGTCGTCTCCGGGAGGCGAACGTCACCGCGTTCCGCCTGGGCCCGCCCGTGGACGCAGAGGACGAGCGCGAAACCCGCGAGCGGTCCAAGGAGGCGGCGAAGCGCACCTACGCCGACTCGGTGGCGGTCACGAAGGACGTCATTAACTCGGTCCGCATGGGGAAGAGCCCGAGCCTCAAGCGCATCAAGCGCGCGGTCCAGGGAATCGTGGATCAGATCCTGGCCGAGGAAACCTCGCTGCTCGGCCTGACGACGATCCGCGACTACGACGAGTACACGTTCACGCACAGCGTCAACGTATGCATCTTCTCAGTGGCCCTCGGACGGCGCCTCGGGTTCACGAAGCTGCAACTGTACGACGTGGGACTCGCGGCACTCTTCCATGACCTCGGCAAGTCGCGGGTGCCCGTCGACGTCCTCAACACCGCCGAGAAGCTGACCGAGGACCAGTGGCGTCAGATCGCCTCTCACCCGTGGATGGGCGTGCTGGCGCTGTTCAAGATGCGGGGGCAGCAGGAGCTGCCGTACCGGTCGATGGTGGTCGCCTACGAGCACCACATGAAGCGGGACCTCACCGGCTACCCACGCCCGATCCGGCCGCGCGCGATGAGCATCTTCAGTAAGATCGTCGCGGTCGCCGACGGGTTCGACGCCGCGACTTCGCGCCGCGCGTACCAAAAGGAGCCGCTCTCTCCGGCGGTCGTGCTCGCCGAGATGCGCGACAACGCGAACCGCGGGATGGACCCGGTCATCGTCAAGGCGTTCGTCAACTTGACTGGTATCTACCCGGTCGGCACCCTCGTCGTTCTCGACACCTTCGAACTCGCGCTCGTGCACGCGGTGAACCCGGCCGCGGACGCGCTCTCCCGACCGATCGTCCGCATCGTCGGCGACGACCGGGGAAACTTGCTCTTCCCGGGCGACTTGATCGACCTCGCCGATCGCGACGAGTCGGGGGCATTCGTGCGAACCATCATCAAGACGGCAACTCCTGAGCACTATGGCATCCGCGTCGGCGACTACTTCGTCTGACGCCGTGGCGCGCCGCTTCGCGGCGCTGCGCGACGGCGGCCGCCGTGCGCTCGTCTGCTACGTCACGGCCGGCCACCCGGATCCGGACCGCTCGCTCGCGCTACTGCGCGAGCTCGAGGAGGCGGGCGCGGACGTCATCGAGGTCGGTGTGCCGTTCTCCGATCCGCTGGCCGACGGCCCCGTCATTCAAGCGAGCTCGCAACAGGCGCTCGGGCACGGGATGACCTTCGAGCGCGTGCTCGACCTCGTCGCCGCTGCCCGGCTCACGATCCCGACGGTGCTCTTCACCTATCTCAACCCCTTGATCGCGGCCGGTCGCGACGCACTCTCGCGCGCCGCCGCAGCCGGCGCGAGTGGCGTGCTGGTGACCGACCTGCCTGTCGGGTCCGACCCGGTGCGCGAGGCGTGGATCGGTGGCGGCCCGCTGTCGTTCGTGCGGTTGGTGGCGCCGACGACGCCACCGAGCCGCATGCGCGAGATCGCGCGCCACGGGAGTGGATTTGTCTACCTGATCAGCCGGCTCGGCGTGACCGGGGTGCGCGACGACCTCCCGGCCGACCTCCCGCGCACCGTTGCCGAGCTCCGGGCCGTTACGACGCTCCCGATCTGCGTCGGGTTCGGAATTTCGCGACCGGCACAAGCCGCGGCCGTCGGCCGCGTGGCCGACGGCGTGGTCGTCGGCAGTGCGCTCGTGCGCGAGGCCGGGCGAAGCGTCGAAGCCGCGGGCGCACTCGCGCGCAGCCTGCGACGCGCCTTGGACGAGGGCTGACGTGCGCACCTTCCTGACGTTCCACACTCGCGCCATGGGTGCGGCCGGCCTCGCGATGCTCCTCGCGATGCTGGCGGAGGACCCGCGCTGGGCGAGTCAACCCGTGGGGACGGCGGTCGCGTTGCTCGCGACCGTGTGTCTGCGCGCAACGCAGATCCCCCTCACCAAGTACAGCGCGTTGAGCCTGGTCGGCACCGTCGCGGTCGGCGGATCGCTGGCGATCGGCGCGCCGGCCACCGCGCTCGGCTTGTGGCTGGGTGTCTTCCTCACCGATTGGGCGCTACGCCGGAAGACGCTGGAGTACGCATCCATCAACGCGGGCCGGGAAGTCGTAGCGCTCGCCGCGGCATACGGTCTATTCGCCTGGACGATGAAGGCGACTGGGGCGCCGAGCGCCGGCATCCTCCAGCCAGACGGCCTCCCGGCGGCCGCGCTGTTCGTGTTCGCGCACTTCTTCATCAGCCGGGCGCTCCTCTACTTCTCGCTGGTCGCGCGCGACAAGCTGCTCCACGAGGAGAAGTCGCTCATCATCCGGTACGAGGTGATCGGGTTCGGCGCCGGCACCACCGGCGTCTCGGTCGCCCTGTTGACGCTCGCCAACGTTGGTCCGCGTGGCTGGATCGCCGTCGGACTGCTCCTCACCTTCGCCGGCCTGCTACTGCGGCGAATTCTCCAGGAGTCGATCGCTGCCGAGGAGCTGAACCAAGTCCACGCCATGGAGCAGGTCGTGGCCTCGGACATCGGGTTGGCCGACGGGTTGAACCGCATCGAGAGGCTGGCGCACCGGCTCATCGACTGGACCGACTTCAAGGTGTATCGGCTCGCCGACGGCACCCCCGAGCTTCTCTACACCGACGGCACGCCGCTGGTCGACGCCGCGGGCGCGGTGCGGCGCGTGGCAGGGAGCACGGAGTACAGCGCCGGCCTGCGCGACACCGCGTTGCGAACCGCGGAGCCCGTCCTCGTGCTCGACGCCGAGAACGACCCGAGGGTGGGGGCGGTGCGGCCGGGCGTGCGGAGCACGCTCGTCGTCCCCCTACGCTTCGGCGAGCGCAACGTCGGCCTGGTGGAGCTCGCGCACCACCGCCGCGCGGCGTATGGACCGAAGGAGCTCCAGGTAGTGCAGCGATTCGCCAACCAGCTCGCCACCACCCTCCACATCCACGACTTGCGCCAGCCGCTGCTGGAGGCCGTCACGCAGGTGACGACGCAGGTTCAGACGTTGAACGAGTCGGCCCAGACGCTGCGCACCGGCGGTGAAGGCGTGGCGCGCCACACGGCCGACATGTCGCGCGGCATCGGCGAGGAGAGCGAGCAGGCCCGCCGGAGTCTCGAGGCAGCCCAGGCCCTGCACGAGGCCACCGTCGGAGTCGCGCGTGACGGGGGCGAAGCGGCCGCCGCCAGCCGGCGGGCCACGGACATTGCCACCGAGCACAGGGAGACGATCTCGTCGGCGCTCGATCGGCTTGTCGGCGCGAAGCGGTTCGTTTCGGAGAGCGCGGACCAGATCGATGAGCTCGCGCGGGCCACGCGGCGCGTCACCGAATTTCTCGGGGTCATCCGGGAGATTGCCGAGCAGACCAATCTCCTGTCATTCAACGCGGCCATCGAGGCCGCGCGCGCGGGCGCGGCGGGCAGGGGATTCGCCGTCGTCGCCGGTGAGGTACGGAAGCTCGCCGAGCAGAGCGCCCGGGCGTCGGAGGAAGCGGGTGAGCTCGTCCTCGGCTTCGAGGATCAAATGCGCCGGGTCGGGCAGCAGATGGGCCGGGGGCAGGGACTGGTCGGCGACGTGGAAACGCTGTCAGCGGCCGCCCTCGCGGCGCTCGACCAGATCGTCGAGACCACGGCGGCGAGCCTGGAGCACGCCGAACGGATTGCCGGAGTCTCGAAAGAGCAGGAGGTAGAGTTCGGCCGGCTTCGCGAGCGTGTGGCGCGAATTGCGGAGATCTCTCATCGGAACTACGACGGCGCGGCGCACGTCACGGATTCGGCGCGTCAGCAGGCGGCGGCGCTCCGCGAACTCGAGGGCGCGACGCGAGAGTTGCACGCCGTCGCGATCCGGCTCGGCGAACTCGCCCACCGCATCACCAGCGTGTAGCGCGCCACGCCGGGCCGCGGCGACGCCCGGGCCCGTTGGGCGACCGCGCTCCAAATTGACACCCCGGGCGCGGGGGTCTACGTTCCGCGCGTGCCACGACGCGACGCGATCACCCTGCGCGGCATGCGCTTTCACCCCCGGGTCGGCGTGCTGCCGCACGAGGCATCGCTCCCGCAGCCGCTGGAGATAGACCTGACTGTGTGGCTCGGGCCGTCCTCCGCTGCCGCCCCGCTGGACTACCGGGAGCTCTACGACCTCGCGGCGGCGGTCGTGGCCGAAGGTCCACTCGGGTACCTGGAGCACATCGCCGAGTCGGTGGCAGAGCGGGCATTGACGGCGCGTCGGGTCGTAGGCGCGCGCGTCGCGGTCCGTAAGCCACACGTGGCGCTCCCGGGTCCGCTGGCGTACGCCGAAGTCCGGGTCGAGCGCGGGCGCCGTGGCTGAGCTGGCGTTCATCGCACTTGGGTCGAACCTGGGCGACCGAGCGGGCTATCTGGCGCGTGCTCGGTCCGCCCTCGCGGCGCTGCCGGGCTGCCGGCTGCTGGCCGAGAGCGACGTCGAGGAAACGGAGCCGATCGGACCGGTCGGGCAGGGAGCATACCTCAACCAGATGGTCGCATTGGAGACCACCCTCGAGCCCCACGCCCTCCTGGCCGCGCTCCAGCGCATCGAACACGCGGAGGGCCGCGTTCGCGGCGAGCGCTGGGGCCCCCGGACGCTGGACCTCGATATCGTGCTATTCGGCGGGCGGACGGTAACGTCGCCCGCGCTTACCTTGCCGCATCCCGAGCTGCCCCACCGTGCGTTCTGGCTGGCCGAGCTCGCACAGCTGCGGGAGCGTCTCGCCGGGCAGGCCGCCCGGCCCACCGGCCCATCAAGCGAGAGCGCCCCTCGCGCACTCGGCCGACTGTGAGCACGCACACCGAGACCCGCCGCGTCACCGCCCGGGACCTCATCGCGCGCAAGGCGCGTGGCGAACGGATCGTCGTCACGACCGCCTACGACGCGCTGTTCGCGCGGCTCGTCGACGAAGCCGGAGTGGACGTAATCCTCGTGGGCGACTCTCTCGGAAACGTCGTCGCGGGTTTCGATTCGACGATCCCGGTCACGCTGGACCAGATGATCTACCACGCCGCCGCCGCCCGGCGCGGCGTCACGCGCGCCATGCTGGTCGTCGACATGCCGTTCCTCACGTATCAAGTGAGCGTCGAGCGCGCGCTGCTGAACTGTGGGCGCGCCATCCAGGAGAGCGGCGCCGCCGCCGTGAAGCTCGAGGGCGCGAGTGGCGACGTGGTCCGCGCCGTCCGCGCCGTCGTCGAAGTCGGCATCCCCGTGATGGGCCACATCGGCTTCACCCCGCAGTCCGTGCACACGCTCGGCGGGTTTCGCGTGCAGGGACGCGAGGAGGACGGTGCGCAGCGGCTCGTTGACGAAGCCCGTCGACTCGAGGACGCGGGCGCGTTCTCGGTCGTGCTCGAGCTCGTGCCGGCCGCAGTCGCGGCACGGGTGACGGAGGCCGTCTCGATCCCGACGATCGGAATCGGCGCCGGTCCGCGCTGCGACGGTCAGGTGCTCGTCCTTCACGACCTGCTCGGCCTCAACGACAAGTTCGCGCCGAAGTTCCTGAAGCGGTACGCCTCGCTCGCCGACGACGTGCGACGCGCCCTCCGCGCGTTCGGCGACGAGGTGAGGGCCGGCGCCTACCCGGACGACGCCCACAGCTTCTGACATGCGCACGGTGGCCGAGATCGGGGCCGTCCGGCGGATGGTCGCCACCGCGCGCGCCCGCGGGCTGACCGTCGGCTTCGTGCCGACCATGGGGTTCCTGCACGAGGGCCACTTGCGGCTCGTGGACGAGGCGCGCCGGCGCTGCGGCTTCGTCGTCATGAGCGTCTTCGTGAATCCGCTGCAATTCGGGCCCGGCGAAGACCTGACGCGCTATCCGCGCGACGCCGCGGGCGACCAGGCGAAGGCCGCGGGACGGGGCGTGGACCTGTTCTTCCTGCCCGAGGAGGCGACGATGTACGGGCGTTCGCCCTCCACCACGGTGGTCCCGGCCGGCCTGGACCGAAGGTGGGAGGGGGCCATACGCCCGGGACACTTCGTCGGCGTCTGTACGGTCGTCGCCAAGCTGTTTCACATCGTGCAACCCGACGTCGCGGTGTTCGGCCAGAAGGACGTGCAGCAGGCCACGATCATTCGCGCGATGGTGCGCGACCTCGACTTTCCCGTTGACGTCGTGATCAGCCCGACCGTCCGAGAGCCGGACGGCCTGGCACTGTCGAGCCGCAACAGCTATCTCTCGCCCGCGGAGCGCGCGCGGGCTCTGGTGCTCTGGCGCGCGCTCCGCGCGGTGGCACGGGCCTTCGACGGCGGCGCGCGGGCAGCCCCGGAGCTGGAGGCCGTCGGGCGCGACGTGCTGAACGGCGAGCCCGACGTGCGCGTCGATTACTTCGCGATCGTCAGCCCGACGACGCTCGAGCCCGTGGAAGCCGCCGAGCCCGGATGCGTCGTGATGGTCGCCGCCCGGGTCGGTGCGACACGTCTACTCGACAATCTCATCCTCGGCCACGCGTGACTTGGCGGGCGGTGGTTGCGGCACTGGACGAGAGTGAGCTTCTGCGCTCGCGGGTCAGCGTCTACCGCCACCCCCTGGGCGGACGGTCGATCCTCTGGCACGCGGTGCGCGCGTTGCTCGATGTAGATCCGCCGCCCTCAGAGGTGTGCGTGCTGCACCGCGCCGCGACGCCGCTTACGGTCGACGACGACTGGCCCGGGGTAACGTTCACGCCGGTGGACGCCGGCGACGACGCGCGGGCGTTGCGAGCCGCCGTCACGTGGCCCGGGATGACGGTGCTCGTGGACGGCGCGGCGCCCCTCATCTCGCCGCAGACGGTCGCTCGCTTGCTGCGCGCGGCGGAGAGCGGGGTCGCCACCCTTCGGGACGGACGCGAGCATGCGGGGCGGATCGCAGTCGCCGGCGAGGGTCCCGCACTCGCCTCGGCCGACGACCCGCGCGTGCCCCAGGGCGCGGCGCGCGTCGCCCCGACCGCGCCGGTGGAGTTGATTCGCGTGTCCGATCGGCACACCCTGTCGATGGCGGCGGTGGCGGTCCGCGACCGCGTCGTCCGATCACACGAGGCCGTGGGCGTCAGCTTCTTGCTCCCCGACACGACGTGGGTGGACGTGGACGTGCGCATCGGGGCGGACACGCTGATCTACCCGGGCGTCGTGCTCGAGGGCGCGACGCGGATCGGCAGCGAGTGCGTGATCGGGCCGCACACCCGACTGATCGAGGCAACGATCGGCCGGGGCGTCGAGTTGAAGGGCTGGAATTACATCACCCGGACGAGTGTCCGGAACCACGCCGTGTTGGAGCCGTATGAGCGCCGTGGACTCGACTGAGGGCGTCGACCTGCCCCCGTGGGCGTGCGCGTCGGAGGCGCGGCGCGCCCACATCGCTCGCGTGGCCGCGCTGCTCGATCGGTGGGCGAGGGAGTTGCGGCTCGGCGCTGCCGAGGCTCGGTCGTGGCGTGACGCGGGCCTCTGGCACGACGCATTGCGCGACGCGCCTGAAGCGGAGCTCCGCGCGCTGTCCGGCGACCGTACCTCGCCGGCCAACGTGTTGCACGGCCCCGCGACGGCCGCCCGCCTCAGCTCGGCCGGCGAGCAGCGGCAGGAGTTGCTCGAGGCCATCCGGTGGCACACGGTGGGATCCGCCGCGTGGGGGCGGTGCGGTCGAGCGCTCTACATGGCCGACTTCCTCGACCCGGGACGGTCGTTCGCCCGCGGCGATCGCGCCTTTCTCGCGGCGCACGTCGCCGACGACTTCGACGGAGTGTTCCGCCAGGTGGTGCGGCAGCGGCTCGAGTGGTCGTTGCGTGAGGGGAAGGGACTCTTTGCGGAAACGGTCGCCCTATGGAACGCGGTCCGCTGACGCGAGTCGGAGCGCGGACGCGACGACAGCTGGCCCTCGCGGCCGGCGCCGTCGCCGCCGTGTTCGCGGCCGCGGCCGCGTGGAGCGTGATCGGGCCTGGTAGCTCGCACGGGTCGGGACCCGCGGCCCCGCTCTCGGCGTTCCGCCCGGAGGTCCGTGCGCCCGAGGGGACGCGCATCCGCGTTCAGGTGCTGAACGCTACGCGCACACGCGGTCTCGCCCGTCGAGCCACGCGGTACCTGCGCGACCGGGGCTTCGACGTCGTCGAAGTGGGTACCGCGGCGGACCAGCGTGAGAGTACCCTGGTGCTCGACCGCTCTGGACACCCCGAGTGGAGCGCGCTCGTCGGCCGGCTCTTCGGCGCGCCGGTCGAGGCGCGCCCCGACTCTTCACGCTACCTGGACGTCACCGTGCTGCTCGGCGCGTCGTGGCGAGCGCCGGCCGAGGCGCTCGACCCGTAGCTGGCCGCAAGCGGCCGCGATATCGAGGCCGCGGCTCCGGCGCACCGCCACCTCGACGCCCCGATCGCGCAGCTCCCGCGCGAATGCGGCAATCGCCTCGGCCGGAGTCGGGTGGAATCCCAGCGCGCCGCCAGGGTGCAGCGGGATCAGGTTCACGAACGCGCGGCACTCCTGCGCCAGTTCGGCGAGCTGCCGCGCGTGATCGGGCTGGTCGTTCACCCCTCCGAGCATCACGTATTCGAACGTTACGCGCCGCTCGAACGCGCGGGCGGCGGCGATCACGTCGGCGAGCGGGTACTTGGTGTTGATCGGCATCAGCTCCTGGCGCAGCTCGTCGCTCGGCGCGTGAATCGAGATGGCGAGCCGGAACTGCTCGGGCCGTTCGCCGAGTGCGACGATCCCCGGCAGGATACCAACCGTCGACACCGTGACGTGGCGAGCTCCGATTCCGAAGCCTGCGGGGGAGTTGAGGATCGACAGCGTGGGATCGACGGCCTTCCAATTCATGAGCGGCTCCCCCATTCCCATGAACACGATGTTCGTCGCCCGCAGGGGCGGGTCGAGGAGTGCCAGCTCGCGCACCTGACCCGCGATCTCGTGCACCTGCAGGTTGCGCGAGAAGCCCATGACACCGGTCGAGCAGAACGAGCACTTGAGGGCGCACCCGGCCTGTGACGAGATGCAGAAGGTCATCCGGTCGCCCTCCGGGATCGCCACGGTCTCGATGGCCTCGCCGTCGTGCAGGCGAAACAGGAACTTCTCGGTCCCGTCGGTCGACCGCTGGCGGGCGGCCAGCGCGAGGCGCGGCAGCGCGAAGTGCTCGGCGAGGAGCTGGCGGAGCGTCTTCGGAAGCTCCAACATCGCTTCGAAATCGGGCGCGGGGTTCGTCCAGAGCCGCCGAGCCACCTGCGTGGCGCGGTACGCGGGCAGGCCGTGGTCCGCGGCGAAGGCCCGCAGCCGCGCGTCGGCGGCCTCGGGGGTGAGATTCAGCAGGTTCTCGCGCTCGGATTTCATCACTTGATTGCCGTGTTCAGCGTGAACTGGTACGTGGGCGGCAGTCCGGCGCCGCCTTCTTCGCGCCCGATCCCGAGCGCGTAGCGGGCATAGTACACGCCAACGCCGAGCCGGAGCCGCCATTCGGGCTCGCTGAACCGCTGCGCCCGAGCGATCCCCCCTCGGGCCTCCAGCCCGGCGCGTCGCGCCGAGCCGAAGACGTAATGCTCCTCGCCGGAGCGTTCCGTGTAACTGAAGCCGTATCCGGCCCGGACCTCGTTTCTCGGGCTCGTGCCGGCCAGGCGAAGGTCCGCGGCCGTGCTGTATGTCGGCCGCTCCTCGCTCTGACCGGCGGGGCTCCAAAGGAAGGTCGAGGCCCCCACGCGAACGTCGCGCGGCAAGAATCCCTCGGCCAGGAGCCCGCCGTCCACGCCGAGGGCGTCGGCGCGGCGCAGATCGAGCTGACCGACCCGGTAGCGGACGGCAACGCCGGTGGTGAGAAAGCGCTGGGTGCGCCGGGCCAACCCGACGGAGAGAAGGGTGGTGTGGTACGGGACCTCGTTCCCGATGCTCTGCGGGTCGGTGTCGGTACGAACGATGTCGCCCACCGCCGCGCGCACCACCGAGACCGATGCGCTCACGTCCCGCGGGAGCGCCGCGGACAATCCCAAGAGCTGTGCGGAGACCGCCTGGTCGGCTGGCGCATTGAGCGCGGCGACTCCGATGCGCAGCCGGGTTCCCTCGGGCAGGACCGTCGACGCCGGGTTCCAGAGGCCGCCGATTGTCGCGCGGCCGAGGGCAGCTGGCTCGACGATTGCGCCGATCGGAAATTCCAGCAGGTCGCGGCCGGGCACCTGCTGGGCTACGCCGCGCGCGGCGGCGACGCCGCAGATCGCGACACCAAAGAGTATGCGGCGCATGGGGTTGAGCATAGGTCTGCCGGTTTGCGCGGTCAACCCGTCCGCTTCCACGGACCCGGCCGGAGCGTTAGATTCCGCTCTCCGACATGCGACGACGGAGCCGCGGTGCTACTCAGTGAACTCCTCAGTGAGGACCGCATCAAGGTTCCCCTGGGGGGTCAATCCAAGGACGACTTGCTGCGTGAACTGGTGGAATTGGTCGCGCCCACGGCGGAACCGGCCGCCAAGGACGCGATCCTCGCGGCCGTGCGCGAGCGCGAGCAGCTCCTGAGCACCGGAATTGGGGCCGGAGTGGCGATCCCGCATGGGAAGACGCCGGTGGTCGACCAACTATTGATGGCCGCGGGCGTCGCGGCGCGACCTCTCGACTTCGACGCGCTTGACGGACAACCGGTGGAGCTGTTCTTCCTCCTGGTCGGGCCGGAGAGCGCCTCAGGTGCACACATCAAAGCTCTCAGCCGGATCTCGCGCCTGCTCCGCCGTGAGCAGCTCCGCAACAGCCTGCGGGCTGTGAAGTCGAGACGCGAGTTCCTCGACGTCGTCCGAGCCTCGGAGGCACTCTGAGCGCTCGCCGCTGGGCGGGTCCGGCGCTCTGGGCGTGCTGCATCCTCGCTCTCACGTCGATCCCGAACCCCGATCTGCCGGCCGGCCATCATCTCGACAAGCTCGGCCACTTTGCCCTCTACGGTCTCCTGGGCCTGCTGACGCTGCGCGCCGCCGCGCCGGGGCGACCCGCGCGCTGGATCGTGCTCTCGGCCCTCGCGGCCACGTCGCTTTTCGGAGCGGCCGACGAGTGGCACCAGCAGTTCATTCCGGGCCGCTCCCAAGATGTCGCGGACTGGTTGGCCGACACCCTCGGCGCGGGCACAGGAGTGCTGACAGCCGCCGCCCTCCGCTCGCGGCGGGAGCCCCTCGCATGACGACCATCGTGTCTCCGTCCCTCTCATCGAGTACGACGCACCGTACCAACCTGTGCGGCGAGCTCCGCGCCGCCGACGTCGGCTCCCGCGTCCGGCTGGGCGGCTGGGTGCACCGGACCCGCAACTTCGGGTCGATCGTCTTTATGGACCTGCGCGACCGCGCCGGCATCGTCCAGGTGGCGTTTGACGGCCAGTGGACCCCGGACGACGCGACTGCCACGGCGGCCAGCGTGGGCCTGGAGAGCGTCGTCCTCGTTGAGGGGGAAGTCGCCCTCCGGCCGGCGGACCGGCGCAATCCGGAACTCGCAACCGGCGATGTCGAGGTACGCGCACTGTCGATCGTCGTCGTGGGACCGGCCTCCACGCCTGCCATCCCGGTCGCCAGGGGCAAAGGGGAGAGGCTCCCGGCGGAGGAGCTTCGCCTCCGACACCGTTACCTCGATCTCCGCCGGCCGGAGCTTCAGGAGAACATCATCTTGCGCCACCGGCTGATGCAGGCGGCTCGCGCATTCCTGAGCGGCCGCGGGTTCCTCGAGATCGAGACCCCAATCCTGACCAAGCCGACACCGGAAGGGGCCCGTGACTATCTGGTGCCGAGCCGCGTGCACCCCGGCGAGTTCTACGCGTTGCCGCAGTCGCCGCAGCTCTACAAGCAGCTCCTCATGGTGTCGGGCTTCGACCGCTACTTCCAGATCGCCCGCTGCTTCAGGGACGAGGACCTCCGGGCCGACCGGCAGCCCGAGTTCACTCAGATCGACATCGAGGCGTCGTTCGTCACCCCGGAAGATGTGTACGAGCTGGCCGAGGGGCTCATCGGCGCCCTCTGGGCAGAGGCCGGCATCGACATCCCGGCGCAATTCCCACGGATGACACACCGCGAGGCTATGGAGCGCTACGGCACCGACCGGCCGGACCTGCGCTACGCCCTCGAGGTCTTCGACGCGAGTCAGCTGTTCCGGAGTTCCGACTTCGCGGTCGCGCGCGGCGTGCTCGAGCAGGGCGGCCGGGTGCGCGGCATCCGCGTGCCCGGCGGCGCGGCACTTTCTCGCAAGCAGCTCGACGAGATCGAGGCAATCGCCAAGGGCGCAGGGGCCGGCGGGCTGCTCCGGCTGCGCTGGTCGAATGGCGCGCTGGAGGGTCCCGCCGCCAAGTTCCTGCCGGCAGGCGCGGCGGAGCAACTCGGGTTGGCCGAGGGCGACCTCTGCCTCCTCGTCGCCGCTGCCGACCGCGTCAGTGGCCCGGCGCTGGACCGCGTCCGGCAGGATGTGGCACGCCGGCTCTCTCTGGTCCCGGACGATGCCCTCAGCTTCCTGTGGGTCGTCGATTTTCCAATGCTCGAGCGTGACCCGGAGACCGGGGCACTCGGAGCCGTGCATCACCCCTTCACCGCGCCGAATCCAGCCGACCTCGCACTGTTGCGCGACACGCCCGAGCGCGCGCGCGCATTGGCCTACGACGTGGTGCTGAATGGCACGGAGCTCGGCGGCGGAAGCATTCGTATCAACGATCCGGAACTCCAACAGACGGTCTTCGACCTCGTGGGAATCGACGAAGCTACGGCCCGGGCGCGATTCGGTTTTCTGCTGGAGGGCCTGCGCGCCGGCGCGCCGCCGCACGGCGGAATCGCCTTCGGCTTCGACCGCATCGCCATGCTGCTCGCCGGCGCCGGGTCACTGCGCGACGTGATCGCGTTCCCCAAAACGACCGCAGCCCGCGCCCTGTTCGAGGGCGCCCCCGTGCCAGTTCCGCCGCGCGAGCTCGCGGAGCTTCATCTGCGCACCGACGGCGACGGGGTATGAGCGACGGCTCGTCGCACAAGCTCTCCACCGAGGGTGCGGACCTGCTCACGCTCGCGGGCGTGAACGACGCGAACCTCGTCGAGTTGTCGCGCATCTCGGGGGCCAGGGTCTCGTTGCGCGGCGACACGCTCACCATCTCCGGGGACCCGGGCGCGGTCGAGCGGGCCGTTCCGACTGCACAGCGGATGGTCGACGCGGCCCGGCAGCGCGTGCCGATGACCGCGGACGACGTCCTCCGGCTGAGCGAGGATGCGGCGTCGGACGGCGGCGTTCCGGGCGATGCGCAGCGGATTGCGTTGCCCGGCGTTCGGAAGGTCATCCAGCCCAAGACGCCCGGGCAGTCGGAGTACCTGACGAAGATCGCCGAGAATGACATCGTCGTCGGGATTGGGCCGGCGGGCACCGGGAAGACCTACCTGGCGGTGGCAGCCGCGGTGGATGCGCTGATGCGCAAGCGCGTCCGACGAATCATCCTCGCCCGACCGGCGGTCGAGGCGGGCGAGAACCTGGGCTTCCTGCCCGGCGACCTCCAGGCGAAAGTGGACCCCTACCTCCGGCCACTGTACGACGCGCTCGACGAAATGATGCCCGCCGAGCGCGTGCAACGGGCCCTCGAGACGCGCACGATCGAGATCGCCCCGCTGGCGTTCATGCGAGGCCGAACGCTCGGCGACGCCTTCGTGATCCTCGACGAGGCGCAGAACGCGACGAATGCGCAAATGAAGATGTTCCTCACGCGGCTCGGCGTGAACTCCAAGATCGTGATCACCGGCGACAAGACGCAAATCGACCTCCCGTCGCGCGAAATGTCCGGACTGATGCAAGTCGAGCGCATCCTGCCTGGGATCGACGGGATCGAATTTCACTACTTCACCGAGGCGGACGTGATCCGCCACCGCCTGGTACGCGACATCATCAAGGCGTACGCAGTCGACGCGGGGGACTGAGGAGACCCGCCCGCCGTGAGCCTCTGGCAGCAGATCGAGCGCGACTCGGCATCGGCCGAGCGGGGCCTCACGGCGCGGGACCATGCCGTGCGCGTGCTGCTGGCGCTCGCCATCGCCGTGTCGACGTACCTGCTCTTTCCGGCGTCGCCCGCCGTGGACTTCCCGCTGCTCGAGGTCGGGTCGGTGGCACCCGACAACGTGATCGCGCCGTTCGGCTACGTCGTGCCCAAGGGGGATGCCGAGCTCGCGCGCGAGCGCGACGACCTCGCCCGAGCCGTCGAGCCGATCTACGTGTACGCGTCGGGTGCAGCCGACACCGCCCGGGCGCAGCTCGTCGCGTTCATGGGCGCCGTGGCCCGCGCGGCCTCGATCCCGAGCGGCGAAGCCGACCGCGCGGCCGCGGTCCAACGCGCCGCCGCGGGTCGCGGTGTCCAGCTCTCGGCCGCGGAGGCGGCATACCTGGCCTCACCGGAGCGGCGGGCCGCGCTACAGGCGGCCGTCGACCGCGTCTTCGAGCGCTGGCTGCCGGAGGGAATGACGGCGAGCGGGGTGACCGAGGACGCCCGCGGGCGGGTGACTATCCGGCAGCGCGGCACGGAGCGCAGTGTGAGCGCCGACAGTGTCGGCACGTTCAACAGCCTGGTCGCCCGGGCGCGCCGGCTCCACCCCGACCCGGGCTCGCCAGTCGGGGACGCGCTGTACATCAAATTGCTCGGCGGGTTCTTCCGCCCGACGCTCGTGTACGACCGCCCGCTCACGGAGCTCCGCCGCCAGGAGATGCGACGGACCGTGGTCGCCGAGAAGTACCGGGTACGTGCCGGCGAGAAGATCGTTGGCGCCCACGAGGTGGTCGGGCGGGAGCAACACGAGAAGATGCGATCCCTGCGTGACGAGCTGCAGGCCCGTCGCGGGGCGGAGCGGGTGGTCGGCCGCATCGTCGGCGCCGTGCTCTTCAACTTCCTCGTCGTCTCCCTGTTCGGGATCACACTGCTCCTCTTCCGGCCGTCCCTCTACGCGACGTTCCGATCGCTGGCGCTGTTCGCGATCGGCTTCCTGATGGTGCTCGGCGCGGCGGCCGCGGTATCGCACATGCCCGTCCCGCGTACGGAGCTGATCCCGATCGCCCTCGCGGCGGTGATCTTCAGTGTCATGTTCGACTCGCGGATCAGCCTTATCGCCGCCATGGTGCTCGCCGTACTGGTCGGCGGTCAGAGCGTGTTCCGGGGCACGAACGCCCTGTTCATCAATCTGATCGGCGGCGTCGCGGCCGCGTTCAGCGTGCGGGCCATCCGCCGCCGGAACGACGCGTACTACGCGATCATTCCCATTGCCGCGGCGTACGCGGTGGCGGCGCTGGCGATCGGGCTCACGCTCGACTGGCCGTTGCGGCAGATCCTGGCGAGTGCCGCGTGGGGAGGGCTGAACGCGGTCGCATCCGTCGCACTGGCGATGCTCCTGATCCCTCCGGCGGAGCAGTTCACCGGCATCGACACGTACCTCCGGTTGCTCGAGTGGTCCGACCTGAACCGCCCCCTGATGCAGCGCCTCCTCATGGAGGCGCCGGGCACGTTTCAGCACACGGTCGCCATTGCCAACCTCTCGGAGGCAGCGTGCAACGCCATCGGCGCCAACGGCCTGCTCGCGCGGGTCGGTGCGTACTACCACGACATCGGCAAGCTGCGAAAGCCGCAGTATTTCGTGGAGAATCAGCAGCGCGGACGGAACCCCCACGACAAGCTGAAACCCGCCACCAGCGCGGCGATCATCCGAAACCACGTCCGCGAGGGGGTGGAGCTGGCCGAGGAGTACAAGCTTCCCAAGTCGGTCATCCCCTTCATTACCCAGCACCACGGCACGGGCGCGATCTCGTACTTCCTGAACAAGGCCAAGGAGCGCGGCGACGGCGCGGCGGTCAGCGCCGCGGAGTACGCGTACCCGGGCCCGGTGCCGCAGACCGCGGAGACGGCCGTGCTGATGCTCGCCGACGGTGTGGAGGCCGCCGCGCGCGTCGTGCAGGACCCGACGCCGGAGAAGCTGCGGGAGGTCATCGACCACATCGTGAAGATGCGGATGGAGCAGGGGCAGCTCCGCGAGGCGCCGCTCACG
>Ga0307416_100000359_pt1 | contig 23730 bp, 22 predicted proteins | sample DK1Cmetagenome_2_FD_203821 | JGI IMG/M metagenome (GOLD analysis project Ga0307416, IMG submission 203821) | Maize rhizosphere microbial communities from greenhouse at UC Davis, California, United States - DK15-C-3 | ecosystem: Host-associated > Plants > Roots > Rhizosphere > Soil | place...
GCGTCGTATCCGTTGCTGGTCGTACACGATGGCGGCGACTTCTTGCAATACGCCGCAGCGAAGGCCGTACTCGACAATCTCATCCACCGCGGCGAAATCGCGCCACTGATGGCGGCCTTCTTGCACCCGAAAGATCGGCTCGTCGAGTACGCCAATTCGGCCAAGCACGCTCTCTTCCTGGGCAGTGAACTGTTGCCGCAGCTAGAGACGGATTTCCCGTTGGTACCGAGCCGATCCGGGCGCATTCTCCTTGGCGCCAGCTTCGGCGCGGTCGCCTCGTTGTCGGCCGCGTACGCCTCGCCCTACAGCTACGGATCGCTGGTTCTTATGTCAGGCTCCTTCGTGTCTGCCGATGCCGGCACTGACCACGGCGGCGGGGCAGTGTTCGACCCCGTGGTCCGATTCGTCAACCGGTACCGTGCCCGGCCTCGCCACGTCGCGGAGCGGCTTTTCGTCAGTTGTGGCCTCTATGAGCCGCTGATCATCGCGAATCGATCGATCGTGCCGGTTTTTGAATCGGCGGACATGCAGGTGCGGTACGTCGAGGCCCGAGACGGCCACACCTGGGAGAACTGGCGCGACCGGCTGCGTGACGCCTTGACCTGGGTGGCACCCGGACCGTTCGCATAGCGCCCTGAACCTGTCGAGGGTGCCGCTGAGCAGGCGACGCCTGGAGGGCACGTTTCGCCGCGCAGCCGTCAAGACGACCCCTGCGAAACCAGATCATGGGCACGTTTCGCCGCGCAGCCGTCAAGACGACCCCTGCGAAACCAGATCATGGGCACGTTTCGCCGCGCAGCCGTCAAGACGAACCAAGCTGCGGGTCGGTCACCCTCGCTTAAGCGACCTTCGCGACGCGCTGATACTGGGTCTGGCCGCAGCAAACCATTTGTCGGTACAGTCCCAAGCATCTGGAGGTGAGGCAGATGGCTGAGGTGGTCGGGCGTAAGAAACCAGGTCTCTTTGCGACGCGGGATGTCTCGTCGCTTCTCACGGAGACACATGAGACTGGGCATGAGCTGAAACGCGCGGTCAGCTCCTGGCAGCTCACCGCGATGGGTGTCGGCGCCATCATCGGAACGGGCATCTTTGTCGTCATTGGTGAAGGCGCGTCCATAGCCGGCCCGGCAGTCATTCTGTCGTTCGCACTTGCAGCGCTGGCCTGCGTGTTCTCCGCACTGTCGTACGCAGAGCTTGCGTCGTCCATCCCGGTGTCCGGCAGCGCTTACACCTACACGTACGCGACGCTCGGCGAAATCGTGGCGTGGATCATCGGCTGGGATCTGATTCTGGAGTACGGCGTCTCGGTCGCTGCAGTGGCGGTCGGCTGGGGCGGCAACCTCAACGAGTTTCTCCAGAATGCTTTTGGATATACGCTGCCGGATGCGATAGCGAAGTCTCCGTCAGACGGCGGCGTCTTCAACTTGCCATCTGTGATCATCACACTGGTCATCATGTGGCTGCTGGTCCGCGGGGTTCGGGAAAGCGCCCAGGTGAACTTCGTCATGGTGATCATCAAGATCGTCGTACTGCTCTTCTTCATCGTCGCCGCCATCACTGCGTTCAACGCGGCCAATTTCAGGCCGTTTGCGCCCGCAGGCTGGGACGGTGTCGTGAGTGCTGCGGCCGTGATCTTCTTTGCCTACATAGGCTTCGACGCCGTATCGACAGGCAGCGAGGAGGCAAAGAACCCCAAGAAGGACCTGCCGCTGGCCATCATTGGTTCGCTGATCATCGCGACAGTGTTCTACATCCTCGTCTCGGTTGGCGCGATCGGCCTGCTACCGGCAAACCAGCTAGCCGAAAGTGATGCACCGCTCGCTCACGCGCTTGATGTGGGCGCGGGGCTGAATTGGGCGGCCGCAGTTCTCGCGCTGGGGGCGATCGTCGCGATCACGAGCGTGATGCTCGTCATCTTCTATGGCCAGACTCGTATCTTCTTCGCCATGTGCCGCGACGGGTTACTGCCGGAGCGGCTCGCCGACGTACACCCGCGATACGGCACACCGGCCAAGCTCACCATCGGCCTTGGCATCTTGATCGCAATCCTTGCTGCGCTGGTGCCGCTGTCGGAGATCGTGAAGCTAGTGAACATCGGGACGTTGTTCGCATTCGTCCTGGTCAACGTTGGGGTCATCGTTCTCCGATACACCAGGCCGGAGATGCCTCGGCCATTCCGCGTGCCGCTATCTCCGGTGCTGCCCATACTGGGAATCGTCTTCGCTGTTTTCCTGATGACGGACCTGCCGCTCTCTACATGGGTTCGGTTCGTTGTGTGGCTTGCCATCAGTGTCGTCATTTACGCGGCGTACGGCTACCGCAACTCCCGGGTACGGATGGCGCACGGCCAGTACGGCGTCCTCCCCGCTGAGGACCACCCCCACCGGCACGAGCACGAAGACAGCGTCTGACGGAGCACCAGTGAGCGCACACGACGGGCCGGTCGTTATCGGCTATGACGGTGGACCTGGTGCAGCGGATGCATTGGCGCTTGGCATCGGCTGGGCCGGTCAGCTAGGCACTCCTTCCGTCGTTCTCACGGTGTATCCCGGACCAGCTCCCATCAGCCCGGGCCGCGTCGATGCCGAGTGGGTGGCTGATAGACGCGCGGAGGCCGAAAATCTCCTGGACGAGGCTCGCGGGCTCGCGACCGAAACGAATGTGGAGTTCCGCGCGGTCGGATCCGGGTCGGCCTCCCACGGATTACATGATCTAGCGGAGGAGCTGGAAGCCTCGCTCATCGTCCTGGGCTCACCGCAGCGACCGCAGCCACCGCTGCTCACGGCCACTACGGGTGATCGGGTCATCGCGGGTGCTTCCTGTCCGGTCTCCATTCCGCCACGCGGATGGCGTGATCGCCCGGCACGAGGGCTGGGTCGTATTGGCGTCGCCTTTGTGCCGACACCGGACGGGCGTGAGGCGCTGCGGACCGCAGCGGTCTTCGCACGCCGCGTTGACGCACAACTGCATGTCGTCACGGTGGTAGCCGACGAAGCGGAGGTGATGTCGTACCGCATCGGCCAGGACGCAGAGCAGAGGTACGTTTCGGCGGCCCAGGAGGAATTCCAGCACGCTATCGATGACACCATCGCTGAGCTGGCACCTGATCTCACCGCATCCGGTGAGGTGCTCGTTGGCGGAGACATCGTCGAAACGCTTGTCGGCTTGGGGGACACCGCATTCCAAGCCCTCTTCATGGGCTCACGCGGATACGGGCCGATCCGTCGCGTACTGCTCGGCGGCGTATCGGCGAGGCTCATGCGCCAGCTCGACGTACCGGCCGTTGTCGTACCCCGCGCTGGCTGAGTCATCCAAACTTGATTGCTGAAGAGAGCTCCACAGAGTCCTTGATCATGCGGCACCAGCTCGCCGCGTACCTGCTGCTGGTGTTTGTCATTGCTTGGCTGTTCTGGGTTCCGCTCATGGTGCTGTCGCGCGGCGGCTACGCCTCCTTGGGTTCACCAATCGCAATCGCGCTGCAGACTCTCGGCGTCACTGCTCCGTTCATCTCAGTGATCGTGGTCCTCGGCCTCACGCGAGGCAAGAGGGGAATCGGCAGGCTGGTGGGCGGTCTGAAGCGCTGGCGTGTCGGACTGGGATGGTACGCGGCTGCTTGCCTCTTGATCCCGGCTCTGACGGTGATCGGGATTGGGATCCGAGTGGCGATCCACAGCGTCCCTGCCGTTCCCGAGGGATCTGCACTGGCTTCGACACTCGGCGACATTGGCTGGATCGGGGTTGCGCTGACATTTCCGCTGTGGCTGTTGGCTGCGTGCTTTGGCAGCCCGCTGTTGGAGGAGCCGGGCTGGCGCGGCTTCGCCTTCCCGCAGATGGAGAATCAGATGCCCGCCGCCTGGGCCGCGTTATTGGTTGGCGCGATCTGGGGACTCTGGCATATCCCGCTCAATCTCGCCTTTGACGAGAACCTGGCTAGCTCATTCGCCCTGATCACCATGCACGGGTTCTTCCTCGGCTGGCTGTACGCCAAACACCCACAGCCTCCTGATTGTCGTGCTCGGCCATGCGTCCCTCAGCGTCGCGAACAACAGGCTTTCCTTGGCCGAGCAGGGCATCGTCCAGATCGCTCTGACCTTGCTGTTGTGTCTGGTGATCTTCGCGTGCTGCCGCGTGAATGACCTGCGGCCACGTAGGTCGCCAACCCCCTCCGCTCGGCTCCGCGGAAACGGGCGCGGGTGATGCGATGGCCGACCATGGCGAGCTCCTCGCCACCAAGCTCAACATTCCAAAGATCCGCCGCGACCACTTGGTTCGTTCCCGGCTGATCGATCGACTCGACCAGGGACTCGCCCACAAGTTGATCTTGGTGTGCACACCTGCGGGGTTTGGCAAGACGACGCTGTTAGCCGATTGGGCCAGCACTGGGGCGTCTGTCGGGTGGTTCTCGCTTGACCCCCAAGACAACGATCCCATGCGATTTTGGCGCTACGTCGTCCAGTGCGCTCGACCGCATTTGCGGAGGCCTCGCCGAACGCGTACGCCCACTGCACACTCCCCCAGGCGTCAGGGCAAATGAAGGCCTCGTGACCGCTGTACTCAACGAGCTCCAATCAGCGCCGCGTGTGGATTGTGGAGCAGAACATCCACGAGACCCTCAGCCGTGGCGAAAGCGTGACCTTGGAGCGTTGGCCCACCGCACTTCCGGTTGATGTAGTGCAAACCCGGCCATCCCTGAGCTTCGCGCAGGCGGAGATGCAATTTCACCTCGGCCATCTTGATCGGGCCGAGCAATTTCTCGGCCAGGCCACTCGGGCCGTCGACGATGGCCGTAAGCTCGCGGAGCTGACGGTCCCGACGCACGCCGGCACAGTCGCCGGGACCGCACAATGAGGAAGATCATCGCCGGGATTGTTTGCCTCACTTGACGGTGTCGTCGAGTCGCCTGAGAAGTGGCAGTTCCCCTACTACAACGAAGAGAGCGGTCAAGCGCTGGGATCATCGATGGCTGGGTCGGACACCCTGCTGCTCGGGCGACGTACCTATGAGGTGTTCGCCGCGGTCTGGCCGGGTCGGGGGAGTGATTACCCGATCGGCGCGTACATGAACAAGACTCCCAAGTTAGTCGTCTCCACGACCTTGACCGCAGCTTCACAACGCACCGGACAACGACTTCTGCTGGTCCGCCTTGGGCTGGACCCTGGTAATCGCCGTCCGCCTCATGCGCGCTCATGTGGCGAAAGACGTTCCCGCGGGAACGTCTCTGGAGTCTCCGCCCGATGTTAGGGACTTGGCGTAGCGACCTTCGGTGGTTTAGCCGGGAGCGACGACGACCAGGCCGCTCGCTGTAGCCGCTGCCGCCAGTCGCTCGTCATAGGTGCACAACTGGGCCAGGTCCTGGCCAACCATCTGAGCCGTGGCCAAGTGGATGGCGTCGAGCGGTCGTAGGTCGGCCGGAAGCATCGTGCCGGCAGCGTTGAGTACGCGGTCATTGAGGCGGATTACATCAATACGGCGCAGCACATCGGTGCCTCGAGAGACGGCCTCGGGTCCACTTGGGAGCAACGCGCGGGCGACCTCGGTTCGGGCAAGTGCGCTTGTTACAAGAGGCCGCCTGCGGCGCAGGTATCGTCGCAGAGCGGATGATTCAGGTTCCTTCACCGCAAGCTTGACGATCGCGGACGAATCCAGATAAATCGCTCGCTCAGCGCTCATCGCGCCTTAGCCGCTCCAGCACCGAGGATGGAAGTGGCGCTTGCGGTCCGAGCTGCAGCGGCTCAGGCAGGTTAGCAAACTCCGCCGAAGCAACCGTGACGTCGCCAGCGGCATGCAACCGGCGTAGTGCCCCGCGATCGGGTAACGGCGCCAGTACCGCAACTGGTCTGCCGCGATCGGTCACTTCAATGGTCTCCCCAGCTTCGACCAGGCGCAGCAGTTCGCTCGCGCGTTGGCGCAGTTCTCGAACTCCCACCGAGGTCATGTGCTAGTTGTAGCACATGAGCATCTTCGCCTCAAGCCGGACCTCACCTCACTGCGGCAAAACCCCGCTTAAACTCAGCGTGCGCAATCAAATTAGGCCGGTAACACGACCACGTGACGATCGGGCTCCTCGCCCTCAGACTCACTGGTCAACCCAGCCGCCGCTACCGCATCGTGTATGACCTTGCGCTCGAACGGATTCATGGGCGCCAAGGGCACGGGCTCATGTGACTCCCGAGCCTCACCGACCGCGTCGGCCGCGAGCGCCATCAATTCCTTACGACGCTCTTCGCGGTAACCGGCAATGTCTAGCATCAGTCGGCTACGCTCTCCGGTCTCGCTCATCACCGCAAGCCGGGTCAGCTCCTGCAGCGCGTCGAGCACCTCACCCTGAGCACCAACCAGGACGTGGGAGTCGCTGACGATCGATACATGCGCCCGATCACCTTCAATGTAGGTGTCAATGTCGCCGTCCAGGTCAGCAATGTCGAGCAGCTCCTCGAGGTAATCCGCTGCAATCTCGGTCTCGATGTCGAGCGGGTTTTCCGTCTCAGAACCGAGATCGCTGGACTCCGCTAGGTCGGCGTCGTCAGCTGAATCACGATCAGCCTGCGGCTCGTCGGCCACCTGATCCCTCCGTACTCTGCTTGAGTTTCAGCGCTTACGCGGAGCGTTCCGCTGCGAGCGCGTTTGCTTCTTCGGCTGTTGCCGCGGCTGTTGCCGCGCTACCTTGCTCGTGCTCTTCTGACCGTTCGCACTCGGACCAGCAACGTCAGGCGCCGGCTCCGGGTCGGCCACCGCAGTAACTGCGGCTTCGGTCTTGCCCTTGGCCTTGCGACGCGCCTCCCAGGCGTCGTACGCCGGCGTGCCCGGTGCCGGATTGCGGCGGATCACATAGAACTGCTGGCCCATGGTCCACAGGTTGGAGGTGAACCAGTAGATCAAGACACCAACCGGGAAGTTGATGCCGCCTACAGCGAAGATCAGCGGGAAGACATACAGCATGATCTTCTGCTGCTGGGCGAACGGTCCGGTCAGCGCATCGGGCGGCATGTTCTTGCGCATGAGCTGCAACTGCGTGATGAACAAGGTGATGGTCATCGCGAGAATCAGCACCAGCGTCACGATGTGCACGCTGGTAATGCCGTTCGCGAATCCGACCTTCAAGAAGGTGTCGGAGATCCGGGCGCCGAAGATCGTGGCTTGGTTGAGCGAATTCAGCAGGTCGGGATTGACCACTAGCCAGTGGCCTCGGGGGATGCCGCGGGCGGCACCATCAAGCACCCGAAACAGCGCCAGGAAGATAGGGAGTTGCAGTAAGAGCGGGAGGCAGGACGCCAGTGGATTGGCGTTGTTCTCCCGGTAGAGCTTCATCGTCTCTTGACCGAGCTTTTCTCGATCGTGACCATGCTTCTTCTGCAGCTCACGAACCTTTGGTTGCAGCAGCTGCATGTTGCGCGACGATTTGATCTGCTTGACGAACAGCGGGATCAGCGCGATCCGGATCACTACCGTCAAGAACATGATGGAGAAAGCCCAGGTCCAGCCACTGTCGGCACCAAAAATTGGCGAAAACAGGGAGTGTGCCAGCACGAGAATGCCCGAGACCACCCAGTAGAGCGGCTGCATGATCGCACTGCCGATGGCGATGAAGGGGTCCCATATCGACATCGGAAGCAGCAGTAGTTCCATCAGCTCACACCTCGTTGCGACGCCAGCTCGGCGTCCTCACCCATTCTTGCTGCTCGTTGCGCCTGCTCTCGCATCTCTTCGTCGAATTCAGGGGTTCCCGGTACGGGGTCGTACCCACCCCGTGCCCAAGGATGGCACCGCAGCAATCGTCGCACCGCGAGCCAGCTGCCCCGAGCCGCCCCATGGACCTCAACCGCCCGCAGCGCGTACGCCGAACAGCTCGGGTAGTAGCGACACACGTTGCCATACAGCGGGCTGATCACTAGCCGGTACAGCTTCAGCAGGCCTATCAATAGGTACTTCATCGGGCAAGCTGTTTCATCGAGCGCGTACTCAATCGAGACATCGCCTCATGCCAGGCGGATCCGAAGTCTGTCGGGACCTCAGCCGGATCCGTCGCAGCTCGCGGCAGCGCACGTACTACAACTCCAATTTTTTCGGGAGTTTCCGCTACATGTGCGGCAGCCATATGCCGCAACCGCCGCTTGACCCGATTGCGCGTGACTGCATTGCCAAGAGCACCGCTGACCACGAAGCCGACGCGTGTTCCATCGTCGCGGTAGGCAGAATGAACCACCAGCGTGGGTCGACTCACACGGACCCCTCGTCTGGTGGTCTGCTGAAAATCCTTGGTGCTACGCATTCGCAGCGATCGAGGCAACATGCTTCTGGCTCGACCAACGCTCAGGCAGACAGGCGGCTGCGGCCCTTACGACGCCGGGCCGAGATAATCGCGCGACCGGCGCGGGTCCGCATCCGCAGACGGAAACCATGGGTACGGCTGCGTCGCCGATTGCTCGGCTGGAAGGTGCGCTTGCTCACGGGAAAACTCCCACATCTTCGGAGTGCTCGATAAATCGGGTACGGTGCTGACACGGCACGCATCGCAGGCGGGGCGGGCAGGTGGCAGCGGCCGCTATCTAAGCGACCTTCTAACGGTACGGGGCGCCGCCAAACCGGTCAAACTGATGCGATTTGGGCCGTTGCCGACTGGGGGGCCGACGCGGACTTGGGGGCTTGATGTGATTTCAACTGGGGGCGTCGGACCGCGTACAAGATTCTTCGTCGGTGTCCAGCGGACACGCCGAACAGTATGGCGAATATCGCAGACTCGCTTGCACACCGACTCCTCGGTTGCTAGCGTCGCCGTTCGCCTCACAGTTTCCAAACAGCTGCCGGCAGCTACCAGTCGTACGCACATTTGTGCACATTCTGTGGATATCTGTGTGGACGCAGAAGTGGAAGCAGGAAAGGTCATAATCCCCCGAGTGCCGACGCGGCAGCGCGAAGGTGCAGACAACAGCAGATCTTTTCGCGTATCCGGGTCGCCGGACCGTCCGTCCAGCCCGGACGCACGAAGATTGCGGAGTCACCAGTGAGCGAACCTTCTGAGAGCGCCGCCGAATCGACGAGTCTGGCCTGGGACCATCTGTATTCCTCCTCCTCGCCAGGCCTGCGCCGTTGGCTGACCACAGGTCAGCCGGTCGCGCTGCATCAAGACATGCTGATGGTCGCGGTGCCCAATATCTTTACGCGCAACCAACTGGAGAACCGCTTCCGTACCGACATCGAGAGCCTGCTGTCCGGCTACTTCGGCCGCAGCATTCAGCTAGCGGTCATCGTGGACGAGTCGCTCAAACCGGCTGATGAATCTGTCGATCAGCCGACGTACGACGACACCTCCGCGCAGAACGGTCGTGACTATAACGGCGAGGGCTACCGCGAAAACGGCTACAGCCAACAGGCCTTCGGTAACGAGAACTTTCCTGGCGAGCAGCATTTCCGTTCCGAAAGCGAGCCACAACCGCGCCGGGCGCAACCGGCCCCGGTCGAGCCGGCCTATCGGGATCGCGACTTTTATGGAGATGAGGGTTTTCGGTCCCGCCGCGACAACGAATCCCGGCTTAACCCGAAGTACTCCTTCGAGACCTTCGTCATCGGTAGCTCGAACCGCTTCGCCCATGCAGCCGCCATCGCCGTCGCCGAAAACCCCGGCAAGTCCTACAACCCGCTCACCATCTACGGCGACTCCGGACTCGGCAAGACCCACCTGCTGCACGCGCTCGGCCACTACGTACGCAACTATTTCGATCGGGTACGGGTGCGTTACGTCTCCACAGAGGAACTGACCAACGACTTCATCAATGCGATCAGCCAAAACCGCGGCGCCGACTTCCGCCGCCGGTATCGCGACGTCGACGTACTGCTGATCGACGACATCCAGTTCCTCGAAGGCAAGGAACAGACTCAAGAAGAGTTCTTCCATACCTTTAATACGCTGCACAACGCACAGAAGCAGATCGTGATGACCTCCGATCGGCCGCCGAAGAATCTGGAGAACCTCGAGCCGCGGCTGCGCAGCCGGTTCGGCTGGGGATTGATCACCGACATCCAGCCGCCGGACCTGGAGACCCGGATCGCGATCTTGCGGAAGAAGGCGGCGCAGGAACGCCTGGTGGCCGGCCCCGAGGTGCTGGAGTTCATCGCCAGCCGGATCCAGACCAACATCCGCGAGCTGGAGGGTGCGCTGATCCGAGTGACGGCGTTCGCCAGTCTTAACCGTCAGCAGGTCGATTTGGCGCTCGCTGAGATCGTGCTTAAAGATCTCATTCCGGAGGGCGGCGAGGCGCAGATCACGACGGGCATGATCATGGCTCAGACCGCGTCGTACTTCGACATCACCGTTGATGATCTCTGTGGACAAAGCCGGACTCATGTTCTGGTCACTGCGCGGCAGATCGCGATGTATTTGTGCCGCGAGCTCACTGATCTTTCCTTGCCCAAGATCGGACAGCAATTCGGCGGCCGTGATCACACCACCGTTATGCACGCTGATCGGAAGATCCGCACGCTGATGGCCGAGCGGCGCAGTGTGTTCAATCAGGTAACCGAGCTGACGAACCGGATCAAGCAGCAGGCCACTGGCCGCTGAATACCCGAGTCGATCATCAACTGAGCTCGTTTCCGATCACAAGCTTCCAAACGACCCTCAGAACAGGGGTTCCACGGCTTGTCTCTGATCACAAGCTTCCAAACGATCTTTTTGACCATGCTCACAGCCTCGCGGCATCGCTTAATGACGCTTAGCACACAAGTGGGGAAAACGTTGTGGACAACGGTGATCTTCTGATCTGACAGCTTGAGGATGGTCCGGGGACGGAGCGGATCACCAGGCCGTGGATCCCAAGATCCTCCCCGTGTAATTTTCTGATTTGCACATCGATGCTCGCATCGTCGAATCGGCTCCGACTTGGTCAAAGACACGTTCTCCACAGCATCCACAGCAGCTACGACTACGACCATGAAATACATAAGGTGAAGAGGGTCTAAGTCAAGGCGGCTGAGCTCTGTAGAAAAGCCGATAAAGGAGGGGACCGTGAGCTTCCTGCGGAAGTGGTTCGGCCGTGAGGAACCAGAAGAGGTTCCCGTCGCCCTGGATGTGGAAACCCGTAAGAAGCAGCTCCTTCGCTTGGAACGTGCCCTTGAGGCGCTAGCCGATGAAATGCGGGCGGACCACACCATGGACGATCCGGCATGGCGGGAACGGGTGAACGAGTACAACCGGCTCGCCGGCCAGGCGTACGAGCTGCGCCGCGACGACATCACCCGGGAGAAAGTGCTGGACCTGGTGTTCGAGATTCGCCCTCTATTCACCGGACCGATTCCAGAGGGAATGGAGAAGTGCGGGCCACTGCAAGATGAGTTGATGGCGGCGGCGGAGGATCTCCGGCAGCTGCTGCCAGGCGAGAAGGGATCGAAGTAGTTTGTATCCGCGCTGAGCCCTTGGACAAGCTCAGGGCAGATCCGTCGTATCATCGCCGTGCCCGTATAGGAGGTAGCGTGAAAATCCGACTCGAGCGCGACGTCTTGGCGGAGGCCGTGCAATGGGCCGCACGCAGCCTGCCGCTGCGCCCGAGCGTGCCGATCTTGGCAGGTCTGCTGGTACGCGCCGACGCCGAAGGCGTCACGTTTTCCAGCTTCGATTACGAGACATCGGCTCAGATCCACGTCACTGCGGCAGTCGCCGACGAGGGGCAGGTGCTCATCTCCGGCAGGCTGCTCGCCGACATCTCCCGGAGCTTGCCGGCCAGGCCCGTCGACATCGCCGCCGATGACACCAAGATGGAGCTGATCTGCGGCAGCGCGCGATTCACCCTGCAGACCTTGCCGGTCGCGGACTATCCCTCGCTGCCATCGATGCCTGAGGCCACCGGTACGGTCCCGAGCGCCGTCTTCGCGCAAGCCGTCAGCCAGGTCGTGGTGGCGGCCGGGCGCGATGAGCTGTTGCCGGTTTTCACCGGTGTACGCGTCGAGATCGAGGACGACACCATCTCGTTGCTCGCAACAGACCGGTATCGGATGGCCCTGAAGGAACTGACATGGAACCCGAGCAAACCGCAGATTTCGGCGACTGCATTGGTTCCGGCCCGGGTGCTGAGTGAGACGTCTCGTTCCATGACGGCCGGCGAAGAGGTGACACTCAGTCTTTCTGACGGCGGCTCCGGTGACGGGATCATTGGCTTCGAAGGTCACGGTCCCGCGGGGGAGCGCCAGACCACGACGCGGCTGCTGGACGGCGAATTCCCGAAGGTGCGGCACATCATGGACACGGCGGCGCTGATGAATGTCCGCGTGAGCACAAACGATGCCATCGCAGCCGCCAAGCGGGTCGCCTTGGTTGCCGAGCGCAACACCTCGCTGCGGATGCTGATCGGTGACGGGTTTGTCACCTTGGAAGCCGCGACCGGTGATCAAGCTCAGGCTTCCGAGGCTATTGAGGCCACCATCGATCAATCCGGCGGCGGGGACCCGCTAGTGATCGCGGCCGGCTTCAACCCGACTTATCTATTGGATGGGCTGGGGGCCTTCGACACCCCGTACGTGAATTTCGGGTTCACCGCACCGAGCAAGCCTTGCCAGCTCACGGGCCTGGCCACCCTCGACGGAAATCCTTTGACCGATTACCGGCACGTGATCATGCTGATGCGACTGCCGAGTTGATTGCCGATTGCGCCATTGGGTGCATCCCGCGTCGGACCTATCGTGTGCCGATCAACCTCTGTTATGTTGCAGAAACCATCGAGCGTAAGGGGTTTCCATGCAGCTGGGAATGGTCGGTCTGGGCCGGATGGGCGCCAATATCGTTCGCCGTTTAATGCGCGACGGGCATCAATGCATTGTATTTGACACCAATCCGGATTCCATCAAGGAGCTCGAGGGCGAGGGCGCGACCGGCGGCTTCACTCTGGAAGAGTTCGTCGGCAAGCTGGAAAAGCCCCGGGCGGTCTGGGTGATGATTCCGGCGAGCATTACGGGAAAGGTCGTCGACCAGCTGGCCGGCTTGCTCGATGAGGGCGACATCATCATCGATGGAGGCAACTCAAACTATCGCGATGATGTGCGGCGGGCCGCCAAGCTTAAGGAACAGGGCCTGCATTACGTCGACATCGGAACCAGCGGCGGCGTCTTTGGCCTGGAGCGCGGCTACTGCTTGATGGTCGGCGGGGACGACGAAGCGGTCAAGATCATCGACCCGGTCTTGAAGACCATCGCGCCAGGTGTCGGAGACATTCCGCGTACGCCGGGCCGCGCTGGGGAGCTGGCCCCGGAGGAACAGGGCTACCTGCACTGTGGGACCTCTGGTGCCGGCCACTTCGTGAAGATGGTGCACAACGGCATTGAGTACGGCATCATGGCGGCCTTCGCCGAGGGCTTGAACATCTTGCACAACGCCGACGCCGGCCTCGAGGCTGAGGAGCATTCCGCTGAGATCGCGCCGCTGGGGGAGCCGGAGTTCTATCAATTCAAGATCGACACCGCTAAGGTTGCGGAGCTTTGGCGCCGCGGCTCGGTGATCTCGTCCTGGCTGCTTGACCTGACCGCGGCCGCGTTGCAGGCCAACCCAAGTCTTGGAGGGCTTGCCGGGCGGGTATCGGACTCCGGTGAGGGTCGCTGGACGGTCAAGGCAGCGGTCGACATCGGCGTTCCGGCCCCAGTGCTCGCCGCCTCACTGTTTGAGCGTTTCGCCTCTCGGGACGAGGACCACTTCGCCAATCAGGTGCTCTCCGCCATGCGCCAGCAGTTCGGCGGGCACCAGGAGCTGCCTGCTGGCAGCGAACTGGAGGCCGGCGGCGCTAAAGCGGACAAGGTCGGCGCTCCTCCTTCCTAAAGCAGCTGAAGCGGCCGCGCCGGCGGCTATCGGCCGCGCAGACCAATCGGATTGCCGTCGCCGTCGGCGAGCACGCACACCCGGGCCTCGGGCGCGACCTTACGTGGCGCGCTGCGCTCAGTCGCCCCAGCCGCAAGCAGGGTTGCCCGGGTCGCGTCGAGGTCCTCTACGTCGGCGTAGGCCACTGGTCCGCCAGTCGCCTCACCTGGAGCCAGGCTGACCTCGAACCCGTTGACGTTGTAGCCGACGTAGTAGGGCTGGTCGGTGTGCGGCTCGCCGAACAGCGCGGTGTAGACGGCCTTGGCGGCATCCAGGTCAGACACCGGGACGACCAAGCTTTGGATCGTAGGGCTCATGTTCGTCTCCTCCACCTCTGGAATCAGGCGCCGATCGCGGCGCTTACCTGGCTCAGCATGTCCTTCTCGCCCTGACTCACTTGCTCGGCGCCGAAGCCCAGAAAGCCACCTTCCTTGGCGGCGTCGGCAGCGGCTTGTGCGCTAGTGAGCAGCCATCGCTTGAATGCGGCGGCCTCCTCGGCCGTCGCCTTGGAGCTGACGATTTCACTCACCGACCGCAGCTCCTCCAGGATCTGCTGACGTGGATCCGATCCCTGGGTCGGCTTGAAGTCGGACAGCGGGTTTTGTCTTTGTTGCGCCATCGACTGGAGGTCCAATGCGATGTCGGTGAGCAGATGCTCGCGGCTGGGCGGATTTGTCGCCGACTTCAACGACGCCACCGACTCTTTGGCCAGCTCTATTGGGCCGCCAGGGTCGGCCAAGGAGATGGCAATCCCAGCAACGAGGGGAGCCTGCAGAAGACGTGCCCATTCCTCTTCGGTGAAGTCGCTCTTCGTCGTCATGACATGTCCTCTCGCCCGAACCGTGCTGTCAGGCTAGCTTGGCATGCCCTTTGTCGATGACGTCATAGGCTTCGAGATGTGTTTGTCGATCACTTGCAACTGACCGATTTTCGGTCGTACGAGTCGGTCGACCTAGCACTCGACGCCGGCGTCACCACGTTCGTTGGGGCGAACGGGCAGGGTAAGACCAACCTCGTCGAGGCCATCGAATACCTGTCGACGATGAGCTCCCATCGACTGGCTTCCGAGGTACCACTGGTTCGGTCGGGGGCCCGTCGTGCCGTCGTGCGGGCCGGCGTACGCGCTGGTCTCGACGATCCGCGACGGCTGACCCTGGAGATGGAGATCAATCCTGGGAAAGCCAATCGCGGCAAGCTCAACCGCTCCCCGCTTCGACATGCCCGGGAGATGATCGGGCTGCTTCGTACGGTGGTGTTCTCGCCGGGAGACATCGAGATCGTCAAGGGCGACCCCAGTGAACGGCGACGCTTCCTCGATGATCTCGTCGTAGCTCGCGCGCCGCGACTGACTGGGGTACGCGCGGACTATGAACGGGTCCTGCGACAACGCAACACGCTGCTCAAATCCCTCAGCGGCCGAACCCGCGGCGGCCCACCACCGCCAGACGTCGAAGCCACCCTCGGCGTCTGGGACACACATCTGGCGCAGGTGGGCGCTGAGCTGCTCGAGGCACGCCTGACGACCCTGGCCGATCTGGCACCCCACGTGAGCAAGGCATATGCAGAAATTGCCCCGACTAACAACAATGCCGTCGCTGACTACAAGTGTTCGATAGACCTGACGGAAGGCGGATCAGAGCGAGGAGTGCTGACAGAGCTGTTGGCGCAGGCGATGGGGGAGCGCCGGACCGAAGAGATCCAGCGAGGTATGTCGTTGGTGGGCCCGCATCGAGACGACATCGCCTTGTCGTTGGGGATGCTGCCCGCCAAGGGCTATGCCAGTCATGGTGAGTCGTGGTCGTTTGCCCTTGCCCTCCGACTGGGCAGTTTCCAGCTGCTCCGCGCCGACGGCGTAGAACCGGTGCTCCTGCTCGATGATGTCTTCGCCGAGCTGGATTCGGTACGCCGAGACCGCCTGGCTTCCGGCGTATGTGCAGCGGAGCAGGTGCTGGTCACCGTCGCGGTGGCGGCTGACGTCCCCGAGTTGCTGGCCGGGCGACGCTTCCGGGTGGCGGATGGACGAGTGACGCCTGATGCCTGAGGACCAGAGCCGCGCGCCCATCCCGAATGAGCAGTCCCAAGAAGATCTCACACAACAGGATCCGAGCCAGCACGATCCCACCGGTCTCGACCTTGCCCAGACTGTCGCGCGCTCGCTCGGCGCGCAGGCGCGTCGCCGTCGCCGGTCACCGCCGCGCAGCGCCGATCCGCAGTTGTCCGGCGCGCGGGCCGACGACCGGGATCCTAAGCCGCTCTCCGATGCGGTCGAGCGACTAGTGGAAACCAAGGGCTGGTCAACCGAGATCAGCGTGCACACCCTGCTCGCGCGCTGGGGCCTACTGGTCGGCGCGGCCAACGCCGCACATTCCCATCCCGAGGCGTACGCCGACACCATCCTGACCGTGCGCACCGACTCCAGTGCCTGGGCGTCGCAGCTGCGTTACCTGGCGCCGCGGCTCGTCGCGATGCTCAACGAGCAGCTCGGCCAGGGCACAGTTACGAGGATCCGGGTCCTCGGGCCCGACGCCCCGTCGTGGAAGAAGGGCCGGCTGTCGGTCCGCGACGGACGCGGTCCTCGTGACACCTACGGCTGATAGATCCCTCAAAATCTGACGCTGGTTCGGTCCGGATCGCCTCCTGATGGCGTGTCGCGCAAACCAGTGTCAGATTTTGAGGGGCGGGACGGCGAACCTTGCGATCCGTGATCGCCTGAAAGGCTCGCGGCGCCCTCAGCACCGGTGGGCGCGTACGGGGGTTCCTTGGGTCGCTCCGGCAGCCGCAAACCTGCCGTCAAATCCGTGCCACACGCATATTTAGTGTTGTCCGAGCTCCGCTGGCGGACCCGTCAGAGAGTCCTGCGCGCTAAACTGGTCGAGGTCACAGGCGCGGATCCGAGTGCCGTTCGGCAGCCTTGAGAAGGGAATCCTGAAAGGAGAATCGTATCCGCCAATGTGGCCTCCAAGAACCAAGCGAACAACAACCTTGGCGTGCCGCCTGCGTCACCTGTTCACGAGGTGAAGTTCGGGCGGCGCACGTCTGACAGGAGCCCCGCGCCGGTGCAGCATTTTGACCAGCCCGACGACATCAATACGACCCGCCCTGACAACGTGGCCCCTGACAACATTGTCATCGACAGCGTCAGCCTCAACTCGACCTCACATCCGACGGCGAGCGATGTGCTCAACCATATTGAGCCCGGCGAGTACGACTCCGAGTCGATCACTGTCCTGGAGGGCTTGGAGGCGGTACGAAAACGCCCCGGCATGTATATCGGCTCGACAGGGGAGCGCGGCCTGCACCATCTGGTCTATGAGGTCGTCGACAACGCTGTTGATGAGGCGCTGGCCGGCTTCTGCGACACGATCGTGGCGCGGATTCTGCCCGAAGGCGGGATCCAAGTGATCGACAACGGTCGCGGTATCCCGGTCAAGGAGCATTCACGGGAGAAGATTCCGGCGGTCACCTTGGCGCTCACCGTGTTGCACGCAGGCGCCAAGTTCGGTGACGGTGGCTACAAGGTGTCCGGCGGCTTGCATGGGGTGGGCGTCTCGGTCGTCAATGCGCTCTCGTCGCGGCTTGTGGTAGAGGTGAAACGCGACGGCCACCGGTGGACCCAGAGTTTCACGTACGGCGAACCGGACGGGCCGCTGGAACGGCTGGAGCCGAGCGAGGAGACCGGCACCACTGTCACCTTCTACGCCAGCCCTGACATCTTCGAGACCACGAACTACACCTACGACACTCTGGCCTCTCGGTTCCGCGAGATGGCCTTCCTCAACAAGGGCCTGACGATCACCATCGTCGACGAGCGCCCGGACCGGAAGGATGAGGACGACAATGCGTACGCCGACACCTTCCGCTACGACGAGGGCTTGATCGACTATGTGCGCTATCTGACCGGCAGCAAGGACCCGGTGCACTCCTCGGTGATCGCGGTCGAGGCCGATCGGCCGGAACGCGGCATCAGCCTCGAGGTCGCTATGCAGTGGAACAACTCCTACACCGAGTCGGTACACACCTTCGCGAACACGATCAACACCCACGAGGGCGGCACCCATGAGGAGGGCTTCCGCGCGGCACTCACCAACACCGTGAACAAGTGGGGTGAGAACTGGGGCATGATCAAGAAGTCAGAGGATCGGCTGTCCGGTGATGACATCCGCGAGGGGCTGACCGCGATCGTTTCGATCAAGCTCGCGGAGCCGCAGTTCGAGGGGCAGACCAAGACCAAGCTCGGCAACACCGAGGCGCGGTCCTTCGTACAGCAGGTGGTCAACGCCAAGCTCGGCGACTGGTTCGAGCAGAATCCGTCTGAGGGAAAGATGATCATCCGCAAGGGACAGGCGGCCGCGCTGGCCCGGATCGCCGCCCGCAAGGCTCGGGAGGCGGCCCGCAGCCGCAAGGGCCTGCTGGGTGGTGGCGGGCTGCCCGGAAAGCTGCGGGACTGCCAGTCGACTAACCCGGAGGAGTGCGAGGTCTTCATCGTCGAGGGTGACTCGGCCGGCGGCTCAGCGATGGGCGGCCGTGATCCCCGGACCCAGGCGATCTTGCCCATTCGCGGCAAGATCCTCAACGTCGAGAAGGCTCGGATTGATCGCATTCTGCAAAACACCGAGGTGCAAGCGATCATCTCCGCTCTTGGCACCGGCGTACATGAAGACTTCGACATCGACAAGCTGCGTTATCACAAGATCATTTTGATGGCTGACGCCGATGTGGATGGCGCCCACATCCGTACGCTGCTACTGACATTGATGTTCCGTTTCATGCGGCCGTTGATCGAAGCCGGCCATGTGTTTTTGGCACAGCCGCCGCTGTTCAAGATCAATTGGACGAGTGGCGCCGCGGAGCTGGCCTATAGCGACGCCGAGCGGGATGCGTTGCTGCGGGCCGGCAGCGAGGACGGCAGGCGGTTGCCCAAGGAGAACGCGATCCAGCGCTACAAGGGTCTTGGCGAGATGAACCCTGATCAACTGTGGGAGACCACCATGGATCCGAACAACCGGATCCTGCTTCAGGTCACGCTCGACGACGCGGCCCAGGCCGATGAGATGTTCTCGATCTTGATGGGGGAGGACGTCGAGCAACGTCGTACCTTCATCCAACGCAACGCCAAAGACGTCCGCTTCCTCGACATCTAACTCACCGACTTGTCAGAACGTCAGCACCATATTTGGTGCTGTGCTTCTGACAAGTCGGTAAAGGAGAAGCCGTAATACATGAGTGACATCCCACAAGAGCGCATCACTGACCGGCGAGAGCCGGTGGATCTGCAGGACGAGATCCAGAAGTCCTACCTCGATTACGCGATGAGCGTGATTGTTGGCCGGGCGCTGCCGGATGTCCGCGATGGGCTCAAGCCGGTGCACCGCCGGATCCTCTACGCGATGTACGACGGCGGCTACCGGCCGGATCGGGGCTGGAACAAGTGCGCTCGCGTCGTCGGCGAAGTCATGGGTCAATACCACCCACACGGCGACACCGCGATCTACGACACCTTGGTACGACTCGCGCAGCCGTGGGTGATGCGCTATCCGCTGGTCGCCGGGCAGGGGAACTTCGGCTCCCCAGGCAACGACAAGGCCGCCGCCATGCGCTACACCGAGTGCCGGATGGCGCCGCTGGCCATGGAGATGGTCCGCGACATCACCGAGAATGCGGTTGATTTCAAGCCCAATTACGACGGCAAGGAACAAGAGCCGGTCGTCCTGCCGAGCCGCTTCCCGAATCTGCTGGTCAACGGCTCCACCGGTATCGCCGTCGGCATGGCAACCAACATTCCCACCCACAACCTGCGTGAGATCGCGTCGGCCGTGCAGTGGTCCCTGGAGCATCCAGACGCCTCGAACGAGGAGCTGCTAGAAGAGGCGATCGCGCGGATTCCGGGTCCGGACTTTCCCAATGGCGCCTTGATCGTCGGGCGCCGTGGCATCGACGACGCGTACCGGACCGGCCGCGGATCGGTGATCATGCGGGCCGTTGTGGACATCGAGGAAGATCGCTCCGGGCGGACGCTGCTGGTCGTCACCGAGCTGCCGCACATGGTCAACCCCGACAACCTGGCGCTCAAGATCGCCGAGCTGGTGACGACGGGCAAGATCAACGGCATCGCCGATATCCGCGACGACACCTCGGCGCGTACCGGTCAGCGATTGGTGATCATCCTCAAGCGCGACGCGCAGCCGCGGGTGGTGTTGAACAACCTCTACAAGCACACCCAGCTGCAAGAGACCTTTGGCTGCAACATGCTGGCCCTAGTAGACGACGTGCCGCGTACGCTGCGGCTCGATCAGTTCATCAGCTACTGGATCAACCATCAGATCGAGGTCATCCAGCGGCGTACTCAACATCGGTTGGACGACGCGCAGGCTCGCGCTCACATCTATCGTGGCCTGGTCTTAGCGCTGGATCAGCTGGATGAGGTGATCGCGCTGATCCGGCGCAGCCCCAACACCGATGAGGCCCGGGAAGGGCTCAAGATGCTGTTGGAGATCGATGATCTTCAAGCGAATGCGATCTTGGATATGCAGCTGCGCCGGCTAGCGGCCTTGGAGCGGAAGCGCATCATTGATCAACTTGCCGAGTACGAGCGGATTATCGCCGACTTGATCGACATCTTGGCCAAGCCAGAACGGCAGCGGAAGATCATCAGCGACGAGCTCGCCGAGATCGTGGAGAAGTACGGCGACGAGCGGCGTACCGAGATCATCGCCGCCGATGGTGATCTTTCCAACGAAGACTTGATTCCTGATTCCGACGTCGTCGTCACGATCACGCGCGGCGGCTACGCCAAGCGCACCAGCACGGACCTGTACCGGCGCCAGAGGCGCGGTGGCAAGGGCGTACGCGGGGCAACGCTGCGCACCGACGACGAGGTCGAGCACTTGTTCGTCACCACCAACCACCACTGGATCTTGTTCTTCACCAACAAGGGCCGGGTGTACCGGGCAAAGGTCTGGCAGTTGCCCGAGGCGGGGCGTGATGCCAAGGGCGGTCATGTCGCGGGGTTGCTGTCGTTCTTGCCCGATGAGGAGATTGCGCAGGTTCTCGCGATCCGCGACTACTCGGCGACGCCGTACCTGTTGCTCGCCACTAAGCGGGGCCTGGTAAAGAAGACGGCCCTCCAGGCGTACGACTCGCCCAGGCAGGCCGGCATTATTGCCGTCAACTTCCGCGACGAGGACGACGAGCTGATCGGCGCGGGACTCTGCGGCCCTGATGATGAAGTGCTGTTGATCTCTCGGAAAGGGCTGGCGATTCGTTTTCCTGCTAACGACTCTGAGCTGCGACCGATGGGCCGAGCCACGTCAGGTGTGACCGGGATGAAGTTCCGTCCAGGCGATGAGCTGCTCTCGATGTCCATCATTCAGGCCGGTGGTGGCGATGACGAGCGGTTCGTGTTTACCGTGACGGACGGTGGTTTTGCCAAGCGGACCCACGTTCAGGAATATCGCCAGCAAGGCCGCGGGGGGCTAGGAATCAAGGCCATGAAACTCAACGAGGATCGTGGTTCGTTGGTCGGGGGACTGGTCGTGACTGACAATGATGAAGTCATCGCCATCAAAGCAAGTGGTCAGATCACACGCAGCGCTGTCACCGAGGTTCCGGTCAAGGGACGTGACACGATGGGAGTCAGGTTTGTCGGCGTAGGCGACAACGACTCGGTCGTCGTCATTGCGCTCAATCCTGAGACAACTGCAGATGCAGTACGACTTGCAGGCGAGGATGCTGCGGGTGATGATTCCAACTCGACCTCAAGCGTGGCTGAGGAGAATTCCTCGCTCGGGTCGGAAGCAGAATTGACCCGTGACCCCGCACGGGTGGTGACCGAAGGGCCGGGGGTCCAGGAGGATGACAGGTGAATAAAGGGAACGCGGAGCAGCAGCCATCCGCAGATGCGCCGAAAGGCCCGAGCTCCCCGAACCGCGTCGAGGCAGGTCCGCAGGCCCGCCAAGGTGTTCAAGACCCTCCAGCAACGCCTGGTTCAGACGGCAAATCGAACGGGGGCGGGTCTCTGGGAAGCCCCAAGAGCCCTCAGGATCGGGCTGCCGCCGCTGCAGCCCCTCCGACGACCAAGGCCCCAGACGAAGAGCATCAGAAGTCCAACGGACAGGGCCAGGACGCCCGTCCGGGGCAACCAACCACCACGCGGGCGGGTGGTGCGAGCGCTGGGACGGTCAAGGGAAGTCCCGGGTCGCAATCTCCCGCAGCTGCCGTACGGCCGCAACCGACTGCTCGCCCCGCTGCTGGATCCACCACCGGGCGCAATCCAGGTGGACCCACCAGTGCTCCGCCCGTTGCATCCAAATCCGATCAGCCGAAATCTGGTCAGCCGAGAGCGCCGCAGCCGGCGGCGCAGCAAAAACCGGCCCAGCCGCCATCGGGTCAGCTAAAAGCACCACAATCCCAATCTGCACAGCAGCCCGCGACTCAGCAACGTCCACAGCCGCAGCCTGGCGGCCGACCGGCAACCGTTCAACCTCCGGCTCAGCCCCAGGCCACAGCACCGCCCGCGACAACGCCAGCGGCTCCAAACGCCGAGCCGCCTCAAAATCCATCGCCTAGCGGTGTACCCGTGTGGGATCCGCCGCCGCCACCACAACCTAAGCAATCACTGTTCGCCCGACTAGGAATCGGGAAAAAGGCTGCTCAGCCCGAAGGCGATGCAGACCTTCCGGCCGCGCCCCAAGCGCCGGTAGCGATACCACCCGGCGGGCCGCTGGCGTCTCAAACGCCAGCTGGCATGGGCACTGCTGGCTCATCGGCCGGTACGCCGACACAGCCGAAACCGAGCGCACAGGCTGGCGCCGCAACACCGTCGAGCCCCAGGCCTCAGCCTGGTACGCAGCCGCACCCGAAACCAGGGCCGCAATCATCCGGCGCTCAGCTTGTGGCCAAGCAGGCTCCACCGACCGGCCCAGGAGCGTCAACAGCTGCCGCAGCGGTAGCGGGTGCCGGGCCCATGGCCGCCCCGCCTCAAGTTCGTCCACAGCCGCAGACCGGACGACCCAATGTGCCCCAACCTCAGAAGGCGCAGCCGCCAGGTCGCACGGACGAGAGCAGCGGGCGTACCCCACCTATGCCAGGCGGTGCCGGCCAAGCACCAGGCGCTCCTCCGCCCGGACCGCATGCCCGGATGCCGGCTGGACCCGTTGCTCCCGCGGTCCGTGCGCCGGCAGCACCGACGCATCCGGGAGCTCCAGGGCCCTTCCCGATTCCGGCCCCGGTTCAGGCGCTGAAGGATTCGACGACCGGAGGCACGCCGATTGTTCCGGCGGCTCCGGCAGGGGCTTCCGAGGTACATCCAGCCGCGAAGACCAAGGTCGGCGTCGCACGGCGTACCCGAAAGGCGCGGCTGCGGTTGTCCCGATTGGACCCATGGTCGGTGATGAAGACGTCGTTCCTGTTCTCGATCGCAGCGGGCATCATGCTGGTTGTTGCGGTGTACTCGATTTGGGCGGTGCTGAGCACCTCACACCTGTTCGACTCGATCAACGAGATCGTGCGCAGCGTGGTGTCGACGCCCGGCGACACGACACCGTTCCGGATCCAGGAGTACATCAACACCCAGAAGGTGATGGGTGTGACGGCCTTGATCGCCTGCGTGGATGTGGTGATCTTCACTGCGCTGGCGACTCTTGGGTCGTTCCTGTACAACCTCGCGGCCACCATGCTCGGCGGCCTCGAGATCACCCTCGCGGAGGACTAATCATGCTGACAAGTCTGAAGATTTGAGGCGCTTGCTCGAGATCAGCTAGCCTTTGAGTTTGTGCCCATCACGGGCATCGTCATCATTACGGGCCTATAGCTCAGTCGGTTAGAGCGCTGCCCTGATAAGGCAGAGGTCAGTGGTTCAAGTCCACTTAGGCCCACCCCTAGAGCACCTAGTCAGCAGC